>JAABUZ0100003430.1_pt1 | contig 23541 bp, 24 predicted proteins | sample 5562091 | NCBI WGS metagenome assembly JAABUZ01 (sample SAMN12813069, study PRJNA571459) | rock metagenome | isolation source: Antarctica rocks | place: Antarctica: Victoria Land, Linnaeus Terrace sud | collected 2015-12-21
GCGCGTAGGCCGGGTCCAGCGCGTGCTCCGCGTCCACGTAGGCCGCCATGCCCCCCAGCCGCTGCGCCTCCGCGATCACGTGCTGCGCCAAGGTCGTCTTGCCCGAGGACTCCGGCCCGTAGATCTCCACGATGCGCCCGCGCGGCACCCCCCCGATGCCCAGCGCCAGGTCCAGGGCGATCGAGCCCGTCGGCACCGCCTCCATCTGGGCGTGCCCGCTGCCGTCCCCGTAGCGCATGATCGCGCCCTTGCCGAACTGCCGCTCGATCTGCGCCGTCACCGCCTCGATGGCCTTGCGCTTCTCCTCCGCCGTACTCGTCGTGCTCGTCGTACTCGTCGCCACCACACACCCCTCCCCAGTATCGACATTAGAACATTCGTACTATATATGATACTACGCACCCGGACACTGGTCAAGGCACGAGCGCCAACGCGCCAGCTGGGTAGCCCAAACAGGCTATTGAGCGTACGATGAGGTATACGACAGACAATACATAAGGGAGGTGAGCATGTCTATCCCGCCGTCGGATGCATTTGTATTTTTTGGCGCCACGGGCGACCTGGCCTACAAACAGATTTTCCCCGCCCTGCAGGCGTTGATCCGCCGCGAGGGCCTCGATGTCCCGATCGTCGGGGTTGCCAAGTCCGGTTGGGACCTCGACCAACTGAAAGCCCGCGCCCGCGATAGCCTGGAGAAGCACGGCGGCGTGGACGAGGTGGCCTTTGCGCAGCTGTCGGGGTGGCTCGCCTATATCGACGGTGACTACCACGACGCCGCGACCTACGCGCGGTTACGCCAGGCGCTCGGCGCCGCCGCGCGGCCCCTCTATTACCTCGCCATCCCGCCCGGCCTGTTCGGGACCGTCGCCGCCGCACTGGCCGCCTCGGGTCCCGTCGACCAGGCGCGCGTGGTCGTGGAGAAGCCTTTCGGGCGCGACCTGGACTCGGCGCAGGCGCTCAACGTCACGCTGCATCAATTCTTCGCCGAAGACCGCCTCTTCCGCATCGACCACTACCTCGGCAAGGAGCCGGTGCAAAACCTGCTGTTCTTCCGCTTCGCCAACTCGTTCCTGGAGCCGATCTGGAACCGCTCCAACGTGGAGAGCGTGCAGATCACCATGGCCGAGAGCTTCGGCGTGCAGGGCCGCGGGGCGTTCTACGACGGTGTGGGCGCCATCCGCGACGTGGTGCAGAACCACCTGCTGCAGGTCACCGCCCTGCTGGCCATGGACGCGCCGGCGGGCCAGGGTCACGACCGCATGCGCGACGAGACGGCGCGCATCCTGGGGGCCGTGCGGCCGCTGGCGCCATCGGACACGGTGCGCGGCCAGTACCGCGGCTATCGCGCCGAGGACGGGGTGGCGTCCGACTCCGTGGTCGAGACCTACGCCGCGGTGCGTCTGCACATCGACACCTGGCGCTGGGCCGGCGTCCCCTTCTACATCCGGGCCGGCAAGCGCCTGCCCGTGACCGCCACCGAGGTGCTGGTGGAGTTCAAGCGGCCGCCCCAGGCCGTCTTCGGCGAGGTCGAGCCGCGCCACTCCAACTATCTGCGCTTCCAGCTCAGCCCCGACGTCTTTATCGCGCTTGGCGCGCGCGCCAAGAGGCCGGGCGAGTCCATGGCGGGCGAGTCGGTGGAACTGGTGGCGCGGCACCAGACGGGCGACGAGATGACGCCTTACGAGCGGCTGCTCGGCGACGCCTTGCGGGGCGACGCGACGCTGTTTGCGCGCGAGGACGCCGTCGAGGCGGCCTGGCGCGTGGTCCAACCGATCCTGGGCGACACCGCGCCGCCGCACGAGTACGAGCCGGGAACGTGGGGGCCGCCCGAGGCGGACCGCCTCATCTCACGTGTCGGCGGCTGGCACACCCCGGCTGTCCTGCAGGCCACGCCCGCGCCACCGTCTCCCGTGACGCCTGGAAACGCCTAGTACAGCTTGGCTAACACAACGTGGGTTGGTGTGGACCGCTGCAGACACTTCAGTGTCCGGTTCCTGCCATGCGACTTTAGTCGCAGGCCGTACCCGATCGCCAGGCTTTTTACGCCAATATGTGCTTAGCATAACGAAACGAGGTCAGGTCTTTGTCAGAGGTCGTCACACCCGAGTGGGTCAAGCACGCCGTCTTCTACCAGATTTTCCCCGATCGCTTCGCCAGGAGTCCCACCCTGCCCAAGCCCGACAACCTGGAGCCCTGGGACACCGATCCCTCGCCCCTGGGCTACAAGGGCGGCGACCTCGCCGGCGTGACCGAGCACCTGGACTACCTGCAAGACCTGGGCATCACCGCCATCTACTTCAACCCTATCTTCCAGTCGGCCTCCAACCACCGCTACCACACCCACGACTACTACCAGATTGATCCCCTGCTGGGCGGCGACGGCGCCTTCCGGGGGATGCTGGCGGCCTGCAAAGCGCGCGGCCTGCGCGTGGTGCTCGACGGCGTCTTCAACCATGCCAGCCGCGGCTTCTTCCAGTTCAACGACATCCTGGAGAACGGCGCGGCCTCGGCCTGGCGCGATTGGTTCACGGTGACGGCGTACCCGCCCAACGCCTACGACACGACCCGCCCGCCCGACTACGCGGCCTGGTTCGGGCTGCACGCGCTGCCCAAGCTCAACACCGACAACTCCCAGGTGCGCGAGTTCCTGATGCGCGTGGGCGAGCACTGGGTGCGACGCGGTATCGACGGCTGGCGCCTGGATGTGCCCAACGAGATCACGAGCACGGGCTTCTGGGCGGAGTTCCGCTCCCGCATCAAGGGGATCAATCCCGACGCCTATATCGTGGGCGAGATCTGGGACGAGGCCCAACCATGGCTGCGGGGCGACCAGTTCGACGCGGTGATGAACTACCGCTTCGCCGAGGCCGCCATCGCCTTCGTGGCCGGCCCCCGCGTGCAGCCGGAGATGGTGGCCGGCCGCGGCTACCGTCCCTACCCACCGCTCGACGCCGCGGGCTACGCCGACCGCGTCGACCGGCTGCTGGGCCTCTATCCCTGGCCCGTCGAGCTGGCGCAGTTGAACCTGCTGGATAGCCACGACACCGCGCGCCTGCTCAGCGTGGCCGGCGGCGACGAGGCCAGCCTGCGCCTGGGCGCCTTGCTGCTGCTGACCTTCCCCGGCGCGCCCTGCATCTACTACGGCGACGAGATCGGCCTCGGCGGCGGACCCGGCGACGCCCTGGCCCGCCGTACCTTCCCCTGGAACCGGCCCGCCAGCTGGAATCACGGCCTGCGACAGTACTATAAGGAGGCCATCGCCCTGCGCCACGCCCAGCCGGCCCTGCGCACCGGCGCCTATCGGCGTCTGCTGGCGACAGGAGACACCTATGCCTTCGCCCGCGGCCAGGACGGCGCCACGCTGGTCGTGGCGCTCAACGTCGGGAAGGAGGCCCACCTGCTGCAGATACCGCTGGACGGCCTCAGCGTCGGATCGGCTGCGCCGCGCCTGCTCTTCGGGTCGGTCGCCGACGCCCAGACGAGCGAGGGCCAGATGCTCGTCACCCTCCCCGCCCGCGGCGGCGCCGTCCTGGACCTATCCGGGTAGGCCGCGAGAAGCGCCATATCCGGCGATTCGCACGATGACATCGACGACATCGTCTCGCCCGTCCCGGCGTCCTGATGCGGAATCAGAGTCGATAGTACACTTACCAGTACTTTTGGGGCATGGACAGCGTCCACGGCCGGTCGGATACTGGACGGTACACACCCGAAGCGCCTTGCCCGACGCCACCAGGCCAGCAGAAGGAGTAGCCCCCATATCCATGACGCCATCGCCCCGTTGGCTCGGCCGCCTGGCTACCGCCGGTCTGGTCCTGGTCCTGCTTGCCCTGACCGGCTTTTCCCTCGGGGTTGTCGTCGCCACTCAGGGCGCCACCCGCGATGCGGAGAGGGCCGTGCTGCGCGACGAGGCCTACCAGCGCGTGGTGCAGGCGCTGAGCGCCGAGCAGGCCCTGCAGCGCCAATACGCGCGCCAGCGCGCGCCCGCCGTGCGCGCCCACGTCGCGGCCCCGACCGACGAGGTCGCGGCGATGCTCCAGCATATCGCCGCCATCAGCGATGCGGACGACCAGGCGCCCATCGCGCGGACGCTCGCGCTGCACCGGGCCTACCACGCGGCCGTGCGGCGCTTTATCGCCGCCGTCGACGCGGGCGACCGTGCCCCCGCCCAGGTGATTGACGATGAGACCATCACACCGCTGGCAGCGCGCATGGACGGCCTGATCGACGGGGCCGCGGGGCGCGAACGGGCGGCGGCGGATGCGGCGCTCGCCGCGGGCCCGCTGGCGCTGCTGCTGCTGGACCTCGACCGCTTCAAGGAGGTCAACGACACCTTCGGCCACCCGCGGGGCGACGAGTTGCTGGCGGAGGTCGCGGCGCGGCTGCGAGCGGCTGCGCGCGAGGAGGACACGGTGGCGCGCCTGGGCGGCGACGAGTTTGCCGTCCTGCTGCCGGGGGGCGCCGAGGTGAACGCGCGCGCGGTGGCGGGCGCGATTCGCGCCGCCCTGGAGGCCCCCATCGCGGTGGACGGCCAGCCGGTGCAGGTCGGGGCGAGCATCGGCGTGGCCCAGGCGTCGGCGCATGGAGACGACGGCGCGACGCTGCTGCGCCGGGCCGATGTGGCCATGTACGCGGCCAAGCGCGCCCAGAGCGGCGTGGCCGTCTACGACCCGGCGCAGGATCAGCACAGCCTGGAGCGGCTGGCCCTCGTCGCCGAGCTGCGCCACGCGCTGGCGCACGACGGGCTCGTGCTGCACTACCAGCCCAAAGCGGACCTTGCCAGCGGCCACATGTGCGGGGTGGAGGCGCTGGCGCGCTGGTGGCGCCCCGAGCGCGGATTCATCCCGCCCGACCACTTCATCCCGCTGGCCGAGGCGACGGGACTGATGGCGCCGCTGACCGAGTGGGCGCTAGAGGCGGCGCTGCGCCAGCAGCGCGCCTGGGCCGACGGCGGCCTCGCGCTCGACGTGGCCGTCAACCTCTCCATGTGGAGCCTGCACGACCCCGCGCTGCCCGGACTCGTCGCCACCCTGCTGCAGCGCCACGGGGCGCCGCCCGAGCGGCTGTGCCTGGAGATCACCGAGGGCGCGGCGATGGCCGACGCGGAGCTGACGGCGGAGGTGCTCGGGCGCCTGGCCGCGCTCGGCGTGCGGCTCGCCCTCGACGACTTCGGCACGGGCTACTCCAGCCTGGCCTACCTGGCGCGGCTGCCCGTGCATGAGCTCAAGATCGACCGCGGCTTCGCGCGCGCTCTGACCGTGAGCGCCACCGATCAGACCATCGTGGCCTCGACCATCGGGCTGGGCCACGGCCTGGGACTCAACGTGGTGACCGAGGGGGTCGAGGACGCCCAGACGTGGGAGTTGCTGCGCCGGATGGGCTGCGACGTGGCCCAGGGCTACTACCTCAGCCGCCCGCTGCCGGCGGACGAACTGGAGCGATGGGCGCGCCGGCCGCGCGCGGTGGCCTAGCAGCCTACGAATGTTACATCTCCAACTCGTCGAGCAGGCGCTCGTACCGCTCGACGGTCCGCTGGCCCGCGCCGCCGATCAGCGCCTGATAATCGGCCGGCGACATGCTAGCATCGTGTACAGGGTACCCGGTTGGTCCCCATCCTGGCTATCATAGAGAAGGAGTCTATGCCCTGCACGGTCGCCAATCTTACAACGACAGAGCGGTCGGTCAAGAGGGTACACGTGGATAGAGAATAAAGGAGACGATGGTGGAAGAACAAACGTATGGCGCGGCCGCCCTCGCGTCGCTCGTCGGAACGCGCAGCGACGACGAGCTCAACCAGGAGGTCGCCGGCATGGGGACGGATACGGTGCTCGAGCGCGTCTTCCAGGGCATGCAACAGGCCTTCAACCCCGACAAGGCGTCCGGCCAGAGCGCGGTGATCCAATACGTGGTCAACGCGGCCGACGGCCCGCGCACCTGGATCGTCAACGTGGCCGCCGGCCGGTGCGACGTGTCCCAGGGCCAGGCGCCCTCGCCGCGCGTCACCCTCACCATCGGGTTGGCCGACTTCCTGCGCCTGCTCGCCGGCAAGCTCGACGCGATGAACGCGTTCATCAGCGGTAAGCTCAAGGTGACCGGCGACATCATGTTCGCCAACACGATGCAGAGTTGGTTCCCACGCCGCTAAGGCTCGACCGTGATGGTCCCGGCGGCGCCAGCCCTGCTCAGGCTCCCGATGACGGCGCCCGTGGCGCCACGTGAGCGCAGGCTCTCCAGCAGCGCGTCGAGCGTTGCCGGAGCCACGGCGATAAGCAGTCCACCGCTGGTCTGGGCGTCGCCCAGCGCCAGACGCAGCGCCTCGGGGACGCCCGGCGCGACCGTCAGGCGGCCGTCCAGCGACTCCAGATTGCGCCGCGTCCCACCGGGCACGACATCGTCGGCGGCGAGGGCCAGGATGCCGTCGATGAGCGGCACGCTCGACGCCGTGATGGTGGCGGACAGCTCGCTGCCCGCGGCCAGTTCACCAAGGTGGCCGAGCAGGCCAAAGCCGGTGACGTCGGTGGCGGCGTGCGCGCCGGCCTCGACCATGGCCTCGCCCGCCGCGCGGTTGAGCGTGGCCATCAGCGCGATGGCCGTGCGCTCCAACTCCTTTGAGGCGAGGCCGCGCTTGATCGCGGTGGTGGCGATGCCGGAGCCCAGCGGCTTGGTCAGGACAAGCGCGTCGCCGTCCCGGCCCCCGGCGTTTGTGATGACGTGGTCGGGGTGGATCAGGCCGGTCACGGCGAGGCCGAACTTGGGCTCGGCGTCGTCGACGGTGTGGCCGCCCACGACCGTCACGCCGGCCTCGCGGGCCTTGTCGCCGCCGCCGCGCAGGATCTCGGAGAGCACGTCGAGCGGCAGCATGCCTACCGGGAAACCCGCGACGTTGAGCGCGGTGAGGGGACGCCCGCCCATGGCATAGACATCGGAGAGCGCGTTGGCGGCGGCGATGGCCCCGAACCAGTAGGGGTCGTCCACCACGGGCGTGAAGAAGTCGACCGTCTGCACCAGCGCCATGTCCGCGGAGAGGCGGTACACGCCGGCGTCGTCGGCCGTATTAGTCCCCACCAGCAGGTTGGGGTCGGTTGGCGGCGGCAAGTGGCGTAGCACGTACGCCAGGTCAGACGGGCTGACCTTGCTGGCTCAACCCGCGCAGCGCGCGAGGCTGGTGAGCCTGATCGGCTCGTCCATACCCATCCCCTTTCCTGCGTTATACGACCGGACTGCTATAACCATGGTTGTGGCTGGTCGAGACCCGTCCCGCTCATTCTCTCCAGGGTACGCACGAGGCATGGCCCTGCCCTCTTTGTACCACATCCATCAAACGCGCCAGGGATTGGCCCTAACACCGCGTGCTACACTTATCCCACACCCCGCTCGTGACGCCATCGCGCCGGCGAGTGGCGGCCTACCCAGATTAGGCTGCCAAATGCCGGCAAGACGGCGGTCAATGCCGTGCTACCCTGCAGGAGGTGTGCCCATGCTTGCCCTCGCCCGTGCCTTGCCTGTCTTCGTCTGCGTGCTCGCGCTGCTCACCGCCCGCCCCTCGCTATCCCCCGCGCCCGGCGTGGCCAGCGGCCCCCGCCTCACAAACCCGACGGGCCCCCCCAACGCCATCCAGTGGCTGGTGGTGTCGCCGCAGGACCCGCGCACCCTCTACGTGGGGCGCTACGTGTGCCCGATGGTCTTCCTGCGCTCGCGCGACGCCGGCCGCACCTGGCGCAACCTCCTCGATACCGCCCAGATCTGCGTCGATGGGAGCCAAGGGGGCAGCAACACGCTGACGGGGCCGCTGCAGATCGCTGCCGACGGCCGCTCCCTGTTCCTCGACGAGATGTACGACGAGGGATCGGCCGATTACCTGGCCTACTTGCTGCTGTCGTCGACGGACGGCGGGGACCGCTGGTCCATCCCCGACCACGGCGAGGATCGAGGGGGCGGGACGCTCTACGCGGTGCTCGGCCCGCCCCCGCCCCAGCCCCACGGGCCGCAGTTCCTGTACACGGAATACGGGGGAATCGGCACCACGGACTATCTGATAGGATATGGGGATATCACCGGGCACGTGCATAGCGGTGGGCACGCCGGCGCGGACACCCCTCCCGATAGCCCTCCCGGCGCGCCCGGCACGTGCTGCGCCGGCGCCCCCGTCCCCGACCCGCGCGACCCGACCATCGTCTACGTCAACCTGGTGAGCAATGAACCCTTGCCGGGTTCCCCCCCGGGCGGCGCGGTGCGCAGCGAGCACGGCCGCCCCTGGGCCGTGGTTGCCCGTCCCCGCGCGCGGCCGCCCCTGCGCACCTTCTACGTCACCACCGACCCCCATGAGGCGGGCCTGCTCGTCGGCCATACTCAGGACCCGAGCGTGCCCCCGGACCGCGTGTACCTCTCGGCCGACCACGGCCGCACCTGGCGCGTCGCCGCCTGCCCCGGCGTCCTGCATGGGGCCTGCCCCGCCGCCACCCTCGACGACGCCTTCGGCGCGGGCGCCTCCTACGCCTTCGTCGGCGACGGCCTCTACCGCTTCCGCGGCGCGGGGCCAGCCACCGAGCGCCTGCCGCTCTCCGCCCGGTTGCCGGCGCCCTCGCGCGCCATCGCGGCGGTGGCGGGCGGGCCGCGCCCCGGCGACCCGCTGTACCTGACCCTCAAGGGGCCGGCGGGCGGGGGCGCCACCGTCTTCTACCGCACGCTGGACGCGGGGCGCACCTGGCAGCGCGTCGCCGTCCCCACCCCGCCCCTGCACTGAGCGGCGCGACGGCAACGGCCTGACCTCGCAGGGGGTGGCGCACCCCTCTGCCCCCGCGGGACGCCGGCGCGGATAGGAGGGGCGCGGTGTACAACGTATCTGCCCTCACGCCCCCTTCTTCTCCTTATCCCTCTCCTACGGCGACCTCCGCCCGGGACGGCGCGTGGCCCCCCGCGCCGCCACCCGCACCACCCGGCTGTTCTGCGTATCGGCGATGTAGAGGGCGCCTGTACTGTCCACCGCCACCCCTTCAGGCCCGTCCAACCCCGTGGCCACCGTGGTCTGGGCGCCCCCGCCCGCCGCCACCCGCACCACGCGGTTGTGGCCCGTATCGGCGATGTAGATGTTGCCCGCATTGTCCACCGCCACCCCTCTGGGGAAGGACAGGCCCGTGCCCACGGTGGTCTCTGGACCTCCGCCCGCCGGCGCCTTCACCACGCGGCTATGGCCGCTATCGGCGATGTAGACGGCGCCCGCGCGGTCCACCGCCACCCCGTCGGGCCCGGACAAGCCGGTGACCACCGTGGTCTGCGCACCCCCGCCCGCCGACACCCTCACCACCCGGCCGTTGCCGCTGTCGGCGACGTAGACGGCGCCCGCGCGGTCCACCGCCACCCCGTCGGGCCCGGACAGGCCCGTGCCCACGGTGGTCTGGGGGCCCCGCCCGCAGGCACGCGCACCGCCCGGTCGCGGCCGGCATCGGCGACGTAGACGGCGCCCGCGCCGTCCACGGCCACCCCCTGGGGCTCGGACAGGTCCGTGGCCACGGTGGCCTGCGGCCCCCCACTCACCGGCACCCGCACCACCCGGCCGTTGCCGGTGTCGGCGACGTAGATGTTACCCGCGCGGTCCACCGCCACCCCCAGGGGCTGGAACAGGCCCGTGCCTACCGTGGCTGGCGCGATCCCACGCGCCGCCACTCGCACCACCCGGTTGTGGCCCGCATCGGCGATGTAGACGGCGCCCGCGCGGTCCACCGCCACCCCCGCAGGCTGAGACAGGTCGGTGCCCACGGTGGCCTCCGTCTCCAAGCCTCCAGCCGCCAGCACCCGCACCACCCGGTTGTTGGCGGCATCGGCGACGTAGACGGCACCCGCGCGGTCCACCGCCACCGCGTCAGGCTCGGAGAGGCCCGTGCCCACAGTGGCCTCCAGGGCCCCCCGCGCCACCTTCACTACCCGGTTGTGGTTCGTATCGGCGATGTAGACGTTGCCCGCATCGTCCACCGCCACCGCAGCAGGAAAGGACAAGCCTGTGCCCACGGTGGTCTGGGCGCCCCCGCCCGCTGGCGCCGCTGTCACCCGCCCGACCCCCAGGCGCGGGCGCGGCGTCGCCGGCACGCCGGCCCGCCCCGCGCGGGCCGCGCCTCCCTCCCCGCTCAGCAGCATCAGGATCGCCACCAGACCCAGCCTGCCTCCCCACTTTCTCAGGCGACGGCGTGCTCTCCGCTCCATGCTCCCCTCCGCTCCATTCCCCATCCCTGGTCCCGTGGTCCCCAGACCGTCGCGCGGCGCCGCGTGGCCTGGCACTGCTCCGAAGGGGGCTGCCTCTTGAGTCGCGGGCGCCCATCCCCCGTGCGCTGCCCCATTCTCCCGCTGCGGGAGCGGCGCTATCCCCAGCTATTGGAGACGCCCGTCCCCGCTCCTGGCCAGGGCGACGGTGCGGGCCACGCCGGATCCGCGACCAAGGCCGGGGCGCCGGCATGGCGCCGCGCGCGTCGCGCGAGCGGTGGGCGGCAGGGTTAGTGCCCCCGTCGGGCCGGCACGGGACGGGACGCGCATCCCCCTGCCCGTGATGCCCGTGCCCTGCGCCGAGGCGACGTGCAACGCATCCGCCATCACGCCCCTCCTTCTCCTTGATCCTATCCTATCCTGCTCCGATTGCCTGACGACCCTCGCCCAGGACAGCGCGTGGACCGCCCGCCTGCCTCCACCTTCACCCGGTTGTTGTCAGTATCGACGATGGCGCCGGTCGCCGCTACGGCGACTGATACTGCGGGCATCGCCAGGGCCGCGACGGATGGAGCGACAGCAACGGTGACGGGGTGATGGGCACGAACCGCATGCTACACTTATCCCATGCCCCGCTCGTGACGCCCCGCAGGAGATGTGCCCATGCTTGCCCTCGCCCGTGCCTTGCCCGCCATCGCCTGCTGCCTGTGGGCACTGCTCGCGGCGCGCCCCGCGACGCCCCGCGCGCCCATCGTGGCCAGCAGCCCCCACTTCACAAACCCGACGGGCCCGCCCAACGCCATCCAGTGGCTCGTGGTGTCGCCGCGCGACCCGCGCACCCTCTACGTCGGGCGCTACGCCTGCCCCATGGTCTTCCTGCGCTCCCGCGACGCCGGCCGCACCTGGCGCAACCTCCTGGACGCCGCCCAGATCTGCATCAACGGGTCCGGTGGACCCGGGAACGAAGGAGCCGGCGGCAACACGCTGACGGGGCCGCTGCTCATCGCCGCCGACGGCCGCACCCTGTTCCTCGACGAGGAGTACAACGAGAACTCGGCCGATTACCTCTCCTACTTTCTGCGATCGTCGACGGATGGCGGGGATCACTGGCCTAGCCCGGACCCTGGCGAGGACTACGGCAGCGGGACGCTCTACGCTGCGCTCGGCCCGCCCCGGCCCCACGGGTCGCAGTTCCTCTACACATACGAGTACTACGGTCCTGAGTTTGCTGACCCGGGTGACTGGGTGTCGTACGGGGATATCACCGGCCACTCGCCCGACGGCGGGAAGGCCGGCGCGGGCGCCTCCCCCGATAGTGCCGCTGGTGCGCCCGGCTCGTGCTGCAACAGCGCCCCTGTCCCCGACGCCCGCGATCCGACCATCGTCTACGTCAATCTGCAAAGCAGAGACTCGCCGGACTTCGCGGGGGGCGGCGCGGTGCGCAGCGAGCACGGGCGCCCCTGGGCCGTCGTCGCCCAGCCCCGCGCGCGGCCGCCCCTGCGCACCTTCTCCGTGGCCACCGACCCGCACGAGGCCGGCCTGCTCGTTGGCCGCACTCAGGACAGGGGCGTGCCCCCGGACCGCGTGTACCTCTCCGCCGACCACGGCCGCACCTGGCGCGTCGCCGCCTGCCCCGGCGTCCTGCGCGGGTCCTGCCCCGCCGCCACCCTCGACGACGCCTTCGGTGCGGGCGCCTCCTACGCCTTCGTGGGCGACGGCCTCTACCGCTTCCACGGCGCGGGGCCGGCCACCGCCCGCCTGCCGCTCTCCGCCCGCCTGCCGGCGCCCTCGCGCGCCATCGCGGCGGTCGCGGGCGGGCCGCGCCCCGGCGACCCGCTGTACCTGACCCTTAAGGGACCGTCGGGCGGGGGCGCCCCGGTCTTCTACCGCACGCTGGACACGGGGCGGACGTGGCAGCGCGTCGCCGTCCCCACCCCACCCCCGCACTAGGTAGACGTTGCAAAGTTCTTGCGATGTAAGGCATGGGGGGTGTCCTGGAAGCCGGCGCTCCCAGGAACGTACCGGCGCCTACTTAGTATTACAACGTGACGTTGACCTGCGACTAAAGTCGCATGACAAAGAACGACGACGAACGTCGCATGGCAAAGAACGACGACGAACGTCGTGACGGCGACGCGCGGTGAGACACTTTAGTGTCCGTTGTGTGCCATGCGACTTTAGTCGCAGGCTGATCCTAACGTTGTAATATTAGGCGACGCGCCGCGAGGGGCGATACCAAGACATGGTCTGGCCTGGTCGGGGTGATCGGGCGGCCCCACGCGCCGATCGCTATGATGCATAGGAGAGACGAGGCAGGGCGGCAACGAGCGAGCCTGGCGACCGCCACGCCACACCGCCTGCTCGTCACGGGGGCGTCTGCAAGACACCCCTACGCATCACGCGGGCGTCAAGACGCCCCTACCCGTCCCTCGTCACGGGGGCGTCTGCAAGACGCCCCTACGCGCCACTCGTCGGCTACCAGGCGTAGGCCTCGGGGGCGGGCTGGCCGTGGCCCTTGCCGGGGCCGGGGAAGATCTCTTCCAGCTGCTCCAGCGTGTCGTCGGTCAGTTGCAGCTCGACGGCGCGCAGCGAGCCGTCCAGTTGCTCCATGGTGCGCGGGCCGATGATCGGCGCCGTGACCACCGGGTTGCGCAGCAGCCAGGCCAGCGCCACGTCCGCCGGCCGCTCCCCCAGTTCGCGGCACAGCCCCTCGTAGGCCTCCAGCTTGGGTCGGTTCTGCTCGATTTGTTGCTGCATCTGCGGCGAGGCGCGGCGTCCCTCGCGGGCCTTCTCCAGCGCGCCGCCCAGCAACCCGCCGGCCAGCGGACTCCAGGGGATCACGCCGAGGCCGTAGGCCTCGCAGACGGGGACGACCTCCAGCTCCACCATGCGCGCGTTGAGGTTGTAGAGGCTCTGCTCCGAGACCAGGCCCATGAAATGGCGCTGTTTAGCGAGCTCGTTGGCCTGGGCGATGTGCCAGCCGGCGAAGTTGGAGCTGGCGGCGTAGAGGATCTTGCCCTCGCGCACCAGTTGCTCCATGCCCTGCCAGATCTCCTCCCAGGGCGTGCCGCGCGGGATGTGGTGCATCTGGTAGAGGTCGATGTAGTCGGTCTGGAGGCGGCGCAGGCTGGCCTCGCACTCGCGCTTGAGGGTCAGCGCGTTGACGCCGCTCTGGTTGGGCCAGTCGCCCATGCCGCCGTAGACCTTGGTGGCGATGACGGTGCGCTCGCGCCGGCCGCCGCCCTGGGCGAACCAGCGCCCAATGATCTGCTCCGTCACGCCCTCGCCGGTCTTCCACCCATAGACGTTGGCGCTGTCGAAGAAGTTGATGCCCAACTCGTGGGCGTGGTCCATGATGGCGAAGCTGTCCTGTTCGGTCGTCTCGGGCCCGAAGTTCATCGTGCCCAGGCACAGAGGGCTGACCTTCAGCCCCGTCCGCCCCAAACTCCTATACTCCACGCGTGGTTGCTCCCTTTCTCGCACGTCCCCGTGCATCCATACATACTCCACCTCCCACTATACACCCGTTAGGAGTGGCGGGGCCGAAGCCTGCGACTAAAGTCGCATGGCAGGGACCGGACACTAAAGTGTCTGTAAGCAGATGTGGCGCAAATTGCTCTCGTTGCTGCTCGCTTTTCCGTCACATATCGTCGGGGTTGCTCGGATCGAGAGCTAATAGACCGTTATACCGTCATGGCGGCGCCCGCCGAGTGTTGTCATGAGATAGTTACATCTTGCCGTACACCGTGATGTCCGCGTCGGTGCTGAGCGCGAGCTGGCCGGGCGTGCCCTGCTGCTCGGCCAGGGCGTAGAGGCGCGGCAGGTCGCGCGCGGGGTCGCCGTGGAAGGCGGCGGGACCGGCCTGCAGCCGCTTCAGCGCGGCGGCCGGCGGGATCGACTCGCGCTCCCGCACCTCCTGGCGCTCGACCACCACCAGCCCCACTATCTCCGCCGTCCCGGCCGCGGGCTCCCGCGATCCCCTGGGGCGCGGCAGGTCCGGCAGCGCGTCGTAGAGCTCGCGCCAGTGGCCGGGGCCGAACGAGGCCGTGATGTAGGCGCTGCCGGGATGCATCACGCGCACGATTTCCTCGGGCAGCGCTGGCGCGAGGCGGCGCAGCACCAGGTCCGCCACCCCGTCGCGCAACGGCAGACGACGGCGCGTGCTGGCGCGCGCTGCCGCCGCGCGGGACTCGTAGCGCAGCGCGCGGTAGCAGGCGTCCAGCATCGGCAGGGAGATATCGAACCCGATCAGGGACAGCGGGCCATCCTGGCGCGCGGCGATCGCGCGCAGCGCTGCGCCCGTCCCGCAGCCAAGGTCCACCACCGACGCGCCGGGGCGCAGGCGCGACACGATGGCGTCGAGGTAGCGTTCGGTTGCCTCGCGCTCGCCCGACGGGGCGCCCCCGGCGATGCGCCGCTCCCAGGCCACGCGCCGCCCGACCATCTCCGCCGTGTCGCCCGGCCCCTCGTTGGGCGGCCGCTTGCCGGGCGCCAGCAGGTCGAGGTGGGGCTGCGTGGGGTAGTGCTGCCCGCACGCGGTACAGACGAGCGCCCCGTCGCGCGGGACGAGCGTTCCTCCACATATAGGGCAGGCCAGAAAGTCGAGCAGCCAGTCGGGCAGGCGTTGCGTTTTACGGGTCTGGGAGGAGGTCGTCATAACATCAGGGTAGCAGGCGACGGTCTATGATTCGCTCCAGACCGTTGCCTGGACAGGAATTGGCCTGCGACTGCGGTCGCATGGCAGATTGTCATGTCCCTGCGGGACGCCCCCACCCATGAAAATCTGCGATTTGCACAGCAGCACACGGACACTGCGGTGTCAGGACGGCGATTGTCTAAACGAGATTAGCCTCAAGATAGTAGTAGTCGTAGAGCGTAGTGAAGCCGAGGCGCTCATACAGGGCGTGAGCCGGGCGGTTGGCGCGCATGACCTGCAGGTACAGGCGGCCGGCGTTGTGCTGTTGGCCCCAGGCGGCGAGAGCATGGAGCACGGCGGTCGCGGCGCCGGCGCGGCGAAACGCTGGATGTGTGGCCATGCTGAAGACGCCGAGCCACTCGTCCTCCAGCACGCCGAGGCCGGTGGCCACCACTCGGCCGTCGACCTCCAGCCGGGCGTAGGCCGTGCGAGCGGCGATGCGTTCCAGGATACCCTGCCGCGGCTCCGCCTCGCGCTCCCCCACCCCTTCGGCCTCGCAATAGGCCGCGAACCACCGCGCGTCGAAGGTGTCGGCAATCGTGACCGGGTGAGAGTCGTGGGAGCGCGCGTCCGTCGCGGCGAGGACGGCGGAGGTCTCGGCGGTCTGGACGGCGGTGTGGGCGTCCGCGCGATAGCCGCGCCGCTCCAGGACGGCGCTCAACTCGTCCGGCTGGGACGCCGGGCACAGCTGGTAGCGGGCCGGTTGACCGTGCCGGGCGTAGAAGGCTTCGACGATGGCGAGCCTGTCGTCCAGGGACCGCGAGCCCTGAGCGTCATGGGGCCAGACCGAGTTGGCCCGGCGCGTCACGCCCGCGTTGAAGCGGAGCCACCAGCCGTCCAGGGGCTGCTGTTCCGCTGCCGGCCACGCGCGCAGGGCCAGCCCTTCGATGTGGCGAACGAGTCGTAGCGTCCGGGACGGCATCACGTGGCCAACACCCCCTACACCTATAGGTCGTCTTGTGGCGACATCACCGGCGCGTCGGCACCGACGGTCTCGGGATACTTGAGCCCGGCGCCGGTGTTAAAGAGCACGATGCGCTCGTCGCGGCCCAGCAGCCCGCACTCCAGGTGCGTCAGCAGCGAGCGAGCGAAGGGAAGAGAGTCGTTCATAGCAGTAGTGTAGCGCCGTTGGCCGCACCTTGTCTCCCTTTGGTCAGGCTTTTCTAGACATTGCGCCACATTCCGCCCACCCCTACGGGCTGTCATCGCGGGCGTCACCGACACATCGTGTACACTTGGATTTGTTGCTGGGGTAACGGCGAGAGGACGGCGCGCCGCCGCTGCTCGGCTTCGCCATCGCCTGCAGTCTGGCCTGGCACACGCGCAACGCGGCGCTGCTCCTCGTCGTCGCCGAGCGGGCAGCCTCCGACGAGGTCTCGGCCCTGGCCTCCCCGCCGCGGGCGGGGCACGTCGCAGACGCCGGCGCCCGCCCGCTCGCCGGTCGCGCTGTCGCGGGCCAGGATCGCGATGCGGTAACGGCCGCCTGATGGCGTTGTACTCGCTCGTCGCGCTCGTTGACGGATTGGAATGTTTCGTGCTAAACGTTGGACATGGCACAGATACGAGGCAAGGCGCTGAGCGGGGGCAGCCGCGAGCGGCGGACATCGATCCTGGCCTGGATGCGCCTGGCGCGCGTCTTCGCCAAAGTGCAGCGCGCCGCGTCGGTGCAACTACGCCGCTGGGACCTCAGCGTGGCTCACTTTGACGTGCTGGTGCAGACCGGTCTCGAGGAAGGGCTGACCCAAAGGAAACTGGCGGAGCGTCTGCTGATCACAAAGGGCAACCTGTCTCAGTTACTCGACAAGATGGAGCGCGACGACCTGCTGGTGCGCTGCCGCGAGGGCCGGGTGAACTGCCTGCGCCTGACTCCGCGCGGGAGGGCGCTCTATGCCGAGGTCCTGCCGGCGCGCCAGGAGATGGTCGAGGCGACCTTCGCGCCGCTGTCGGTGGAGGAGCGCACCACGCTGCTGGCCTTGCTGCGCAAGCTGGACCTCGCGCTGGACTGAAAAGGCTATCGTGTGCTATAGTTTCGAACGAAACAGTTCGCGTCGCCGCTACTGTTTCGAACGAAACTGCCCATAAGGCGGACTAGCGATAGAGAAAAGGACACATAGAGCATGGCAACAACCTGTACGCACCTCGACCAGATCCAGGACGTGACGCCGAGCGCGCAAGGCTGCGAAGACTGCCTGAAGATTGGCGATACGTGGGTCCACCTGCGCGAGTGCCTCATCTGCGGCCACGTCGGCTGCTGCGACTCGTCCAGGAACAGGCACGCCACCAAACACTACCACGCGACCAATCACCCTATCGTGCAGTCGTTCCAGCCGGGCGAGGACTGGCTGTGGTGCTACGTCGACGGGGTCATGATGGAGCCCTCGTAGACGGGGCGCCCGGAGTAGGCGGACCTCGTCCCGCCCGACGAGCGGGCGCGCTATCTTAATGGCTACGCGCGCCCACCTCTCTATCTATATCCATGACCGTTCAAGTCTCAGACCACCTGGAGTGATACTATGGACACGCACACCGCGCCGAACGGCGCTGCCCTTGAGGTATGGCCGGCGCTGCCGCTGGACGCCTGGCGGGACACCTACCAGACCCTACACCTGTGGACGCAGATCGTCGGCAAGGTCCGCACCGCGCTCAGCGCGCCGACCAATCATTGGTGGTCGTCCCCCCTCTATGTGACCGCGCGCGGCCTGACGACCTCGCCCATCCCCTATGGCGCACGGACCTTCGAGGTCGGCTTCGACTTCATCGACCACAATCTGACGATCCAGACGAGCGATGGCGGCGTCAAATCGCTTGCGTTGTTCCCGCGCTCGGTCGCGGACTTCTACCACGAGTTCATGGGCGCGCTCAGCGCGCTCGGCATCGACGTGGCGATCAATACGCTGCCGCAGGAACTGCCCGACCCTGTCCGCTTCGACGAGGATACCGTCCACGCCTCCTACGACGCGGAGCAGGCCCACCGCTTCTGGCGCATCCTCGTGCAGGCGGACCGTCTGTTCAAGGCCTTCCGCGCCCGCTTCATCGGCAAGTGCAGCCCCGTCCATTTCTTCTGGGGCAGCTTCGACCTGACCGTCACGCGCTTCTCGGGACGACGCGCCCCGGAGCGGCCGGAGGCCGACCACGTCACGCGCGAGGCCTACTCGCACGAGGTGATCAGTTGCGGCTTCTGGCCCGGCGCCGCCGGCCAGGAGGCGGCGTTCTACGCCTACGCGGCGCCGGAGCCGCCGGGTCTCAAGGAGGCGGCGATCCGGCCCGCGTCGGCGGGATACAACGCCGCGCTGGGCGAGTTCCTGCTGAGCTATGAGGAGGTGCGCGCGGCGGACGACCCGGACGCGCTCGTGCTCGACTTCCTGCAGAGCACGTACGAGGCAGCGGCGGACCGCGCGGGGTGGGATCGCGCGGCGTTGGAGCGCTAAGTCGGTGTCGGTACGTTCTCGCAATGTAGAGGCACGGGAGTCCCAGGAGCGTACCAGCACCCACTTAGTGTGGGCAGGGACGGCGAGGCGATCAATGCTATCGGGTCATGCTGCGTTTAACGCGGCATTCCCGGAAGCCGGATCACGCTCAGCAAGCTGGCAAAGCATTCCCAGTTATTTGTAGCGTGACCCACTAGAGGGGGAGCCAATGATAGACAGCGATAGGCGTGCGGCGCCCACGGAGAAGGAGACGGGGCGCCTGGAAGCCTTTAGCGACGGGGTGTTCGCCGTCGCGATCACGCTCCTCGTCCTCAATCTGGTCGTGCCCGAGCTGCCGAAGTCCCCGACCTCGGCGGCGTTGGGCGTGGCTCTAACCGCGCAGTGGCCGTCGTATCTGGCCTTCGTGACCAGTTTCGGCACCATCTTGATCATGTGGGTCAATCATCACGCCATTTTCAAGCTCGTGCAGCGAGTCGATACGCTGTTCATATTCGCCAACGGATTCCTGCTCCTGCTGGTAACGGCCGTGCCGTTCGCGACGGCTCTGGTCGCCCGGTATCTGGCCACGCCCGCCGCGCCGACAGCCTGCGCCGTCTACGCGGGCGAGTTTGCCGTCGTCAACATGGCCTTCAACCTGCTGTGGCGGTCGATCGCGCATGAGCACCGTCTCCTCCACCCGCACGTCTCCCAGACGCGGGTCGACGGCCTGGCCAGGAGCTTTTTGCTGGCGTTTCCGGTCTATCTGGGGGCGACGGCCCTGGCGTTCGTCAACGCGTACGCGAGTATTGGGATATGTTTCTGTCTGTGGATCCTGTGGGCCATCACCGGCTACGAGCGAATGCCGAGGCGCGAGCCCCGGCCTACCGAAGGCTAAGTAGATGTTGCTAAGTTCGTGCAACTCGAACAGGCGACGCGAGGCACGCATCCAAGCATGCTAGCCGTGCAAGAACTTACCAGTGTCTACTTAGCGCCTGTTTAAGGAGGAGCTGATGGAACTTGGCGTCTATACCTTCGCGGACGTAGCGCCTAAACCACGGTGTCGCCGAGGAATCGCGCGGCTGTCGGCGTTCCCCTGATCCCAGTGTCGGGCTCCTCGTCCGCCATGTCGCCACCCAATCCAGCGACCTGACGCTGGTGGAGCGGGCCGAACACATCGGCTAGCACGGCAAGTTGCGCCGGCGAGACCTGGTCGAGGAAGTGCCGCCGGACGCCCTGTATGTGCAGCGGCGCCGCCCGTCTCAGCAACGCCAGGCCCTCCTCCGTCAGAATGGCGTACACGCCTCGCTTGTCCGCCGTGGCGCGCCCCCGCCGCACCCACCCGTGCTCTTCCATCCGCCGCACACGATAGGTAATGACGTTGGGCTCGACGCCGAACGTCGTGGCGAGTTCGGTCATGCGCCGTCGCCGTCGCGGGTCGAGATGAAGCAGCGTGAGGATGCCGTAGTCGAGGTGGGAGAGGTCGAGGCCCCGCTTGAGCTCGTCGTCGAGCGTGGCCAGGAGGTGGAGCATCGCCTGGACGAGCGGGACCCAGGCGCGCTGCTCCTCGCGGTTCAGTGGCCGTACCGGATGCCCGTTCGCCTCCGCTCCCATGCTCGTGTCCACCATCCTATCCCCATAGGGCAGCGCGGCCACCAGGGCCATGCCGCCACAGCCCCGTGTCCCGCTGCACCGTCGCCTACGCCGACCCGTGGCCGTCGCCTTTGCTCAGCTATCACCCCCATGATACCGCGCCGTGTTTTACCTCTCAGTTTCAAGTATCTATTGCAAATTTGAACCACATCTGATATTGTGAATTTGAAGGACATGGCACGGCGCCTCTGTAGGGCGCCGCCTGACCTGGCCGCCACCATCATCCGTGCGCGGCGTTACGCTTGCTCCGAGGAGTTGCCGACCATGCCGACCATGCCGACCACGCCGACCACGCCGACCACGCGCTCACACGTGCCCCTCGTTGCGGCCCTTGTCGCGGCCCTCGTCCTCGCGCTCGCCCTCACCGCGGTCGTCACTGCCCGGGCTGCCGCCCCTCCGATAAGCGCCGGCGGCGTGTCCATGACCCCCACGCGACGGGCGTGGGCGGCGCCCGCCGCGGCGCTGCCCGCCGCTTATCGCCTCTTCCTCGACGAGGTTGGCGGCTCCCGCTTCGTCGTGGTGCGCGGCTCGTCCATCCACTACGTTGCGCTGGGCGACCCGACGCGGCCCACGCTCCTGCTGGTCCACGGCAGCCCCGACAACGTATTCACCTGGCGCAACATCCTGCCCATCCTGGCCACTCGCTACCACGTCGTCGCCGTCGACCTGCTCGGCTTCGGCCGTTCCGGTCAACCCACACTCCGCTACGGTTGGCAGGTCGAGATCGCCTATCTCACCGCCTTCATCCAGGCGTTGGGCCTGCGCCACGTCACCCTGATCGGGACCGACATTGGCGGCCTCTTCAGCTTCGCGTACGCCCAGCAGCATCCGGGCAACATAGCCGGCCTCGCCTTTTGGGAAACGTTCGTGCAGCCGATCCCCAGCTACGCGTCCCTGGCCTACTGCGGCGCCTGCGCGACGTTCTTCCCGCGCGACCCCACGGCCAGCTTGACCTATGCCCGGCACACCCCTACGTTCATCGCCCAGCTCTATGGCCAGAGCCTGTTGAGCCCGCCGACCGCGGAGGTGCTGGCCGCCTACACTTTCCCCTTCACAACTCCGAATGCGCGGGCGATCCCGGTCGAGGTTGGGGCGGACATGCCAATCGGGGGCCGCCCCGCCGCCACGTATGCGATTATCGCGGCCTACGCGCGCTACCTCAAGACAACCACGACGCCCAAGCTGGCGCTCTATGGCACGCCGAGCTACGTCATGCCGCCCGGCTTGCTCAGGCGCTGGGGCGCGGGTGTGCCCAACCTGACGATCGCCCCGGTGGGCAAAGGCTACCATTATTTGTCCGAGGATGAACCGGGCAACATCGCCCAGCAGATCCTGACCTGGCGCGCCGCGTTCTAAGAACCACCGACGGGACGCGAGGGCGGCGTCGCGCGACACGGGGCCCGCCCCGCTCCCGATCATAACCCGCATAGGCGCAAGCAGAGAGAATCAGAGAATCGATGGTGAGTACTTTCCCGACCAACGGCGTCCGGCTGATGCACCTGCTCGTCGTGAGCGACTACGACCGCGCCCTCGCTTTCTACCGCGATGTCCTGGGCGCGACCGTTGCCCGGGAGATGCCCGGAACCCTGGCCTTCCTTGATTTTGCGGGCGGCCAGCTCATCCTCTCGGTTCCGGGCGGCCCGACCCCGGACAAGCCCACCGTCACCTTCGCCCCGCCCGCCGCGTCCGACACGGTCAGCAGCGAGGTCACCATCCGGACGCCGGACTGCCAGGCCGCCTACGAGGCGCTGCGCGAGCGGGGCGCGGTGTTCCTCACACCGCCGGTTGAGTATCCCTGGGAGATCCGCGCGTTCTTCCAGGACCCAGATGGCCACCTGATCGAGATCAGCCAGGGCGGCGAGTACGCACCTCATCTGCAAGGAGACGCCGCGCGTTGAGTATCCAGCGTCTTGGGTAAGGGCCGCCAGGCCAGCAGTAGTGTAGGGATAGAACCATGGTTTCGTCCGGGGGACACAACAGACAGGAGAACACGCGGTATGATCGCGATCACAGCGGCAAGGGGAAATATTGGGCGTCATCTCGCACAGATGCTCGCCGCAGCGGGAGCGCCAGCGCGGCTGCTGGTGCGCGACCAGGACACAGCTAGCGCGGCCACGGGCGGTGGCATACAGGAGGTCGTCGCGGCGGACCTCGATCACCCTGGGACCCTCGACGCGGCGCTGGTCGGCGTCACTCAGCTCTTTCTTGTCTCGCCCGGCCCGGACACCCCGGCGCAGGACGCGGCCGCGATCGCGGCGGCCGAGCGCGCCGGCGTGCGCCACATCGTCCTGCTCTCGTCGCTCGGCGTCGAGCTCGGCGGCGTCGGTGGCGGGCGCGCGCACGCGCCTGGTGAGGCGACCCTCACGGCTTCCAGCATGGACTGGACGATCCTGCGCCCGAACGAGTTCATGACGAACACGCGGGGGTGGCTCCCCGAGATCGCGGCGCGGGGGACGATCTCCGTGCCGACCGGCCGCGGCACAGTCGGCTATATCGATCCCGCCGACATTGCCGCCATCGCCTTCGCGGCGCTGACGGCGTCCGGCCAAGCGGGGCGGATTTACCGCCTGACTGGGCCGGAGACCCTATCCACCACCGAGGTGGCGACGCGGATCGGCGCGGCGCTCGGCAAAGAGGTCCAACACGTCGACGTTCCCGACGCAACCTTTCGCGCGAACGCCCACGACGCGCATATGCCAGAGGCGATGATCGCCCTCCTCTCGGAGTACTACGGCGCGGTCAAGGAGGGGCGGATGGCGGTCCTCACGCCCGATGTCGAGCAGGTTACTGGTCGTCGCCCAAACGCGTTTGCGGACTGGGTGCGCGCCACCATCACACCGGTGGTATGAGGATGGGCGCCGGCCGGCGTCGGTGGGTCTTGGCTGATGAGCAGCCAGCTCCGCGAGGTCCCTACCCATTCCACCTGCCGTCGTGTCCGTTCCGGCCTACGTGCGCGGCAGCGAGATGTGCAGGATCTCCGAGGTCGTGGCGAAGCCCGCGCGGCCGTAGATACGCTCCCCTTCGTCGTGCGCCGGCATCAGGAACACCGTGGTCACGCCCGCGGCAAAGGCGTCGCGCGTGAGCCGCGCGGTCATGGCCGCGGCGATACCCCGCCGCCGGAACCCCTCGCGCACAGCGACGCCCGCCAGTTCCGTGACGCCGTGCATGGGCACGTCGCAGATGCCGGCGCCCGCCGGCTCGCCGGTCGCACTGTCGCGGGCCAGGAGCGCGCTGCCGCCCGCCGCGAGGGTGGCGCGCCGATCATCCACGTCCGCGCGGCTGGGGGGATCAGGGTCGCCGTAGGCCTCGTTCTGCACGGTGGCCATGACGAGGAGGTCGGCGTCGGAGGCTGGCAGGGTCAACGCGATGCCCGGCGGGACGGGGACATCGCGCGCGGCGCCGGGGACGCAGACCATCAGCGGCAGGCGGCCCTCGACGGTGAAGCCTGCCGCCGCCAGCGCCGCCTCTGTAAGCGCCGGTTTGCAAGTGGACGGCCTGCCGGGATAAAACTGGTACACCATACCGACTGCCAAAGGTGGTCCGTCGCGCCTAAAGAGGGCCGTCGCGCGGGATCAACGCGCGCCCGCGGGGCGG
>JAABUZ0100003431.1_pt1 | contig 23533 bp, 23 predicted proteins | sample 5562091 | NCBI WGS metagenome assembly JAABUZ01 (sample SAMN12813069, study PRJNA571459) | rock metagenome | isolation source: Antarctica rocks | place: Antarctica: Victoria Land, Linnaeus Terrace sud | collected 2015-12-21
ACGAGCAGTCGCCGCGTTCTGCGGAAGCCTTCATGCAGATCGCCATGATCGGCCTCATGCTCAACAGGATTGACCCATGATGCTTTTTATACACACTCTTATGCCAAGCTATTGTTTTATATCCGGTCTCACCGACAGTCTGCCAAAAATATCTGTCATTCGTATAAGAAGTTCCAGGTATCTTGCTGGTGTCAGGTGTACCATCAGGGTTCAAATATCCCACACCTTCACCCCCAGGCGGGCGGAAGAAGTTTGTATCGGGAACGCCTCCAGGGACGTAACGCATAACCAGCCTGCTCTCAATAAGCTCGGAACGGATCCAGTCAGCATAGCTGGGAATTACGCTAGTGTTGTTTTGTCCGTTGTGGTTCTGGTAGTATTTATTGATACCAACGTAGTGGCTGTACGTATGGTTCGCTAACTCATGTTTAAAAGATTGTATAGACTGCTCTGTATATGTGTTGACATCATTAGTCGCTCTGATTTTTACGCCATTCAGGAAAAACGTGCAGTTGATGTAGTAGCCGTGCTTAGGACCCAATAGCTGTAGTAATTCATCGGTCGTTGCCTCATCGGCAACATCATTCTCACTGGTATTCGGCACCGATGAATTATAAGGTCCATCATCGAAGGTGTAGGCAATGCTGTTTGCACTTCCGGTATCGCCATTATATGACATCTGTGCTGGTAATTGGCTGACAGCGGCTTGCCCAGTGCTGATAGTCACTGCTGGCATTCCATTTTCTCCCCCTAACGAGGCAGTTGCACTTAATCTGTATGGCATTGTCTGACCAGCGGCGTTGGCAGCCAGGCTTCTAATTTGCGTTACATCTTTAATATACCAATACAAAGCGGACGATCCTGGTACATAATCCGGTGCAGGCGGTCCACCTATTCTCGTATTGTGAGGGTCGTTGTACGCATAGCCGTCCAGCATACTATTGTACTGTCCGTTTATGACGACCGTGCCAAGTAAAGTTGTGCCGACGAGTTGCAAGGGAACCATAGTCCAGCTTCCTGTCAGCGTTCCCCATATCTTGACGGGATACTGCGTCGTTCTTTCTGTGCCCCCAGGCGTAGTACCAGAGTTCGTATTTTCGTCACTCAAACGTGCGCCGTCAATGTTTAGCCTAACAGTTCTTCCACGAATCGGGTCTATGTCGGCAATATCTATCCACGAACTGCCAGACTGTTCTTCCACCTTGAAAACATACACTCCTGTTTGCGGCAACCCGTCGTTGTCATCCAATCCATTCCATATTACCGACTGCTTCCCCGCGCTTTGAGCGGAAGCTGCGAACGTCTTCGTTGCCGTGTCCGTTCCATACAAGCAAACGCGCACGCGGACTTGCTGTGGCCCTGCAAGATTGTAAGATACGGTTGTGCTTGTGCTGGTATCCGAAAAAGGGTCTTCCGGCATGAGAGTGTGGGCGCTAACAGCGGCGACTCCCAGATTGCCGTCATTGTCCGCAACATCTACTTCGACAGAATGGCTGGCAAAGAATGATACGCCGCTCGGCAGAGTGTAGGAAAGAGATGAAGCGGAGCAATTAGCGTTGGCGGTTTGATCCACGCCGTCAAAAATGAACTTCACGTTTTTGGGATCAATGCCGTTCGGGGAGCTGTAAGTGGCTGTCATTGGACTTTGGGCGGTGTTCAATGAGATGTAGGGGGGCGTCTTCTCATAGGCGAACAAAGTGCATCCGTCAATGTCGCCGGAGCCGGTGTAGATGATGTTGCTGTAATCTACCTTGATGTGATGGGTCGTATTCGGCTCCAAGGTCACGCCGACTTTGTGCAGGGCGTTGATGTCCAGCGCCTGCCCTTGCCCCTGGCCGCCCGCCGTTTGGCCGGAGGGCGGGAAAACCTTCGTGCCGTCTACGGTGACATCCGAGCCGTCGTCTGAGAAGATCGCCAGGACCATGCGCCGCGTCGGCGTGTAGTCGCCCTCGAAGGTCTGATTTTCCAGCACCGTACTGTGGTAGAGCGGGTGCCCGTTGCCGGAGCATTGGGCCTGCGCGTCGGAGACGACCGCCGACCAGCCGGAGCCGGAGGGTTCCTCGTCCAAGATCGTGCTTAACGTCCCCGTCACGTTCTGCGCGGAGGCGGGAACGGCGACGGAGAAGGCCAGCAGGCAGAACAACAGTACGCAACGCATCATGTTCATAGGGTGCCTATTTATTCGGAGCGGCTTGATTATGAGCTTCCGGGTCGTCGACAACAGGTTGAGACGCCCGCGCTTTAGCCTGTGCGTCGGCTTGCTTTATCCAGCCGAGGGCCAAAGCTTTGCCCCCAGCCATGCCGGGACTCTCGATTCCCTCGACAGCATCAGCCGCTTCATCGTACCGGCCTTGTGCCGCCAGCGCCTCTCCGAGCTGCATACGCGCCCAATCCGTTACGTTGCCTTCCTGCCCATGATGGATCAGGTACTTCAGGACCACCGCCTGGTGCCCGAACTCGTTGGTCCCCTGGTAGGCGTCGTTGGCGTCTTCCAGAATCTCCCGGCGGCTGACGCTGCGCCAGCCTTCGGGATAGGCGGCGTCCAAATGGGGCAGCAGAAACGCTTCCATCAGGCGCGGGCTGAGGGTGACGTCGTTCAGGCTTTGGCGGAGCCAGAGGTTGGAATAGCGGGCGACGACGAGGCCCTGCCTTTGGTCGCTCAGGCTGGGGCTGCGGAGCAGCTTCTTGGCGACCAGCAGGTTCTCGTAGAGGAGCGGGTAGACGGTCTGCGGGTCGTGGGAGGAAGGCTGGCGGGCGAAAAACCACTGGCCGGTGTACCCGGCGGATGAGGGAGGCTCGGGGCGGTAGACCTTGCGGCCCACCTTCGCCTCCAGATAGGCGAACACTTTTTGCTGGGCTTGGGAGGCAGGCGGCAACTTCGCCAACTCACTGCGCTCCGCTGCGCTCAGGCTCGTGGAAGCAGGAGAAGCGGGGAGGGATGGCACAGAAGGCTTGGCGAACGCCCAAGGCGATACGGCAAGCGTGACGACGGCAAAGGCCGCCCACGGTGCCGTTAAGCCGAGCCGGGTGCTGACAGAAAAGTCGGGATGCCGCAAAAGGTGACGGACCATAGTCTTACCGGCTGTCTCGATCAAGTCGGAGAGACCTTGAAAACATTGTGCCTCTGTTGTACCCGACTTTGATCGAGGAAGTCAAGAGGCCGAAGCCCTAACTACTCGCCTGGCGCGGGCTGATGACGACGTACCGGCTCGGCTCGTCGCCTTCCGAGTACGTCTCCACGTCGGGATGGTCCACTAAAGCCGTGTGGATGATGCGCCGCTCCATCGGGTTCAGATGGTCCGTGACCGCCTCTTGGCCGCTTTTCCCCACCTCGGCGGCCAGCTCGTGCGCGAAGTCGGTCAGCTTGCGGGCGCGGCGGGCGCGGTGCCCGTCGGCATCCAGGGTGACGCGCAGACGGCTGCCCTGGCTCTTGTTCGTCATCAGCGAGAGCAGGAACTGCAAGGCGTCCAGCGTCTGCCCCTGCGGGCCGATGAGCAGGGCGGCGTCAGGTCCGGTGACGGACAGTGTTACCGTCTCGCGCTCAAGCGACGACTGCACGGCCTCGGCCTCGAAGTCGGCGGCGCGGAGCACCGCCTTGAGGTGTGCCAGCGCCTGTGCGCTCAGCGTCTCGATGGTCGTCGCGGTCAGTGTCTCGGAGGTGGCTTCCGGCACGGGGGCCTTCCTTCCGCCCCGCTCTCGGCGACGGGGCAATGGCGGGGTCAAGGGCGTCAGCGCCGCTTCTTTTTCGGGTGAACCTTGGGGGGGGCGATCACGCCCCGCGCCGTCGGGGCTACGCCGTTGGCATGGGCACCGCCCTCGATCTTGCCGACAGGGCCGATGCGGGCGGGCACCCGGCGGCCACCGTTGGAGCCGCCGCCCGGTTTGCCGCCATCGCCGGCCAGGATGATATCGCCAGGGGGGTCGTCGCCGGGCAGGGCCAGTGCGAACGGCTGCTCGCCGGCCCGCTTCCGCATGTAATACTTCTGCTGGGCGGTGGACAGGATGTTGAAAACCAAGTAATACAGCACGAACGCCGAGGGCAGGTGGTATTGCAGAAAGAAGTAGGTGGTCATGAACGGCGTCATGATCGTCATCATCTTCTGCGTCTCGGCCTGCTGCGGGTCCATCGTCGGCGTGATCGTCATCCGCTGCGTGACATACATCGAGCCGGCGTACAGCAAAAGCAGCGGGATGTCCGGCTGGCCTAGATTCGTCGCCAGGTAGGTCGGGAACAGGTGCGACAGGCCGCTGCCGATCCACAAAAACGTGCCGTGGGAGAACTGGTACTGGTACAGCCGGATCATGTAATACAGCGTGTACAGAATCGGCATCTGGAACAGCAAGGGGACGCAGCCGCCGGCGGGGTTGACGCTGTGGGCCTTGTACAGCTCCATCATCTTGCGGCCCAGCAGTTCCTTGTCGTTCTTGTGCTTCTTCTGGAGTTCCTGAATCTGCGGCTGGAGCTTCTGCATCTCCTTCATCGAGGAGTATTGCTTGTTCGAGAGCGGCGTCAGGCCCAGCTTGACGATGACCGAGACCATCAGGATCGCCAGCCAGTACGACCAGCTCCGGCTGCCGGTCAGCTTGACCAGGAAGTCCAGCGTCCGGTACAGCACGGCCCCGAAGTTGTGCAGGGGCGGGGCCGTGGCGCTGAAGCTGCGGTTCCAGGCGTCCAGCGCGTTGCCGATGCGGGCGATCTGAGGCAGCACGGCTTTGTCATCGGGGAACGTGTTGTGGAGCGACTGAAGTGACTGCACGGCGGCGTTCTTGTCCTGGAGATAATCCTCCTCCAGGACCGCCTGCTGGCGCAGGCCCGCGCGCGCCCAATCTGTGTGCCCGAAGGCGCGGCTCTTGGCGAGAACCTGGAGCTGCTGCACGGCCTGATAGGCGCGGCGGTGGGCCGTCTCCGCGTCGCCGTGCGCGCGGGCGTCCTGCGCCTCGGCCTGGAGCCGCTGTGCGACGCCGTAGGCGGGCGGGGCGTGGCTCAGGTCCACCTGCGCCCGCGCGCCGGCCCCCAATGTCAACAGAAACGCCGCACTCAGCAGAAGCCGTGTAGCGGCGGAAAACTTCTTCATCCAAACTCCCTGATGTGACATCTAACCCTACGGCACCGGGTCGTAGCCGCCGGGGTGGAACGGGTGGCAGCGGCACAAGCGCCGCGCCGCCAGCCCCGCGCCGCGCAGGGCACCGTGCCGCAAGATGGCCTGGGCGGCGTACTCCGAGCAGGTCGGCGAGAACCGGCAGGACGGCGGCGTCCAGCGCGAAACGTAACGCTGGTAGATACGGATAGCCCGAACCAAAAGGTGCCCCACGGCGTCAGCACCTCCCCGGCGCGAGTCCCGCCTGTCGCGCCAGGCCCAGCAGCTCTTGTGACAGAGCCTCGAAGCCGAGGTCCGTAGCCGCCGCACGGGCGACGACCAGGGCATCATAAGGCCGCCCAGCGCCGGGCAGCAGGCGCAGGCGGCTGATCTCGCGCAGGCGGCGCTTCAGGCGGTTACGGTCGTGGGCGCGCTTGGCGACCTTCTTGCTGATCACGAAGCCCAGCCGCGAAGCTCCGTCCTCACGCTGCCCACGGAAGCGGACATACAACACCAGCCGGGGCGATGCCCACGACGTGCGGCGCTTGTAGACGGCCTGGAAGTCCCGGCTGCGCTTCAGACGCGACGCGCGCGGCAGCAAAATCTACTTGCTCTTGGGGATGGTGACGGTGTGGGTGACACACAGTTTGTAGCGGCCCTTGGCGCGGCGGCGCTTGAGGACGTTGCGACCGTCCGCCGTGCTCATGCGGTGGCGGAAGCCGTGCTGCTTCATCTTATGCCGGACATTCGGCTGGTAGGGTCGTTTCATGGTCGGTTTCCTCGCGATAGCGCTGACGGTACTGTTGAGAGCGCGGGATTGTAGCACATGGCGGGGCCGTTTGGCAAGGGCGGGGGGAGGCGGACTACCGGGCGGCGCGGGGCGCATCCCGCCACGCGGCCAGCAGGGCCAGCAGCAGGAGCAGGGGCATCTGCACGAGCGAGGAGACCTGCTCGTAGGCGTGGTGCAGGCGGTCGAAGGCGGCCAGGTCGCCCCGCGCCTGGGCGGCGTCCAGCGCGGGCGTCAGGCCCAGCCCCAGTCCGAGCGAGGACAGGAGCAGCAGGCCGGAGACGACCAGGCACCCTAGGGCGGGGCGGCGGGAGGAACGAGGCAACAGCAGCAGACCGGCAACGAGGAGCAGAAGGCCGCAGCCGTCGCATAGGAAGTTGAACAGCTTTAAGCTGCCGCCGACTACGCCGCCCGCAATGGCGTTTTGCAGGGAGGCGCTGCCGGCCAGGGCGGGCAGGCTCCGGGTCAGATGAAAAGCCGTCGGCGCGACCAGGGCACCGATGGCGACCAGGCCGCCGAGCCACAGCCCCAACGCGACCGTGTGGCCCGCCCGCAGCAGGATGTCCGGGAGCGGTCTCACGCCGAAGGCCGGCGGTTGTCGTCGCCTTCCAGCCACTCCACCACCTCGGCCAGTGGGACGCGGTGCTGCCAGCCGTCGGCCAGACTCTTGAGCTGCACCGCCCCCTGCGCGATCTCATCGTCGCCTAAGATCACGGCGTAGCGGGCACGGGCGCGGTCGGCGGCCCGCATCTGCGCCTTTAGGCTGCGCGCACCGTACTCGGTCTCCGAAGCGATCCCCGCAGCCCGCAGGTCGGCCAGCAGCTTCACCCCGGCGGGCCGGGCGGCCTCGCCCAGGGTGATGATGTAGGCGGTCGGGAAGGGGGCGGGCGGCATCTCGACGGCCAGCGCTTGCAGGGCGATCAGGGTGCGCTCGACGCCCAACCCGAAGCCGATGCCGGGCGTCGGCGGCCCGCCGATCCGCTCGACCAGAGAGTTGTAGCGCCCCCCACCCCCCAGGGCGTTCTGTGCGCCCAGGTCCGGCGACTGGATCTCGAAGGCCGTCTTGGTATAGTAGTCGAAGCCGCGGACGAGGAACGGGTCGTTCTCGTAGGCGACGCCGGCATCCGTCAGATACCCCCGGAGCGTCCCGAAGTGCGCCCGCTCGTCGTCGCTCAAATAGGAAGACAGGAGTGGGGCGTCGGCCAAAATCTCCAGCTCGCGCGCGTTCTTGGTGTCCAGCAGGCGCAGAGGGTTCGTCCCGAAGCGGGCCTGGCCCTCGGCGCTGAACTCGGCCAAGTGCGGCTCAACGAAGGCCTTCAGGGCGACCAGGTACGCGGCGCGCGACTCGACTGAGCCGACCGAATTCAGCTTCAAGGAAAGCGAGCGGACGCCGACGCGGCGGAAGAACGCCAGGGCCAGGCCGATCACCTCGGCGTCCAGCGCGGGGTCGTCCGTGCCCAGGGCCTCGACCCCGAGCTGCTCGTGCTGCCGGTAGCGGCCCCGCTGTGCGCGCTCGTAACGGAAGTGGGAGGCGCAGTAGAACAGCTTGGCGACGCCGCCGCGCGCGGGCAGGCCGTTTTCGACGTAGGCGCGCAGGACGGCGGCCGTGCTCTCGGGGCGCAGGGTAAGCGAGTCGCCGCCCTTGGTCTCGAACGTGTACATCTCTTTAGAGACGATGTCCGTTTCTTCGCCGACCGAGCGCTTGAAAAGCTCGGTGTCCTCGAACGCCGGCGTCCGCACCTCGCCGTAGCCGTACAGCCGGCACAGGAGGCGGAACTGCTCCTCCATGTGCTGACGGCGGGCGCTGTCGTCGGCCCACGAGTCGGCACCGGGGTAAAGGTCGTGCGTCCCTTTGGGGCGCTGGTACTTCAAAGGCATGGCTCAGACTGCCTCATCAAGCCCGTCCTGAAGCAGCCCTTGCGCCCCCCGGAAGCCGTTCCGGTGGCCGTTGCTCGGGGGCGGGGTCTCGGTGTATTGGCCGATGCGCCGGAACTTCTCGTAGCGGCGATCCAAGAGGGTTTGTGTGGGGAGGCCCCGCAGGGGCGTCAAAGCGTCCAGCAGAGCCGCCTTGACGCGGACGGCGGCCTCGGCCCAGTCGCGGTGCGCGCCGCCCAGCGGTTCGGGGATGACGGTGTCGATGACGCCGAGTTCCAGGGCGCGCTGGGCGGTCAGGTTCAGGGCGAGGGCGGCCTCGGACTTGCGCTCCGGGTCGCGCCACAGAATCGCCGCGCAGCCCTCGGGCGGGATGACCGAGTAGACGGCGTGTTCCAGCATCAGGACGCGGTCGGCGACGGCGAGGCCCAGCGCCCCGCCGCTGCCGCCCTCGCCGATGACGACAGAGACAACGGGCGTCGGCAGGGTCGCCATCCCGAACATCGAGCGCGCGATGGCTTCGGAGATTCCGCGCTCGTCGGCGGCGATGTCGGCGGAGGCCGCAGCGGTGTCGATCAGCGTGACGACGGGCAGGCCGAACTTGGCGGCCAGCGCCATGATCCGGCCCGCCTTGCGGAAGCCCTCGGGCCGAGCCGAGCCGAAGTTGCGCTGCTGCCGCTGCTTGAGGTCGCGCCCCTTCTGGTGCCCGATCACGGCTATCGGCAGGCCGTCGAGCTTCGCCAGGCCCGCCACGACCGCACCGTCGTCGGCCCCCAGCCGGTCCCCGTGCAACTCGGTCCAGTCCTCGAACATGGCACCGACGTAGTCCAGCGTGTACGGGCGCTTGACGTGCCGGGCCAGCAGGACTTTGTCCCAAGGCGTCAGGTGCTGGAACAGGGCCGAGAGCATGGCCGTCCGGTGCTCCTCCAGCGTCGCGATCTGGCCGGGAAGCTCGGGCGTGTTCTGGGGGTTGCTCCGGTCGGCGACGATCTGACGCAGCTTGGACAGGTTCTCGTCCAGCTCGGCGATGGACTTCTCGAAATCGAGGACGTTCAGGCTAGGCATGTGCGCCCCCCACGACGGCCAGTTCCGGGGCTTCCTCCGTGCCGCTCAGGCTCAGGGCAGGCACATCGGCGGGCGGCGGAGCCAGGCCCGTCAGCATCGAAATCAGGGTCGCCAGCATCTGAGGCAGGTCGCGGCGCGCGACCACGGCGTCGATGTGGCCGTGTGCCAGCTGCCACTCCGCCGTCTGGTAGTCCTCGGGCGGCTTCTGCGTCGTCGCCTGGGCGACCACGCGCGCGCCGGCGAAGCCGATGGTCGCGCCCGGCTCGGCCAGGTGGATGTCGCCGAGCGACGCATAGGAGGCCAGAACGCCCGCCATCGTGGCGTCGGTCATCACGACGACGTAGGGCAGGCCCGCCTCGGCCAGGCGCGCGGCGGCGGCCGACGTCTTCGCCATCTGCATCAGCGCCAGCAGGCCCTCCTGCATCCGCGCCCCGCCCGAGGCGGTGAACAGCACGACGGGCAGGCGGCGCGCGGCCCCCTCCTCCATCGCGCGGGCGACCTTCTCGCCCGCCACCGACCCCATCGAGCCGCCCATGAACCGGAAGTCGGTCACGCCCAGCACCAGGGGGACGCCCAGGACGTGCGCCAGGCCGACCACGAAGCCGTCGCCCAGGCCCGTGGCCGCCACGCTCTTGTCGAGCTTGGCGGGGTAGTCCTTGAAGCCGAGCGGGTCACAGGAGCGCAGGCCCGCGAACAGCTCGCGCCAAGTCCCCTCGTCGGCGGTGTAGTCGACGCGCTCCCGTGCGGTCAGCTTGTGGTGGAAGCCGCAGACCGGGCAGACCTTGAAGTTCTTCTCGAAGTCTTTGGTGAATATGATCTCGCCGCAGCCTGCGCACTTGGTCGCCACGCCGTCGGGAACGAGCGCGGCGGACTCAACGGCGGGGGCGGGGGCGAACTTGGATTTTCGGCGGAACCATCCGTCGGGCGGCATAAAACGACCTCACGTTCGCGCGTCTTCGTCGGGCTAGGAGGGAGCCGCGCGGCTTTCCAGTATACCCCTATCAGACAGCGAAACGCGCGGATTGTTTCACGGATATGGCCCACGCGCCCGGCGGCTAGCGCGCCAGGGCGACGGGCGGGGCATTGTCCGGTGCGAGCGGCGCGGCGGGCGAGGGATGGGACGCGAACGCTGCGGTCGCGCAGGCGCACAGGGCAAAGAAGTAGACGGCGAAACGACGCAAAGACACGGCTGACCTCCTGGGGATGCCCCCAGGGTGCTCCTGGGGAAACTACGGTGGCTGCTCTTGATATGTCAGATTGTCGGCTGCGACACGGGAGGGGGAGAGACCGCAAAAATAACAGCTTCGACGGGGCGGCGTGTGTCAGATCGTGGTCAGGGCGAGGCGCGGGCCGGTGGTCGGCGCATAACCCAGCGAGGAATGCCGGACGACCAGGCGGGTCGGAAAGACCTCGCTGACGGGCGGGGCCTCGGGGGCGGCCAGGCGCCGGAGGACGAGCTGCCCCGCCGTCCGGCCGATGCCGTCAAAGTCCTGGGCCATCGTGGTCAGGCCCAGGTCATCCAGGCCCGGCGGCACCACGTCGTCGAAGCCGACCAGGGCGACGTCATCGGGCACGCGCAGGCCCAGCCGGCGCAGCTCGGCCACGATGGAGGGTGCCCAGTAGTCGGCCAGCAGGAACACGGACGTCGGCGCGGCGCGGCCCGAGAACACCAGGCCTATCTGCGCGGCGTCCAGGCGCCGGCCGCCGTCGCGCAGGAGGATCAGGCGGCGCGGGTCGAACTCCAGCCCGCCGTCTTGGAGGGCCTTGCGGTAGCCGCGCAGACGGTCGGCGGCGGCCTCCGTCGTCTCCATCCGCGTCAGGTGCGCGATGCGCGTGTGCCCCCGCCCGATCAGGTGCCGCGTCGCCTCGTAGGCCCCCCCGAAGTTGTCCGTCCCCACGAAGTCCAGGTCCACGTTCGGCACCCGCCGGTCGATGGCGACCACGGGCATCTCGGCCCGCAGTGCGCCGATCAGCTCGACGTTGGCGTGGCCGCCCTCGTGCCAGAGGACGACCCCGGCGAAACCGCTCGCCCGCGCGTAAGCCAGGCACTCGGCCTCCTTCTCGGCGGCCTTCTGGTAGGTGTCGGCATAGGTGTCCAGCACCAGGGGGTGATACCCCTGCGGGGCCAGCGCGGCGTTGATGCCGTAGAACGTGTCGGTGAAGAGGCTGCCGCCGAAGCGGCGGCCCAGCAGGACTCCGACCAGGTGCGACTCGGCGGCCTGGCCGGGTGCGCGCGCGGGCGGGCCGGGCTTGCGGACGGGGGGCAGGACGCGCTGCCGCGCGACGTAGCCCAACTGGGCGGCGGCGGCGAGGACGTTCTGGCGGGTGCCTTCCGAGACGAAGATGCCGTTCTGGCGCCCGTTCAGCACGGTCGAGACGACCGACTGGGAGACCTTGACCCGTTCGGCCACGTCCTTTAAGGTTACGGGTTTGAGTGAGGACATGGCGCGTGGGACTTCCTGGACCGGCGCGCTCTCGGCGCGTCTTTATATAAACATACGGAAACTCCACAGTGTACCCAGGCGGGGATTTTTTTGTCAAGCCTCGGGCCAGTGGGCGGCGTCACGGGCCGGCGGGCCGGGAGGGGCGGACCGCGTGCAGGCGATCCAGCATCTGGCTCACCGTCACGAACCGGAAGCCCTGCGCCCGCAGGCCGTCGATGATCGCGGGCAGCGCGGCCACCGTCGCGGGCGTGTCCTGGTGGAGCAGGATGATTGCGCCCGGCGCGGCCCGGTCCAGGACGCGCCCCCGGATGAAGTCCGCGGAAGTGTCGGCGTCGTAGTCGCGCGCGCCGACGGTCCAGGAGACCGTGACGTAGCCCAGCGCCTTGGCGACGCTCAGGACTTTGTCGTTGTACTGGACGCCGGGCGGGCGCATCAGGGTCGTGTGCCGCCCGGTCGCCGCCCAGATGTCGCGGTCGCACACGCGCAGCTCGTTTGCGATCTCATGAGGCTTGAGGGCGGGCAGGCTCTGATGGTTGTAGGTGTGGTTCGCCAGCTCGAAGCCGTCTTGGGCGAGCAGCCGGGCCACGCCGGGGGACTGCTTGACGCGCCTGCCGACCAGAAAGAACGTCGCCGCCGCCCCCTTCTGCTTGAGGATCGCGGCCACCGCCGGGCCGTAGCGCGGGTCGGGGCCGTCGTCGAAGGTCAGCGCGACCTCGGGGACGTCGGGGCTGCCCTCTTCCAGCAAAGCCTGGGCGGGGTCGTAGCGGTCCACGCCGCGCCAGTGGCGCACCCACTCGGCGGGGCTGAAGATTTTGTGGAGCGGGACCTTGCGGTGCGGGTCCAGCGCCCAGCCCAGCAGCGCGACGCCGAGGACGGCGGCGGCCCCCAGGAAGGGGGCGGCCTTGCGGATTCGGGGGTTCATGCCCTCTATTATACGGCATCGGCAGGGGTAAGCGTAAACACCGCTTGACGAAGCCGCGTGATTTGACTATAATGGAGCACGGAAAAATGCCGCGCCCCCCGTTACGGCAGACTGCGAAGGGTTGTGCCATGCCTGTCGGGGACGGAGAGGGAGATTCTGACCAGCCGGCGCCCGGCTACCAGACTCCCGAGGAGCCGGTTTACGTGATCAGCATCGCCGCGCGGCTCGCCGGCCTCCCGTCCTGGACGCTGCGCGTCCTGGACAAAGAAGGCATCGTGCGGCCCCAGCGCACTGCGGGCGACCGGCGCCTGTATTCGGACCGCGACATCACTCTTCTCGCGCGTGTCCGATACCTGACTGAAGATCGCGGCGTCAACATGAACGGCGTCAAGCTGATCCTGGAGATGGAAGGCCGCCGCCCTGTACCGGACCAGGAGCCGCCGGCGTAGCCGCAGCCGAGCAATCGTTTCCGACAAAGGACTTTATCACTTTTGATTTACCCATCCGCCGACACCATCGAAGACCGGGTCAAGAGCCGCTATTCCCTGGTCATCCTGGCCGCCAAGCGCGCCAAGCAGATCAAGGAGGGTGCCCCCATCCTGATCGACACCGACTCCACCAACCCGCTGACGGTCGCACTGGAGGAGATCGCGGCGGGCATGGTGACCGCCACGGAACCCGAGGCGGAGATTATGCCCCGGACCAAGCCCGAGGCGAATCCGCACACACCCCCGGCGGCGCTGCCGGACGCGCGCGCGGACGCGCTGACTACGCTCGGCGGCAAGGGCAGCGGCGACGACGCCACAGGCGCATAGGAAAATTACATGCCGAAATCAGTGGGCATTGACCTCGGGACGACGAACTCGGTCGTGGCCGTCATCGACGAGACCGGGGTGCCCGTCGTCGTCACGCTGGCCGAGGGCAGCCGCCTGTGCCCGTCCATCGTCGGATTCTCAAAGACCGGCGAGCGCCTGGTCGGCCAGCTCGCCAAGCGCCAGGCCATCACCAACCCCGACCGGACCGTCGGCTCGATCAAGCGCCAGATGGGCACCCGTTACCGGGTCGCCATCGACGGCAAGGAGTACTCGCCCGAGGAGATCTCGGCGATGATCCTCCAGAAGCTGCGCTCGGACGCCGAGGCGTTCCTGGGGGACGCCGTGACCGAGGCCGTCATCACGGTCCCGGCCTATTTCTCCAATGCCCAGCGCGAGGCGACCAAGGCGGCGGGCCAGATCGCCGGCCTGAGCGTCGTGCGGATCGTCAACGAGCCGACGGCGGCGGCCCTGGCCTACGGGCAGGACAAGTCCGGCGAGCAGACCGTGCTCGTCTGGGACCTGGGCGGCGGGACGTTTGACGTCTCCATCCTGGAGCTGGACAACGGCGTCTTCGAGGTCCGGGCGACGTCCGGCGACACCCACCTGGGCGGCGACGACTGGGACATCCGCATCATCGACTGGATGACGGCGGAGTTCAAGAAAGAAACAAGCATCGACCTGACCAAGGACCGCATGGCGATGCAGCGCCTGAAGGAGGCGGCGGAGAAGGCCAAGATCGAGCTGTCCACCCTCCTCACGGCCTCGGTCAACCTCCCCTTTATCTCGTCCACGCCCGAGGGGCCGGCACACCTGGAGCTGACGCTGACGCGCGCGCAGCTCGAGGACATCACGCAGGACTTGGTCGAGCGCATGATCGGGCCGACCGAGCAGGCCCTGGCCGACTCGCGCCTGGAGCCGAAGGACATCCAGAAGGTGCTGCTCGTGGGCGGCATGACCCGCATGCCCGTCGTCCAGGAGCGCGTCCGCCATATGTTCGGCCAGGAGCCGCACAAGGGGGTCAACCCGGACGAGATCGTGGCCTGCGGGGCGGCCGTGCAGGCGGGGATTCTCGGCGGCCAGGTGACCGACATCGTCCTGCTCGACGTCACGCCGCTCTCGATGGGCATCGAGACGCAGGGCGGCGTGTTCACCAAGCTGATCGAGCGCAACACGACGATCCCGACGTCCACCTCGCAGGTCTATACCACGGCGGTGGACAGCCAATCCGCCGTGGACGTCCACGTCCTCCAGGGCGAGCGCGACTTCGCCGTGGATAACAAGACCTTGGGCAAGTTCCAGCTCACGGGCATCCAACCGGCCGCCCGCGGCATCCCGCGCATCGAGGTCACCTTCGAGATCGACCAGAACGGCATCGTCCACGTCTCGGCCAAAGACACGGCCACGGGCAGCACCCAGAAGGTCACCATCACGGCCTCCAGCGGCCTGGCCTCGACCGAGGTCGACCGCATGGTGGGCGAGGCCGAGCAGTACCGCAAGGCCGACGAGAAGCGCCGCGAGGAGCAGGAGATCAGGAACAAAGCGGACCAGCAGATATACACCGCCATGCGATTCGCCGCCGACGCCCGCGGCCTGGTCGCGCCCGGCCTGATCGAGTCGGTCAACCAGGCGGCAGGCCGGCTGACGGCGGCCATGAACAACTACGACACGGCGGGCGCGCGGCGCGGGATGGATGAGCTGAACACCGCCCTGATGAGCCTGAGCAGCACCTACTATGAGGCCAAGGCAAACCAGAGCAACGGGCTATCCGGGGCGTCCGCTGCGGCGGTCGCCGAGCCGGCACCGAACTTCTACGACCCTGAACCCGAAGAAGTGACAGAGACGCCCCATACCCAGGACGAGGTCGCGGAGGACAGCGAGTTCCGCGACGTCTAAACCTCCCCGCCGTCGCGAAGCCAGGCGGGGCCGGCACCTCCAGGAACCCGGCACACCCGCCAGGGTGTTGAACCAGGGTGTTGAAAACGGCGGGGGCGTTCGGCCCCGCCGTTTGTCGCCGCCGGTCTCCGTCCCGACGCTTGTTTCGAGCAGTTGAATATCCCACACATGGCAACCAAACGCGATTATTATGAGGTCCTGGGCGTCGGGCGGACCGCGACCGTCGCCGAAGTCCGTTCGGCTTACCGTAAGCTGGCCGCCCGGTATCACCCGGACGTCAACCCCGGCGACCGGGGCGCGGAAGAGAAGTTCAAAGAGCTGAACGAGGCGCATGAGGTGCTGTCGTCGCCCGAGAAGCGGCAGGGGTACGACCAGTTCGGGCACGGCGGGCCGCCCCAGGGTATGGGCGAAGGCGGCATCGGCGACATCTTCGACATGTTCTTCGGCGCGGGCACGGGCGGCGGGCGGGCGGGCGGGCGCGGGCGCGCGCAGGCGGCACCGGGGGACGACCTGCGTTACGACCTGGAGATCACGCTGGAGGAAGCCCAGGCCGGCATCCCGAAGACGCTGCGGCTGTCCCGGCTCGACGGCTGCGAGGCGTGCGGGGGCAGCGGCGCGAAGCCAGGTACCAGCCCGCAGGCCTGCCCGGCCTGCGCGGGCGCGGGCCAGGTGCGCCACGTCCAGAACACCATGCTCGGCTCGTTCGCCACCGTCGTTCCGTGTGCCCGCTGCCGCGGCGAAGGCCGGGTCGTCACCGACCCGTGCCCGACCTGTCGCGGACAGGGCCGCCTGCGCCGCACCGCCGAGCACACCGTAGACGTCCCCGCCGGCGTGGACACCGGGACGCGGCTCGTGGACCCCGGCCAGGGCGACGCGGGGCCGCGCGGCGGGGGCCGGGGCGACCTGTACGTGGTCATCTTCGTGCAGCCGCACCCCCGGTTCACCCGGCGCGGCATGGACGTCTTGCACGAGGCGTCGGTCTCGTTCGCGCAGGCGGCGCTGGGCGATACACTGGAAGTGCCGACATTGGGCGGGGCCGAACGGGTCATCGTGCCGGAGGGGACGCAGCCTGGTACAACATTCCGACTGCGCGGCAAAGGCTTCCCGGACGTCAACTCGCGCAGCCCGGAGCGCGGCGACCAGATCATCAGCCTCAAGATCAAGGTCCCCACCCGCCTGAGCGACGAGCAGCGCCGCCTGGTGAAAGAACTGGCGGTGGCCTCCGGCGAGACGCTGCACGCCGACGAGCGCGGCTTCTTCGGCAAGCTCAAGGGCACGATCTCGCAGAAGTAGGGCGTTTCCCCAAGGTTCCATCATGCGCTGGGCGGAGATCAACATTGACGCCGCGCCGACCGCCGTGGACGCGGTCGGGGCGGCCCTGGCCGCCAACGGGTGCGGCGGGTTCGAGGTCCGCGACGGCGCGCAGCCGCCCGCCGTGGCCGGATTTCTGCCCGTGGACGACCGGCTGGAAGACCGCCTGGTGTCGCTCAAAGACGCGCTGGCGAGGCTGGCCGGCTTCGGCGTCGAGGGAGCGGGCACCGACCTGATCTTGCGCTACGTCGAGGAGGAAGACTGGGCCAACGCCTGGAAGGCCTATTTCAAGCCGATGCGCGTCGGGCGGCATCTGGTCGTGACGCCGCCCTGGGAGGACGCCGCCCTCGCTCCAGGGGAGATACCCCTGGTCATCGACCCCGGCATGGCCTTCGGGACCGGCAGCCACCCCACCACGCAGCTCTGCCTGGTCGCCCTGGAAGACAGCGTCGGGCCGGGCCGGGCCGTCGCCGACATCGGCACCGGCTCCGGCATCCTCGCCATCGCCGCCGCGAAGCTGGGCGCGGCGCGTGTCGCAGCGAGCGACATTGACCCGCTCGCCGTCCGCATCGCCCGCGAGAACGCCGAAGTGAACGGCGTCAAACTGGACATCACCGAGGCCTTGCCCGGAGGCGCTTTCGACGTCGTCGTGGCGAACATCCTCGCCGACGTCATCATCGGCATGGGGCCGGAGCTGTGGGGGCTGACCCGGCCCGGCGGGACGCTCATCGCGTCGGGCATCATCGACACGCGCGGCGGTGATGTGCGGCGGGAACTAGAAAGCTTGGGCTTTCACGCCCTCGATGTCCGGCACCAGGGTGAGTGGGTCGCCCTGCTCTTCACAAGGCCGGTCATGTCGTGATCCGATTCTTCGTCCGCCCCGACCAGATGACAAGCGGGGTTGTCACCCTGGAGGCCGACGACGTTTACCACCTGCGAACCGTCCTCAAGGCGCAGCCGGGCCAGGAGATCGCCGTCCTGGACGGGTCCGGGCGTGAGTGGCCCGCGACCGTGACCGAGATCGGCAAGACCAGGGCGACGGCACAGCTTCGCTCCCCCATCCTGCCCCCCACGGAGCCGCAGACGCTCATCACCATCGCCCAGGCGCTGCCCAGAGTCACGGAAAAGATGGAGCAGGTCTTGCAGCGCGGGACCGAGGTCGGGGCCACGGACTTCTGGGCCTACGAGAGCGCGCGCAGCCTGACGCACCTTACGGGCGAGCGGCACGACAAGCGGCGAGGGCGCTGGGCGGCCATCGTCAAGACGGCGGCGGAGCAGGCGCACCGGGCGCGGCTGCCGGGCCTGCGCGTCGAAGGCGGCCTCGCGGACGTGCTGGCCGCCGCGCCTCAGTACGACGTCGCGCTGCTGGCCGACGCCGCCGAGGGGGCGCGGCCGTTGCGTCAGGTCTTGGCATTGGCAGCCCCGCCCCGCACGGTTCTGGTCATCGTCGGCCCCGAAAGCGGCTTTGCGCCCGCAGAGCTGTCGAAGTCGCGCTCCGCCGGGGTACAGGCCGTTTCGCTCGGCCCCCGCATCCTACGGACCGAGACGGCGGCCCTGGTCATGGCCGCGCAGACCCTTTTCGCTCTGGAAGATGCCGCCCTCTAAGACCTATGTTCGTTGACATCCACAATCACCTGCTGCCGAGCGTGGACGACGGGGCGCGCAACGTCGCCGAGGCTTTGGAAATGGCCCGGCAGGCCGTCGTGGCCGGCACGGACACGATGGTCTGCTCGCCCCACCGTGGCTGGTTCCTGCGCCGGACGGCCCGGCCCGACGCTGTCCGCGAGCACGTCGCGGCCCTGCAAGAGTCGCTGAACCGGGCGGGCGTCCCGCTCAAGGTGCTGCCCGGCGTCGAGATCAAGATCGGGCCGCGCGTCGCGCAGGACCTGACGGAGGGCGAAGTCGGAACCGTGGGCGATGCGGGGCGCTGGGCCTTGATCGAGCCGCCCTTCGACCGCCCTGCGCCGGACGCCCTGGACAACCTGCGCCGCGTCCGCGAGGCGGGCTTCGAGGTCGTGCTGGCCCACCCCGAACGCTGCGCCGCCGTCCAGGAGAGTCTGGAATTCCTGGAAGGATGCGCCGCGCTGGGCGTGGCCTTCCAGCTCACCAGCGGCAGCCTGTTGGGCCGCTTCGGGGTGCGCGCGCACCAGACGGCTTACGCCATCCTCGCCCGCGCCGAAGACTGGCCCCTAGTGATCGCGTCCGACGCGCACGACCTGGACGACCGCTCGCCCGGCCTGCTGCGCCGGGCGCGCGACGTCGCCGCCCAGATCGTCGGCCCGGAAGCGGCCCAGGAGATGGTGGACGCCAGGCCGCGGGCCATGATCACGGCATAAGATCGCCCCCTCCAGTTCTTCCCCGCTTCTGCCGACAATGTTTCTATGGACACAACCATCTCCGCGCTGTCGCAGGCGCTGGACCTCGGCACCGCCCGCCTAGGGGCCATCTCCAACAACCTCGCCAACGTCAACACGCCCGGCTTCAAGCGCCAGGACGCCACGTTCGCCGCGCTGCTGCAAGACGCCCAGGACGCGGGCGGCGATGCGGGCAGCACCGGCCCGACCCTCACGACCCAGCGCAGCGGGTCGATGCGGCCCGACGGCAACAACGTGGACATCGACGCCGAGACCAGCCGGATGGCCGCGACCGAGATCTACTACCAGGGCGCGGCACAGCTCCTGAACATGCAGTTCGCGGGCCTCAAATACGAGATCGCGGGGGGACGCTAACCGATGGGATTCATGGACACTTTGGCCGTCAGCGCCTCGGGCATGACGGCGGAGCGGCTGCGGATGGACGTGGTCGCCAACAACCTCGCCAATGTCAACACGACCCGGACGCCGAATGGCGGCCCGTTCCGGCGGCAGCAGGTCGCCTTCTCGCCTATGTCCGCCTCGTTCGGCGAGACTTTGGCGGGGCTGTCCGGCGACGACGCCGCAGACGGGGCGACGCACGGCGGCGTCCAGGTCTCGGGCATCCTGCCGGACATGCGCCCGTTCAAGCGCGTCTACCAGCCGGGCCACCCCGACGCCGATGCCCAGGGCTACGTCAGCCTGCCCAACATCGAGACCGTGACCGAGATGGTGGACATGATGAGCGCCACCCGCGCCTACGAGGCCAACGTCGCCGCCGTCGGGGCCGTCAAAGGCATGGCGATGAAGGCGATGGAGATAGGCCGCTAGATAGAGATAGGCCGCGCCTGAGCCACAAATAGCGAAAGCCCCCGTTCCTGGTCAGAGACGGGGGCTTTTTTGTACCAACGCTGTACTGCATCATCCGCCAATAATTAGGCTATCAGCGCTCTAAGTCATCATCGGGTGAACGCGGAGGCGGGGGCCAGACGTTGCCATTTTTGTCAGCAAGTGATGACATCTCATCCCGACGTTTGCTTTTAGAAGTCTTAGTATTGTTTACAGCATTAAGTATAGAATGGTATATACCTAGCGTCGCTAATGTGATACCAGCGATAAAAACGAAAAAAGTAACTACCCCTGTTGCCGGGTGGCTAACAAAACCGGGAAAGCCAAGAATGAGGCTGCCAACCCCTACCAAGCAGAAACCCCACGCCCCATAGACATCCTCATTGTGAGGTGTTACCTGACTGTGAGGTGTTGCCTGTGCTTGCCTCCGAGCGGTTCGGATTCTAGTGATTGAAGACAAAGCCATTGTGAACATAGTGAAAGCAAAAACAAAGTGTGACATGGAGTGGCTCTCAGCAGGGTATCCATACCCGCCCGGTAACATATTCTTAACTCAAGTTGCGGTTCTTGTTCTCGGCTACGGGATCATTTGAAGAGCACCAAAACCTGCCCCGTTTTCGCGTCAAAATGGGACCGATTTGCTCTTGGGAGCAGGTCTCTCGCTTCGGCGGGATAGAACCGCAACTTGGGTTATTCTTACGGCACCTCCCCCATTTTTTGCAGGAGGAAGTGCCAGCAACCGACTTCTTATCGCTCGAACAGATGCCCTGTTCCTGCTGGGCCACTCGTCGGCAAACGACCACCGTCCTGTGTGTGTAGCATCTGTGGTTGGTAAGTATTCGGTCCTGGGGGGCCGGTATTAAACCACCCATTGTTCAGTCCTAAGCCGATGAGATCGTACAGACCGCCTAGTGCCCCAAGGCCAGCACCTAAGAGTCCGAGTGCTTTAGCAAGACCCATATCAGCAGGATCACCCCGCAGGGCTGCCGCAGCGGCACCCCCTAATACGACATTGGCACCCGACTGAATGTGACCGCCAGTGTCAATCATACCCTGTCCGGGCTTCTCTTCGCACTGGCTGATAAGGGCAGCGTGGGCCAATGTTTGAGCCGTCACAATATGCCCGCTGGGGTCTGTGCAGTTGACGGGGTCGCCGTCGCAGTAGGCGTAGGGCTTCTCGCCTAGCTCCGTGTCCCGCGTCAGGAAGCACCCCATGGTCGGGTCGTAGTACCGATCCCCCACCTTCTGGAACGAGTAGTTCAGGGGTAGACCCAGCGGCGCAAGGTTCTCCGTCCGGTAGCCCGCCCCCCCGTTCCACAGGTACGCGCTGGCCGTGTTCGCCGTGTACGAGGCCACCCCGTAGGCGTCCGGCGCGTTCGAGGAGGTCACGTTCCGGCTGCCGTCCGTCGTCAGGCGCACGTTCCCCCGCCCGTCCGTCAGAGGGTGCCCCCCGTTGCAGCGGATCAGACCGTTCCCCCATGTGTACACTCTAGTGGGAAAACGATTCTAAGCAAACAAGCTGGCGGGGGTAATTAATAATAACTCGGTAGCGAGACAGAAAAGCAGTTCCAATTATTGCGTCAGCACCATTAGTGGCAGAATTAGTTCTCACTGCCGGAGTTATGACAGTGATTTCGGTTTTATTTTTGTCTGCAACCACTGGTATTTTGATCTCCAGCTTATCGTTGTACTCCACAGTCGTTGTGCCGAGGGATGTTCCCATCCTCATTGGTCGGGTGTGCCAATGCTGTTCAGAAGCAAGATGTCTCCACAAACGATCAGCTATTGCGATGTTGTTGGTGTTCCAATCAGTGTCTACCTCGATCAGCGCCGATCTGCCATTAATTTTTCCCTCGATCGCTGGAACGCCAACTCTTTGGGATCCGTCATGAGGAAGCCACTTGAAACCAACTCTATACCGATCCGTCTTCGCTCTGTATTCATAGAAGGCACAATTAGGCGACTGGATAGTGATTTCTTTCTTAGAATAATCAATGGTCAGTGCAGTATTTAGGAAAAACGAATTCCCCAGCAACAGGTGTTGACGCGCCGTTCCTGGTTGCTTCGCTGGGTTATGCACCCCCATAACCTTGTATGTTCGTAATCTTTTGATTGTATAGCCTCCAATACTGATATTGTTTAAGATTACTTCGTTTGCTCTCTGACTCAGACCTTGAGTATCGTTGATGGTTGAGAAGAAGCCTGTTTGTGTCCCAACAAGACGCATCCATTCAGGCCATACTACTTCGTTACAACCTGTGTCTAAAATACCTTCAACACGTTTACTACCAATATAAACTTGAACAAAGATACTGCCGTTCCTCAGAACAAAAGGAACATGAACTGGGCGTTGTTGGAACGTGATGTCCTTCAGGGTTGGTAAGGAAGCCGGTTTTACTTCTGAAAGCTGCCGTTCATGAAGCCATCCATAGCTCAACATCAACACCAAGCCAAAGATAAAAATGAACACTATCAGAAGGCGGATCAATTGTAGTTTCATTGTCGGATTGCGCGGACTCGTTATAGTTCGGCCTCTGCATCTAAGCGATTGAAAGATGCAGAGGCCGAACTAGAAGCGCATTCAGCGGCTTGCTAAAGCGGAAGTATCTTAGGGAACATCTTGATAATCGTGTCCATGAAGAACTCGCCTGCTTTGCCAGCCCCCCCTTTCAGAACCTCCCCCCAGAGACTACCACCTTCTGACTTCTCGGCCCCACCCGATCCTCCGCCGGTAATGGTGACGGAATTACCGGTTCCTTTTATTGCCACGTTGGTTGACCCCTGACCAACATTGATTGTTGATTTGTTGTTGTTACCGCTGATGATGATAACAGTCCCGTTACTGCTACCAGCACTATTGGTTGTACCTTGCCCAGGAGCCGGCGGCTGTTTCTTCTTCCGGTGCCCGCTGGGGTCTGTGCAGTTGACGGGGTCTCCGCCGCAGTAGGCGTAGGGCTTCTGCCCAAGCTCCGTGTCCCGCGTTAGGAAGCAACCCATGGTCGGGTCGTAGTACCGATCCCCTACCTTCTGGAACGAGTAGTTCAGGGGCAGACCCAGCGGCGCAAGGTTCTCCGTCCGGTAGCCCACCCCCCCGTTCCACAGGTACGGGTTGGCCGTGTTCGCCGTGTACGAGGCCACCCCGTAGGCGTTCGGCGCGTTCGAGGAGGTCACGTTCCGGCTGCCGTCCGTCGTCAGCCGCACGTCCCCCCGCTCGTCTATACTTAGCCCTATGCGCCAAAATCTACTGCGGGGGGAATTGCGTTTTTGTCCGTCCGAGATAGACTTGCCTCCACGCGGTCAGCAACGACACCAATACTAAACCGACAAAGCAAACTAGCAGACTTGTCTGTAAATCCTGGGTTAGATGGGGCAGGTATTTCTTCTCGTCCAACAGGACTCGACCAGATGCTAAAGGCACATCCCTGAGAACATCCACGCTTGTTAAAGCGACAACGAAGGTAGCAACCGTTCCCCACCAGCTTTTGCTTCGCCATAATCGCAGAAGTAGAGTCTTGAACATGATAAGTCCTTTCCAAGATTCTGTGTCTTCCTGGGGGCGGTATGCTTGTGATGATATTGACCCCTGGAACTTGTTCCCGTTTAAGAGCAGAGGCTTCCTTAACAGGCGGAAATGAGATCGCCTGCCAGGAAGCCCCAACCGGTATCAGCGCATTCCTCCTTTGAAAGCGTTCGTACCAGCACCATCGTGAAACATGTAGTAATTGATCACGGGCGATTGTTGTATGAGGTATTGGGTTGCATATTTGGTGCCTATGCCGGCCATGCCCGACGCAAACTTGTTTTTTGTCACCACAAGGACACCATATCCTACCAGGAAAGTCGTGATATCAACTGCCGCGTTCTGGCCTCTCGAGAGGTTCATGTTCGGAGGCGGAGGGCCATCTTTAGCGCCCGGCTGCGACGGCGCAGGCAAGCTGTAGGTAGCCAGGGGCTGTTTCTTCTTCCGGTGCCCGCTGGGGTCGCTGAAGTTGACGGGGTCGCCGTCGCAGTAGGCGTAAGGCTTCTCGCCTAGCTCCGTGTCCCGCGTCAGGAAGCACCCCATGGTCGGGTCGTAGTACCGATCCCCCACCTTCTGGAACGAGTAGTTCAGGGGTAGACCCAGCGGCGCAAGGTTCTCCGTCCGGT
>JAABUZ0100003432.1_pt1 | contig 23520 bp, 29 predicted proteins | sample 5562091 | NCBI WGS metagenome assembly JAABUZ01 (sample SAMN12813069, study PRJNA571459) | rock metagenome | isolation source: Antarctica rocks | place: Antarctica: Victoria Land, Linnaeus Terrace sud | collected 2015-12-21
GCACCACCCGCAAGCGGGCGACTTCCCCCACGCAACCGGCCGCATAGGAGCGACACATGGCTTGGACCCGTGACGAAATGGCCGCCCGTGCCGCGCGCGAACTCGAGGACGGCATGTATGTCAATCTCGGCATCGGCATCCCGACGCTGGTGGCCAACTGGATCCCCGACGGCATCAGCGTACAGCTGCACAGCGAGAACGGCATGCTCGGCATCGGGCCGTTCCCGTTCGAGGGCGAGGAGGACGCCGACGTCATCAACGCCGGCAAGCAGACGGTGACGCTGCTGCCGACGACCAGCATCTTCGATAGCGCGCAGAGCTTCGGCATGATCCGCGGCGGGCATATCGCGATCAGCATCCTCGGCGCGCTGCAGGTGGCCGAGAACGGCGACCTGGCGAACTGGATGGTCCCCGGCAAGATGGTCAAGGGGATGGGCGGGGCGATGGACCTGGTGGCCGGCGTCGGCCGCTGCGTCGTGCTGATGGAGCATACGGCCAAGGGCAGCCCGAAGATCCTCAAGCGCTGCAACCTGCCGCTGACGGGCGCGGGCGTGGTGAGCCTGATCGTCACCGACCTCTGCGTGCTGGAGATCGATCGGCCGGGCGAGGATGGGCTCACCTTGCTGGAGATGGCGCCAGGGGTGACGATCGAGGAGCTGCGGCAGAAGACCGAGGCCGAGTTCCGGATCGGTTCGAGCTTCGGCGCGCAAGTGATGCCGGAACGGCGCGCGGCAGGCTGACGGACCCCGGCCGTAGGGGATTGCGGCCTGTATCATGGGCGGGCTATATGCCCGCCTTCCCAAGACGGACGGGGCCGTAGCTCAGTTGGGAGAGCGCCTGAATGGCATTCAGGAGGTCAGGGGTTCGATTCCCCTCGGCTCCACCATCTGTTTCAGCTATACTAGTCTCCGTGCGGACCCAGGGTTCGGGCGCAGGAAGCGACGCGTAAATTGGCGTCCATCACGCGATAGCCAGGCGAGTGAGCCGCATTGAATTCCGAAGAACAGCAGCAAGGCGAGGTGGGCCGCCGTAAGTTCGACGACGTCACATCGTTGTTCGGCAGGATCGTGCCGCCTCCGGGAACGCCGGTGCGTCCGGCCGCCACCCCTGACGTCAAGCCGATCTCGACCACGCCGCTCGACCCGGCCGCCGCCCCGCCCCCTGTCAACGACCAACCGGCCGCTCGCGCCGTCACGCTGCCATCGCCCGATCCCCTGCCGGACCCGGCGCCGCCCGCGACGATCCCCGCACCGAATGCGACCACCCCGGCTGCAGCTCCCGCCGAGCCACGTCCGGCACGGCCGCGCTCGCCGCCGCTGCCGGTCGCACCAGAACGCGAGAAGCCCCGTCGCGACGCGCGAGGACGGACCGAGAAAACCCGCAAGCCGGCTTCGAGCGAGTTGCCTTGGCCAGACGCCTTCGCGCCGCGGCCGAACTTCGAGCGCAAGCGGACGGCGCGTTCGTTCACCTGGATCCTGCTAATCCCGCTCGGCGCGGTCGTGGCGACCGGGATCGTGATGCTCGACCCGCGCGCGATCCGCGACTTCATCGACCGGACCATGCTGCAGATCCAGCCCCGGCCCGCGACCGACGCACCCAGCCTCCTGCCGGCACCGTTCCGACCGGGCGCGACGGTATCGCCGTCGAGCCCGCCGGCTTCTGCCGTGCCTGCGCCCGTCGACCCCACCCCAATCGCGCCCGCTCCGATCGAGCCCGCCCCGATCGTGCCTGCGCCGGCCGTGCCTGCACCGGCCGTGCCTGCACCGGCCGTGCCTGCGCCGACGTCTGGCCAGACTGACCTGCCCCCGCCCCCGCCCCCGCCGCCGCCAAGCAATCCGCCCGCCACCGAAGGTGGGACCAAGCCATCGACGTCCCCGGCGCCCGCGGCCAGCATCGAGCCGCCCGCAATTCCGGTCCCGCCCCCCGAGCCACCCGCCCCTGCCGCAGCCAGCCCGGCGCCGGCTGTCGCAGAGCCGAGCTTCGCGCGGGTGACGATCATCTATCGCCGGGGATCGACCGCATCGGAGGCGGAGGCGCGCCGGATCGCCGCGCGTGTAGAGCGCGCCGCCGGCGCCGTCGACATCCGGCCGAGCGGCACCATCCTGCGTGCACCGGTGATCACGTATTACAATTTAGCCGACAAGGATGCGGCTGCCGCGCTCGCACGCAGCCTCGCCGGCGAGGGCGGAAGCTGGATCGTGCGGCCTGGCCCGACGCGGTCCGCCGCGGGCAGCTTGGACATATCGCTGCCGTGACAGCGTCTTTTTCGGACCGGCGTCCTAAACAGGCTTGCCGGCCGCCGCAGGGCGCGCAATCATTCTGTATGCGCGCCCTCCTCCCTCTCCTGCTCATCCTTGCCGGATGCAATTCGACTAGCACGGTCGCGACCGCCAGCGGGTCGGCTTACCAAGTCGATTGCGGTGGGTTGTTCGGGAGCGGCCTGTTCGGCAGCAAGCTCGACTGCAACGTCAAAGCGAACCAGATGTGCCCATCGGGCTTCAACCCGATCGCCTCGCCGCAGGGTCGCCTGGTGTTCACGTGCTCCAACAGGCCTGTGCCGGCGACGGCGCCAATCTAAGCGCGACCATGTCGGCCGTCGAGGCGATCCGTCGCGATCAAACCGCGCTGGAGGCGATCCGTCACGATCTCCACGCACACCCCGAGCTTGGACTCGAAGAGCATCGCACCGCCGAGATCGTCGCGCGGCAACTCGAGGCGTGGGGGATCGAGGTGCATCGCGGCGTTGGGCGGACCGGTGTCGTCGGCGTGCTGCGGTCCGGCACGGGCAATCGTGCGCTCGGGCTTCGGGCCGACATGGATGCCTTGCCGATGCAGGAGATGACGGACCTGCCGTTCCGCTCGACGGTGCCGGGGAAGATGCACGCCTGCGGCCATGACGGGCACACGACGATGCTGCTCGGTGCTGCGAAATACCTGGCCGAGACGCGCCGGTTCAGCGGCACCGTCCACTTCATTTTCCAGCCCGGCGAAGAAGGCTGCGGCGGCGCGTTGGCCATGCTCCAGGACGGCTTGTTCGAGCGCTTCCCCTGCGACGCCATCTATGGCCTGCATAACCGCACCGGCATGGATGTCGGGACCGTCTTCGTGCGCGACGGCGTGGCCATGGCCGGCGGCGCGTTCTTCGACATCACCATCAGCGGCAAGGGATCGCACGGTGCGCGGCCGGAGATGAGCATCGATCCGGTGCTGACAGCCTGCCACGTCGCTACGGCGCTGCAGTCTATCGTCTCGCGCAACGTCAATCCGCGCGACCCGGTCGTCGTCAGCATCACCAAGGTCGAAGGCGGCGACGCCTACAACGTGATCCCGCAGACGGCCAAGATCTCCGGGACGGCGCGGTTCTTCTCGCGTCCGGTCGGCGAGATCATCGAAGCGTCGATGCGGCGGATGGCCGAAGGCGTCTCGGCCGGCTTCGGTGCCACGGCCGAGCTGGACTGGCGCCTGGTCTTCGCGCCGACGGTCAACTCGACCGAACCGGCTGAAGCGGTTCGCCGAGCGGCGCTCGCCCTGGTCGGTCCGGAGCATTTCGTCGACGACAAGCCACCGGTGATGGGCTCGGAAGACTTCGCCTTCATGCTGGAGAAGGTGCCAGGCGCCTATTTCAACATCGGCAACGGGCCGGGCTTTGCGCCGCATCACCCGGGGTATGCGTTCAACGACGCCGCGATCCCCTACGGGGCCGGCATGTTCGCTGTGATCGTCGAGCAGGAACTGCCGGTCGAGTAAATCCTACAGCGGCCGGCGCTTGCTGAAGGCGGCCAGCATGCCGATCGCAAGCAGGGTAATGCTGCCGGGTTCCGGTACGCTGGCCGGGTCGGCGGCGCCCTTGATGGTGGACACGACGGAGGCGTTGCCGGTGCCGCTGCCCGCGGCGCCCCAGCCGATCACGTCGAGCACGGTGCGATCGAGGCCGGAGAGCACGCCGGTCACCCCGGGATAGGTGAACGCATCGGCGACATCGTTGGTCGAGGTGGTGCTCAGCCAATCCGCCCGGTCGCCGCCGCTGCTGGAGTGGTTGAAATTGGCCAGGTCGGTCGCGCCATCGTCGATCGAGAAATAGCTCGACGTGTTGTAGTCCCAGCTCCGAGTGCCGGTGCTGGAGAAGCGGAACAAGTCTTCGATCGTGGCAAAGCTCGGCGAGACGCTCGAAAGGCCGCTGATCCGGCCCATGATTTCCGTGATCTCGTGCTCGGCGACGGCAACGAAGTCATAGGTGCCCGGCGCGGTTCCGCCCGATTGGTTGAATGAGTAGTTGCTACCGGCTCCGAACCCGATCGAGCCGTCGACGCCGGAGGTGGGCGATACCAGGCCGAGCGCCTTCGACTGCGCCGCGGTGATCACGTAGCGGCTCTGCCCGGCCGGTGCGCTCGATGGAAGCGAGGCCAAGGCCGAGCGGTCGGCGGCGGTCGTGGCCGATGTGGTCAGGAACGACTTCACCTGGCTATAGCTGTAGTAGCCGTAGAGCGAGCTGATGCTGGTGCCGAGCGCATTGGACGGCAGCGCCTGGCCGCCGACGCTGCCCCAGCTGACGTTGATGTTGACCGTGGCCGCGGTCGAGAACATTGAACCGATGTTCGATTCTGCCTGACCGAACGCGGCCTCGATGACGCTGGCGTTCGCGAGCGATGTAATCGAGGTGTCATAGCTGGCGTTGATGGTCAGCGCCGCCGCAGGGGCAGCCAGGGCGGCGAGGGCGGCGGCGAGGGCGGCCGATTGAAGGGCGCGGGGCATGGCGTCAGCTCCGATTTTCGGGGTCAGCGCCTGCTAGCAACTCTGGATTGAGAATACAACCAAGCGATTAGCCACGTTTCAGTCGCGCCTCGGCGGCGACGCACAGGATCTCGAACAGGATCGAGGCGCCGTTGAAGGCGGTAATTCCGCCATGGTCGAATGGCGGGCTGACCTCGACGAGGTCGGCGCCGACGATGTCGAGCCCCATGAGGCCGCGCACCATCCGTTGCGCCTCGATCATGGTGATGCCGCCGGCCTCTGGCGTGCCGGTGCCGGGCGCCCAGACCGGGTCGAGACAGTCGATGTCGAAGCTGAGGTAACAGGGTCCGTCGCCGACGATGCGCCGAGCCTCGTCGACCGCGAACCGCCAGCCGCGATCATGCAACTCGTCCATCGGCAGCACGCGCATGCCGGCCTTCTCGCTATACTCCCACATGCCGCCCGGTACGGTGCTGCTGCCACGCAGCCCGATCTGGATCACGCGCTTGGGGTCGAGCAGGCCGTCATCCATGGCGCGGCGGAACGGGGCGCCATGATGGAAGCGCGATCCCATGTAGTCGTCGCCGGTGTCGCCGTGTGCGTCGATATGGATCATGCCGACCGGGCGCGAGGCGGCGACGGCGCGCAGGATCGGCCAGGCGATCGAGTGGTCGCCGCCGACCGTAACCGGCGTGACGCCGGCTTCGACCACCTTGCGGTAGAACGCCTCGATCTCGGCGAGCGCGCCCTCGAGTTCGTACGGCCGTTCGATCCAGCAATCGCCGAGGTCTCGCACCCGGGCGGTGTTGAACGGCGCCGCCCCGGTGGCGGGGTTGAAGGGCCGCAGCAGGCTCGACTGGTTGCGCACCTCGCGCGGGCCGTGCCGCGCGCCGGGCCGGTTGGTCACGCCGACGTCGAACGGCACGCCGATCAGGCCGATATCGACGGCGCCGAGATCCTGCGTGTAGGGCGCGCGGAAAAAGGTCGGTATTCCGACATAGCGCGGCTGATATTGCGGATCCTGCATCGCAGGATAGTGCAGGGCGGGTTTGAGCGGCGTCATACGGCCGGTTTAGCCGATGGCGACGGAGACGGCGAGAGAGCGGCGCTCAGGCCTGCGCCTGCCCCCGTGAAATCGTGATGACACGGCGCGACAGGGCGCGGCGGGCCCGGGCGGCGTCGGCCGCCAGGACGATCAGGGCCGCCAGTTCGCGGGGATGGGCGAGCGCGCTACGGGCCACGCGCCATGGCCCGATCTTGCCGGCGCTGTCGAGGGCAACGAGCGCTGCCTGCGGCAAGGATCGCCCGGCCGGATCGCAGATCGCACGCAGCACCGCGAACGGAATGGCGTGCCTTGCCGCCTGTTCGGCCACCGCGGCGCTCTCGAGATCGACGGCCGCGGCGCCGGTCCGTTCGAACAGCGCGCGCTTGGCCGCAGCGCTGGCCACCACGGCACCGCCGCTGAACAGGGCGCCGCCGACCCGGCCGAGTTCGGCCGAAAGCGGCGGGTGCGTCGGCCAATGCCCGTCTCGCGACAAAACGACATCGGGAACGAGCAGGGTGCCGGGGGACAGGCTCGGATCGAGGCCGCCCGCCAGACCAAAGCTCAACAGGCTTCGGACCCCTTGTCCGATCAACCTCGCGGTCGCGGCAGCTGCTCCTTCGGCATCGCCGCCGCCGACTTCGACGAGAGCGCCAAGCCGCCGCGCCAGCCTTGCCTCGGCCTCGAGACCAACGACGATGCCAAGCCCGTCAGAAACCGAACGCCACCCGCCCGGAGTTGCCACGCTGCAAGTTCCGGAAGCGTGCAAGGGCGAGGAGCGGGAAGAAGAGCCGATAGCCATGATACCGGAGGTAGAATACGCGCGGAAAGCCAACGGCGGTATAGGCCTTCTCGTCCCATTCGCCATCGCTGCGCTGGGTGGTCGCCAGATAGTCCGCCGCGCGGGCCACCGCGGGTCCGGTCTCGCCGGCTGCCATGAGGCCGAGCATGGCCCATGCGGTCTGCGACGGCGTGCTCGCGCGGTACTCCCCGGCAGGCGCACCGGCATAGCTCTCTTCGTCCTCGCCCCAGCCGCCGTCTTCGCGCTGCTTGGACAGCAGCCAAGCGACCGCTCGGCGCAGGGTCGAGTCGTCATGGGACAGCCCGGCGGCGTTCAGTGCGATCAGGACCGACCACGTGCCATAGATATAATTCGTGCCCCAGCGCCCGAACCAGCTTCCGTCGGCTTCCTGCTCGCGGCGCAGATAGTCGATGGCGCGGGCCATGGTCGGGCTGTCGCTCGGCATGCCGATCTGGGCGAGGAAGCCGACGCAGCGGGCCGTCACGTCGGCGGTCGGCGGATCGAGCAGGGCGCCGTGGTCGGCGAACGGGATGTGGTTCAGCGCATAATGCGTGTTGTCGGCGTCGAACGCGCCCCAGCCGCCATTGGCGCTCTGCATGCCGAGGATCCAGTCGCGGGCGCGCTCGATACTCGGCGTGTGCGCCGGGTCGCCGTTGCGGTGGAGCAGCATGCCGACCACCGCGGTGTCGTCGACGTCGGGGTAGTGCGGGTTGGCGTATTGGAACGCCCAGCCGCCCGGCGGCGCGTGCGGCCGGATGTCGGCCCAGTCGCCGCGTACGTCGGTGACCTGCTGTTCGACCAGCCAGTCGCAGGCGGCCTCCACGTCGAGGTTGGCGCCGGTTGCTTCCGCGACTGCGTGCCCAGCCAGGCTGGTGTCCCAGATCGGCGAGAGGCAGGGTTGGCAGTAGGCCTCCGTTTCGGTGACGACCAGCAGTTTGCGGATCGCGGCCCAGGCGATGGCGGCATCGGGATGATCGGGCGGATAGCCGAGCGCATCGAACAGCATGACCGCGTTGGCCATGGCCGGGTAGATCGCCCCGAGCCCGTCCTCCCCGTTGAGCCGCTCGGTGACGAACGACACGGCAAGCTGGATCGACCGGGCCCGGGCGCGACGGGGCAGCAGCGGCTCGGCCCGGCGCACGACGACGTCGAGCCCTTTGAAGAAGCGGCCCCAGGCGGAGCGGTAAGGCCCGCGGATCCAGTCGCGCACCTTGGCCGGCGGCGTGCGGAACAGCTCGGCGATGCCGATCCCGCGCGGATTGCGGGCCTGCGGGCGCAGCGCCATCAGGCCGATCAGCGGCACCATGACGGTGCGCGACCAGTAGGAAATCTTCGACAGGTGGAAGAAGAACCAGCGCGGCAGCAGCATGATTTCGACCGGCATGGCCGGGGCGGCGTGCCAAGGGACCTGGCCGAACAGAGCGAGCTGGATGCGGGTGAAGACGTTGCAGCGCTCGGCGCCGCCGGCGCGCAGGATCGCCGCGCGGGCAAGCTGCATGTGCGGCGCATCGACGGCATCGCCGATGCAGCGGAGGGCGAAATAGGCCTTGACGCTGGCCGAGAGATCGAAGGCGCCGTCGTGGAACAGCGGCCAGCCGCCATGCTCGCCCTGGATGCGGCGTAGATAGACGCCGATCTTCTGCTCCAGCGGCGCGTCGATGCGATCGAGGAAGTGTTCGAGCAGGACATATTCGGCCGGAATAGTCGCATCGGCCTCGAGTTCGAACACCCAATGACCATCGGGGCGCTGACGCCGGGTCAGCGCAGAGGTCGCGTCGTCGATTGCCCTGTGCAGGTCGGGCGCACGATGCGAATTGGGATCGGACATCGTGTTGGGCCGGATCAGTGTTTCGCTAGGCATGGTGGGCTTGGTTTACTCGCGTCCTGGGCTCAACAACGTGTCGACCGCTCTCCGGCCGGACCGGATGGCCCCCTCGATCGTGGAGGGCAATCCGGTGGCGGTCCAGTCACCGGCCAAGACAAGATTCGCGAGCGCCGTCCGATGGGGTGGGCGTTTGCGGTTCTGCACCGGCGTGGCGGCGAACGTGGCCCGCTTCTCCCTTAACACGCGCCAGAGTGGGATGGGTTCTGACAGTTGCAGGACTATGCACACTTCTTGCCACACTTGTTGCGCCAAAGCCACAGACGGCCGATCCAGGTATTGGTTGGCGGCCGAGATTGTGACGCTCACCACCCCCGGCTTGACGAAGATCCATTCCGACAGCCCGCCGATGAGGCCGAAGAAGCCGGCCTCGCCCGGCGCGGCGTCAATCTTGAAGTGAACGTTAACGATTGCTTCGAATGCGTCCGGTGCAGACACGCCGGGCAGCAGCGTTTGCGCGACCGGCGCCGGGACGGCGAGCACGACGGCGTCGTCGCCCTCGATCGCATCCGGGCCGAGGTGGACGATCCGGCCCCCTGCCAGTTCGAGACTGGCTACACGGCTCGAGAGGCGGATCTCGGCCCCGTGGGCCCGCAACCAGTGCACCGCCGGGTCGATGAACGTCTCCGAAAGGCCGTCGCGCGGGTAGGCGGGGACACAGGCGGCGCCGCCGTCGGCGAGGGTTTCGTCGATGATGGCCGACATCAGCTGCGCGCTCGCCGCCTCGGGCAGCGTGTTGAGCGCCGAGATGACGAGCGGCTCGAGCAGGCGGCGGTAGAGCGGGCCGGGGCGCAGCGTCTCGGCGACCGTCGCGTCCGGACCAGCCTGGCGCAGCGCCCAAAGCTGCAGATAGTCCCGCAGCCGGGTCTCGGGCACGCGCCGGGCGGGCCTGAACAACCACCAGGGCAGCCGGCCATGGTTCGGCCGCACTGTCCAGCGCTCGCCGGTCCCGACATCGACGAATGGGAACATGGACGAAGCCGGGCCGGCCAGCGTGTCGCGGCTGCCGACCTGATCGAGGAAGGCGAACGCGGCCTTGTTGCCGGACAGCAGGAGGTGATTGCCGTTATCGATGCGGCAGTCGAGCTCGCGGTCGAAATAGGAACGGCAACGCCCGCCGGCCGCCGGCCCCGCCTCATGCAGCGTGACCCGGCAGCCCCGCTCGACCAGCGTCAGCGCCGCCGCCAGCCCCGCCAGCCCCGCACCGACCACATGGACCCGCCGGCTCATAGGGCGAAGCGCGCGGCGATCCAGAGCTTCTGCCATTTCGGCAGGCTGACCCGTTGTTCCGGATGCGACCAGCCGCGCCGCTGCATGCGGTCCAGCAACGCCGCGTACGTCGCGCCCATCAGCCGCGCCGGCTTCATCGCTCGCGGCACGCAGCGCGCCATCGCCGCCTCGGCCTGCGCGAAATGCCGATGAGCCGTCGCCGCCATGCGGCCACACAGCGCCGGCAGCGCCGGATGCCGCAGCGCCGCCTCCGGCTCCGGCGCGACGCCCGCCTCGTCCAGCCACTCGCGCGGCAAATAGAGCCGGCCGCGCGTCGCATCCTCGGCCACGTCGCGCAGGATGTTGGTCAGCTGCAGCGCCCGGCCGAGATGCCAGGCGACCTCGTCCGCCTCGGCCGAGCCGTCGCCAAAGGCGCGGACCGACAACCGCCCCACCGCGGCGGCGACCCGGTCGCAATACAGATCCAGCGTCTCCAAGGCCGGCGCGACGATCGCTGTGGCCGTGTCCATCGCCATGCCGTCGATCACGGCTCCGAAATCCTCTTGCCGCAGCCCGTAGCGCGGCACCGCCAGCAGCAGCACGCGGGTGACGGCGTCGCTGGCGCGGCCGGCATAGACCGCCTCGATCCGCTCCCGCCACTGCGCCAGCCCGTCCAGCTTGTCGGCCAGGTCGGCTGGCTCGTCGGCAACGTCGTCCACCAGGCGGCAGAAGGCATAGATCGCATACATCGCCGCCCGCCGGTCGCGCGGCAGCACCTTCATGCCGCGATAGAACGACGTCCCGGCCCGCCGCACGATCTGCTCGACCACCGCCAGGTCCGCCGCCGATGCGCCGAGCGCGGTCTCGCTCATGCCGCCCAACGCAGCGCGGCGACGACCGACCCGGCGACGTCGGTCTTGCGCAGCTTGACGCGGGTGGCGACCGGGTCGCCCTGGCGCAGCCGCCGGGCCAAGCGCTTGGATAGGCCGAGGACGACGGCCGTCTCGAGCCGCAGCCGCCGGTCCCGGGTGCGCCGGGGCAGGTCCTCGCCTCGGGCGTTCAACGCGTCGCACCGGTCGAGCAACCGGCTGAACACGGCCCGCAGCGCCGGGGTCTCGGCCGGGCGCAGCGGGTCGGTCAGGATCGCTCCGGCCTCGTCGAGCATATCGATCGGCAGATAGGAGCGATCCAGCGCTTCCAGGTCCTTCCCGCAATCCTGCAGGTGGTTGAGCACCTGCAGCGCGGCGCAGAGCGCGTCGCTGGGGCCCCAGGTGGACCGGTCCTCGCCATGCAGGTCCAGCATGTAGCGGCCGACCGGCATCGCCGAGTAGCGGCAATAATCCAGCAACTCGCCCCAGTCGGCCGTGCGGCGCTTGGTCGCGTCCCGCCGGAACGCGATCAGCAGCTCCTGCGCGTGCACCGGATCGACGCCGGTCTCGGCCAGGCTGGCGCGCAGCCCGGCGCTGCTCGGCGAGCCCTCGGTCTGGTGCCCCAGCAGCACGGCCTCCATCCGGTCGAGCCGGTCGATCTTGTCGTCGGGCGCGAGCAGCGGGCTGTCGGCGATGTCGTCGGCGTTGCGGGCGAAGCTGTAGAACGCGTGCACGTGTGGGCGCAGCGCCGGGCGGATCAGGGCCGAGCCGACCGGGAAGTTCTCGTCGCCGCGATCCTTGCCCGACCAGGTTTCGACCGAATTCATGTCTGTGCGTCCCGATAGGCGCGGTTTTTCCAGACCACGCCGCGGCCCCGATGGTGGTCGACGGCGGAGCCGAGCGTGGCGGCAGCATAGAAGGTCGCGATCGCCGGCAGCGCCAGGGCCCATAGCGGCGATTGCCCGAACCGGCGCAGCGTCGGCAGGAAGCTGGCGGCCGATGCCAGCCACGCAGCCGCGCCGATCCAGCGCGCCAGCCCGTGTCCGAACAGGGCCAGCGCCGGCGGCGCCAGCCAGATCAGCGCCAAACCGAGCAGGGTCCCGACCAGGAGCAGCGGCGAGAAGCGGAGCTGCACATAGGCGGTGCGCGCCACCATGCGCCAGATATCGCCGGGCGCGGGGTAGGGCCGCAGGCTCCGCGCCAACACGCTGTGGCCGAGATAGATCGCGCCGCCCTGCTTGATGCGCGTTGCCAGGGTGACGTCGTCGATCAGCGCGCCGCGCAGGCTCTCGATGCCGCCGATCCGCTCCAGCGCCGTGCGCCGCACCAGCATCGTGCCGCCCGCCGCGGCCGCCGTCCGGCCCGGCGCGTTGACCCGCGCGAACGGGTAGAGCAGCTGGAAGAAGAACACGAAGGCCGGCACCAGCGCCCGTTCGGCCACGCTCTCGGCCCTGAGCACGACCATCTCGGAGACGAGATCGAGCCCGGCCTCCGCCTTGGCCACCAGCGTCGATACATGCTCGGGCGCGTGGACGATGTCCGCGTCGGTCAGCAGCACGAGCGCCGCGCGCGACTGCGCCACACCCTGCTGCACCGCCCATAACTTGCCGCTCCAGCCCGGCGGCCGCGGGGCTCCGGTCACCACCTCGATCCCGCCAACCCCGCGCGCCAGCGCGCCGGTCCCGTCGCTGCTGCCGTCATCGACCACGATGATGCGCAACGTCCCGGCATAGTCCTGCGCCAGCAGCGACCGCAGCGTGGCCTCGATGCTCTCCGCTTCGTCGCGGGCGGGGATCACCACGTCGACGTCAGGCGCCTGAAGCGGCCGGGCCGGCGCCAGGATGGGGCCGGCTTGCCAGAACCGGCCGTGCCCCAGCAGCAGATAGGCCCAGGCCAGCAGGACCACGCACGCGAGCACGATCACCCGCGCAGCCTCCCCGCACCGCGGAACCAGCCGATCGCGTCGGCCAGCGCGTCGCGCGGCGGCCGCGGTGCATAGCCGAGCTCGGCCTGCGCCTTGGCCGAGCTGAAGAACATCTGCTTCTTGGCCATCGCCAGCATCTCGCGCGTGACCATCGGCTCGAACTTGAAGACCCGCGCGGCCGCCTCCATCCCGAGCGCCAGCGGCCATAACGCCTCGCGCGACAGGCGCATCCGCCGCTTGACCGGCCGTGCCATGATCTCGTCGACCATCGTCAGGATCGCCTCGAGCCGCATGTCGGTGCCACCCAGGATATAGGCCTGGCCCACCGCGCCGCGCTCGAGTGCCAGCACATGGCCGAGGGCAACATCGTCCACATGCACGACGTTCAGCCCGGTATCGACGAAGGCCGGCATGCGCCCCGCCGCCGCGTCCAGCACCATGCGGCCGGTCGGCGTCGGCTTGATGTCGCGCGGGCCGATCGGCGTCGACGGATTGACGATCACCGCCGGCACGCCCTCCTCGCGCACGAGCCGCCGCACCTCCTGCTCGGCCAAATATTTCGACCATTTATAGGCGCCGACCAGCTTGGCCTCGTCGACCTCGGTGTCCTCCGTCCCCTGAGTGCCGTCGCCCACCAGGCCCAGAGCCGCGACGCTGCTGCAATAGACGATCCGCTGCACGCCCGCGTCCCGCGCCGCCAGCAGCAGCGCGCGCGTGCCGTCCACGTTGGCCTGCATCATCGGGCCCGGGTCGGGCACCCAGAGCCGGTAGTCGGCCGCGACGTGAATGACATAGGTGCAGCCGGCGACGGCGGCCTGCAGGCTGGCGGGCTCGCGCAGATCGCCTTCGACCAGCTCGGCCCCGAGCCCGGCGACGTTGCTGCGGTCGCTGCCGCGCCGGACGAGCAGGCGCAGCGCATGGCCCCGCTGCTGCAGCGCGCGCGCGACGGCCGAGCCGACGAAGCCGGTGGCGCCAGTCACGAGCGTGACCGGTGAGGGAGAGAGCGGATCTTGCGGCACGACTGCCCCTATATCCCAAGCAGGGTGGCCTGGTGTAGTGGCCGGGCCATGCGCCGGCTTCCCTACCTGCTCGCCCTGCTCGGATTGGTGGCCGCGGCGGCGCTGGTGCTCCGGTTCGATGCTGGAGAGGTGGCGCGTGCGCTGCTCTCGGTCGGATGGTCCGGTGCGCTGGCGCTGTTGTTGTGGCAAGCGCTGCTGTTCGTCATCCTCGGCCTGGCCTGGGCCAGCGTGCAGCCCCGGCAGCCGGTGCTGCGGCTGATCTGGGGCCGCATGGTCCGCGACGCCGCCACCGTCTGCCTGCCGTTCTCGCCGGTGGGCGGCTACGTCATCGGCGTCCGCGCCGTGACCCTGCGCGGGACGCCCTGGACCGAAGCCGCCGCCGGCACGGTGGTCGACGTCACGGGCGAGCTGTGCGCGCAACTCCTGTTCGCGCTGTTCGGCCTGCTGATCCTGTTGGCCGTGCGGCCGGGATCCGACCTGGTCGTGCCGATCGGCCTCGGCCTGCTGATCGGGCTCGTGCTCCTGCTGGTCGTCCTGCGGCAGCGCGCGCGCCTCGACCGCGTCCTGCATGCGCTCGCCGGCCGCTTGCTGGGAGCCAACGCCGCCGCGCATGGCGGGTTCGAACGGCTGCATGCCGAGATGGCGCGCCTTTACGCCAACCGGGCGCGCCTCCTGCTTGGCATCGCGCTGCACCTGTGCGGCTGGTCCGCCACCGGGATCGGAACCTGGATCAGCCTTCGCCTGCTGCACCATCCGGCCCCCATCGTCGGCGTCCTGGCACTTGAGGCCCTGCTCGATGCCGCCGTCGCGGTGGCCTTCGTCGTTCCGGGTGCCCTCGGCGTGCAGGAGGCGGGCTATGTCGGCCTAGGCGCGGTGTTCGGTGTGCCACCCGAGATCGCCCTCGGCGTCTCCCTGCTGCGGCGCGCGCGCGAAGTGGCCTGGGGCCTGCCGGTGCTCGGGCTATGGCAATGGCAGGAGGTCCGACGGCTGTGATCCACGACTATCGAGAAGGCGTCGTCGTGATCGGCGCCGGGGTGGCCGGCCTGTCGGCCGCGCGCAGCCTGGCCGCGCACGCGATCCCCGTCACCTTGATCGAAGCCGCCGAGCGCATCGGCGGCCGCGCCTGGACCACCCGCCCCGCTCTGCTCGGCGGCACCCCGTTCGATCACGGCGCCACCTGGCTGCACGCCGCGCACCGCAACCCGCTGGTCAACCTCGCCCAGCCCGGCGACGACCTACGCGACAGCGACGCCGCCCGCCGCGAGCGCATCTTCGTCGGCGATCGCCTCGCGACCGATGAGCAGGTCCGCGCCTATGAGCGCGCCTGGGACCGGCTCGAAGCCCTGGTCGCGCCCGCGCTCGCCGGGCCCGATACGAGCCTCGCGGCGGCGATGGCGCCGATGGCGGACGAGTTCTGGGCGCCGACTGTGGCCTTGTGGGAAGGCGCCATCATCGCCGCCGCCGACGCCGATGTGCTCAGCCTGCAGGATTGGCGGCGCAATGCGCTCGACGGGCGCAACCTGCAGCCGGCCGCAGGGATCGGCGCCTTCGTCGAGGCCCGGCTCGCCGCGCCCGCCGCGCTCGGCACCCACGCGACCCTGATCGACTGGAGCGGTCCCGGCGTCAGCGTCGAGACCAACCGCGGCACCATCCGCGCCGCCGCCGCGATCGTGACCGTCTCGACCGGCGTGCTCGCCGCGGGCGCCATCCAATTCCGGCCCGTGCTGCCCGATCTGGTCGAAGCCGCGATCCACCGCCTGCCGATGGGCCTGCTCAGCAAGGTCGCGATCCCAGCCCCCGACCCCGCCGCCTTCGGCCTGACCGCGGACACGCTGCTGCTCCGAGCGGGCGGCCAGATGACCTTCGACGCCTGGCCCTCGGGCCGACCCTACGTAACCGGTTTCATGGGCGGCGCCCTCGCCTGGTCGCTCGCCGAACGTCCCGCCGAGGCCGCCGCCCTCGCCCGCGACGAACTCGGTCGCATGCTCGGCGGCCGATGGTCCGAGCAAGCGCTCCCGACCGAATGGGGCACAGACCCGCTCCATCGCGGCGCCTATGCGTATGCCCGGCCCGGCGACGTCAGTGCCCGAGGCAACCTAGCCGGCGCATTCCCAGCCGAACGCCTGCTGTTCGCCGGCGAGGCCTACCGCACCGACGGGCTCGCCGGCACCGTCGCCGGCGCCTTTCTCAGCGGGGCCGAGGCGGCCGCGAAGCTCGCCGCCGCGCGCCGCCCCCCCCTGTCCTAACCCTCGACCTGTCCTAACCCTCCACCGGCTCGAAATCGAAATCGCCGTCCCGCGACTGCCACTGCTGCACGGTGAGCACCTTCGCCCCGCCGCGGCTTTCGTGCGGCCCATGCGCCTGCCCGGCCGCATGGGTCAGGAACGCCCCCGGCCCGAGCGTCCGCCCGGCATCGATCAGATCGCCATCGAGCACGTAGTGCATCTCGGCGCCCTTGTGGTGTCGGTGCGCCGGAATACGACTCCCTGCCGGCAGATGCACGATCGTGGTGACGACACCGCGCGCCTCGTCCTCGTTCAGGATCTGGATGCGGAACACGCCCTCGCTGCCCGGGATCGCGAACGGCGTCGGCTCGACCGTGTCCGCCTGGAGGGACAATGTGTGTGTGTCGGACATTCCGCGCGCTCCGCTGCTTCGAGGCAGGAACGCGGCCCGGCCCCGACCAGTTGTGCTTGCGGCAGCCGGGTCGGAGCTTTATTGAATGGTCCGGGTGCGGGCGTAGCATAATGGTAATGCGGAAGCCTTCCAAGCTTTTGACGTGGGTTCGATTCCCATCGCCCGCTCCACGCTACTGGCGCACCAGGTAGTAGTTGATCGGGATCGGGAAGGTCAGCCGCTCCTCGCGCATCTCGCTCGTGAACGGAGGCAACTTGGCGTCGCGGAATGTGCCGACCGCAGCCATGTCCAGCCATTGCGAGCCAGACCGCGTCAGCACCTGAACGTTCTCGACCCGGCCGCTGCGATTGACCGTCAGCTGGATCGTCACCGTCCCCTGCTCGCCCCCCTCCGCCGCCTTGCTGGGGTAAAACCGGTGCTGCAGCCAATATTGCAGCAAGCCGCGATTCCAATCGGCCGACGCGTTGGCGGCGCGGATCAACGCATACGGGTCCGAGCGCGCGCCGCCGCGACGCTCCGGCGGCGGCGACAGGTCGATGGCGCCCGATGCGTATCGTCCGCGTGCCGCCGGACGCGGCGCGGACGGCGCGAAGCTCAGATCCATCGGATTGGCCAGCGTTCCTTGTCGCGCGCGCGGCGCTGGCCGTACCTGTGCCTGCCGCGGCGCCGGCCGAGGCGGCGCCTCCGGCAACGGCGGCGGCGGTTGCGGCATGATCGGATCGAGCGCCGGCGCCGTCGTCGGTTCGGGCGGAAGCTGCAGGTTGACCGTGGGCGGCTCGGTCGGGGACGGCGTGTCCGTTGGCGCCGGCGCCGGCGCCGGGGTCGGCTCGGCCTGCGGCGCGAACGCCAATTGGCTTGGCGGCGACTGCGCCACCTCTGGAGTGGGCGGCGCCTCCGGCGTGGGCGCGTTCGCCGTGGTCGGCTGTGTCGGAGACGGTGAGGCCGTCGTTGCATCGGGCTGGGGCGGCGTCAACGGGTCGGGCGCCGGCTGTCCGACCGGCGCATCGGGCGCCACTGGGATGTCGGCCGGCTGCATCGGCGGCAGACCGGGCGGCTTCTGTTGCTCGACGACATCCTGCCGGCCCTCGAACACGAGATCATAAGCCGGCGCTGCTCCCTCCCCGGACGGCGGGTGGCGCGTCGCGATCCCGATGACGGCCACTAGCCCGAGCAGGTGCAGCAGCACCGACGTCGCGACGGACCAACGCTGGCGGGCGGGCGTCCTGGCCGGCGGCGCGACGGCGAGCGGGATCAGTCGCATCGGTTGAGAGTCATGGCCGCACCATATATGCCCGGGTCCTCGCTGTCGGAAGCCGACACTTGACTTATACGTCGGCGCGCCGTTTCTACGCGGCCTGCGCCGGACGCTGCGCCGGGCAACCTCCGGCAGGGCTCGGTTCTGCAGGGGTGTAGCTCAATTGGCTAGAGCGCCGGTCTCCAAAACCGGAGGTTGGGGGTTCGAGACCCTCCACCCCTGCCAATCCTTTCAAGGTTAGGTGTCAAGTGGCGGTCAGTCCGGCTAAGTTTCTCCGCGATGTGCGGGCCGAGGTCGGGAAGATCACCTGGCCGTCCCGCAAGGAGACGTTGATCACGACCGGGCTGGTGTTCGCACTCTCCGGGATGGCGGCGCTGTTCTTCTTCGTCGCCGATCAGGTGATCGGCATCGGCGTGCGGGCGCTCTTCGGGGTGGGGTCTTAAGGAACGGTTCATGACTAAGCGTTGGTACGTCGTCCACGTCTACTCCGGCTTCGAGAAGAAGATCGCCCAGCAGATCAAGGAGCAGGCAGCCCAGAAAGGGCTGGCTGACATGGTCGACGAGGTGCTCGTCCCGTCCGAGGACGTGGTCGAGGTGCGTCGTGGCCAGAAGGTCAACGCGGAGCGCAAGTTCTTCCCAGGCTATGTCCTGGTGAAGATGGAGATGACCGACCAGACCTGGCATCTCATCAAGGACACGCCAAAGGTCACTAATTTCCTCGGCACTAAGAATAAGCCGTCGCCGATCCCGGAGTCTGAGGCTGAGCGTATGCTCAAACAGTCCGCCGAAGGTGTCGAACGCGCGCGTCCCGCCGTCCTGTTCGAAATCGGCGAGCAGATCCGCGTGGCCGACGGGCCGTTCACGAGCTTCAACGGTACAGTTGAGGAAGTCGATGAAGAGAAGGGCCGCGTGAAGGTCAGCGTCTCCATTTTCGGCCGTTCGACGCCCGTGGAACTCGAATACAGCCAGGTCGAGAAGGTCTGAACGCGGCTCCCTCCCGGACGGGAGGGAGCCTTCGACGCTCAGGCGTCTGGCTTTTGACCAGGCTCTACGTTGTCCGCGCCAGCCCGGCTGCCGCCAAACCGGTCCGCACCGCCCTTGTCCGGCGCACCGGGTTTCTTATGGTTGCCGGTATCCTGCTGCCCGTCGGTGTGTTCGATCGACTCTTCGGTGTGTGGCTGCTGCATAAGGCCCTCCCTCAGCAAGACAACGTGCCACAGGCCCCTGGTTTCCGCGTCAAGGCGGCATGAAGCCCTGCACCAAGCTGCCCGAGACCAGCCGCCAGCCATCGACCAGCACGAAGAAGATCAGTTTGAACGGCAGGCTGACCGCGCTCGGCGGCAGCATCATCATGCCGAGCGACATCAGCACGCTGCCAGCGACCAGATCGATCACCATGAACGGCAAGTAGAGCAGGAACCCCATCTCGAACGCCCGGCGCAACTCGCCCACCATGAACGCCGGTACCAGTGCGCGCCATTCGGCCTGACCCGGAGATGCCGCTGCCGGCAGGTTTCCGAGGTCCTGGAACAATTGCAGGTCCGCGCCGCGCACATTGCTGGCCATGAACTTGCGGAACGGCTCCGCGGTCATTTTCAAACCCTCGAGTTCGCTCACCTGCCCTGACGTCAGCGGCACGATCCCGCTGGTCCACGCCTGATCGATCACCGGCTGCATGACGAAGTAGGTGAGGAACAGCGCCAGCCCGATCAGCACCGGGTTGGGCGGCGTCCCCTGCGCGCCGATCGCGCTGCGCAGGAGCGAGAGCACGATTACGATCCTGGTGAACGCCGTGACCATGACCAAAAGACTGGGCGCGAGCGACAACACAGTTAGCAGCGCGGTCAGCTGCATCAGCTTGCCCGTGGCCCCCGCCTGCCCGTTGGCGCCGAGGTCGATGTTGACCGACTGCGCCTGTGCCAGGTGCGGCAGCAAGATCATCGCCAGCAGCAACACGGCCGCACCCGCCCGGCCCAGCCAACGGCGCCGGCTCACGAGCCGATCTCCGAGCCCGGCAGCCAGCCGACGACGAGGTCGTTACTGCCGCCGACGAGCAGCAGCAGCTCGCGCCCGTCGCAGCTGACGATCCGCAGGGATCGCGCCCGATCCAGGGCAATCGTCTCACGGACGGCCAAGCGCTGGTTGGGACGCAGCGTCCCCAAGCCGGTCGCGCGCGCAGCACGTCCGGCGAGCAAGACAAGTCCGACGACAGCGGCCAGTGCCGCCAGCGCCGTCAGGATGGAGGTGAATGGAAGGGGCATGGTGCGGCCTTTTGCCGTGGAGAAGTCATGCGGCGTTTTGCCGCATAGCCGACTGCAGCGCGGCCAATCCGGTCGCGAGCCGCTGCAATTCGATCCGCGCAAAACCCGTTTGGTTTGGCGGCAGGTCGAGTGCTTTGGCGCAGAGCAGGCCAATTTGTTGTTGCAGACCGACCACATCGACCGTGCGGCGGCTGGCGACCAGCGCCTGCGCCACAGCCACGATGCGGACCGTCTGCTCCGCGAACGCGAGCAACTCGCGCTCCGGATCGAATCCAGAGCCAGGCGGAAAATTCGGGAGGCGTTCGGCGCGCGGCATGAACGGAGTTTCGCCGCAAATGGTTAGCAATTCGTTAGCGGCGCCGTTCAGCAATTCTTAAGGTTTATCCCCCACCTTTGGCCTCGAGGCACAAGGAGGTGTCATGGACCCGACCGACAATGGCCTGTTCCGACTGGCAGAACGCCGCATGAGCTGGGTGGACCAGAGGCAGTCCGTGCTGGCGCGGAATATCGCCAACGCGAATACGCCGAATTACAAAGCGACCGACGTGGCGCCGTTCGAGGCAAGCTTGATCGAACAGGGCGTGTCTGTCGCGCGCACCGATCCCGCGCATCTGCAGGGGTCGAGCGCGGCGGCCCAGGGGCGCGCGCAGCGTCCCACCAGCAAGGCGCCGGACGGCAACACCGTCTCGCTAGAAGAGCAGCTCGGCAAAGTCGCCGACACCGCCAGCACGCAAGAACTCGTCACCAACCTTTATCGCAAATACCAGGGGATGTTCCGCATCGCCTTGGGCCGGAGCGGATAACAGCCATGGACATCAGTAAGGCCATCGCGATCTCGGCGGCGGGGATGGATGCGCAGACCTCCCGGTTGCGCGTGATCGCCGAGAACCTCGCCAACCAGGACTCCACCGGGTCGACGCCGGGCGCCGAGCCCTATCGGCGCAAGACGATCAGCTTCGAGGACAAGCTGAACAAGGAGCTCGGCACCAACACCGTTAGGGTCCGCTCGGTCGGCACGGACAAGGCCGACTTGCCGCTGAAATACGACCCCTCGCATCCCGCCGCCGACGCGAACGGATACGTCCGTATGCCGAACGTGAACTCCTTCGTCGAGGTCATGGACATGCGCGAAGCACAACGAAACTACAGTGCCAACCTCAACGTCATGGAAGCAACCAGAACGATGCTGACCCGTACGATCGAGCTGCTCAAATGAGCATCCCGACCCTCACCGTCACACCCTCCTCGGCCGTCAACGCCTATGCCCGCGTGCAGACCGGCGGCCTCGATGCGCCAACCGACGGCAGCGGCTTCGGCGACGTCCTGAGCCGCGCGATCCAGGGCGTGGCCGATGCCGGCCACAAGGCCGATACGGAGTCGATGAAGGCGATCTCCGGTCATGGCAACCTCACCGATGTCGCGACCGCCGTGACCAAGGCGGAGTTGGCGCTGCAGACCGTGATCTCCGTTCGCGACAAGGTGGTCCAGGCCTACCAGGACGTCGCCCGGATGCCGATCTGATGAGCGAAACCGAGATGGCGGGCGCGCTGCGGGACACTCTTTGGGTGGTGATCAAGCTCGGCGGCCCGCTTCTCGTCGTCGCTCTCGTCGTCGGCCTGGTCGTCTCGCTGTTCCAGGCTGTCACGCAGATCAACGAGCCCACGCTCGTGTTCGTCCCCAAGCTGTTGGCGCTATTCGCCTCGCTCGCTTTGCTCGGACCGTTCATGGTCTCGACACTCGACGCCTATACGCATGGTTTGATGGACCGGCTGGTGGCGGTCGGCGGCCAGTGACGGAGGCCGACCTCCTCGCAGCCCTGCCCAGCCTCGTCTTCGCGCTCGGTCTGGTGCTGTGCCGGGTCGGCATGGTGGTGATGCTTCTCCCCGGCCTCGGCGAGGTCGAAGCGCCGATGATGCTGCGCGCGGGTCTCGCGCTCGGCGTCAGCCTCTTGCTGCTGCCCGCGGTCTCGCCGCTAATTCCCAATGTCCCGGAGGGGGTCGCCGGCCCGCAGATGGTCGCCGCCGAACTCCTGACCGGAGCGGCGCTCGGCTGGCTGGCGCGGCTGCCGGCCCTGGCGCTGGGCATGGCCGGCGCCCTGATCGCGACCCTGCTCGGCCTGAGCAGCGTCGTGCAGCCTGACCCGGCGCTCGGTGGCCAATCGACGGCGCTTGCGCGGCTCTTCGGCCTGGCCGCGCCGGTGCTGATCCTCGTATCCGGCCTCTACACGCTCCCGCTCTCGGCACTCTCCGGCAGCTACGCCCTGGTCGGGCCCGGCGGCGTCTTACCGCCCGGCGACACCGCCGAGCTGTTCGTCACAATTACGAGCAACTCGTTTGCGCTCGCCTTGCAGCTCTCTGCGCCTTTCCTCGTTGCCGGCGTGGTGTGGCAGGTCGCCGTCGGCTTGCTGGCGCGGATTGCGCCTCAGCTGCAAGCGTTTGCGGTCGCAGCACCTGGGCAGATCCTGGGCGGCCTGGTCCTGCTCGGCCTGTTGGCCTCTCGCATTCTCGGCACATGGCAGGGAGGGGTCGCCGCGAGCTGGGCGGCGCTGCCCGGCTCGTGACCGTCTTCCAGCTCTGAACCGGCCGGCCTGCTAGATGGCGGACAGCGAAGACCGCACGTTACCCGGCACCGACAAGCGCCGGCAGCAAGCCCGAGATGAAGGCCAATCGCCGCTCTCGCGCGAGGTCGTTGGCGCGAGCGGGCTGGCCGCCGCGACGCTGGTGATGGCCATGATAGCGCCGAACATGGCGCATACGCTCGGCCTGCAGTTGCGCGCGATGCTGGCCAGCCCGGCCGGCACGCCCGGCCCGGCGCTCTGGAACGCGGGAATGGCGGTGCTCCTGATGGTCCTGCCGGTGGCGGGCGCGGTCCTGCTTGCCGCCAGCGCCGCCGTGCTGCTGCAAACCGGCTGGCTGATGAACACGAAGGCGCTGATGCCGGATCTGGCGCGGCTTGATCCGAAGCGCGGACTGAAGCGCGTCTTCAGCGTCAACAACGCTGCCGAGACGGCAAAATCCATCGTGAAGATCGGCGTGCTGGGGTGGGCGGTATGGCATGTGCTCGCCGGCGCGCTGAAGACGATCACGGCCTCGCTCTCGTGGACCATGTCCACTGTGGCCGATCAGTTGGCGCGCGATACGCTGCATGTGTTGATGGTCGTCCTTGGCTGTCAATGTGTCCTGGCCGTGCTCGACGTCGGTTGGGTCCGTTATCAATTCGCCAAAAAACTCCGGATGTCGCTCGAAGAAATCAAGCAGGAGCACAAGGAAACCGAGGGCGATCCGAAGATCAAAGGAAAGATCAAGCAAATCCGCATGATGCGGGCCCGGCGGCGGATGATGGCAGCCGTGGAGAAGGCGACGGTCGTCATCACCAACCCAACCCATTACGCCGTTGCCTTGGTTTACGAGCGCGGCAGCAAGGCTGCTCCGAAGATCGTCGCCAAGGGTGTCGACGAGGTCGCGGCCCGCATCCGCCAGGCGGCCGAGAAGCACGGCGTCCCGCTGGTGCCCAACCCGCCGCTGGCGCGAACGCTGCACAAACTCCCGCTCGACGCCGAAATTCCTGCCGAGCATTTCAAGGCCGTGGCGGAGATCATCGCCTATGTCTGGCGCCTGCGCGGCACGATCCAGCAAACATCCTAGAATGTTCGCTTTATGTTCTTGCCCACTGGGCATTTCGAACATATGTTGAACTCATGGTTAACGAAGCCGCAGACGGCGTTGCGGCGCAACCGGAAGGTGTGACACGATGGCGGTGATCAGCTTGCAATCGGCCGGAGTCGCTCCAGCCTCACGGCGCCGGGACGTTGTCGTACAGGAACCCATCATGGAAAAAAGCCGTGCGCTCGATGCAGCGCTGACACAGATCGAGCGGGCCTTTGGCAAAG
>JAABUZ0100003433.1_pt1 | contig 23516 bp, 24 predicted proteins | sample 5562091 | NCBI WGS metagenome assembly JAABUZ01 (sample SAMN12813069, study PRJNA571459) | rock metagenome | isolation source: Antarctica rocks | place: Antarctica: Victoria Land, Linnaeus Terrace sud | collected 2015-12-21
GAAGTCGATGGGAACAGTTGATTGCGTCAGGGAGTAAGCCCAGGCAGGTGCCCAAGGCAGGAGACCTCCACGGGCGGGATAGGAAGCGTCTTCAACAAAGCCATGCAGTTCGCCTATCGGGGGCCGATGCGGAAGGCTGCGGAGAAAGGCCAAGTCATCGGCGGCGTTTTCCGGCAAGTAAGCTGGCGCGGATAACCAGTCAATGAAGAGTTCGTTTCCTTTTTGACGCGCGTAGACGAGATAGGAGCGTCCCAGTTGAATGAAAGGGGTGTAAAGCACGTAAGTCGCGTCGCTGAGAACTTCGACTTCGCGGGTTTTCAGGCCGACGCCTACAAACTGTTCGGTCACGGCGAAGCGTAGTTGAACATAAGGCCGCTGATCTCGCATTCCCGGCAGGCTGATATTCACGACACGGCCAATAAAGATGTCATCGGCTTGGGATGCCACCTCGCAGACGTCCGCGTATCTGCTTCCCGGCAGAATTGGATCTGTGCCGAGGAAGAGCGCCAACAAGAGTTTAACGGAGAAGCGCATCTGATTCTACTGACACTGGCCGTAACAAGGAAGTTCCTTTTGGATCTACTCTAGGGTATGGATCGACGGCAGGCTCTTAATATCTTGGCGGGCGCAGGGATTGCGGCGACGGCCCGGGCGCAGGTGGATGGCGGCATGATTTACCGCAAGCTGGGTTCGACCGGAGAACGGGTTTCCGCCATCGGCTTGGGCGGCGCTCACCTGGCAAAGCCGAGCGAGGAGGAAGCAATTCGGATTACCCGCTCGGCTTTGGACCGGGGCATGAATTTCCTGGATAATTGCTGGGATTACTCGAACGGCGAGTGCGAGGTTCGCATGGGCAAGGCTTTGCGCGACGGTTACCGGCAAAAGGCTTTCCTGATGACCAAGTTCGACGGTCGAACTAAACAGGCGGCAAGCCAGCAGATTGAGGATTCACTGCGGCGCTTGCAGACGGACCATATCGATCTGCTGCAATTTCATGAGAATATCCGCTTGGATGATCCGGACCGGTTCTTTGCGGAAGGCGGAGCGCTGGAGGCAGTGCAGGCGGCGAAGCAGGCGGGCAAGGTCCGGTATATCGGGTTTACCGGCCACAAGGACCCGCTGGTTCATGAACGAATGCTGGAGGTAGCGAAGCAGCATGGCTTTCACTTCGATGCATGCCAAATGCCGCTGAATCCTTTGGACGCGCATTTCCGAAGCTTTGCCAATAATGTGGTCCCGAAACTGGTGGAGCAGGGGATTGCCGTGCTTGCAATGAAGACCATGGGTGGGGGCGACGTTCTGAAGAGCAACACGGTCACGGCGAAGGAATGTTTGCGCTATGCGTTGAACCTGCCGACTTCCGTGGTGATTACAGGGTGCGACAGCATGCCGATTCTCGATCAGGCGTTTGAGGTGGCGCGCGCGTTTCAGCCGATGTCGCAGGCGGAGATGAGCGCCCTGCTACAGAAGACGCGCGAGGCGGCAATGACCGGCAAGTTTGAGCGGTTCAAGACGAGCGCGGTTTTTGACGGGACGATCCGAAATCCGCAATGGATGGGATGAGATTACCTTTGCGAGATGGACTGCTCGCCCGTGGTTCCATTGGCCCAAGCTAATCCGTCAGCGCCTTTGCCGGCATCAATCAGTTTTTCCACTTTCCAATCCGTCAGATTGATGGCGGCAACTTTGTGGCTTGCATTGCAGGAGACGTAGGCCATTTTGCCGTCGGGCCGCATCAATACTTCCTGTGGAGCGCTGGGCACATCGAGCGTGCGGGTTACTTTAAGCGTGGCAAGATCCACGACAGCGACATGATTCGATTTCGGCACTGCTACTAAAAGATAACGGCCATCTTTCGTGGCGGCGGTTCCGTAGCCGGGGGAAGCCAGCGGCACCCAGGTTTTAATTTTGTTTGTCGCGGTATCGATAACGGCCAGTTGCGGCTTGGTTTGGTCGGCGGTAAAGACCATGGAGTCGTCCGGCGAAATCGAAATGCGCTGGGTTGATGCGGAGATGGGGATAACGGTGATCTGTTTGCGGGAAGTTAAATCAAGGACGGAAACGGTGCCGGGGCCGACATTGGCGGTGTAGCCGCGCTTTCCATCGTGAGAGATGGCCAGCATGTGGGCTTCGGGTTGGCCGGTTGGAACGGTGCCTATGATTTTCAGGGTGCTTGGATCGATGACGGTGATGGTGTTGTCAAGCTCGGTGGTGACGTAGAGCACGTGATGATTCGGATCGAAGACGGGGCAGTGGGGCCGGACGCCGTGCCCAAAATCAACGCTGCCGGTCACTTTACGGGTTTCAAGATTGATCACCAGCATTTTGCGGCCGTCCGTTCCGGGTTTTCCGACGCCGGAGCTTCCGTAGATCGGCACATACGCCGTGCGGCCGTCAGGCGAGGCGGCGACTTCGTGCCCGGTGATTTCATTTTCAGGCACCGCGGCTGTTTGCTGACCTGCTTCCGGATTAATGAGGCTGAGAGTGCGGTCACCTTGATTGGCTACCAGGAGGGTCGGCTGCGCGGTTGAGGCCGCCGTTTCTCCCGCGTGACCAGGCAGGGAAATCACTCCAAGGAGGGCAATGAGCAGAGTAGCCGGCAGCAGAGGCAAAAGATAATCGTTCCGCATGATGCCATCACTATATCTCAGATTGTCAGGAAGGAGTTGCAGCTCTTTGTATCGGATTAGGTTTTAAAGACCGATGCGCCCAGGTTCAAGCGAGGTGTAAAGCACTGACCGACCTGAGTTCAGGAAGGAGGTCAGGCATACACTCCGTGTTCGATCTGACCTAGCACAAATTCAATTTGGCTCAGGTCCGCAAAGCCGGATTTTTCAGCCCATTCCAGAGGTGATAAATTATCGAGTTGTTTCAAATGAGTCGATAACCATCTCGTTGCTTTGAATTCATCTCCAAAGACGTCAACTGCCCGATTTACCAACTGCTCATATCCACGGAACACAAGAACAGTGTTTCCTAAAATTTCTTCCTGAACTTCAGCCGGAGCAGACTGTGTCTTTTCAGAAAGAGCGTCGGAAGTACCAGGCATTACTTCCCATTATTACCCATCTTTGGAAATCACTCCGAGCGCAGGGCTTCCATGGGGTCGATGGTAGCGGCGCGGCGGGCTGGCAGGAAGGCGGCAAGCGCGGCGGCAGCCATAAAGAGAAGGGACACAATTACCGTTATGCTGGCGTCAGTTTCTTTTACCCCGTAAAGCAGCGTTCGGACAATCCGTCCAATGACCAAGCTGGTGGCCCAACCTGCGACAAGCCCGGCGAGGACGGGAGTGGCGGCTTCCTTCATGGCAAGGACGTAGATGCGCTGCTTCGTTGCGCCTAGCGCCATGCGGACTCCGATTTCCTGTTTGCGAGTGGCAACAGCGTAGCTTAGAGTGCCGTAGATGCCGAGCATGGCTAATAGCAAGGCGGCGGTTCCGAAGGCGACTAAGACCAGCGTATGAAAGCGTTCGGGAGCGAGCGAGTCATTGATCTGAGCATCAAGGGATTTGACGCGGGCAATGGTGGCGGTGGAATCGTAGTCCCAAATGGCTTGGCGCATGGCGGCCGCGAGCGTGTCGGGTGATTGCGGGCTGCGCACCAGGAAAAAGGTGGGGAAGGGCGGAAGCTCCGTGTATAGAAGATAGACCATGTTGGCCGGTGGAAGCTTGAGCGAGTTGTTATGTGCGTCCCCTACGATTCCAATCACGGTGTAAGCATTGTCGTGATACGCGGAATCACGGTGCTTGATTTGTCTGCCAATCGGATCGGCACCGGGCCAAGCTGCCTTGGCCGCTGCTTCGGAGATGATGGCGGTTTTCCCCTGGCGATCACGCTCCTCGAAGAAGCGTCCAGCAATCAACTTCTCACGAATGGTCTCAAAATAACCAGGGCTTACCCAGCGCATGTTTGCCAAGGGATGATCGCCAACGGGCCGGTCAGTCCGTTGAATGCCGCTAATCCATGTTTCGCCTTCCAACGGCATAGCGCTCACCAGTCCCGCCGATTGCGCTCCTGGAAGGGTTCGCAGTTTGTTTAACATTGCATTATCGAAGGCAATGCGCTCCTGGTCCTTGCCGTACGTTGTTCTGGAAAGATCAACTTCCGCGACCATCACGTGACCAGTGTCAAATCCCTTTTCGCTTCCCAACAGGCGCAGCAAGCTTTTCGCAAAAAGACCAGTGACAAGCAGCAGCGCGGTGCAGGCGAAAACTTGCAAGCCAATCAGCCACGAACGCACACGGCGGCTTTGCCGAGTGCCCTTTGTGCGACTGTTGCTGTTTTGCAAGGCTGCTTGCGGGTCGGCGTGCAGGAACTTGAGAGCGGGCAGGAGACCAAACAACAAGCCGGACCCAATAATAAGAATCGTGGCGAAGAGCAGGACCAAAACGTCCAGGTGAATTTCTGCCATGCGCGGAAGATCAATAGGCGCGTAGTAGCGCAAAGCGCTGAGAGCAAAGCTGGCAAGCCAGATGCCTGTCGCTCCTCCCGCTATGGCGAGCAGCAGGTTTTCGGCCAGCGAACTCCAGAGGAGTTGCCATCCGTTCGCGCCTAGGGCGCTGCGGACGGCGGCTTCGCGTTCACGGGCGATGGCGCGCCCGAGTTGCGCGTTGGCAAGGTTGACGCAGGCAATGAGCATGAGACCACCTACGGCAGCCAGTAAGAGCCACAAACCTTTTCGCGAATCTCCCACCACCGCTTCCTGCATGGGCTGTACATAGGCTTTTAATGCATTGCGCGTGTCGTTCGGCCTTTCCTGCGGAGGCATTTCGCGGATCACTTGGTCCTCCATGGCGTTCAACTCCGCTTCAGCTCCTTTCACGGTGACGCCTGGTTTCAGTCGTCCCAGCGCGAGCCAATTGCCGTATTCGCCGTTCCAACTAAAATCGTTCAAGTCAATAACAGCAGGCAGCAGCATTTCGATGTCCTGAGTTTCACCGCCTCTTTTTTGTCCGGAAGGGAAGGCGTTCAAAACATTGCGCTTCGGGAAACGGAAATTTTCGGGCAAGACGCCGATGACTTCACGCGGAACATCGGCCAAGCGCACGGTTTTGCCAAGGACGTTCGGATTGCCCTGGAATAAGCTTTGCCAGAGGCTGTAAGTGAGAATCGCGACGTTGTCGTGACCTTTTACAGCATCATCAGGGTGGAAATTGCGGCCCAGGAGGGGCGTTACCTGGAGGACATCCAGCAGATTGGGACTGCTCCTGAGGGTACCGATTAAGCGGGGATGCTCCTCCGCGCCAAGCGCTACGCCCGTTTGCCCCCTGGCTTACCAGCGTCAGGCCGCTGAACCCGGTGGCGCGATCCTGCCACAGGGCTTCGTGACGCGGGTTCGGGCCAGTGTAGCCGCTGCCAAGGAACTTAATCTTTTCCCAGACCACGACTAACTGGCCGCTGTTGCGATATGACAAGGGTTTCAGAATGACGGAATCCACGACGGTGAAGACCGCCGTGCTTCCACCGATGCCCAAAGCTAACGTCAGGATAGCCACAAGCGTAAAGCCGGGCGCTTTACGCAACTGACGCAGGGCATAGATGATTTCTTTCAGGAGCATTATCAGTGTTCAAGGCAAGCGTAGGGCCAGTTTTGAGTAGCGGTAAGTCAAGCCAAATAAAGGGAATAAACTAAGCCGCAGGGGTTCGCGCCTTCGAATTCGGCACAAGGTGTTCATTAACGGACACTGAAATGAATGGCCACCATGAGACATTGAGCTATCCTGAAATCGTTCGCATTGCCATGAACAAATACGAACAACGCGCCGCGCAAGACCGCAAATCCGTTACACAATTCTCAAAAAATCTCTGGACCGCCGGGCTCGCCCTCGTGGTCGTGGCCTTGCTCATTCTCCGCCTAAGCAGCTCCGCCGGACCCAGCTTCTACTCCCGAGGCGCCATCGGGTTGGCTGTTGTTTTGCTGGTCCTCCGCCAGCTCAGCCGCCGGTCCCGCCACAAAGGCCCACGCGCGGCGGAGCCAGATCCACGCTCCCGGCTCAATCTCGATTAGCCCAGGGGCGAAATCAGCCCCGTTATTACCCAAACTGCTACCATCGATTGTTTATGAAAGGCATTGTATTAGCTGGTGGAACCGGCAGCCGTTTGTTTCCGCTAACTAAAATCACCAACAAACATCTTCTTCCCATTTACGACAAGCCCATGATCTATTACCCGATCCAAACGCTTGTCGCGGCAGGTATTCGTGACCTGCTGGTGGTAACAGGCGGCCGCAACTCGGGCGATTTTTTGCGCCTTTTGGCCAACGGCAAGGAGTTCGGCCTGAAGCACATCAATTACACCTATCAGGAAGGCGAAGGCGGTATTGCCGAAGCTCTGGCTTTGGCGGAGCACTTCGCGGAAGGCAGCAAAATCTGCGTGGTTCTAGGCGACAATATCATTGAAGGCTCCATCGCGGAAGCCGTTCGCGACTTCGAAGCGCAGGAGCGCGGCGCGAAAATTCTGCTAAAGCAAGTTCACGATGCCGACCGCTTCGGCGTCGCCGAGATTCAGGGCGACCGCATCGTCGGCATCGAGGAAAAGCCTTCCCGCCCAAAATCAAACTACGCGGTCACGGGTATCTATATGTACGACGAAACCGTTTTCGATAAAACCCGCACGCTGACTCCTTCCGCTCGGGGCGAACTGGAAATCACCGACGTCAACAACGCTTACATTCGGGAAGGCACCATGACCTTCAATTACCTGGAAGGCTGGTGGACCGACGCCGGCACTTTTGAATCTCTGCTGAGGGCGGCCAATCTCGTCAGCGAAACCCGGTCCAAGGCCGCGGAAGCGAAAACGCCTGTCACGCCAGGAGTATTGGCAAGATGAGTGTCGCCGCTCTCGGTATTCTTGAATCCGGCGCGGAGATTGCTGTTCCCACCTGCGAAAGCGGAATCGGCAAGGTCATTCTCTCCCCCGCCGCCGGCGATCTGATCGCGGGCATTCAAATCAAATCGTTTCCCGTGTGGCCCGATGACCGCGGCTACTTTCTGGAAATCGCTCGACTGCAACAGGGATTAGTCGCCGACTTTCCCGCCGCTTCCACGCAAATATCCGCCGCTTTCAATTACCCAGGCATCATCAAAGCCTTTCACTTTCATAAATTTCAGACCGATTACTGGGTGCCTGCTGCCGGTCTGCTCCAGGTTGCTCTTGTTGATTTGCGTCTCGGCTCCAAAAGCTACGGCGTCAAGAACACGCTATATGTCGGCGCGCTCCGTCCCTGGCAGATTCTGATCCCGCCCGGCGTGGCGCACGGCTACAAAGTGATTGGTGAACAGCCCTCCACGCTGGTTTACATCACCAATCGCACCTACGATCCAAGCGACGAAGGCCGTATTCCGTATAACGACACGAGCATCGCCTATGACTGGGAGTTGCAGCACAAATGAAACTGATTGTCACAGGCGGTGCCGGCTTTATCGGCTCCTGCTTTGTGCGCATGGCCTTGCGCGAGGGTTGGGCGGAAAAGGTCATCAATCTCGACAAACTCACCTATGCCGGCAATCTGGAAAATCTTGCCCCGGTGGAGAATTATCCCGGCTACCGGTTCGTTCAGGCCGACATTTGCGACGGCCCCGCCATGGAGAATCTCTTCGCGGATGAGAAGCCCGACGCGGTCATTCATTTCGCCGCCGAATCACACGTGGATCGCAGCATTCATTCGCCCGCGCCCGTTATTCAGACCAACTTTAACGGAACCTTTGCGCTGCTCGAAGCCGCCCGCCGCGTCAAACTGGCCCGCTTTGTTCACGTCTCCACCGACGAAGTCTACGGCAGCATCGAACCGCCGCACGATGCTGACGAAAGCTATCCGCTGCGCGCCAGCAGCCCTTACTCCGCCTCGAAAGCCGGATCGGACCTGCTGGCGCTTTCCTACTTCACCACCTACAAGCTGAACGTTTCCGTAACCCGCGCTTCCAATAATTACGGCCCGTATCAGTTTCCCGAAAAACTGATCCCGCTCATGATTTCGAACGCGTTCGAAGATAAAGCGCTGCCTGTTTACGGCGATGGTCAGCAGATACGCGACTGGCTGTACGTGGAAGACCATTGCCGCGCGATTCAAAGCGTGCTCGAAAAAGGCGAAGCGGGTGAGGTGTATAACATCGGCGGCAACTGCTCGCTTCCTAATTTGGAAGTGGTGCGACGGATTCTTCAAGCGACGGGTAAGCCTGAATCGCTGATTACCTGGGTAACGGACCGCCCCGGACACGACCGCCGTTACGCCCTTACCAATCAAAAGCTCACGCGTCACGCCGGTTGGGAGCCGCAAATGGATTTTGATCGCGGTCTGGCCGCCACCGTCCAATGGTATCGAGCCAACAAAGAATGGATTTCCCATGTAAAAAGCGGTGAATATCGCAAATTCTACGACTTGAATTACGCCGGACGCGAAGCGTAGAGAAGTAGTCTCGTTATAATCCACTAGAGAATACTCGCACTCGGTGGACCGGCCTCAACACACATATTCTGCTTCGGCTTTCGACCAGTTGAGGCAGATTCAGTACGAAGCGCGTCAAACGGACTCGCTCGATTATTTGCGTCATTACTTCGAGCGCGTGCAGAACTACAGGCGCGTCTACCCTGATGATTTCGACCTGCAACTGTTTATCGCGCAGGTACAGGAAGAAATTATTGACCACGCCCGGCGCCTGCGCGAGCAGCCTGGGGCCATTCCCCCTGCCGAACAGCGAACTGCCCCGCCGCCTCCGCCCGCGGCAGAGGAAAAAGAAGATGAACTCTCCGAAACAGCGGAAATCTCCGCGAACGTGCAAAAACTGGACGCGAAAACCTGGCAGCGCGCCACGTACCTGGCGCTCTTTTTCGCGCTCCTGTTATTCTTCGCGTTTTTTTATCTGGTGCAAACCGCGCGTCGGCTGAATCTTACTCCCAACGAAGTCGCCAACCAGCAGGCTGAAAAGGGCAGTTCGCAAAACAACGCCAATGGAACACCGGTTCAGAATGCCGCTGCTCCGGCTCCTGTCTCCACCAGTCCGACCTTGCGTCTCTACACCGATCTGATTCCAGGCACCTATTCCATTGACGACAAGGAGCCGCAGGATCTGAAGGATGGCGAAATCGTCCTGGACAAACTGGAACCAGGAAGGCATTCGATTAAAGTGACGGGCAAAAGCGGAAACGCCGCGCTCAGCTTCGACGTCGCTGAGAAGACTGCCCCTCGCGTGGTCGGCCAGCCTACTGCTTCCAACGTCATGGCGGTTGCCGTATCAACCGAAGACGGAAAAGGGCAACTCGTCACCAACGCGGATCATCCGGCGGTTCTCCTTGACGGCAAATCCACCAGCGAGGCTAAACCGGACGGAATCACTTTAGACGATCTCGGCAAGACCGATCATGACTTGCAGGTCACGGAAGACAAGGACCGCCAGCGTTTCGTGCTGACCTACACGGCGGCGCCGGCCCTGACCGTTTACGTCAAATCCGACCCGAACGCCGGAACCGTGATTGTCATGACGGGCCAGGACGGCGTCGACGTTTACATCGACGATAAACCCTACCGCCGCAGAACAGAGCGCGGTCAAGTCCGCATTCCCCTAAAAGTAGGCGAGTACGCCATTCGCGTGCATAAAGCAGGCTTTATTGATCCGCCTCCGCAAACCGCTTCCGTGAAAAAAGCGGAAGAGTCGGCCATTGAGTTCAAACTGGAGCCTGCTCCGCAAATCGCCACGTTGGAGATCAAAGGCGCGCTGCCCGGAACCATGGTGTATCTCGACAAAGAACTGGCCGCGGCTATCGGCAGCGATGGAAGCGCCAATATCTCCAACGTGAAACCGGGAGAGCACGCCATCGAGTTGCGCCGTGAACAAGCTCTGCCCAAGAAATTTGACCGCACGTTCCGCACGGGAGACATCGTGGTCCTGTCCGGGCCTGATGTCACGCTTGAAAAGGTCGTGGTCGATAACAAATCAGCGCCGCCCCCCACCCCTGTTCCCGCCGTCGCGCCTGCCCCGGCTGCCCAGAATACCGGCCTGGAAGTTCCGGGCCAGCAAGTACGCAAAGGCGGCGGCTTTATTCCGTATCACGTGCCCAAAGCTCCCGGACATTACACCTTCCAGGCGCAAGCGCGGAAAAGCGGACTCTTCAAGCGGGGAAAGCTGCAATGGTATGCCGGTTACCAGGACAGCCAAAATTTTGTTCTGTTCACGGTTGACGGCAAGCGCGCCACGGTTCGCGAGTACCGCGACGGCAAGTCCGTTGAGTTAAGCCGCGCGTCCCTTGATGTCGAAAACAATGAATGGGTACAGGTCGATCTTTCGGTACGCGCCAACACGATTACGGCGCGCGTGAAAACCCAGAACAGCGAATGGAAAGAACTAGACCCTGTCGCCAGCCCCGGCCGTGATTTCACTCAGGACAAAGTCGGGCTTTACATTCCGGGCAATGATGAAGTAGCAATTTCCGATTTCCGCTTCTCTAATCACTAAATCGGACTGGAAAAACTGGAATCATGGACGAGCGCGCTTTTTACCGGGAATCACAAGCCACAAAACCGGCCACTCTCAACTGCCCTTTCTGCAAGGTTCCCGACACTTACGATCTGCGCTGGCTGGTCCGGCGGAAAGTGGACCGGTTGCCCCGGCAGGCTGATGAGCGCGACCGCGCTAAATTCGCGAAAGCCGCGAGTTACATGGTCCTGCTCGACGACAAAGCTGCCTGCAAGAACCCGCGCTGCCGCCGCAGCTTCGAAATCTCCGGCATCAAAACTACCGCGTTTTTGACCGACTAGCGGTTCTTTTCCCGCGCAATTACGCTGGCTTAGTTCAACCGCTAATCCTCAGTAAGTTCTGAAGGCAATTTACTTCCGCTGCTTCGGGCAATTAAATTTGTTTCAGGAAGTCGCATATCGGGTGGCGGACGGAAACTGACGGTTCTTCCGCCACATCTACCGCCACAGGGAGACACCACCCATGGTGCAAGCACTTGTTGGAACGGGTAAAAAACTTGCATGCCTCGCAACTTTGACGGCGGTATTCGTGTTGGGATCTCTTGCCCAACAGGACCCGCCCTCACGGGTTGCGCGCCTCAACTACATCAACGGAAACGTATCCATGCAACCGGCCGGCGTGAATGATTGGGCGCCCGCCGAAATCAACCATCCTTTCACGGTCGGTGACTATCTTTACACCGATGCGGGCGCGCGCACTGAACTGCATCTGGATGTTGCGGTCATCCACTTGGGTCCGCAAACCAGTTTCGGCTTTCTGAACCTTGATGATCAAACCATTCAAATCAAGCTCTCCGAAGGCGATATGTCTTTCCGTCTTCATGACTTCGGCCCCGATCAGGTCTTTGAGGTGGATACTCCGAACGCGGCGGTTCAACTACTGCGGGACGGAATCTATCGCTTCCGTGTTGACCCGAACGGAGCCATGAGCTTCGTCGTGACGCGCGAAGGGCAGGCGGAGATTACCGGCGGCGGTCAGGCTTTTACCATTAACCCCGGCAACAGCGTTCTGGTATCCGGCGCCGATCAACCGGCGTTTGACGTGGAAAAAGCGCCCGCGCCGGATGACTTTGACGTTTGGTGCGCCGAGCGTGATGCGCGTGAAGCTCATCTGACTTCGGCGCGTTTCTTGCCGCCCACCGTGGTTGGATACGAAGATCTTGATCAATACGGCGGTTGGCAAAAAGAAGGGGAGTATGGCCCTGTCTGGTACCCGCGTCAAGTAGCCGCTGACTGGGCCCCGTACCATCAGGGACATTGGACCTGGATTGAGCCTTGGGGCTGGACCTGGGTCGACGCCGCGCCCTGGGGCTTCGCGCCTTTTCATTACGGACGCTGGGCCTATATCGGCAATCGTTGGGGCTGGTGTCCCGGTCCCATCGCGGTGGTTGGTCATCGCGGTCCCGTGATACGCCCGTATTACGCGCCGGCTCTGGTTGCCTGGTTTGGCGGAGCACATTGGGGAGCTTCCGTCTCGAACGGCCCAAGTCTCGGTTGGGTGCCGCTAGGCTTCGGCGAAGTCTTCACGCCCTCTTATGCGTGCAGCCGCCCCTACTTCAACAACGTAAATGTCCATAATACGCGGGTTGTCAAGAATATAAACATCAGCAATGTCTATAACACCGTCTATTTCAATAAAACCTTTTACAACCGGCAATTCGTGAACGTGCATGCGCCCAATGCGATATTCGCCATGCGCCAGTCCGCTTTTGCCAGTGGCCAGCCGGTACACAGAGACGGCTTCGCTGTCAGGGAAGCTGATCTAAGGCAGGCGGGAGGAGGAAGTGCCGTGATTTCACCGGGCGTAGCCCCCACAAGACAAGCGCTTCTCACCAACACGGGAACTTCCGCCGTCCGTCCACAGTCGCAAATCATCAATCGGCAAGTAGTGGCTATGCATACTCCGGCAGCCGCTCCGGCGGCCTTTGCTGTCCGCCAGCAATATCTTCAAACCCACGCCGATGGAGTACATAATTCCGCGGCCATGCATCAAGCAGTAGCAGCCTCCGCGCCCACGGCCCAGGCAATCCGGCCGGCGCTGCCCGTACAACCTGTGCCGGCCCAACCCGGCCAGCATTTCGGCAACCCTATGGTCTTTCCGGAACAAAACCACGGAGCGCTTCAGCGCTCCGTGCCAGCGATTCAGCCGCGCAACCCGTCAGGCAAGCAGTCAGTTCAGCCTCAACCGTTCCAGCCGACGGTTTATCCGGTTCCGCCACAGCAAACGCGCGGTGTTCCGCCGGACCCGCGCGGGCCTTCCCGTAGCGAATTCAACGGAAACGCAAGCAGTAACGCACGGCTCCCGGCACAACCGAATCAACCTCGGCCTCTAGCGGAACGACCGCAGCCGGAGTTTCAGCAAAATAGGCAGGCCGAGCACATTACTTCCCAGCCCGCGCTGCAGCCCTCTCATGAGAGAAGCGCCGAGCACGCCGCTCCCGCGCATACGGAAGCGCCTCATGCTCAGCCCTCTGCTCCGCCTCCCGCTCGCAACGAACACCAGCCCGAACACAATAACGGAGAGCACAACCACGAAAACCACGGCGACAAAAAATCAAAGTAATCGGTCCGCGCCTACCGCAGCCTGCTTTCCAGCGAAGCTTTCACGGTAGGCCACTCGCTCTCGATAATGCTGAAGTAAACCGTATGTCGGATGCGACCTCCGGCCACGATCATATGGTTGCGCAAAATCCCTTCCTCCACGGCGCCCAGCCGCAAAATGGCAGCGCGGGATTTCGCATTCAGCGAATCGGTTTTCAGTTCGACTCGAATGCAGCGGAGCGTTTCAAACGCATGCCGCAGCATCAGGTACTTCGCTTCGGTATTGATACGCGTGCGCTGCCACGGCGTGGCCACAAACGTCGAGCCAATCTCGATGCGCCGGTTCTCCTCGTTCCCATTCATAAATCGGGTGCTGCCCACTACGGTGCCCGTCCGAAGGTCCACCGTGGCAAACGGCAGCGTCGTACCGGAAGCACGCGCTTGGATCGCTGCTTCGATATAGCGACCCATCGCCTCCGGCGTAAGAACCTGTGAGGGGGTCCATCGCCACATTTCCGGATCGAGCGCCACCTCGCAAAGCGCCCGATGATGGTCCATGCTGAGCGGCTCGAGCCGTACCGTCTTGCCCGCTAAGGCACAAGTTTCCAGATTCATTGCTTCTAGCTAACATCGCAAATGTGGACATTCATGGCTGGGACCAGCGCTATCGCTCCAAAGAACGGGCCGGAGAAGACCTGCAAACCGGACCAACGAAGCTCCTTGCCCAAACGGCGATGAAACTCCCGCCCGGCAAGGCGCTCGATTTGGCCTGCGGGACTGGTCGTAATGCGCTCTGGTTAGCGCAAGAAAGCTGGGAGGTCACGGCAGTGGACGGCGCTCCCGCCGCTATTGAAATTCTGGAAGAGCGTGCGCGGAAACAGAACGCAAACGTAAAAACCGTGATAGCTGATCTCGGGAAAGGCGAATACTCCATCACGCCTGCCTATTGGGATCTGATCACGGTCTGTTATTATCTGCAGCGCGACCTAATCGAACCGGCCAAAAACGGCACGCGTCCCGGCGGCCTTCTTTTGATGATCGTTCACACCACGGAAGGAAACGAGCAGCCCACCGAATCCCGCCTGCGCCCCGGAGAATTAATCCGCTGCTTTACCGGCTGGGAAATCCTGCACCACTACGAAGGCAAGCCCGACGACCCCGCGCATCGCCGCTCTGTCGCCGAAATCGTAGCGCGCCGCCCTTGTGGTCACGCTTCTTAAATGAACATCCACCAACTAAGCGCTAACGGGCGAATAATGCCGCACGGCATCGTGAAAATCCATGGAAACGTTAACAAGGCGTTGGGTGGCGCGGCCGCACGGACACGGCTGTGTTTGTATATCGCCCGTTAAGCCGGTTCCGCCGGAATGCCCGCGGCGCGTGCGGTACCAAAGCTGGCCGCCTTCGGAAAAAAAGGTGACGCCGTTTTCGACATGCCACCCTTCATATGCCTCGCACTCAGCCGCCAGCAAGACGCCGTCGCCGCCCAGGAATAACTCGTAGATTGGCACGCCGAACGCCTGCCACAAAACGGCGCGCGCTTGGTCGCGCAACGGCGCGTCGTGATAATCCGTCAGAGCGAACACAGCACGATCTACTTGGCGCAGGTTTAAACGGCACTGCTCGACACGCTTTGCCAAGCTCAATAAATCTTCCGAGGAGCCCAGAAGAATCTGCGGGCTGAACTCCTCAATTTTCGCCTCCTGTGTTATCGCAAAATACCGAGCTTCTTCAAAGAGCGCGGCCGGGCTGCTTACCTGCGCCATCCGCGTCTGAAACGGTATGGCTATGGGCAATCTACGGCGGCTTCCTATGCGCGGGCGAAAACTTCTGATCTCAACAGGATGGCGCAGCATAAAGCTAAAATTCGCTGAAACTACCGTGCCAAACACCCGCCACTCTTCTCGGCGATCAGATTAATCTGAATAGCACAGGTTTTCACAGGGCTAAATCCAAGGGAGCAAAGCGGACTTTGGAAACCCCGCCTGTTGTAGCGCAAACGGGGTTTCCAGGCAGCGGTGCTCAAAGGTCTCGCTATCGCTGAATTTCGAAATCAGCCCGGCACCCTTTATCCACCCAGATGCCACGGGAATCAAAACCCCACGCTCCATTGCGGCTGCAAGCATCGTTGTACTGCCTGACAAGCCGCACGCCCCGGCCCGTACTGGTTTGGCAATATCGCCGGCGGCCATCCTCGGAAGAACAGGTCACAAGGTAAGCGCTGTTACCGTTACCGTTGCTGTAGGAACCATCGCCGCGACCGCCATTCGCACGATCCCGGTAATCGCCGCGGTCCCGGTAGTCTCGGTCCCGAGTGTAACGATCCTGGTCCGGGTAGTTCCCGTTCGGCCCATAAACCGGTCCTCCGCCAAAGCCGTCCGACCCGCCACGCCATTCCAGGTCAAACGTGTAGCCCTCGTACCCGCTCTTCGGATCTTCAATTCGGATCACCGCCGGACCGCCGTTCCGGGGATCACGGACCAGCGTCATCCGCCCCCGCCCATCAATTCCGGTGAAACGAAAGTCGCCGGGCCGCCGCGGCATCAAGCTGTTACACTCAAACCGTCGAAATTGCGACACTTGGCCGGCGAGAGTTCGGATGCGAGCACTATCACCGCTCACCTCCACTTCCGCCGCATCGTCCACGTTAACTTCAATCGTGCATTTGCCGCGATCGCCGTTCGAATGGCCCTTCATGATGGCGCGCATCGAATCCTGCGCCCAAACCGGCGTTAGCGCGCTTAGCAACACGCAACAGCCCATTATTAAATGTTTTTTCATGTGGTTCTCCCCCGATACTTAGACGCGAGGAACGACCCATTTAGTAACAGCTACATAATCCCGCCCTGGGCGCCGCCAATTAATTCGGCTTAACTGTCTTGCAAAAGCTGTACTATCCGTTATAATACACCTGTGATTCCGTTCAGCCTGTCTTTCCGCCCAGGCGCTTCGCTTTACGAGCAGGTCGTCTATGCCGTGAAACGAGCTGTTGTATCGGGCCAAATCAGGCCGGGTGACCCGTTTCCTTCCGTTCGTGTTCTTAGCAAAGAACTCAAAATTAATCCCAATACGGCCCACAAGGTCGTCACGCAATTAACAACCGAAGGATTGCTCGAAATAAGAGTCGGCATCGGTACGGTTGTTGCTGTCCCCGGTCCTTCCACCGTCGGCGAACGCTCACGCTTGTTGAAGGGCGAGTTGGAACAATTGGTCGTGGAAGCAAAGCGCCTGAGCATTGATCTGGACACTGTTTTAAATGCCGTTTCACAACATTGGCGGCGCTTAAGCGAAAACAACCATGAACTGAACGAGTCCGGCAAAGGAGGCCCCATCCGAAAATGAACGATCCCGTCAATTGCGAGCACCTTGGGAAGAACTTTCGGAGAACCGCCGCGCTCCATAATGTCACTTTGAACATTCCGAAAGGCAGCATCTATGCGCTGATCGGCTCAAACGGCGCCGGCAAAACGACCCTGATTAAAGTGCTGATGAATATTCTTCAGCCAAGCCGAGGGCGCGCCGCCGTTTTCAACACGGACTCGCGGCGTCTTTCTCCTCGGGAACGCGCTTCGGTCGGCTATGTATCCGAGAACCAGGAACTTCCGGAGTGGATGACCGTTGGCTACTTTTTGGACTATCTCAAACCGTTCTATCCGTCCTGGGACGAGGCGCGCGCTGAAGAACTCGTCCAGCAGTTTGCGCTGCCTCGGAATCGCCTGCTCGGCCATCTGTCGCGCGGCATGAAAATGAAAGCGGCTCTTGCCTCTTCGCTGGCTTACAGGCCGTCTCTTATCATTCTCGATGAACCCTTCAGCGGACTGGACCCGCTCGTGCGGGACGAGTTGGTGGAAGGTCTCCTCGAACGCGCGTCAGACGCCACGATTCTGATCTCCTCTCACGATCTCGCCGAGATCGAAAACTTCGCCAGTCACGTCGGTTATCTCGACAACGGACGCCTCCAGTTTTCGGAAGAAATGTCCACTCTCACGGACCGCTTTCGTCAAATTGAGATCACGCTCGAAACGCCGCCTGCGTTACCCGCCACGTGGCCGCGGCAGTGGCTCCGCCCCGAAATCTCCGCCGCGCTGATCCGTTTCGTGGACAGCCATTTTGACCACGAACGCACACCCGGCGAAATCTCGCGACTCTTTCCGGGAGCGCGGAACATAGCCGTTAACCCCATGCCCTTGCGGGAAATCTTCGTCGCGCTTGCCCGCGCCACTCGTAAGGCCGCCTGAAAGGACCATGGTGATGAAACAGGCTCTACACATTTTCCGAAAAGATGTCCGGCACCTGTGGCTGCCGATCCTTGTGGTTCTTCTGCTGGCTGCCGCCCATGCCGTCTTTGACGTTCTGCGATCTCCGCTAGACATTCCCGAAACAGCGCGGGTCAACCAAATGGCGGGCCTGCTCAGCTTTCTACTGGTGCTGTCCTGGTGGTATTTGACGGCGATTGTTGTCTATGAAGAACGGCTCCCCGGCGACCGGCAGTTCTGGATAACGCGCCCCTATTCTTCCCAAAGCCTGCTCGGCGCAAAACTGCTCTTCGTGTTCGCCTTCTTCAACGTTCCTTTGTTTCTCTCGGACTGCTGCATTCTTGCGGCGCAACACTATCCGCTCCTGACAAACATCCCGGCCTTGCTTTCGCGCCAATTCCAGTTAAGCCTGCTGTTGATTCTCCCGTCTTTCGTGCTCGCCACCGTAACAACAGGGGTGGCGCAATTTGTGCTGGCCTGGTTCCTGCTCCTGCTTGGTCTCTTTGCCGAATCGTTTCTCATTCACTCACAGGGCATGCTAGCTGTAGGGGGAGACGCTTCTTTCAGTGCGAAAACAATCGAACTCGCGCCCCTGATCGCCATCGCCGCAGGCGTTATTATCTGGCAATACACCAAACGCCGGGCCTCGATTGGCCGAGCGGTTTTAGCCATCTCTGTTTTCGCTCTGATACCGATTCTCACCGCGGTTCCCCGGTCACGGGGGATTATGTTCCCGGAGTACTCCGCCGAAACGCACCAGAGGATTGACCCCGCCAAGCTCAACATCCGCTATGGCGACGCCGATTCTTCCTTCTGCAAAGATACGAATTCCACGCCGCCGGGCTTTGTTCATATCGAACTGCCGCTCCAGATTGACAACCTGCCGAGTGAAACAGCGCTGCTGGGAATCGCCGAGATCCGTATCGCATCTCATCATTTCAGCTACCCTGAACAGGGATCTCATATTTACTCGCTTTTCCATCGTAAAGCGGATCATTACTGTCAAACCATCAACTTGGAAGCGAAACAATTCGAACGCATCCAATCGCAGCCCGTGACTCTGCGCACAACGCTGTATCTCACAGCGGTTACAAATCGCCCCACGTTAAGAGTTCCCGCAGGGACAAAGACCATGGCAATACCGGACGTCGGTTCCTGCCAAACAGATATAGGGTCTTATATAGGTCCACAGTTGCTCTGTCAAGCAGGCGTTTATTCACCGGCCGCCACGCTCGTGCATATTGAATATCCTGGATTCCGCTCCGAGCCGGTGCAAATCGGAAACTTTCATCCCGATAACGAAGTTGTAGAAGGCTTAAGTCCGGTTGAAAAATGGGTTACTTACCTGGGCAACTCCTTCGCCCCCTCTGCACAGCCTGGGACCGCGCTCGCTCACCCCGGCGCTGTCTTCGTGTTTACCCCTCAACGGCCTCTCGGTTACGGCACAAAAAACCTTGCGGCGCAGAACATCAATCTTGCGTCTTATGCCTCTCTTCCCTAGCGCAAGCGCGCGCTGTCCAACATGCGCTGGAAAGTCGGACGAAGCTGGGCAAAGGCGCTCTCCGGGGCAATGAAGATGAGGTAAACAAGACCGCCCTCACGCCGGGGCAGCGTAATCAGCCAATCTCGTTCGCGTGCCGGCTGGCCGTTCTGTCCCACCGGTGAGTTGCCGGTCATTTCCAGAGTCCGGCCCTCAATCCCATTCACCTGTACCCGCTCCAGGCGGCTGCTGGCGCGAAGACCGGGGTTTGATTTCTGAAGATCAGCCACCAGGGCGTTCGTCGCGCCGTCGAGCGAGGATGCGCTCGGATCGTCCACCGCGTTAACGATGACCCCATAAGCAACCGCTCCCTGCGACATCCCCGCTGGCGGGGCAATAGTGAGACCCTGCCCATTATCGGCGGCGGAAGTCCGCCAGTTGTTGGGATAATCCATGTCCAGGAGATTGGTTCGTACCGGCATGAAGGACCCGCTGGGACGGACCTGCGCGTATGACACATCCGCCAGATCTCCCTGGGCGGCATTCGGCGGCGCGCCATTCGAGGCGGCGGGCAAATTACGCGGCATGGAGCCGCCCTGCTGATTCAGTCTCGCCCAAGTACCCTCCTTCGCGCCCTGCGCAATCTCCTGCGCGGTGTAGGCGCGAACGCCCGTGGCTCCCTGACGGACAGCGAGAAAGCTTCCATTGTTCGTTTGATAGTTCTCGGGCGACCAGTCTCGAATCTCCGCCTCCACGGAGGCGACGCGATTGCCCGGATTAGGGTGGTCGCTCATGAAATTAGGGCCATTGCCTCCGCCCTGTTGTTCCAGTTTCTGGAAGAACTGCGCCAAGGCGACCGGGTTGTAGATGGCTTGGTACATAATGACAGCGCCCACGGAATCGGCTTGCGCTTCGTCGGAACGGGAATACCTGAGGGAAAGCAGACCTTGCCCGAGGCCGAGACCCAGGCGTCCCAGCGTGCTGGCCATACCGCCGCCCTGACCGAGAACCGCGCCGAGGATGCTGAAAACACCCTGTTGTGTTTGCTGCTTTCTCATCTGCTTAATGGAGTGCTGCATATAGACATGCGAAATTTCGTGAGCCATCACGCCCGCGAGTTCCGCTTCGTTCGCGGCGGCGGTAATGGTTCCGACGTTGACGAAAATCGGGCCTCCCGGCAGCGCGAAGGCGTTAATCTCTTTTTGCGGAATGACGTGAAACTGGTAAGGCCAGGAAGACTGTTGGGGAATAACGGAAATGAGCTTTCTGCCTAATCGCTGAATATATTGGGTTTCAGCGCTGGAATCAGGCAAAACGGGCATCTGCTTATAAACTTCGGCCATGGCTTGTAAACCTAGCTGTTCCTGCTGCTCCTTACTCACGCCCGTATCGCCGGGATCGGGCAGGCGGGGAGCGGTGATGGCAACAGCGTGCGCCGCGGCAGTTCTATCAGCACAAGGAAAAAGAACAATTTCCAGTGCAGCGACAAGGCCGAGAAGAAAAGATCGCTTCATGAGGTAACCTGCATATATTATCGCCGTTGAACAGAGCGGCGCTTTACAGTCATGCGCCGCCTCGCCTTTGGGATGGCCCTCGCCATCACGTTACAAGGGAGACAAGGTCATTGCAATGACCGGCATGGTAATTACAGTCAGGCCGGGAACCATTCAGCTGGATCGTGACTGGCCAGCCCAGCAACTAAAGCGCGGAAATTAATTGTTCTCCGAGCGGAAGAACTCAATCATCAACCGGTTTACCCGTTCCGGCGCTTCGTGTTGAATCCAATGGGTGCAGTCATCAAATCGCACCAGTTCTCCCTGTCGGCAGAATTGTAAGCTCTCTTCCGCCATGCGAAAACGAAGAAACGGATCATGAACTCCCCATAAAATCTTCGTTGGAACCCGCACGAGAGGATCTGCGACTTTAGACCGGTGACGGGCGAAAGCACGATACCAATGGATCATGCCGCACAAAGCGCCCGGCTGCGCCCACGCCTGACGATAGCAATCGAGATCAGCGGAAGAAAATGTCCCCGCACGGCTCGTGCGGACCAGGCTCGACGCCAACATTCGAAATGTCCGCGCCGCCAGCAATTTTTCCGGCAGCCAGGGAATCTGGAAAAACAAGATATACCAGCTCCGGATCATCTGCCGCACGCTGGTCTTCACATGACGCATCATCACCGCCGGATGCGGCACGTTGAGAATCATCAGGCGCGACACGCGATCGGGATGTTGCAACGCCACATGCCAAGCCACCGCCGCTCCCCAGTCATGACCGGCTAAACAGAACTGTCCCCAACCCGCCTGATCCGCTATCGCCAAAACATCGGCGGTCAGTTGCGGCAGCGCATAATCGGAAACCGCCCGCGGCTTGTCGCTCGTATCGTAGCCGCGCTGGTTCGGAACGAGGACGCGAAATCCCGCCTCGGCCAAAACGTCAATCTGCCGACGCCACCCGTACCAGAACTCCGGAAAGCCATGCAGCAGCAAAACCGGAATGCCGTTCTCCGGCCCAGCGGCCACGGCTTGTAAACGCACTGTTCCATTACAAAATTGGACACGCTCCCGCGTACTCAAGTCCCTTGCCGCCCTGACAGCACACGTTGCAGATTGGAGGCTAGGATCTGTTGGGCCTGCTCTTTCTCCAATCCCAGTTCATAAAGCGCCGTCACTTGCGCGTCAAAAATAGCGGCATGCCAGCCGCGCGGGAAAAAGCTCGAATCCGTGCCGAACAATAATCGTTCGGCTCCCACCACGCCCATCGCCCGCTGATAAACAGTCCGCAGATCCAGCCCTTCATAGGCCATCCATCGATTCGAACTGGACGTATCCAGGTAAACATTGGGACAAAGATCGGCCACCATCAAAGTCTCGCGCAGCAGCCCGGCCCCGAAGTGCGGAACAATGAAACGGATCTGCGGAAAGTGCAAAGCCACCGGATGCAAATCGAGCGGGTTCGAATACCGCAGATTAAACTGACTCGGCAATCCCAGCTTTTTTCGCACCCCGACGGACATGGCCCCGCAATGAACAAATACGGCTAAACCCGCGTCCGAAGCGATCTCCAGCAAAGGAACCAGCCGGGCGTCCGTCAGCGAAAAAGTGTGCATCGCGGGAAACAGGCACAAGCAGTGCAGATGAGGATTCGCGGCGGCGGACTGCACCCGTTCCCGCGCATCCGGTTGCATCGGGTCCAGCATGAAAAACCCGAAGAAGCGTTCCGGATAAACCGCTACAGCCGCCGCCACGCTCGCTTCATCGGCATGCGCGCTGGCAATCAGGCAAGCGCGCTCCACGCCCTGCCGCTCCAACTCAGTGGCCCACTGACCCGCCAGGATGACGGGATCAGCCTGCGGAATCTCCCACCCGAGCAAGGGGCCGAGCGCTTCCACGTTTTCCGCTCTTTTCTGCCGCGCCAACCCGGAATAGAAACCGTGTGAAAAGAAATGAACGTGCGCGTCATTGACCGCGAGTTGACCCCAGGGAGTTTGTCTCATGCACCGTTGATTGTAGCGAGAGAAACACCAAAGACTTCAGCAGCCCCTCTCAGTGCGGAGACTTTGCCCCATACTAAAGGAAGGACTTGCTGATGGCCGCCGCACCCGAACCTTTGATGATGACGGTCGAAGAATACCGCCAATTGCCGGACCACCACGGCGTTATACAAGAACTTCACTGGGGACAACTCATGGCTGTGACTTTTCCAAAAATGAAGCACACCAAGCTCCAGTCGCGCCTTTTGGAACTGCTACGCCCATTGGCCGAGCACAGCGGAGTTGTCGCTATCGAAGTTCCTTTTCGCGCTCTCCCGGAGTACGATCTGCGTCGTGCTGACGTCGTGTTTGTGTCGCGGGCTCGATGGGATGGTACGGACGACGAAGACAACCTGCACGGCTCGCCCGAACTCGTCATTGAAGTGCTTTCCCGCTCCAACACGCAAGCGGAGATGCGCGAGCAAGCCAGTCTCTGCCTCGCCACGGGAGCCGAAGCATTCTGGATGGTTGATCCCAAAGCTAAAACTGTTACTGTCCTACATCGCGGCGCTAAACCCCGCCTTTATACAAGGGACGGCCAAATTCCGCTGAGCTTCTTTGACGGCGCTCTCGAAGTTTCCCAAATTTTCGACGGAACCGATTAAAACGCCTTCACGTAAAACCACTATCTTTCGTAACGTCCGGTCTGCCGCCCTGTGCGTCAATAAGCCAGGAAGAGAAAAACAGCTTCCTGAAGAAGAACCTGGAAGGAGGTTCCCATGCTGAAGAAACTTGGGGCTTGGACACTGATGCTGGTAGGCACGGCGGTATTCCTGCAGCCCGTGACCGCAAACGCGCAATCACGCTATGATCGCGGCTACTACTCCTACAATAATGGAGGAGACCGCGACCGGTACTACGGCGACCGTGATCATGAACGGCGCGAATGGCGGGAACGCGAAGAGCGCCGGGAAGCAGCTCGTGAGCGTGAATGGCGTAAACGCGAGTGGCGCGAACACGAGCGCTGGGAGAGACGCAACGGCTACGAAGGCGTTTACGGCAACGCCTACGGGAACCCTTATTACAGATATCCCTATTAACGACCGTCAGCACTGGATTAACGACCGTCAGCACTGGGGAACAAAGCGGGCATCTCTGGGGAGGGATGTTAGGGGAATCGCTTGAAGAACTGAGGGACTCCCCTCTGGCCTGCTTGGTAATGGAATTCCCTCTTTGTTATGAGGTGATTCATGACCAACGCGGCGTTTCTCGATCATTTCTCGGCTTTGAACGATCC
>JAABUZ0100003434.1_pt1 | contig 23508 bp, 24 predicted proteins | sample 5562091 | NCBI WGS metagenome assembly JAABUZ01 (sample SAMN12813069, study PRJNA571459) | rock metagenome | isolation source: Antarctica rocks | place: Antarctica: Victoria Land, Linnaeus Terrace sud | collected 2015-12-21
CTTTTTCTAGAGCCCGCCGAATTTCTGATGCGCGCTTGCGCTCGGTAATGTCGCGGCAATTGACAACAACACTCATCTCTCCCGCTTGGTCAATAAATTTCTTACTGATGGCTTCAAGCATACGCCACGAGCCATCTTGGTGCTGGATACGTAACTCAATCGGTAGTGCCATCCCTGGATTTTGAATCGCATTGGTAAAGGTATAAATAGCGTTTAACACATCATCCGGGTGAATATACTCAATCGGTGTTTTTCCGACCACGTCAGCTTGTTTGTATCCTAAAACCCGTTCCAGGGATGGACTGGCATATAGCACAGTGCCGTCGGCACCAAGAACAGCGATAATATCTAAGGCATTTTCGATCAGAGACCGGAAGCGCTCTTCACTCTCCCGTAGCGCCAGTTCAGCTCGCTGGCGCTCGGTGATTTCCTTGTTGAGTTCTTTGTTCACCTGGTACAGCGCCGCCTCCATCTGCTTGCGCTCGGTGATGTCACGTAGCAACCAACGTAGGGCAACTGGATCGCCTGACTGGTTGCGGACTAATGCCACACTTAGGGCAGCGTCAATCGGCTGACCATTACGCGGAATTAGTAGCACTTCCCAATCCTTGATGTCCACTTGGCGCAGCCGGGTTAGTTTCGAATGGAAAGATCGACGCTCTTTTTCGGCGACGAAAACAACCAGTGGGACGCCCACCAGGAACTGCTGCCCCGCGTTAAGCAGTATGGCGGCGGCGTGGTTGGCTTCCTGGATCACCCCTTCTGCATCAGTCACCAGGTAGCCGTCTGGTGCGAACTCGAACAACTCTTGGTAGCGCTGGCGTTCTGCTTCCAGCACCTGACGAGCCGCCGCCAGTTCCTCGTTCTGGTGGCGCAGTTCTTCCTGAACCACCTGCAATTCTTCCAAGGTGGTGCTAAGCTCATCCAGGGATTCTGTCACCAATTGTTTTTGCGGCAAAGGCGATTCGCCAGTGTGCTGGAGCAGTGCCGCCAGCCGCCAGCGACAGTCTTCTATATGCTGGTCGAACTGATACACAGGCGCCTCTTTTATGATGGAGTAACGAATATACCTTTGTGGGTGAAATGGAATTGCAGATCTGAGTTCAAATACTTGAACAGTAATACTTGTATCAAAGCACAACGATTTTTGCTAATTAGACATAAAAAGTCTGAGATTTAGTAATAAAAAGTCAGATATAGATAAAAAACAACTTTCGATGCTGATCCCAAAGCAATTCCAGAAGAGTTAGGGGCGGATGTGAACACGTCGCAAGTCAAAGAGCGCAAGTAACCCCTGGCTCTATAGCCAGGGGCTTAAAATCAAGACACTTTGTGTCAAGTCACGTTGTGCGAGACATCTTTCACTTGCGACTTGTTTGGGTCACCACTTGGCTGCCATGAAGGCGGGGGTCATCCGCCCCGGAACTTGTCGGTGCAACGGGTGCGGCAAATTTGGAAACTTGACCACCAGTTTGAGCATAAGGCAGGGGTAAGCCAGTAACCAGGGCTTCTAAGTTGGTCGCCATAATAGTGCGGGGTTGTTGACCGATGGTTTGAGCGATCGCGTCTCCCTGTGAATTCAAAAACACAAAATGGGGAATCCCATCCACCCGGTATTTCAGCATCTCCGGCAACCACTTGGTGTTATCGACATTCAGCATGACAAAATTCACAGATTCACCATACTGCTGTTTGAGATCCCCAACGTCTGGTGCCATCGCCTGACAAACAGTACACCAATTGGCATAAAACTCTATCAGCGTTGGCTTGCCATCACTAAGTGCCACCTCCAGCGGTGTAGACTCTTTATCTAAGCTGGTAAGAGAAACTGAGTTAGTCTGAGTTTGCAGACCAAAGAAAAGAGCCACACTCAGCAGCATAGCTACCAACGCAATCAAGAGATTTCTCACACGAGTGCCACCAGTCGGTTCAGATTGCGCCGCCGACCTGCGCAGCGATTCATCTAAATTCTCAGTCATAAGATATATATTAAAACTTGTTAAGCGCTGTCATCTTGATTTTAGCCGAACTAGCACCAGCCTTCTCTTGCTCTGCGCCTGGAGCGGTTAAAAAACAAATCCCCCAGTACGCTAAAACAGAGATCAAAGCTATCGAAAACGCTATTAAAAAACTGTGAAAAAACGGGTAACACTGACCTTTCCCAGACGCGCCATCCAAATGCCAGTAACCTACAGGCTAGCGAAGGATTTTAACGTGGCGGCGAATATCATCCGCGCTGCTGTTGCCCCCAACCAAATTGGCAAACTGGTGATGGAACTGGCGGGGGATATTGATCAGCTCGACGCAGCAATTGAGTGGATGCGATCGCAGAATATTACTGTCTCCCTCGCCTTAGGCGAGATCATAATTGACGAAAACACTTGTGTAGACTGTGGTTTATGTACCGGAGTCTGCCCCACCGAAGCCCTTACCCTCAACCCAGAGACTTTTCGTCTAACGTTTACGCGATCACGCTGTATTGTCTGTGAACAGTGCATCCCCACCTGTCCAGTCCAGGCAATTTCCACTAATCTTTAACCTAACTTAAACATATTGCAGCAGTCCATAGCGCATAAGTAGTATAATAAGAGGTTTAACTCATACTATTATTCAAGCTCCTCAGTGAAGCTTAAGTAAAGACCGCAAATAACATGACAGTACGTACGCAAACTAACCCAAAGACTCTAGGAGACTGGGCTTCTGTAGCGATTCAGAAACACTTCCAAAAAGTCATCAAGCACGAAGCTGATGTGCTAGAAGACCGAGAACCAGAAGACTTGCATCAAATGCGCGTTGGCATGCGTCGCTTGCGCAGTGCCATAACAGGTTTTGCCCCAGCCCTGGACCTGCCGAAGCCAGCCCAGGAAAAGAAAATTGGCAAAATTGGTCGCCATTTGGGAACGCTGCGAGATTTAGATGTGCTGCGCGAAGCACTCGAGAACCACTATAAACCGGCTTTACCCTCAAAAGAACAAAAGTTTCTGAAAACCGCTCTAGTCCAAGTGGATAAGCAGCGTCAGCAGGCTTTAGAAGATGTTAAGGAAACACTGGAACACCAGCGTTACCACTCACTGAAGCAATCTTTGAAGAAGTGGCTGAGGCAACCGAATTATCACGAAATTGCACAGATGCCAATTCAGGAAGTGCTGCCAGATTTACTTTTACCTGAATTGAGTAAACTATTGCTCCATCCAGGGTGGCTAGTGGGAGCCGAAGTCAAGGAAGGAGAAATTGACATTCTTAAGGAACGGTCGCCTGAGATAGTAGAACAACAATTGGCAGAACAAGGGCCAGTTCTCCACAGTCTGCGTAAGGAAACCAAGCGTATCCGCTACCAAATGGAGGTATTTGCCGACTTTTACGGTGAGTCCTACGAGGCTTATCTCAAAGACGTGAAGGCTATCCAAGAAATTTTGGGTCAAATTCAAGATAGTTTTGTTTTAGCTGAGTTTCTGAGGGATGCCTTAAAGTCAGAAATCAAAACCGTTCTTCCCACGCTTGCTAGTCAATTAGCGCAAACAAGCTATGAAGCATGGCAGCAGTGGCAATCCCTACAGCAGCGGTATTTGAGTCCCGAAATACGTCAAGGGTTTCACTTAGCCATACTTCAGCCTAAGCCGGAGGACGTGAGGGTTTGATGAAAGAATGAAGGAGGAAAACTGTCGAGCTTGGGTGATGAAACGCATTGTCTTGATTGCTGGGTTTGAATCCTTCAATACCGACCTGTACCGTAAGGCAGCTGAACTGGCGATAGAATGCTGCCCAGAGTTAGAAATTCAGGTGTTTAACGATCGCGACCTCACCACCAAGCCAGCTGAGGTGGAAGCAGCACTGCAAGACGCCCAAGTCTTTTTTGGCAGTTTGCTATTTGATTACGATCAGGTGCTGTGGCTGCGCGATCGCATTCAACACATACCGATTCGCCTGGTGTTCGAGTCAGCGCTAGAATTGATCAGCTTGACTCAGATCGGTGCGTTTACCTTTGGTGAAAAGCCCAAGGGGATGCCCAAGCCGATTAAATTTATCCTCGACAAATTCAGCCAGGGGCGAGAAGAAGACCGACTGGCTGGGTATCTGAGCTTTTTGAAGATAGGGCCGAAATTGCTGAAATTCGTGCCAGTGCAAAAGGTGCAAGACCTACGCAACTGGCTGATTATCTACGGTTACTGGAATGCTGGAGGATCAGAAAATGTAGCGTCTATGTTTTGGACGCTGGCAGAGAAATACTTGGGGCTAAAGGTAGGCGAGATTCCGCCGCCGGTAGAAACCCCGAACATGGGCTTGCTGCATCCCGACTATCAAGGTTTTTTTGAATCGCCCCGGCAGTACTTAGAGTGGTACCGGCAGAGAAAGCAGGGGAGCTCTTGTGCAGAGGGGCAGAGGGGCAGAGGGGCAGAGGGGCAGAGGGGCAGGGGAGAATTTTCCCAATCACCGGTAGTGGGGATTTTGCTCTATCGCAAGCATGTTGTAACCAAACAACCCTACATTCCCCAGCTGATTCGCTACTTTGAGCGGGCTGGATTGATACCTTTGCCTATTTTTATCAATGGCGTTGAAGGTCATGTGGCGGTGCGGGATTGGATGACAACGGCATCCGAACAAGCAATAATTAAGGTTTCTCCCTCTGCTACCCTTTCCAAAGAAGCAGTAGAAGTAAATGCGATTGTCTCTACCATTGGCTTCCCTTTGGTAGGAGGTCCCGCTGGTTCGATGGAAGCGGGTCGTCAAGTGGAAGTCTCCAAGCGCATTCTCAGTGCTAAGAATGTGCCATACATTGTTGCGGCACCGCTGCTGATTCAGGATATTCATTCCTGGACGCGTCAGGGCATCGGGGGATTACAAAGTGTGGTGTTGTACGCGCTGCCAGAACTGGATGGAGCAATTGACCCAGTTCCTCTCGGCGGTTTGGTGGGAGAAAAGATCTATCTAATTCCGGATCGGGTGCAGCGTCTCCTGGGGCGGGTGAAAAGCTGGATTGCCCTGCGGCAAAAGCCAATGGCAGAGCGGCGAATTGCGATTGTGCTTTATGGGTTTCCCCCTGGTTATGGGGCTACGGGAACAGCTGCCTTGCTGAATGTGCCGCGATCGCTGCTTAAATTTCTCCAGGCACTTAAAGATCAGGGCTATACCGTTGGGGATTTACCAGAAGATGGGGAAGAATTGATTCGTTGGGTGAAGGAAGCTGATGAAGGTTGGGGAAACGCAGATGTACGTGTCAATGTCCGCAGGTTGGAAAAATGGCTCGGTTATCTAAGGACGTCTCGGATCGAGAAGCAGTGGAAATCCCTAACTGGCACTGGTATTAAAACGTATGGGGATGAATTTTCCCTTGGTGGTGTTCAGTTGGGCAATGTATGGATTGGAGTGCAGCCACCTCTGGGGATACCAGGTGACCCAATGCGGCTGATGTTTGAGCGCGACTTGACACCCCATCCTCAGTATGCTGCTTTCTACAAATGGTTGCAGCATGAATTTCAAGCTGATGCGGTGGTTCACTTTGGGATGCATGGCACTGTTGAGTGGCTACCAGGATCGCCCCTGGGTAACACTGGTTATTCCTGGCCGGATATTCTTTTGGGAGATTTGCCCAATCTATATATATATGCGGCTAACAATCCATCGGAATCAATTCTGGCAAAGCGTCGGGGTTACGGTGTATTGATTTCCCACAATGTACCCCCCTATGGTCGTGCTGGGTTGTATAAGGAACTGGTAGCGCTGCGGGACTTAATCTCGGAGTATCGGGAAGACCCGGATAAGAACTATGCGCTCAAAGAAGCGATCTGCAAAAAGATTGTGGACAGTGGTGTGGATGCAGATTGTCCGTTTGAGGATGCCAAACGGTTGGGAATTGCCTTCACTCCTGAGAATGCCCAGATGTTTAGTCCTGCGGCGTTTAATCGGTATCTGGTGCAGCTGTATGAATATCTACAGGTTTTGGAAAACAGACTGTTCTCAGCTGGATTGCACACGCTAGGTGAATCGCCTAACCCCGAACAGCTGGCTAGTTATCTCCAGGCTTATTTTGGGGAGGAGATGCCAGACGAGGTGGTTAGTGCGATTGCAAATGAGGGAGTTGGGAGTAGGGAGTTGGAAGTTGGGGTTTCTAACACCCAACAGCTTGAAGAGGCTTGGCAAATTCGTGACTTGTTGATGCAAACCGGTGATGAGTTGACTAATCTTCTGCGAGGACTCAATGGGGAGTACATTGCGCCTGCTCCTGGTGGTGATTTATTACGAGACGGTGCGGGTGTCTTACCCACTGGTCGGAATATTCATGCCTTAGACCCCTATCGGATGCCGTCCCCAGCTGCTTACTGTAGGGGAAGAGAGATTGCTCTAGCAATCATCGCCCAACACCTGAAAGAACATGGGAAATATCCGGAAACCGTTGCGGTGATGCTATGGGGACTGGATGCGATCAAAACTCGGGGTGAATCTCTCGGCATTCTCCTGGAACTGGTGGGGGCAGAACCTGTGAAGGAGGGGACTGGGCGGATTGTCCGCTATGAGCTGAAACCTTTAGCCCAGTTGGATCATCCCCGCATTGATGTGCTGGGGAATCTCTCTGGTATCTTTCGGGATAGTTTTGTCAATATCATTGAATTGCTAGATGACCTGTTCCAGCGTGCAGCCACAATAGAGGAACCGGAAGACCAGAATTTCATTCGCAAACACGCTCTAGCTCTAAAAGCTCAAGGCGTGGAGAACCCATCTGCCCGGTTGTTCTCCAACCCAGCGGGTGATTTTGGTTCACTGGTAAATGATCAAGTTGTGGCGTCAAACTGGGAATCTGGGGATGAGTTGGGGCAAACGTGGCGTGATCGCAATGTCTTCAGCTATGGAAGACTTGATAAAGGCCAAGCCAGACCGGAAATCCTCACGACTCTGCTGCAAACTAGCGATCGCATTGTCCAGGAAATTGACTCTGTTGAATATGGCCTCACTGATATCCAGGAATACTACGCCAACACTGGCGGTCTAAAGCGGGCAGCTGAAAAACAACAAGGCAAAAAGGTTAACACTAGTTTTGTCGAAAGCTTCTCCAAAGACACGACTCCCCGTAACCTGGAAGATCTGCTACGGATGGAGTATCGAACCAAGTTGCTTAATCCCAAATGGGCTTCGGCAATGGTGAACCAAGGTTCTGGGGGAGCGTTTGAAATCTCCCAAAGGATGACGGCGTTGATTGGCTGGGGCGGCACTGCGGATTTCACTGAAGCGTGGGTGTATAATCAGGCAGCTGATACATATGCCTTCGACGCAGAGATGGCGCAGAAATTGCGCTCTGCTAACCCTGAAGCGTTCCGCAATATCGTCGGCAGAATGCTAGAGGCTAATGGTCGGGGGTTCTGGCAACCGGATGAGGAGAAGTTGCAGAAATTGCGGGAATTGTATGATTTGTCAGAGGCGGAGATTGAAGGCGTCCCAGTTGGGTGAGCAGGCAAGCAGGACGGTTGTGTCGCAAAAACGAGTTGAGGACAGGCAATCCTGCTCAATTCCTGTTTCTGATTGAGCAACTTCGAAAAGCTGTGTTTTTGACACCGGAATGGTTGCCGGTGAGTTAGTCGCAAACAGCTCTAACTGGATTGGCTGATTCATTTTTCGTCGTCATCAGGTAAGTTTTCCATCTCAGAAGCAATCCGCGCTTGAAAATCATCTCCACAGTGTGCATTTAAATGAATGGCAGCGGCTAGGAATTCTGCCAAAATTTCAGATTGCTGTCTAGCACTCAGGTGAGGTAGCTGAAGCTGGTGAATCAAGGCTGTGACATTTTGGCATTCTGCACCTAACTCGACAATCAAGGTGCTGAGAGTGGTGTTGTTGACAGGAATGGGACGAGTACTAACCTGCATAATCAATCTCCTAGTCGTTTATGGGCTTGCTGAATTCCCTTCTCAAAGGCATGAATTTCTGTCTGCCAATGTCTAATTAAGCCTTCATCGGGATTCTCCTTCTCGTACTCTAGGCTAATCTTGCTCTCATGCTCAGCAATTCGTTGGGTTAAGGTGCGAATCGCTTTTTTGTGGTTTTTCTTACCTTCAATCGCGATCAGGCCCCCACTATAATGACGAGCGCAAGACACTTGTGCCGAACGCAGTTCGGTTGCAAGTGTCAGAGCGAGACGTTTAGTGGGGGATGAATCGCGAACAAGATCTATGATATACACCCAGAATACTTGACACGAATAAAATATTATGGTAGGCTAGAAACCATAAATGCCAACTGACCAATGATCGTACTCGAAGCCAAACTAAGCGCAACAGATAGCCAGTACCAAATTATCGATGAGATGATTAGGACAGCGCGGTTCATCCGAAATAGCTGCCTTCGCTACTGGATGGATAACCGTGGGGTAGGTCAATACGACCTGTCTAAGCTGTGTGCAACATTGGCAAAAGAGTACGAGTGGGCAAATAAGCTAAACTCAATGGCACGGGCTCGCTAGTGCCGAAAGAGCTTGGGCTGCAATTAAGCGTTTCTACGACAACTGTAAAGCTAAGAAACCTGGTAAAAAAGGCTTTCCTCGCTTCAAAAAGCATAGCCACTCAGTTGAATACAAAACCACGGGGTGGAAGTTATCATCTGACCGCCAGTCGCTGACATTCACCGATAAGTTTGAGGCCGGAACATTCAAACTTATCGGTACTCGTGATTTAAATTTCTATCAAATAGAACAGATAAAGCGAGTACGAGTGGTACGTCGAGCTGATGGATACTACGCACAGTTTTGCATAGATGTAGAACGCTCAGAGTCACACGAGTGGTCAGGGCGAGTTGTTGGCATAGATGTAGGGTTAGAGTATTTTTACACTGATTCTGATGGGAATACGGTAGAGAATCCTCGATTCCTACGTAAATCGGAAAAAGCTTTAAAGCGGTTGCAGAGGAGAGTATCAAGAAGTAAGATCGGCAAGAAAAACAGGAAAAAAGCCATTAATAGGATGGCGAGAAAGCACTTGAAGGTCAGTAGGCAACGAAGGGATTTTGCAGTTAAGGCTGCGTTGTCGTTAGTAAGGTCTGCCGACCTGATAGCCTATGAAGACATGCTTGTGCAAAATCTGGTGAAGAATCACCATTTAGCTAAATCAATTGCGGATGTCTCTTGGTCACTTTTTCTAAATTGGGTGGAGTATTTTGGTAAAGTCCACGGCATTGTTGTTGTGGCGGTTCCACCTCAGTACACATCCCAGGATTGTTCGAGGTGTGGTCATCGTCAGAAAAAAACACTTTCAACTCGCACTCATCAATGCGTAAAGTGTGGGTTAAAGTTGCATCGTGACCACAACTTGTGCAATTGAGATTAAGAAAAAGGGACTGAAGACGTTAGGGGCAAAAAATACCGAGGGGCGCCAACCCCCCGACCCCCCTTCGGAAGAAGGGGGGACCAGTAGTTGCTTCGCTTTTATTTTGGAAATCCACGCCTGTGAACAGAACGACCTCTGCACCGTTGAGGAAACTCAACCTTGCAAGCCGACTGGGAGAAGCAGGAAATCTGTAGAGCAATCTATGGAATCCCCCTCTATAATTACGAACGCTCTGCGTGAGTAATTTAGAGGGGGAGGATGTCAACACTTCCCTATTTTTGCAACACAGCCAGCAGGACGGCGATCACTAGGATCTAATTGGAAGTTTAAGATAAAATTATAGATCGCACGTATAGAAGACCGCGAAACATGAGCCTCGGGACGCTGTTTGATAAAGTTTGGGACTTACATACCGTAGGAGTTTTGCCTTCTGGTCAGACTCAACTGTTTATTGGTTTACATTTGATTCACGAAGTCACCAGTCCTCAAGCCTTTGCCATGCTCCGGGAGCGAGGATTGAAGGTAATGTTTCCAGAACGAACGGTGGCGACTGTAGATCACATTGTTCCTACAGAAAATCAAGCTCGTCCCTTTGCTGATCGGCTGGCGGAAGAGATGATACAAGCCCTGGAGCGCAATTGCCAGGAATATGGCATTAGATTCTACAATGTTGGGTCTGGCAATCAAGGGATTGTGCATGTGATTGCTCCAGAACAGGGTTTGACTCAGCCGGGAATGATTGTAGCCTGTGGGGACAGCCACACTTCCACCCACGGTGCTTTTGGGGCGATCGCCTTTGGGATTGGCACTTCTCAGGTACGGGATGTGTTGGCTTCTCAAACCCTAGCTCTCTCTAAGCTCAAGGTGCGCAAGATAGAAGTGAATGGGACATTGCGCCCCGGCGTGTACGCCAAGGATGTGATCTTGCATATCATCCGCACCCTTGGCGTCAAAGGTGGAGTGGGCTACGCCTATGAATTTGCAGGCAGCACGTTTGATGCGATGAGCATGGAAGAACGGATGACCGTGTGCAATATGGCAATTGAAGGAGGCGCTCGTTGCGGGTACGTTAACCCAGATGCTGTGACGTTTGAGTACCTGCAAGGCAGAAACGAAGCACCCCTCGGCGCAGAGTGGGACAAGGCTATAGCTTGGTGGAACACCCTTCGCAGTGATGCCGATGCGGTTTACGACGATGTGGTGACATTTGATGCTGCCGATATTGCTCCGACAGTAACCTGGGGAATTACCCCAGGACAGGGAATTGCGGTGGATGAAGTGGTTCCGGCTGCTGATGCCCTGCCTTTATCAGAAAGACCGATTGCTGAAGAAGCCTACCGCTACATGGATCTTACCCCTGGAACGCCGCTGTTAGGAACTAAAGTGGATGTGTGCTTTATCGGCAGTTGTACCAATGGCAGAATCAGTGACCTACGTGAAGCCGCAAAATTTGCTAAAGGACGGCATGTGGCGACGAGTGTCAAAGCGTTTGTGGTGCCTGGCTCAGAACAGGTCAAACAGCAAGCTGAGGCGGAAGGACTGCACAAAGTCTTTGAAGATGCGGGGTTTGAGTGGCGAGAACCCGGATGCTCGATGTGTCTGGCGATGAATCCCGATAAACTCCAGGGTCGCCAACTGAGTGCTTCTTCTTCAAATCGCAACTTTAAGGGTCGTCAGGGTTCTGCCACTGGGCGCACCCTGCTGATGAGTCCCGCGATGGTAGTAGCAGCTGCTGTTACAGGTGAGGTTTCTGATATCCGCGACTTGCTGTAGGTGATGAAGTTATGAGTGAAGTGAAATTAATCGCCGGACGGGGAATTACTCTGGTTGGCAATGACATTGATACAGACCGAATTATCCCAGCCCGTTTTTTGCGCTGTGTCACCTTTGATGGTCTGGGAGAACAGGTATTTGCCGATGACCGCACTCAGGATCAAGGACAACATCCGTTTGACCAACCCCAGTATCAGGGAGCCAAGATTTTGGTGGTAAACGGTAATTTTGGCTGTGGTTCATCGCGGGAACACGCGCCTCAAGCACTGGCGAAATGGGGTATCCAAGCCATAGTCGGAGAGAGTTTTGCGGAAATCTTCTTTGGCAACTGTGTGGCGATCGGTATCCCTTGCGTTACCGCTGATTCAGCAACGGTGAAGCATTTACAGGCGGCACTAGCAGTGACACCGCCAACCCCGATGACTGTAGATTTAGAAGCGATGCAAGTCCGTTTGGGAGACTTTTGTGCTTCCGTCAGCATGGGTGAGGGTTCCCGCCAGATGCTGATGAAAGGCGCATGGGATGATTGTGGACAACTCATCACCCAAGTTGACCAGATCCGGGCTACTGCATCAAAGTTACCCTATCTCGATTGGAGCAGAATGGCACTAAGATAAGATTACACTTTTTTACACTGCTCTCCCTTGATCTTTTCCACGATGCGTTTGGCAATATCAGAACTGGTTCTGCTGGCAGCATCAGCAAAATTGGGTATGTCTCTGGTGTTCAAACGCACTAGCTCGATAAGCACAGCGGCAGGGAATTTTTTTCGGGCTTGGGAGAAGTAAGCGGTCATGCTGCCTCGACCTTGGCAGCAGAATCTAACATTTTCTCAACCATCTTGGCAATCGCTCCCGCTAGTGGAGGAGGAACAGCGTTCCCAATCTGCCGTGCAATTTCTGTCTTGCTACCAACAAAATGAAAGTCATCGGGGAACCCCATAAGCCTTGCCGCCTCTCTATGCGTGATAGGTCGGTGCTTTTCTGGATGGAGATAACGCCCTTTTTCTGGCTTGAAAAACTCGGTGCGAATCGTTACTGATGGTCTGTCCCACCACAGCCGACCAAAGAGATCGGTTCCACCATTCGTTTTCTTAATCCAGCAAGCTGGGGTCAATGAAGGTGCATTCTTTTGGAGGTCAAAACGGTTGCCTCCTGGTGGAACAGCTTTGTAACGTGCCAAACTCATCTCAGTTGGATTTCGCCCAAAGTGTAAATCGAGAGGTGGGGGAATTTTGCGGATTTCTGTCCCTTCTGGCTCAGGTAAATCACTAATTGCATCACGTACAGTCAACCAATTAGGAAGAGCACTTAGCAGCGGCAGATCAGAATGGGTAGGTGCTGGTGGAAAAGCTGGGAATGGAATAAGCCCTTGCTTCCAACCGACAATAAATGCACGTTTCCGCGTTTGGGGTACGCCATAATCCGCAGCATTGAGAATCCCAAAAACAACTTGTAACCCGATTTGCTCTGCACGAGCCTTGATTTCATTAGACTCCTTTGAGCGCAAAAACTCTGGCACATTTTCTATGACAAACACAGATGCTTGGGAATATTCCACAACATCCATGTATGGCTCCCAGAGGGCGCGACGACAATCTCCCTGTCGCTGTTTGTTAAGCAGACTGAAGCCCTGACATGGGGGACCACCGATAACAACATCCGCTGCTGGAATTTCCGGTTTTTCAGCTAGCCAGTCTTCTATAGTTGCTAATATCCCATGCGCCCCAAAATTGGCGTTGTAAGTTGCTAGAGCAGTTTGTTCGTTGTCTACGGCAAGGATAGTTTGAAAGCCACCCCCAAACAGTTCATCTGTGAATCCAAGCGTCATCCCGCCTGCCCCTGAAAACAGGTCAATCAGGCGATATTTCATGGCTAGTCTTCTCTGCAATAGAAAGTAGTCCTTGATTGTAACTGGTAGATAATCTGGAATCTAGCTTAATACGTACAGTCGCCAGAATTTCACAGCAACGGCGCGGGAGTGCTAATCCACCTGACACCCATGCCCCAATCATGGGGGACTAAAGCATCTGTGCTAACCCTGTTATCGCTTTTGATTTAAGTGTAGTCTATTATAGCTTTTGGCGGTGAAGAAAGCGAACACATAAGCAAAAATCATCTAAAATGCCCAGAACCCTGATTCTGTCGTGTCGCCGTGTGGTAACTGATTGATAAGCTTTGGTTAATCGTGTGGTCAAGCTTGCCTCCCGACCATAAGGGCAACGAAAACTCAAGGGTTATCGGCTCTAGACTATCTTATTAAAGTTACTACCCTAGAGAAATCTCAGTTTGAGGATTTCTGTAAAGCACATGGGATAAAGCTTTCAGACCTCTTAAGGTTGGGAGCGCGGTTTATTATGAAGCATTCAGACCTACTCGACAAGTGAACATACCTGGGAATGCTTTGGGTTTGCAATTCAATTATGGTGCGATCGCTACCTTAATCACCTGACGATTTTTCATATCCTGGAACACCTGCTCTAAATGCTTCAAGGGTTGGTGTTCACTAATTAGCAACTCAAATGGGATGGCTCGACTTGCCAGTAGTGACAGCGCGGCACGTACATACTTTGGGGTGTTGTGAAACACGCCTTTGAGGGTGAGTTCGCTGTAGTGCAGTTGTTCTGTATTCACAGTAATTGTGGTATCCCGTGGACAACCGCCGAAGAGATTAACTGTTGCACCCGGACGAGCACAAGCGATCGCAGTTTCCCAAACAGCTGGTACACCCGTGGCTTCAATCACTACATCTGCCCCCCAGCCTTCTGTTTGTTCTCTGACTACGGTTGGTATATCGGTTATCTGACGATAATTAAAAGTCTGAGCTGCACCCAGATGTTTTCCAATTTGCAGCCGCTGGTCATTGCCACCAAACAGTAACACCTCCCCTGACTCGTCGTAAGCTAACTTTGCTACAAACATCAGACCAATCGCGCCATCTCCCAATACCACTACGCGATCACCTGGCTTCACATTCGACCGTGCTATCCCATGTAGCACACACGCCAAGGGTTCTGTCATTGCTGCCAATTCATCCGACAACTGATCTGGGATAGGCAACAGATTATGCTCCACAATTGGAGCAGGAATTTTCAGGTACTCTGCAAACGTACCGTTGTTGAATGTTAAGTTCGAGCAGAGGGAATATTCTTGCCGTTGACAAAAAAAACATTTCATGCATGGAGCAGAGTTATTCGCTACTACGCGATCGCCCACCTGCCAACTACTTACACCTTCCCCCACAGCCACAATCCGCCCAGCCGCCTCATGCCCAAAAAGAGTAGGGGGCCGTAGCATTTTGGCATGACCTCCCCGACGCCACACTTTAAGGTCGGTGCCGCAGGTAGTTGCTGCCCCCACTTGCATCACCACTTCACCAGCGGCTGGGGTAGGGTCAGCAACTTGTTTTAGCCGTAAGTCCTCTTGGCCGTACAGTAATGCTGCTAGCAAATCAGCTCTTACTCCTCACATTTCTAGGACTGGCAGAATTCAGCTAATTCACAGGTTGTATGGTGCGAGAGCGCCCTGCTAGGGATTCTAGGTGAGATAGGTTACCAGCAAGCAAGAGTGGCATATCTTGGCGGCAGGATGTACAAAACCAATAAACACCACCTTGACGAGCATGGCGTAGCAGAGAACTCCCGCAACAAGGGCAACTATTGGGTCGCATATTCATTTATCTCCTGTTCGCAAAACGCGGTTGATTAAAAAAAGGTCTAAGGGCGTGAATTTGCCGAATTTAAAGATGCCTGTTAATCGATTCAGTACCAACTATGTGGCAGGTACTCTTTTAAGATATAACCTGCTGCTGGATAGTCTCATCTATCCTGGGGATCATTTGCCAGTAAAGATCCTGACGCCTGAGGGCGACGTGTACTCTCTTCGTGAGTTTGAACGTGTCGGGCAACACATTAAACCTATTCCTTCTCCGGCGGGAGAAGATATTTTCATCTAAATGGCAACCTGAGCAGTGCACAAGCATGGGAGAAATGCGCGGTGACGGCATTAACGGGATTATGGAAGCTTTACGCAAGCGTCAAGACAAGATCCGCTTTGTCCAGGTACGCCATGAAGAAGCCGCTGCCTTTATGGGCTGCGGCTATGCCAAATATACCGGCAAGCTAGGCGTCTGAAGGTGCGCGAATTGATCTAGTCGCTTGTCAAGCCAAGTCAAACAACAGAATTTCTGCGGCTGTATTGGCTTGGACATCAACTTTGTCTTCGTCACTGATTGCTGCACCATCTCCCGCACCAAGCGACAGACCGTTTAGGGTAATTGTGCCTTGGATAACTTGTATCCAGGCGTGGCGGTTGGGCTGCAAGTGATGAGACACGCGATCTGCCGAAGGCAGATTTCTGGCTAAAGCCAGATCGCCAGGCTCTAAGACAGAAGCATACAGCTCCACATCTTGATGGACTGTAACAGCCCCTTCACGTCCATCCCTGGCAGCAACTAGCCGCAATTTTCCGCGCTTTTCTTCCAGCGGAAAGTAACGCTGTTCATAGCTTGGTGTCAATCCCTCCTTTTCAGGAAGAATCCAAATTTGCAGTAAATATACTGGTTCTGTCTTGGAGTGGTTGAATTCACTATGCCTGATGCCGGTGCCAGCACTCATGCGCTGTACCTCACCCGGATGAATCACCGCCCCTGTGCCTAGACTGTCTTTGTGTTCCAGTGCACCTTCAAGCACGTAGGTGATGATTTCCATATCGCGATGACCGTGTGTGCCGAAACCGGCACTAGGTATCACCTGATCCTGATTAATCACCCGTAGACTCCGAAACCCCATCTGGTTGGGGTCATAGTACTGCCCAAACGAAAATGTATGGGAAGTGTTAAGCCAACCATGATTAAAATGTCCTCGCTCTTCAGCTTTGCGTAGAGTAATCATCCTCTTCTGTACCTCTATATTATGATTTTTATCTATTTCTACTTTAAAATATGTAAACCTAATATGAAAAGTATGCACTTCAAAGTAAGGTACTTACCAGAAAGATACTATGAGAGCTGAGGCAGAAAAAAACAACAGATTGACCTGTGCCGTGGAAATCACGTTGAAGGTGATTGGCGGACGTTGGAAGGTTTTGATTCTTAGGGAGCTGCTCCAAGGTGTAAAACGGTTCGGCGAACTGCACCGCGCCTTGAGCGGAATCACCCAGAAGATGCTGACTCAGCAACTGAGGGAGATGGAGGAAGACGGCATTGTTCATCGTGAGATTTACTTGCAGGTTCCCCCGAAAGTGGAGTACTCGCTAACACCTCTAGGGGAAAGTCTTAAGCCGATTCTCTATGCAATGCATGAATGGGGCGAGAGGAATCTAGATCACAGAAACGGAAATCAAGACCCTTAGAATCTGTTTCTGACGGCTTTTTTGCGTTTCAGCATTAAACCTGCACCTAATGCACCAAATACAAACACGCCCAATGGGACAATGAATTCAGAGGTAGAGACAGGAGGAGTTTCCGTCGCAGGTTTCAGCGCTGAAAAGGCTAATTCTACAAATAACTTATGGGCGGCGGTTGTTGGATGGATGCCGTCCCAGAATAAATACTGGTTCGGGTGTTTACATATACTGCCTTTGCTTAGGCAGGGATTGGTCACATTCGTGAAACCGAATTTTTCTGGAGTGTTGATGACTTGATTAAATAGGGAATGGACATCAAGATATGTGATATTGATATCGGAGCTTAGTTGCTGGCGCAAACTCTTCAGGGAAGCGGCTAAGCCGGAGTTATGCTTGTTGGTCAAATTGTTGAGGGAGTCGGAACGTTGACTAGTGCGCGTGCCTGGAAGCTTTCCTAAATCCGGCAAGTTAACCACTAAGATATTTTTAGCACCAACTGCGGAGAGCGACTTCACTGCGATCGCTAAATTGTTGACTGGCGTTGTAGAGTCAGTACCGCCACCAAGGTAATCATTGGCACCAGCCCATACGATATAGAGAGCGTTCGGATCGGCAGACGAATTAGTTGCAGTAAAGCTCTTGAGCTGCGCCAGCAATCCTGGGACTGGCTTCCTAGAATCCTCTGTAGTAGCACCACCGAAGGCAAAGTTGGTATCTGGATTGGAGGTTAATTTCAGCTTAGAGGCAAGATATTCTACCCAAACTGGACCATTGGAATAATGTCCTCGAAAGTAGGGGGGGCTTGGCGGAGTCTCCCCTTTCGTACTCTTGAACACATTGCCATCATCGGAAAGACTGTCACCAAAAACATAAATCCGATCAAAATTCGCCGTCGTTGCCCCGCCCGGAAATCCCAAAACTGTTGCATGGGCGATCGCCCATGCGACGGTAGCCATCGTCAACTTTTTGCTCAACATAGCTAGAAACTTCGATTTGAGCTAGTAATGATCGCTTTTAAGGTTAGGACTTACGCACTTTACCAAAAAACCTGAGTGTGAATTAACGCCTATTACGTCCAACGCGAGGCTTGGAGGTGTTGCCGGAGTCTGTGTTGAAATGGTGAGCTTCGGAGCGCCAACAGCGGAAATACTGAACTTCGCGCTGATGTCGAAGTAGATAATCAGTAATTTTACTATATTCAGCCAGGCTGATGAATAAAGAGAATGTACAAGGGACTGAATCAAATTGTCAGCTTTGTGTCAATGCGTAAGTCCTATTAGATTTACTCCAAAAGTTTTGCTGTGGAAAAGTGAGTATGAGCCAACAACAGTTAGCGCGGCAGACCGAACAGAGGTTAGGTCTAGTTCCTAGGATCTTCAAGGCAATTGCCAATATATCGCAGGGTAAGAGCAGTAGGGCCAAGCGCCGCACTGCCCTAGGACATTCATTGGGGTGGGTGGGCGAGTTCCCTCTGAAACTGAGTCTAGTGGTATTGAGCTTGCTAACAGAACCCGCAATGGCGCAGTCTCAGACCAATGTGTTGACATATCATAATGACAATGCGCGCACTGGTCAAAACCTAAACGAGACGATTTTAACGCCTAGCAACGTCAATGCCACCACTTTCGGCAAGCTCTTTATTGCTTCAGTCGATGGTAAGGTTGATGCTCAGCCGTTGTATATGTCCAATATTGCTATCTCCGGTCAAGGTACGCACAATGTCCTTTTTGTTGCTACTGAACATGACAGCCTCTACGCCTTGGATGCCGATACTGGTACAACGCTGTGGCAAGTCTCCCTGCTAAAGTCCCAAGAAACTCCTTCGGACAACCGTAACTGTGGTCAGGTGACTCCGGAGATTGGCATCACCGCTACACCGGTCATTGTTCCCAATATTGGACGCCACGGCACCATTTATGTAGTTGCCATGACCAAAGATGCATCAAGCAACTATTTTCAACGCTTGCACGCGTTGGATATCGCTACCGGAGCCGAAGAGTTTGGCGGACCCAAGGACATCCAGGCAACATTTCCAGGAACCGGAGATAACAGCAGTGGCGGTAAAGTGGTGTTTGACCCGAAGCAGTATGAAGAGCGTGCGGGGCTGCTGTCGCTCAATGGTGTAGTTTACACCACCTGGGCTTCCCATTGTGACATTCGCCCCTATACGGGTTGGGTCATCGGCTACGACGAGACTTCTTTGGCTCAAAGCCGCGTGTTGAATTTTACGCCTAACGGAAATGAGGGCTCAGTCTGGGCTAGCGGTGCCGGGCCCGCTGCCGATGACAATGGCAATATTTACTTCCTCGCAGCCAACGGCACCTTCGATACCACTATAGACGCCAAGGGGTTCCCCAACTCTGGCGACTTTGGCAACTCTTTCCTCAAGCTCTCTACGAGCAACAGGACGCTAGCGGTTGCTGACTACTTTGCCATGTTTAACACAGTAGCGGAGTCCAACGCCGATCAGGATCTTGGCTCGGGCGGCGCTTTAGTACTGCCTCAGATGAGGGATGCACTAGGCCAGATCAAATACCTGGCTGTCGGGGCAGGTAAAGACAGAAATATCTATTTGGTTAACCGCACTCGTATGGGCAAGTTCAACCCCAATAACAATAGCAATATCTACCAAGAATTACCCGGAGCCTTAAGTGGCCCAGAGTTTGCCATGCCCGCCTACTTCAACAACACGCTTTACTATGGGGCTGTGGGCGATCAACTCAAGGCATTCCAATTTGCCAATGCCAAGCTTGCCAACAGTCCCAGTTCTGAAACCAGCAACAACTTTGGCTATCCAGGCACGACGCCGAGCATTTCGGCGGCAGGCACAAGTAATGGCATCGTCTGGGCAGTAGAAAATGGCAGTACCTCCGTATTGCACGCTTATGATGCCACCCATTTATCTTACGAGTTATACAACAGTAATCAGGCAGCCGCCGGGCGCGACCAGTTTGGTGCTGGTAACAAATTTATCACGCCGACTATCGCCAACGGTAAGGTCTACGTGGGCACGACGAACAGTATCGCGGCTTTTGGACTGTTGAAATAGCCCAGGGAAAGTTGCTCGATCCGAAATTCGGTAGTCCCAAGTCTGTCCCCACTGTGGAAGCCTTGAGGCAAGTCGAAAAGCCAGTGGCGGTGCAAGTGCAGCAAGTAGCTCAACTGGTGGAGCATCCCATAGAGGTGCTACATAGAGATCCCAGCACCATACCCACATCAGTTGAAGCTCTGATGTCAATGACTCTGGGACGCCCGATGCCATCAATGTCGCCTTTGGTGGCTGACTGCGCTCTTACAATGTACTAGACCAATTACATAAAATTACGTCACCAACGTTGAACCACCTCATAATTTGCTCACACGTGCTAGTTTGCTCTCGATGTCGGCTAGCGTCACAGCACCTGCGAATGCCTCTCCATTCATCACAAAGAAGGGAGTACCATTAATCCCCAACTTGTTTGCCATCTGAATATCTTGCTCAATCGCAGCGTTGGCAGCATCCCCATTGCGATCTTGGGTAAACTGCTCTAAATCCAGATTCAGGGTTTTAGCAATAGCAACATACAACTTCTCACCCAATTGATTTTGCTGGGTAAACAAGGCATCATGGTACTCCCAGAATTTACTTTGCTGACCTGCCGCCCAAGCAGCTTTTGCAGCTGGCATGGCTTCATTATGAATCTGAATCAAGGGAAAATGCTTGTAAACTAACTTGACTTCACCCTGATGATTCGCTATCAATTGCTTGAGGGTCTTATGAGCTTGACTACAGTAAGGACATTCAAAGTCTGAGAATTCTAAAAGCACAGTCTTTGATTCAGGTGCCCCGGTAGTGGGAGACTTACCAATCACCTCTTGGGGATTGGCTTTGAATTCCTGCAAAAATGCCTGCTGTGCCTGCTGGATCTGCTGTCGTTGTTGCTGCTGGTATGCCTGGAGAGACTCCATAATCACTTCTGGGTGTTCACGAATAATCTGCAAAACTTGCTCTTGCATTCGTGGGCTGATGCGGCTAGCTGCTTGTGCAGGTAGTGACCAACCGAACAATACCAAACACAACAGCGACAGGGTTGCTAGTGCTAATGCTTTCTTAGCAACACTTAGAAGGCGAGATGGGCCGATCACCCAAAATCGAACTCGACGCATAAATGACCTCACGATTTACTTCACACGATTGACTATGTAGACTAAAAGGTCTATAGGAATCCTACTCCCATCTTTCTGCCGACTGAAGACAAATTCGCGGGGGTGGTAGCTAGACGATCTTCTCCATATATGAGGATTCGGGCAGTTCCGCCGACACTTGGCTGAATCCGTGGGGGCAGAATTCTGGACAGCTGACCGACGGCTTGCCGATGCCGCTAGAAGCTCAGGTGCCTTATGGGTACACCATTAAGGGTGAGACGTGATATCTTGATAGAGATAAGTTGGAGGGACAGCCCTAGCAATTCCTGCAGACCTGCCGGGGAAAAATCTAACTCTAACGATCATTCTACGGATCTGCTTCGCTGGTGTTGACCATGGTACAGCAAGTGCGGCATTGTTAAATATGTTCTGTGGATGTAGGAAGCACAAAGCACATGCGCTGCGCCATTTCAAGTCGTGCCGGTCAAGTCTTAGCCAAGGGTCATTTGGTTATCCAAAAAGATGAAGATGGTGAATTGAAGCTGGTCTTCAGAACCGATGGAGGGCGGTTAATCGAAGGAGGAACTATTGGTCCTGATGGAGACATGACCGATGCAAGTGCTGTTCTATTTCGCCAGTTTTTTGAAACTTGGAGAATGGGCGATCTAACACTTACCGCTCACAGTCGTTAATCGGATGTAGAGAATGAAACAGCCCTGCCAGGTAGGAGGTGAGCGGCGTGAATCAGGGTATATCCTCGACCCTTGCAAATCGAATTGCCTGCCAAAGCTACGACGAGTTCATCCAAACCCTGATTCGTCTCCAGCGGCATAATATCGCTAGAGAAATTCGACAAGTCCTACAGTCCTTGCCTGATATAACGCTCTTTGAGAAGCTGCAAACCAGACTCGTAAAACTTACATTGATGCGATTGTGGATGCACGGCAAAATAATAACGATATTGATCAACTGCTCGAACTCATGGTTGATGCCGCGCAAAATTCGCTGATCGAAACGCTGCAAATTTTAGCGACTGCCAGTGAGAGCCGAGGACGAGGATTACCGTTCTATGAAGAAATGCTGGCATTTCTGCAAAACCGTAGTGAGGGCATGTCTAGTTGAGCGGTTGTGTTGCAACGGTAGGGCATCGCGTCTGGTAGGTGAAGGTCGATCTGCAATTTATTTAGGCTGGATGTTAATTAGACCTCGGTTCCTGGGAATCATAAACAAACAGGGCGTTCGAGGGAACCATGTTGAATTTACAACTCCGCGATGAGTTTCAAGGGAGCCAGATGCCGGGTACGGTCATTACCTTGCGTCGGCGTGACAACAAGGGCGCAGCACAAGAAGTACCAGACCGAATTTTAGAGATCACATATCCAACCGCTGATGTGCAGGCTGCCCTTCGTGCTCTTAGCGTCTCCCGAGAAAAAAGACCCATTGTGCTAATGGGCGATCGCGGACGCGGTAAATCTCACATCATGGCGGTAATGCACCATGCGGTTCAGCATCCCGAACAAGTACAGGCTTGGGCGAGAAGTTGGGGCGGTGAGCTGGATATTCCCTGGTTGAGAGAGATTTCGCTGCAACCAGGATTCGTGGCGATCACAGAGCCTGTCCATAACCATGAGTATCCCCTGCTTTGGGATTTACTTTTTGATCGACATCCTAATGGATTGCTCTACAAAGGGAAATTCCAACAAATGGAACGACCTTTCCCGCCGCGATCGCTCTTGGAAGAGATGTTTGAGTCACAGCCAGTAGCACTCATCTTGGATGAATTCCAAAAATGGTTTGATGGGCTGCATGACGAACCTGGAGCAACTGGACGTAAATGGCGGGAATCAGCCTCGAACTTCATCCAGAATCTTTCCGAGATTGCCAAGGATCGCCCTGACATCTTGCTGCTGGTTGTTTCGGTTCTGAATAACAACACTGATGCTTTCGGGCAGATTCACCGCAATGGGCCAATTTTAATTGACTTTCGGGGGCCAACTGCCAAGCAGGATCGAAAACGGTTGTTACTACATCGCCTGTTCAAAAATCGGCAGAACATATCGCTTTCAGAAATTGAGTCTTTGGTGGATGCTTATGCCAAAGAGCGTTTCCGGCTGCGTTTTTCTCACCTTTCTGAAGCTGAGAGAAGTCGTATTACCTCTGAAGTTGTTGAATCATGGCCATTTTCTCCAGAACTGTTAGAACTGCTGGAAGATCAGATCCTCATGGCTCCAGCAGCTCAAGAGAGCCGAGATTTAATCCGTATTCTGGCTCAAGTCTTCCGAGTGCGGGGGGATCTAGCTCCCGTGATTACCCCAGCGGATTTCTTTGTAAACGACGATGCCTATGGTGTCCAGTCACTTCTGGATTCTATTGCAACGGCTGGGGAGCAGGAAAAACTTCGTCAGGTGGCACAGCGCAATCTGGAAGCAGTTCGCTCAGCAGGCGTAAGCGTTGTTCACGATCAGGAGCTGATTTCGGCGCTGTGGATGAGATCGATGTCTCACGGCAATATTCGCGGCGGTTCACGCCAAGACTTACACCTAGATATTACACGGGAAGAGGCCATAGATGACAATGCTTTCACTAGCGAATTGGCACTGCTGATTGAAAATAGTGTCAATATTCATGGGGAGGAAACTGGAAATAGTCGCCTCTATTTTGATCTCCATGAAAATCCCCGCTCCAAGGTTCGTGCAACTGCCAGAAATCCCAAACTTTGGGATGCCAATGCCCCTACTAATGTTGCCGGACAAGTGACTTATCCAGGTAAAGATATTGAGCATATTCGCAATACTGTTAAGCACTTGCTCACGCCCGAAACCCGTCAAACATCTGCCAAGGTTATTGTATTAGGCCCCCAGGGTAAGCGCAAGAAAAAAATGCCCAAAATATGATATATAGGCAATGCTAATCCCAATAATGAAGTTTGATTCTTAGCTTTATTGCGATTATTCTCA
>JAABUZ0100003435.1_pt1 | contig 23506 bp, 21 predicted proteins | sample 5562091 | NCBI WGS metagenome assembly JAABUZ01 (sample SAMN12813069, study PRJNA571459) | rock metagenome | isolation source: Antarctica rocks | place: Antarctica: Victoria Land, Linnaeus Terrace sud | collected 2015-12-21
CGGACGCGCGCCGTGGTTGGTCTGGTCAACCGCCGCCTCGACCGCCAACAGCGGTACCGGGCGGCCTAATCGGAACGATGGGGAGGGGGCCATGCGTCTCAACTCCTATTGCAAAGATGAACTACTATCCAGGCCGGCTTTGGTCGACGTCTTGCCCACGTAGATGTCCTGCAGCGCGCCAGCCCAACTCGTCGTTGTGGTAAAGAAGAACGGCTGCGGCGTGAACTCGATGTGCGACTCGCCGAGCATCGAGTTGACCGTGCTCTTGTAGTTGTGATGCTGGGCCAGCAGGTTCTGGTAGGCCGAGGTGTTGTACACGGACTGGCGCACGGTGTCGGCGTGGCCGCGCGGGGCCGCGAACGCGAGATGCTGCCGGCTGGTAGCCCACTGGATGAAGTACCACGCCGCGTCCTTGTGCTGGGAGGCGTTGTTCATGCCCAGCGACCAGATCCAGATGTTGGAGCCGTGGTTGGAGCCGCCGGCGTTGGGGCTCGGCGCCCAGCCCATCAGGCCCTTGCCGCCGATCTTGGACGCGCCGGGCAGGTCCGCGGAGTAGCCGAGCACGGTGGCGTCGTGGAACATGCCCACCTCGCCGGCGCCCATGGCCGCGCTCACGTCGAACACGCCGTAGCCGGTCCAGCGGCCGGCCGGAGGACCGTAGTTCTTGATCAGGTTGATGAACAGGTCGGTATACTTGACGGCCGACGAGCTGTTCATGACCGGCTGCAGCTTGCTGTTGAAGTCGCGGCCGCCGTAGGAGTAGAGGCCCGAGAGGTAGCCGGGGTGGATGGTGTCCCAACTGAGCTGGCCGCGGGCCAGGAAGGGGATGATGCTGGGTTCGGCCTTCTTGAGCTTCATCGCCGCCTGCAGCACGCCGGCGTAGGTCGTCGGGACCGCGATACCGTGCTTCTGAAACAGGTCGCGCCGGTAGGTCAGGACGTTCTGTTCCCAGCCCCACGGGAAGGCCCACTGCTTGGCGTCGCCCACGCCGGGCGGGGTGCCCGCGACGCCGTTCCACGAGTCGTTGCGCATCACGACGGGAAAGAAGTCGGTGACGTTGAAGTCGGGCGACGTGACGGACGCGTCCTTGATGTACTGGCTGAGGTCGACGCAGTAGCCGGGCGGGCCGTACTGCCAGGCCATGTAGGCGCCGAGCATGAACACGTCGAGCTCGGTCGACTTGCCGGCCAGGTTGAGCTGGAGCTTGTCGAAGTACTCCTGCTCGGGGGTGAAGTTGACGACGGCGTTGATGCCGGTCAGCGCCTTGAAGGACGCCAGGTCGGCCACGGCGGCGTTGGAGTAGGGGTGTTTGCTGAAGTTGACGTGGATGGTCGTGCCGGCGTATTTCTTCCAGTTGAAGCTGCTCGCGGCGGTCGACGCGCGCAAGCTATCCGCCGCGGCGCGGGCGCCGGGGCCCGTATAGATCTTGAGCAGGGAACCGATGGTCGCTAGGCCGACGCCCGTGCGCAGGGCGCGGCTGATAAATTGCTGGCGATCGATCTCGTGGTGCGCCAGTGATGTACAAAGATCATCAACGTAGTCCATGGTGTGGCCTTTCTCCTTGGAAAGTAGGCGCCTCGTCGTGGCGCGATAAAAGGCTGGTCCGGTGAAGAAGCGGCGTCGCGGACCCTTGCGGGCATCTGTCGAGCAACGTGGCGGAGCGCCATCACCTCCCTTTCGTCTATCCCCTTAGCGTTTGGGTAAAGCATTACCCAGTGCTTGTTAGGCATGGTAATGCTTTACCCGACTATTTGTCAAGGGGAGGCGAGGACTACGGGTGCGCCCTGTGATTGTGATGGTGGGCGCCGTGGGCCTGGCCCACGCCGGGGGCCATCACAATCGCGGGGCCGGACCGGTGGAGGCGCGCACGACCAGGCGCGGCGGCAGCACGATGCGCCGCGCCGGCCCCGCGTAGTGGCGGTCGACCCGTTCCAGCAGCAGCCGCGCCGCGGCCGTGCCCAACTCGTCCGTCGGCTGCGCGATCGTGGTCAGCGGCGGGTCCAGCAGCGCGGCCCACGGCGTGTCGTCGAACCCGACCACGCTGACGTCCGTGGGTACGCGCAGGCCGCGCGCGCGGATGGCCGTGAGCGCGCCGAGGGTCATGGGATGGTTGATGGCGAAGATAGCCGTGGGCGGCTCCGGGAGGTTGAGCAGCGCCAGCGCCTCGGCGCACCCGCCCTCCTCCTTGAAGTCGCCGTGGCGCACGAGGTCCGGGTCTTGCGCGATACCGGCCGCCGCTAACGCCTGCCGATATCCCGCAAGACGCTCGAAGCCCGGCGTGCTGGCGCGGCCCCCGATGATCCCGATGCGCCGGCGCCCCAACGCGATTAGATGCGCCACGGCAAGCGCCGCGCCGGTGACGTTGTCGACCAGGACCGTGTCGAGGTCGACGTCGTCGACGCCGCGGTCGAGGCAGACCACGGGGATGTCGTGGTCGAGTAGGGGCAGGAGCGCGCGGCCGCTGTTCGTCACCGGCAAGACGATCACGCCGTCGATGCGTTGCGCTTCCATGACCTGCATGTGGAAGCGCTCGCGCTCGGGGTCTTCGTCCGAATTGCACAGGAACAGGCTGTGGCCGCTCTCGTAGGTGACGGCCTCGATCGAGCGAATGACGCGCGAGAAGAAGGGGTTGCCCACGTCGGAGACGACGAGCCCCAACGTCCCCGACTTCTGACGCCGCAGCCCACGGGCGCGTTGGTCGATGCTGTAGTTGAGGTCGCGCACCGCCGCGAGGACGCGGTCGCGCGTCTCGTCCGCGACAGGTTTGCTGTGGTTGAGCACGCGCGACACGCTGGCCACCGAAACGCCGGCGCGCGCGGCAACTTGTTTGATGCTGGCCATGTCGTCTAACGCTGCCTGCCTACCCACGCGGAGAGCGCCGCGTCGCGCGGGGTCCGAGAACGGACCACCGTCCCTAGTGTACTTGGTACGGCCGCGAGAGTGTGATGGCGAGCGCCATTGGCCTGGCCTTGAAAGACCATGGACAGACCTTTTAAGGTCCGTCCGCTGCCATGACCTTTTAAGGTCAGGCCGTCTCTCACCATCGGGGGGGACACCCGGTATGCCTTGCAGGTTGACAAAAGTGGGGGTAAAGCATTACCTTAACGACAGTTGGTCCTTGTCGTGTCGCGAACGCGCCGCGATGGCGGATGGTACCGCGTCGTAAAGGCTGTTCTCATGTAACGCGGAAACGCAGAGAGGTGTATGTATGACCTCGGTCCTCGAATCCCCCCGCACGATGCGGACGCCGGAGCTGCCGGCGACGATGAAAGCGGTGGTGTGCTATAACCCCGGCGACTACCGCCTGGAGGAAGTCCCCGTCCCTGTCCCCGGCCCCGACGAAGTCTTGACCAAGGTCGAGGCCTGCGGCATCTGCATGGGCGACGTCAAGACGTTCCACGGCGCGCCGTCGTTCTGGGGCGACGCCACGCAGCCCCGTTACGTCAAGCCGCCCATGATCCCCGGCCACGAGTTCATCGGCCGCGTCGTCGCCGCCGGTCCCGGCGGAGAAGCGCATCACAAGGTCGCGATCGGCGACCGTGTGATCTCGGAGCAGATCGTGCCCTGCTGGGCGTGCCGCTTCTGCAACCACGGCGAATACTGGATGTGCGAGAAGCACGACCTCTACGGCTTCCAGAACAACGTCAACGGCGCCATGGCCGCGTATATGATCTACCCCAAAGAGGCCATCGTGCATCAGGTGCCGGACGGCGTGCCGATCGAGGAGGCCATTCTGATCGAGCCGCTGGCCTGCTCGCTGCACGCCGCCGACCGCGGCAACGTTGGTCCCGACGACGTGGTGGTTGTGGCCGGGGCTGGCACGCTTGGCCTGGGCATCATCGGCGGGCTCCGCCGCCAGAACCCCAAGACGTTGATCGTGCTCGACACGCGCGCGGAGCGCCTGGATCTGGCGACGCGCCTGGGCGCCGACCTCACGCTCAACCCGCTGGAGACCGATGTCGTCGCCGAGGTTAAGCGCCTCACCGACGGCTACGGCTGCGACGTGTACATCGACGCCACCGGCTACGCCCCCTCCGTGAACCAGGGCCTCGCCATGGTCCGCAAGCTGGGCACCTACGTCGAGTTGAGCGTCTTCAACGAGGAGTCGACCGTCGATTGGTCGATCATCGGCGACCGCAAGGAGCTGGACATCCATGGCTCGCATCTCGGCCCCTACACCTACCCGCGCGCCATCGACTACGTCGCGACGCGCAAGATCGACGTACGCGGACTCGTCACGCACCAGTTCCCCCTGGAACAGTTCGCCGACGCCCTGCAGGTCATGGAGCGGGGCGAGCACTCGCTCAAGGTAATTTTGATCCCATAGCCTTTCCGGCGGGTGGTTGTGAGTAGGTTGTGTGAGGGAGGGTAGGGTATGGCAACGACAGCGGTAGAGAGCGTGGTGGAGGCCAAGCGCGTGCTCGCCGCCGTGGCCGTGACGGTGGAGGCGCGGGCCGACGAACTCTCGGCCCTCGACGCGGCCCTCGGCGACGGCGACCACGGCGTGAGCCTCAACATCGGCTGGCGCGCGGTGATGGCCGATCTCGACGGCTACGACGCCCCCGACGTCGGGGCGCTGCTGCAGGGCGTGGGGTTGACCATCGTCAATTCGGTCGGGGCGGCGATGGGCCCTCTCTACGGGACGGCCTTCGTCCGCGCGGGCAAGGCCGTGGCCGGGAAAGGGACGTTCGACGGGGCGGATGTCGCCGCCATGCTGGAGGCCGCGCGCGACGGGATCGTCGCGCGCGGCAAGGCCGGCGCCGGCGACAAGACGATGCTCGACGCCATCATGCCCGCGGCCGAGGCGGCGCGTCATGCGGCCGGCGGCGGCGCCGGCGCGCTGGAAACGCTGCAAGCCGCGCGCGACGCCGCCGTCACGGGCGCCGTCTCGACGCGCGACATGATCGCGCGCAAGGGCCGCGCCAGCCGGCTTGGCGAGCGCACGCTGGGCCACCAGGACGCCGGGGCGTCGTCGGTCGCGCTAATGCTCGACGCGGCCGTGCGCGCGCTCGATCCCACGGCGCCCTCCGAGACGGCGGCCGTACCGCGCTGATGGCCCTGCTAATGACGCGGCGCCGACAGCCCTATTACATACTATAAGGAGGACACTATGCGTGTCGCGATAGGCAGCGATGACGCCGGCTACGCGCTCAAAGAGGTGATCCGCCAGCACCTTGAGGAACGCGGGGTGGAGATGCGCGACTTTGGCGTCCCCTCGGCGGACCCCAGTGACACCGACTATCCTGACGTGGCGCGCGCGGTGGCCGAAGCCGTGGCCAGCGGACAGGAGGAGCGCGCCATTCTCGTCTGCGGGACCGGCATCGGCATGGCGATGACGGCCAACAAGATACCGGGCGTGCGCGCGGCCCAGGCCCACGACGTTTACTCGGCCGAGCGTGCGCGCAAGAGTAACGACGCGCAGGTGCTCGCGCTGGGCGCGCGGGTTATCGGCCCCGAGTTAGCCAAGAGCGTTGTCGACGCGTTTTTGGCTTCGGACTTCGCTGGAGGAAACTCGACGCGCAAAGTCGAGAAAATGCAGCGGATCGACGCGGAATACCGTCAATCTACGAGACCACGTCGCAACGCGGCGAATGATCGCGAGACATAATCCCTAAGGATGCCCTGCTCTATTGTTCGCCAACCACTCGTCGTTGCCGAATCGCCATGCGCTGACGATCAACGTCGCGGTCAGGCGCGCCTCGAACTCCCGCCCCGGTGTTTTAGCCCGTTCGAGCGCCGCGTCGCCGAACGCCTTCTCAAGGTTGCGATATTTCTCGAGGTTGTAGCCCCCGAGCCGCGGGGTTTTCGCTAAGAGTTCGGACAGAAAGATAGCGTGATCGAGCGGCAACGCCCGCATCCACGTTTCAAGAGTATGCAAGATCGCCTCGCTAACCGACTCCACGGCTGGCCTATTGCGAATCTCCCGCGCGAGTTGAGCTTCGAGGTCGTCCTGCCAACCGAGGGCGATCTCTTCCTTGGTGGCGAAGTACCGAAATACCGAGCGACGAGACACTCCGGCCTCCCGTGCGATCTCGTCTATCGTCGTACGTTCGAAGCCGTTCTTCATAAACAGGTTGTACGCCGCTTCAAGCAGGCGTTGCCTGATCTGGCCCTTGTGTAAAGCCCTTTTCCCGCGGGGAGCCTCATCCTCTTGACGTTGCTGCATTCTTTATATTCTGTCCCAATCCGGCCCCTCCCGGCAAGGGACGGGGCGGCGCGGGCAACAAGGAAAAGTCCGCGGGCGCTATTGAACAAATCCCCACTCCTGGTATAATGACACTGAGTGCCTTGTTTGATGGATTTGATCGGAGGATGCGCGATGAGCAACCGCGTCACCGACGACGTGGGTCCGGGCGAGAAGCTCATGGCCGAGATCGCGGGTTACGTGGTCGCCGTTCGGCTGGAGGTGAGTGAGCGACGTTCTGCTGACGTTTCTCTCACGCGTCGCTGATAGCATACGCCGGTAACGCAGTGGTTGGCGCGGTGGTTGTGGGGATCGAGAAGGGGGACACGAGGCATGGGTACTTTTTCGGGCAAAGCCGCCGTCGTCACCGGCGCGGACGGCGGAATCGGGCGGGCCACGGCGGAGCGCCTCGCGGCGGACGGGGCCGCGGTCGTGGTTCATTACGTGAGTGACGCCGGTCGGGCGGAGGAGATCGTCCGGGCCATCGAGGCCAAGGGTGGTCAAGCCCTCGCGGTCAGGGCCGACGTGGAAAAAGAGCAGGAGGTGCGCGCCCTGTTCGAGGCCGTCGACGCGCGCTTCGGGCAACTCGACATCCTCGTCAACAACGCCGGGATCTTCGCCGCTCCGGAGTTCGCGCACGTCGAAGACGCGATCGAGCCGCTCGGCAAAATTTCCGACAACACGATCGAGCACCTGATCGGGGTGAACCTGAAGGGCACGATCTACGCGGCGCAGGAGGCCGTCAAGCGCCTGCGCGAGGGCGGGCGCATCGTCAACATCTCGTCGACCGCGTTCGAATTCCCGGCGCTCGGCACGTCGATCTACACCGCGACGAAGCTGGCCGTGCGCGGCCTGACCGCGGTGTGGGCGAAGGAGCTCATCGCGCGCGGCATCACGGTGAACACCATCATACCCGGCGTGACCAAGCCCGGCATGCGGGGCGGGGACGAGTCGGAGGAGTATTGGAAGCAGGCCACGGCCGCCTCGCCGTCCGGCCGTCTCGGGCAGGCGACGGACGTCGCGGCGGCCATCGCCCTCCTTTGCTCGCCGGACGCGTCCTGGATCTCGGGCCAGCACATCGTCGTCAACGGCGCTAGCAGCGCGTAAGGATGATCGATCATGAAAGGGTTGAAGGGGAAAGTAGCCGTCGTGGCCGGCGGCACGGGGGGGATCGGGACTGCCATCTCCACCCGCTTGGCCGCCGAGGGCGCGTCTGTGGTCGTCGGCGCCCTTAGCGAGGATGAGGCTCAGGATGTCGCCCGGACGATAACGACGGACGGCGCCGCCGTCGGGATGGGTTACGACGCCACCGATGAGCGCTCGGTCGGCGCGCTGTTCTCCACCGCCGTCGACCATTTCGGCGGCGTCGACCTGCTCAGCGCCAATGCCGCCGATATCTCCATCAACAGCCTGGACAAGGACATCCTCGACACCCCGCTCGACTTATTCGACCGCACTATTTCCGTTAACCTGCGGGGGTACATCCTGCTCAGCCGCGCCGCCCTGCCGCTCATGCTGCGCCGGGGCGGCGGGGCGATCGTCTACACCTCGTCCGAGGCCTCGTTCATCGGTACCCCGGTCAATAGCTACTACGCCACCTCCAAGGGCGGCGTCAACGCGCTCGTGCGCCACGTCGCCGCCCGCTGGGGCAAAGAGGGCATCCGCTCCAACGGTGTGTCGCCGGGGTTGATCCTCACCCCGTCGGCCTACGAACACCAGACCAAGGAGTTCATCGCCAACCAGCTGGCGGCGGTCTACACGCCTCGCCTCGGCGTGGCCGACGACATCGCCTCGGTCGTCGCCATGCTCCTCTCCGAAGAGTCCGGCTACCTCCAGGGGCAGGTGATCAGCGTCAACGGCGGCCTCTTGATGCGTTAAACGCCCAAGCAGAGGGTATGAACCGCGATCCTCGACTGTCACGCTGAGGTGGGCGGGTCACCATACTCGGCGCTCGTACCGGCGGACGGGGGCGGCGATACCGATGGAACAGACCAGTTAAAGCGGCGTATGTTGGTATGTATCCTGCGCCACTGCTCTTGATCGCACCCACCGCGAGCTTCGCCATCCGGGAGGTATCATGGGCATGGTCCTAACACATTGGGGGCGCGCTCTTCGCCCAGCGCGGTCCGCTTCTGGTTTTGTTTCTTGGCCTCTTGGCGCCCTTGTGGATCTTTGGCGCCCTGGCCGAGGATGTCTGGACCCGCGAGGGCTTTAGCTGGGACGCGCCCATCCTGGGGGCGATCCACGCCCATGCTACACCGGCCCTGGACCGCCTGGCGATCGCCGTCACGACCATCGGCAGCCCGGTAGGCGTGGGCGTGCATTACCCGAGCGACGTGCTGGCGGCCTGGGTGGCGGCGCTAGCGTGGGTCGTCGGCCTGGCGCTGATCCTACGCGCCCGCGCCGTGCGTCGCGAACGCTGGTCCCGCCGCGCCGCGCGGGCCGGCCCGTCGCCCGAGCGCACGCGCGGCCCTGAAGAGGTGGCCGGATGATCGGCGTCATCCTTAATCCCCACTCCGGCTACGTCGCCCGCCACGGCGTCGACCACGTCCGCGCGCTCGTCGCCGCCGCCGTGCCCGACGCCCACATTTATGTCCTCACGAAGGGCGACGACGCGGGCGCGCGTTGCCGCGCCTTCCTCGCCGCCGGCGCATCCCTCATCGTGGCCGGGGGCGGCGACGGCACGGTCGGCGCGGTGGCGGCGTACCTTGTCGGGACGCGCACGCCGCTGGGTGTCCTCCCCATCGGCACGCTCAACCATTTCGCCCGCGATATCGGTGTGGGGCGCGACGTGGCGGCCGCCGCACGCGCCCTCGCCGGCGGGCACACCCGCCTTGTCGATACCGCCGAGGTCAACGGGCGCCTTTTCCTCAACAACTCGAGCATCGGCCTCTACGCGCGCATTGTCCAGATCCGCGAGCGCCACGAAGGGCAATTGGGCAAGGGGAGGGCGCTGGTCGATGCGACATTGCTCACCTTGCGCACGGCCCACCCGCTGCCGGTCCGCGTGACAGCCGACGGAGCGACCGCGACGGCGGACACGTACCTGCTCTTCGTGGGCAACAACCGCTACGAGGTCGACCTACTGCACGTCGGGCAGCGCGCCACGCTGGACGCCGGCGAACTAAGCGTGCTCGTCCTGGCCGAGACGCGGCGGCGGAGGCTCGCGGCGCGCTTCGCGCGCGCCGCGCGTGACCGCCCGTCGCGGCGGGGGACGTTCAAGGGGCGGATGGCGCGCGAGGTGACGGTCGCGCCGGACGGGCTGGACGAGATCGACGTGGCGTGCGACGGCGAGGTGGTGCGCATGCACACCCCGTTGGTGTATCGCATCCACCCGCGCGCGCTGCGCGTGCTCGTCCCGTGAGAAACGACGAGCGCCGTGGGCCTGGCTTTTTAAGGTCAGGCCGCCTCTCACAATGTTGGGGTGCGCGCGATAATGCATCATCCCCTTGACAACCACTCCCATGACCGTGTATGATGGCATCACGATTACTTGAATCGTTTCAGGCGCTCAAAAAGCGCCATTCTTGAAAGCTTTCAGGGATTATGAAGCAGCAATCATCGGTCACTATCCGTGACGTCGCGCACCTCGCCGGTGTGGCCCCGTCGACCGTGTCCATGGCCTTGTCCAACCATCCTGACATCGCGGAGGCGACGCGCGGGCTGGTGCGCGAGGCGGCAGCCAAACTTCACTACACCCCCAATCATTCCGCCCGCAGTTTGCGCGGAAGTCTCCAGCGCGCGCTCGGCGTCGTCATCCCGCACAGCAGCGCGCACGTCTTCTCGCACCCCTACTTCATGGATCTGTTGGGCGGCATCACCGATGTCGCGAACGACCACGACTTTGTGGTCATCCTCTCCACGGCGCGGGAGGAAGACGACGAGGAGGGCGCCTACCTCAAGATGCTGCGCGGCCAGCGTGTGGATGGTATTATCCTCGCCTCGGCCGCGCTGTTCGACCGGCATGTGATGGAACTGGCCGTCTCGGGCTATCCTTTCGTCTTCCTCGGCCGCTATCCGCTCAACCCGAGCATCACGACGGTGGGTATCGACGATGTCGCCGGGGCCGATCTGGTTACGAGCCATCTGCTCGCCCATGGGTACCGCGCCATCGCCCATATCTCCGGCCCGCTGCGCCACCTCTCGGCGGCGGACCGCCGCGACGGGTACGTGCGCGCGCTGGCGCGCGCCGGTATCCCCGCCCTCGATGACTATATCGTCGAGGGCGACTACTCCGAGGAGTCGGGGCGGCACGCCGCCCTGCGCCTCCTCACCCTCCCGACCCGTCCGCGCGCCGTCTTCGCGGGGAACGACGAGATGGCCTATGGCGCGCTCGATACGTTCCGTACGAGTGGACTGCGTGTGCCCGAGGACATCGCCCTGGCCGGATTCGATGACCTCGCCATTGCCCGCGTCATGACCCCCTCTTTGACGACCGTCCACCAGCCGATCCGGGCGCTCGGTGGAGCCGCGGCCGAACGGCTGATCGCTCTCGCCGAGGGACAGAAGGCGCCGGATCACCAAACAATTCTGCCCGTTACCCTCAGCATCCGCGATTCGTGCGGTCCCGCATTGTCCCACGCTCATCCTGACGCAGGGAAGGAGGCGCCTCTGTTTATCGAGTAGCATAGGACGCGTCACGATGGTCTGTACAGCGGTGTACTTCTATATGTCTACATCAAATATGCCTACATCAAAGGAGAGTTGGAATGCGTCGTCAAGGTGTCAAACAAGCAACACGTCTCGCCTGTGCCATCGGTCTCAGCGCTCTCGCTGTCGCGCCGTTCCGCGTCACCCATGCGGCGCCGGTGGCGGCCGCGACACCCCTCACCTTCTGGAACGGTTTCACCGGTCCCGACGCGCCCACCGTCCAAACGCTGGTCGACCGCTTCAACGGATCACACGCGTCGAGTACGGTGAGCATGAACGTCATGCCGTGGGCCGATCTGACCACCAAGCTGCTCGCCGCGGCGGCGGTCGGCCAGGGCCCCGATATCGCCGCCTTCCACCTGCAATACCTGCCCCAGTACGTCCAGGCGGGGCTGGTCGCCTCCGTCGACGGCATCTATGGCCACGGTATCGATCCCGCGTCGGTTCCCCCCGACCTGCTGCACTCCCTGAAGATCGGGGGTCACTACTATGGCGCGCCCGCGAACTACGCCACGCTGATGCTGTACTGGAACAAGGACCTCTTCCATAAAGCCGGGCTGTCCTACGCGCCCACCACGGTGGCGCAGTGGCAGACCGACGCCGTCAAGCTCTCGCACCAAGGAACGAACGCCCAGTACGGGCTCGCGTTGGCCGATCACGCCACCATCCCGATGTGGCCCGTCCTGATCTGGTTGAACGGCGGGGATATCGTCACGCCCGACCACACGCGTTCCTTGCTCGCCGCTCCCAAGACGGAACAGGCCGTCGCCTCGTGGGGTAACCTCGTTACCAAGAACCATATCAGCCCCGTCGGGTTGGCCGGCGGTGACGCCGACACCCTTTTCCAGAGCCAGAAGGCGGCGATGGAGATCAATGGTCCCTGGGCCACGGCCGGTTATACCAAGGCGCACATCAACTATGATGTCGCTCCCATCCCGACGGGACCCGGCGGACGTGTCACACTCTCCGACGCCGTGATCCTCGTCGTCAACAAGTCCTCGCGCAACGCGGCGGCCGCGCAAACGTTCCTCTCGTGGTGGAATCAGAAGGCGCAGCAGGGTTACATCTCACTCCAGTCGGGCTTCCCGCCCGCCCGCACGGACATGGCGACGTATCCGTCCCTGCAAAAGAATCCCTTTGTCGTCAAGTTCGCCCAGCAAGCCTCGTACGCGCGCTTCTACCTGGCCGGTCTGAAAAACTTCGACAAGATCGATACCGACGTCTTCACCCCGGCGATCCAGAGCGTCGAGTACAACAAAGCGTCGGCCTACACGGCGCTGCCGGCCGCGGCAAGCGCCATGAACAAGCTCCTGCCGTAGGGAGAAGCGACCGCGACGACGGGGAGCGCGACACGGCATGCTCCCCGCTGTCACGGTCTCGCGGGGGCGCATGGCGTGCCGTGATGAGGATGATGAGATGATCTGGAAAGAAGGGTAGCCATGCGTATCCAGGATAAAAGACGGACACATGGCAGGGACCCACGCGTCGACACGGCCATCGCTCTGCCGATGGCGGCTCCGCGGCGTCGACTGTGGCCCTTACGCGGAGTGGCCCGTCGGATCATGGTCGGCTATCTCTTTCTACTGCCCAGCCTGGCCGTGATCGGCGTCTTCATGCTCTGGCCCATCGTACAGATCGTATGGTACAGCCTGCATCAATGGAGCTTCGTGGCGACGGACCATCCGTTCGTTGGCGCGGACAACTACCGCCAGATGGTCGGCGACAGTCGGTTCTGGGGCGACCTGCGCAACACGGCGCTCTTCACCGCCGGCGTCGTCCCTGCCAGCGTGCTGCTGCCGCTACCCGTCGCGGTCGCGCTCCACCGCAAGCTGCGCGGGCGCGCCTTCTTCCGCGCGGCCTACTTCCTCCCGGCCGTGAGTTCCTACGCCATCGTCGCGATCGTCTGGTCGTTGCTGCTCCAGCCCGACATCGGGCTACTCTCTTACTACGGCCGCCTCGCGCGCCTGCCCGTCACCGATTGGCTGCATAGCACGACCTGGGCGCTCCCCGCCATCATGCTCGTGGGGGTCTGGAAGACGTTCGGCTTCAATCTGGTCATCCTGCTCACCGGCATTCAAAATATCCCCGAGGGCTATTACGAGGCGGCCCAGATCGACGGCGCAGGCGCCGTCGCGCGGTTTTTCCGTATCACGCTGCCCCTGTTGCGCCCCACCCTGCTCTTCGTCACCGTCACGTCGATGATCGCCTCCTTCCAGATCTTCGACCCCGTGTTCGTCATGACGAGCGGCGGTCCTCTCTTCAGCACGGAGACCCTGGTGTCCTACATCTACCACGAGGGCTTCCAACTCTTCGACATGGGCTATGCCGCGACGCTAGCCTGCGTCCTCTTCCTCGTCGTCCTCGCCGTCACCGTGGTCCAACTCAAAGTCTTCCGCTTCCAGGAGGAGGTGTAGCCATGGCCATCGCACACGCGCGGGCGCGCCGACCGGCGCGTCCGCGCATCACCGCGTCGGGACTGGGGACGGCCGCGTGGTATCTCCTCCTGATCCCGCTGGCGCTCGCCATCCTCTTCCCGTTTATCTGGATGGTCCTGACCTCGCTCAAGGCCGAGGGCGACATCATGACCTTCCCGCCGCGCCTGCTGCCACAGCAGTGGAGCTTCGCCGCCTACGGCGAGGTGTGGCAGCGCCTGCCGTTGGTGACCTTCTTCCGCAACACGCTCCTCTTCGCCGGCGGCGTCACGGCGGTCTCGCTCGTTTTCGACTCGTTGACGGCCTACGCCCTCGCGCGGCTGGACTTCCCAGGCCGCACCACGGTGTTCGTCATCATCTTGGCGACGCTGATGATCCCGACGCAGGTGACGATGATCCCGGTCTTCGTGATCGTGTACCACCTCGGCTGGCTCAACACCTTCGCGGGCCTGATCATCCCGCGTGCGACCAACGCGTTCGGCATCTTTATGCTGCGCCAGTTCTTCATGACCGTCCCGCGCGAACTGGATCAGGCGGCGCGCATTGACGGCTGCGGCGAGTTCCGCATCTACTGGCGGATCATCCTGCCCCTCTCCAAGAGCGCGCTGGCCACGCTGGCCGTTTTCCATCTCATGTACAACTGGAATGACCTGTTGTGGCCGCTGATCATGACAACGTCTACCGACATGCAGACGCTGACCGTCGGGCTGGCGACACTCACCGGCCAGCATCAGTACGAGTACGCGATCCTCATGGCCGGGGCGACGCTGGCCCTGGCGCCTCTCATCGTCGCGTTCCTCTCCGTCCAGCGCTACTTCATCCAGGGCATCGCCCTGACCGGACTGAAGGAGTGACCGCCCGCGACGGAAGGATAGACACGGATGTCGTGGATGGGCCACGCATAGACAGACAGATCGGTTAGCATACACGTCAAGGGGAGGACTACGTATGGGGCTCATCGCGCCGTTCTCGCACGATCCCGCCGGTTTTGTCTGGGCGGGGGGCATCGAGGACACCTTCGTCGCGCACCCGCACCCGCGCAGCGGGCGCGGCCTCGACGAGTATCTACTGACCGGGCACTACGCGCACTGGCGCGCGGATCTGGACCGGGCCGCCTCGCTAGGGGTGCGCGCGCTGCGCTACGGCATCCCGTGGTACCGGGTGAACCCGGCCCCCGGCGTCTTCGATTGGACGTGGACGGACCCGGTCATCGCCTACGCCACGACAGAGTTGGACCTGACACTCATCCTGGATCTCGTGCATTACGGCACGCCCACATGGCTGGACAACGGGTTCCTCAACCACGGCTATGCCGCGGCCGTGGGGGCGTACGCGCGGGCCGTGGCGGAGCGCTACGGCGACCGCGTGCGCTGGTACACGCCGCTCAACGAGCCCCTGATCACCGCCGAGTTCTGCGGACTGCACGGCATCTGGCCCCCGCACCTGCGGGGCGGCGACGGCTTCGTGCGCATCCTGGATCAGGTCTGTCGCGGCATCGTGGCCACGACCGACACCCTGCGCGCGGTCGACCCGACGGTCGGGATCGCGCATGTGGAGTGCTCCGCGCTCTACCACGGGGAAGCGGGGCTAGCGGCTGACGCCGCGGCGCACTGGCAGGCGCGGGCCTGGCTCCCCGGCGACCTGCTCACGGGCCGGGTCGATGCCGATCACCCCCTGGCCGCGTGGCTGGAGGGGTGTGGACTGGGACCGGAGCGCTGGGCATGGTATACGGAGCGCCCGTTCGCCCCCGACCTCTGGGGCGTCAACTACTACCCCGAGATCTCGGTCCACCACGTCGCGGGCGAGGATGGCGCCGCGCAGGGCCGGAACGACGACGCGTGGACCGGGGGACTGGACGACCTCATGCGCGCGACGTACGACCGCTACGGAGTCTCCCTCTTCGTGAGCGAGACGAGCACGCACGGCGACGACACGCGGCGGTCCGCCTGGCTGCGCGACTCGGTGGCGGCGATCCGGCGGGCGCGGGCGGATGGTGTCCCCGTGCTCGGCTATACGTGGTGGCCCTTGTTCGATCTCATCGACTGGTCCTACGGCGCCGGCGACCACCTCGTGGCGGATTTCATCGCGCGGCTGGGCTCCCCCTCGGCCGGCCCGATCGTGCAGGGACCGGACGCCTTCGCGCGCGCTATGGGATGGGATGATGCCTGCTCGCAGCCCCTCGACCGCTATCTGCGCCGCATGGGTCTGTGGCGCTTGACAGGGGACGGCGCGGATGGCTTCACGCGCCTGGAAACGTCGGCGGCCGAGGCTTATCGCTCGATCATACGGGAGGGGCTGGTTAAGTTTTAACACGCGTTTGACCTGTCCTTAACGCGCCCTTAACACCCAATTGGTACAGTTTGGGTAGAAGGCTGTCGCCCGGTAACGGGTACCTCTCGAGACCGGGGTGACGCGCTTCATCGGTTGAGCGGTGAGAGAGCGGAGAGGTGCGTTGGGCGTGTTGTTTGATCCTGATCGCGGTCTCGACGACGAACTACGATTGATCCATGCGCTGCCAGGCCGCGCGCGCCTGCATGTCCCAGGGTGGTCGGAGCGTACGCAACGCCTGCTGACCCCACGGTTGCTACAACTATCGGGGGTGCGCCGCGTGCAGGGCAACTCGCTCACCGGCAACGTACTCGTCTTGTTCGATCCCTCCGCGACCAGTGCGGAGGCTATCCGTACAGGGCTACGGGCGCTACTGGGCGCGACCGCCGTGGCGTCCAACAACGCCCATGCGCCCGCGTTTCCTCACAAAGCTAGCGCTGGCCCACGGCTTGTCCCACCTCTCGCCATCGGATGTTCAGTGCTGCCGCCAAGCGAGGTCGTTGTGCGGGGCTACCATAGCGCCGCGCCGTCCCTCATCCCCGTTCCAGGTCCCGGCCATCCACGACGGCTATCCTCGGCTGCCGTGTCGCCATCAGTCGCGTACCACGGCCGGGCTTTCGACATCATCCGCCTGCTCGACGGCGTAAGCGGCGTGCTGGGGGTGGGCGTCTGCGTCGTCAACCTCTTGCTCTCCGGCAGCGTGTTCGGCCTGATCGTCAATGGCCTGGAGCTGCTGCGCGTCTGTAGCGAGGCGTTGGTCCGGCATCCTGAACCCCAAGCGCCACATGGGTGGGCGGAGTACGGCGGCTACATCATCGTCGCGCGCGACGCCGCCTGGATTGTCGTCTAACCTCTCCCGGCAACAGCCCTGGTCCTCGTCCCAATGGTGTATAATACATCGTCACGAGATATAAAAATAGGTCGTGTGGTTTGTGCGGGGTGTCCTCCACGATGGTGATGGCGCCCGCCGTGGGCCTGACCATGAAAGGTCGTGGTAGACGATGCGGCTTTTAAGGTCCGGTTCTTGCCATGACCTTTCATGATCAGGCCGTGTGGCGCCATCGTAGGGAACGCCCCAATTAGGTATGAGTGTTGCGCTACGTTGCGTATTACATGAAAAAGGAGAAAAGAACATGGCTCTGGACGACTATGTAGAGCCCGAGGTAGCGATAGCGGCGGCGGCGGCGGCGGCGATCTTTTCGCCGCGCGTGCGCGGTGTCCTGCGTAAGGGCGCCGTTTATGGAGTGGCGGGGGTGTTGGTCGCCGGCGATGCGGTCGGGTCGTTCGTCCGTGGCGTCGGGCGCGGCGCACAGAACGCCGCGAGCACGACGGCTGACGTTGCTGGGAAGGCTGTCGATGCGACAAAGGATGCGGCCGGGAACGCGGCCGGCGCGGCCGGGAGCGCGGCAGGCGCGGTGACGGGCACGACGGACCATGCCGCGGGTGCGCCAACGGATACGGCTGAGAACACTATGGACACAGCGACGAGCGCAACTAAATCCGGGGCGAACGCGGCCACGGCTGGCGGCGGCACAATGAGTGCGACTCCGACCACGCCCGAGGCGGCCGCGGACGAGTTGGCCGCCGTCGCCCAGGGGACAACCGACGGCACGACAACGTCCGGGCGGCGGAGTCGGCGCGCCCAGGCGGAGCAGGCGGAGGACGTCCCCCATGAGTGAAACGCAGAGCGAGACCGCCGCGAACGTCGATCAGCGTCCGGCCACGGCGCGCGCCGAGGATGCGGTCGATCAGGCCGGGGAGCGGGTGGGCCAGTTCGCCGCCCTCCTTGGTCACCGTCTTCAGGTGTTCGCGGCCCGCGCCCGCGAGGAGGCCGAGGATATCTGGGCCGAGGCCCAGAGCATGCGCCATGCGGACGAGCAACCCTAGCCTGATGAGTATGGCTAGTACCGTCGAACCACAGTTGCTGCGCGCGGTTCCCGGCCGCGCGCGCATCCATGTGCCCGGTCTGTCCGCGCACGACGCCCCGGCGATCGAAACGGCGCTCCAGCGCGTGCCAGGTGTCCGCGCCGTCGAGGCTCAGCCCCTCACCGGCAATGTCCTGGTCCTGTACGATCGCCAGGTGACGAACGACGGCGCGCTCCTCGACGCCGCGCGCGCCTTCGCTCATGGCGCGCCCCACGGCACGGGCCGGGACGCCACGCCCCACGGTACGGGCCAAGATGCCACACCCGCGTCGAGCGAGGAGGAGCAAACGCCGTCGACCGCGTACACCCGGTCCCCGCGCGTGATCTCCTCCGGACGTGGGAGCGCCAAGCGCGCGCGCATCGCCGTGCGCGGCCTCGACCGCGACCCCGACCTGGCGCGCCGTGTCGTCGAACGCCTGGAGCGCCGCCCCGGCGTACACGCGCGCGCGAACCCACTCACGGGTCGCGTGCTGGTCGAGTTCGATGAGCACCAGGAGGACATCCGCGACCTGCTGACCGATGTCAAGGGCGTGGAACTGCCCGACCTGCCCGGCGAGGATAACCCGACCCACCTGCTCGACCCCGCGCCGCTGGCGCAGAGCGCGACGCGCACGACGGGCGCGGCCATCGGGCTCGGTCTCGTCGCCGCGCAACAGGTCGCCGGCGTGACGGTCTCCGCGCCCGGCGCCGCGCAGGCGTCCGGCATCATCGGCATCGTGCAGGGCTTCCCCGCGACGCGCAACGGGCTGCGCGCCATCCTGGGCCGTAATGTCTCCGATCTGCTCTTCAACGGCGCCAACATCGTCGCCCTCGCCCTCTCGGGCAGCCCCGTCGGCCTGGTCACGACGGGCGCGGAGTCGCTGCGCCTGCTGACCGAGGTCGTGGCGCGCCGCCGCGCGTTCAAGCGCTACGAGGAGCGGCTGGGCGACGCGGCGGACTCAGAGCCGGGCGCGACAGTGCGCCTGGAAGCGGGCGAGCGTAGCCCGCTGGCCGCCACCGTCGACGCGGGGACGGGCACGGCGATCGAGCGCGACGGGTCGCCGGTCTCCATCGGCCCCGGTGCCGCGATCTCGGCCGGCGCGCGCGTGCAGGGCGGTCCGTTCGTGGTCACGCTGCGGGCCGATCGGCCGTTCACACCCCAACCGCGCCCCGCGCCGCCGACGCCGGCGCTGCCCGACCGCTACCAGCAGGTGTTAGGACCAATCTCACTCGCCTACGCCGTGGGCGTCGGGGTGGTGACGCGCTCGCCCGGCCGCGTCTTCGAGGCGTTGCTGCTGGTCAACCCGCGCGCGGCCCTCGTCGGCGCGGAGTCGGCCAGCCTCAGCGCCGGAGCACACGTCCTGCGTGCGGGGGTGACGGTGGTCGGCTCGCGCCCGGATCGCGGCGTGCGCCTCCCGCAGGCCCTGGTGATCGACGAGCCGCGCGTGCTGACGGACGGGATTGAGCTGACCGGCGTCGTCCCCCTTACCGAGACGCGCGATGTCGCGGACGTGCAGTCGCTGGCGGGCGGCGTAGCCGCGGCGGCGGGCTCGCCCTGGGGCGCGGCCTTCCGCGCAGCCGGCGGGACGCCGGCGACCGAGGGCCTTTTCGACGGGACGACCGCGCGCGCCACGATCGGCGGCGCGCGCTACACACTCGGTCCGCTACAGGCCGGGGAGACCCTGCCGGCGGCGGAGCGCCTGCGCGGGCGCGGGGCCACGCTGGTGGCGCTACGCGGCGGTGATGGGGCGCCCATCGCCCTCTTCGCGCTGCGCGCGCGGCTCGCGCCCGGCGTGGCCGACCTCGTCGCGGCCTGTCGCCGCCATGAGGTGGAGATCGGGCTGATCGGCCGCGGCGCGTCCGCGCGGACGGTCGCCCACCGCGCCGATGTGCCGCTGCTGGACGAGGATAACGCGGTGGCGGCCGTGCGCGCCCGCCAGGAGAACGGCGCCCGCGTGGCCGTGCTCTCGGATAGCGCGCACACGGCGGAGGCCTTCGACGCCTGCGACCTGGCCATCGGCCTGACGTCGGGGCGCGGCAGCCGTTTCCCGGCGCGGGCCGACCTGCTGGCCCCCGACCTCGCGGGCGTGGTGTCCATCATCGATGCGGGGGCGCAACGCGAGGCCACGGCGCGCGATTCCGTGGGCCTCTCGATCCTGGCTAACATCGCCGGCGCCGTCTGGGGCGTCCGCGGCGGCGCGGGCATCGCGCGCGCCTCGCTCGCCGTCAATGCCGCGACGTTGAGCGCGCTGGCCGACGGCTGGGCGCGGCTGCGTGGCGGCCAGCGCGCGCCATCGACCGTGGCGCGCCTGGTCGATCCGCGTCCCGAGCGCTGGGGCGCGCGCGACGTGGCGGATGTGCTCAAGACGCTCCATGCCACGGACGAGGGCCTGACGAGCGCCGAGGCGCTGCGACGCCGTCGCGCGACGCCGCGGCCGCCGCGCCGCCACGAGTTGCTGCGCGCGATTCTCGACCAACTGCGCTCGCCCCTCATCGGCATCCTGGCCGCCGGCGCCGGCCTCTCGCTCGCGCTTGGTTCGCCGCTGGACTTCGTCCTCATCGGGGCGACGATCGGCGTCAATGTGGCCGTGGGCGCCTGGCAGGAGCGCAGGGCTGGCCAGGCCGCCGCCGCGCTGGAGCGCCTGGGCGCGGCCACGGCGCGTGTGCGGCGCGACGGCGCGCCGGTGACCGTGCCGGCGTCCGCTGTCGTGCCGGGTGACGTGCTCGTGCTGCAATCGGGCAACCGCGTCGCCGCCGACGCGCGCCTGGTGGAGGCGCGCAACCTGGAGGTCGACGAGGCGTCGCTGACCGGCGAGTCGCTGCCGGTCCCCAAAGCCCCCGACGGCGGGACCGATGCGAGCCGTGTGGTGCTGGAGGGCAGCGACGTCACCGTGGGCACAGGGCGCGCCGTGGTCGTGGCCGTGGGGTCGGGCACGCGCATGGGCGCGACCGCCGCGGCTCTGACCATCGAGGAGACCGCGCAGAGCCCGCTCGGCGCGCGGCTCGCGCGCATGTTCCGCCAGGTGCTGCCGTTGATCGGAGTCGGCGGCGCCATCGTGGTGGCCTCGAACCTGTTGCGGGGACAGGGGCTGCTGCCGTCGCTGCTCGTGGGTTCGAGCATCGCCATCGCCGCCGTGCCCGAGGGCTTGCCGCTGCTGGCGGGCGTGGGTCAGGCCGCCGTGGCCAGCCGCCTGGCCGGCCGCGACGCGCTGGTGCGCCGGCTTGGCGCGGTGGAGGCGCTCGGCCGCGTCGATGTCGCGTGTACCGACAAGACGGGCACGCTGACCGAGGGTAAGCTCGCCCTGACTCTCGTGGCCGATGTCCACACGGACGCGCCGCCGTCGCGCGAGGACCTGCCGTCCGACCTGCGCGCGGTGTTGCGCGCGGCCGGCCTGGCCAGCCCGCGTCCCGACGCCACCGACGCCGGTGTCCATTTCACCGATGTGGCCGTCGTGCGCGGCGCCGTGGACGCGGGTCTGGACGGCGACCTGCGCGTGGAGCGTACGGCGGAGGCGCCGTTCGATCCCGCGCGCGCCTTCCACGCCACTGTCGCCGCTGGTCACCTCTACATCAAGGGCGCCAGCGAGGCGCTGCTGCCGCGCTGCGATCGCGTGCGCGACGGCGGCGTGGAAAAGCGTCTCGACGAGGTTGGCCGCCGGGCCCTGCGCGCCCGTGCCGAAAGCCTGGCGGGGCGTGGCCTGCGCGTGCTCATGGTCGCCGCGGGCGCCGCCCACACGCCCGTCGACGACCCGCGGGGGCTCGTGGCGCTCGGCTTCGTGGGCATCAGCGACCCGCTGCGGCCGGACGTGCCGGCGGCGGTGCGCCGCTGCCAGGAGGCGGGCGTCCGCGTGATCATGCTCACGGGCGACAGCCCGGCCACCGCGCGGGCCATCGCCGGTCAGGCTGGCCTGCTCGACGGCGGCGATGTGCTGACGGGCGCCGACATCGCCGAACTGCAGAACGGCGACCTCGACCGGCGCCTGGAGCGCGCGGCGGTGATCGCGCGGGTCACGCCGCTGGATAAACTACGCATCGTGGAGAGCCTGCAGCGTCACGGCCACACCGTGGCCATGACGGGCGACGGCGTCAACGACGCGCCGGCGCTGCGCCTGGCCGATGTGGGCGTGGCGATGGGTCGCGGCGGGACCGAGGTGGCGCGGCAGGCCGCCGACGTGGTGCTCGCCGACGACGACTTCGCCACGCTGGTCGAGGCGCTCGTCGAGGGGCGTAGCTTCTGGCGCAATATCCGGCGCGCCCTGGGCCTGCTCCTGGGCGGCAACCTGGGCGAGCTCGGGCTGGTGGTCGGGGCCAGCGTGCTGGGGCTGGCCTCGCCGCTCGTCACGCGCCAAATCCTGGCCGTGAACCTGATCACCGACGCCCTGCCCGCGCTGGCCGTGGCCTTGCAGCGGCCGGCGGACCGCAACCTGGCGGGGCTGGCCCGCGAGGGCGAGGGCGCGCTCGACAAGCCGCTGCGCGACGATGTGCTGCGCCGTGGCGTGTCCACGGCCGCGCCCGCCCTGGCCGCTTACCTCGTCGCGCTTGGGACTGGTGGTTTGCCGCAGGCGCGCGCGGTCGCCTTCGCCAGCATCGTGACGACGCAGCTCGCGCAGACGCTCGACGCGGGCCGCACCGGCGACGGCTTGACCCGGCCGGTCGTGGCCGCCGTGGCCGCCTCGGGCGGTCTGCTTGTGGCGGCCCTGACCGTCCCGGCGCTGCGCGAGTTGCTCCTGCTGGCCGCGCCGACCCCGCTGGGCTGGGTACTGATCGGCGCGGGGGGACCGGCGGCCATCCTGCTCAACCGCGTGCTCGGCGCGACGGACGCCGGCGCGCGCCTGCCGGCGTTACCGGTCCCGGCGCTACCCCGGCTGCTGCCGACGCCACGGCCGGCGTAATATGGGCATGCGGGACGCGCGGATCACCGGGGCGCGGCCCCATCCGTTCCCCACGGCGCGGCGGCTCCTGGCCGAGTTGCTCGGGACATTCGGGCTCACGTTCACCGCCGCCGGCGGTCCGGTCATCGTCGCGGCCAGCGGGGTCAGCGTCGGCCTGCCGGCCCTCGTCGTCGCGCCGGCGCTCTTCGTGATGGCCATGATCTACTCGGTCGGCAACCTCTCGGGGGCCCACTTCAACCCAGGGGTGACCCTGGCGTTCGCCCTGCGCAAAGATTTCCCCTGGCGCCGCGCGCCGGGCTACTGGCTGGCCCAGCTGGTCGGCTCCGTCGTCGCCGCGCTGTTGCTGCGCGCGCTCTTCGGCTCCGCCGGCCACCTCGGCGCGACACTGCCACATCACGGGGAACTGGCCGCGCTGGTCATGGAGATCGTGCTGACCTTTTTTCTGATCACGGTGATCCTGGCCACGGCCACGAACCACAAACTGGTCGGGCACAACGCCGCGCTGGCCGTGGCCGGAACCATCGCGCTCGACGGGCTGTTCGCCGCGCCGATCAGCGGCGCCTCGATGAACTCGGCGCGCTCCTTCGGGCCGGATCTAGTGGGCGGCCAAATGTCCACGTATTGGATCTACCTGGTGGGGCCGCTCTGCGGCGCGGTGATCGCCGTGGTGATGGCGTGGCTGCTGCGCGGCGGCACGTCGGAGCACGCGATGGAGGCCGCCCAGGGCGATTAATCTTTGGCACGCGGCGTGCGATTGTTAAGAGCATGTTAAGGCATTGTTAAATGCTTGTTAAGCGCCGTCAGGTGTATCATGCTCTCCGAGCTCGTCATCCGCTTTATTCTTGGCGGTTTGATCGTGTCGATCTTCGCCATCATCGGCGAAGTCTTCCAGCCCAAGACGTTCGCCGGTATCTTCGGCGCCGCGCCGTCGGTCGCCCTGGCCTCGCTCGGCCTGGCTTTTCTGACCAAAAGCGTCCAACATGCGTCGCTGGACGGGCGGTCGATGCTGTGCGGGGGTATTAGTTCATCTTTGCAATAGGAGTTGAGACGCATGGCCCCCTCCCCATCGTTCCGATTAGGCCGCCCGGTACCGCTGTTGGCGGTCGAGGCGGCGGT
>JAABUZ0100003440.1_pt1 | contig 23455 bp, 21 predicted proteins | sample 5562091 | NCBI WGS metagenome assembly JAABUZ01 (sample SAMN12813069, study PRJNA571459) | rock metagenome | isolation source: Antarctica rocks | place: Antarctica: Victoria Land, Linnaeus Terrace sud | collected 2015-12-21
TGCCCGATGCGGGAACGTCTGGAACGCGACGTCCGGGCGGCCGTGCTGGCGGTGTCCGCAGCCGTGCGGGTCGAGGTCCGTTTCACCGTGATGGACGAGCAGCAGCGCCGGAAGGTGGCGCAGACGATCGCGGTGGACCGCCCCGCCGCGGCAAGCCCCTTGGCCACGGAGGTGTACGCCGTGGCCAGCGGAAAGGGTGGGGTGGGCAAGTCCAGCATTTCCGCCAACCTCGCCGTCGCGTTGGCCAGGCAGGGCAAGACCGTTGGCCTGCTGGATGCGGACGTCTGGGGGTATTCGGTGCCGCAGCTGTTCGGGGTGCGCCGCAAGCCCATTGCTATGGACGGCGTGATGCTGCCCGTCGAGGCCCACGGTGTGCGGCTGATGTCCACCGGCTTCCTGGTCGAGGACGAGGCGCCGATCGTCTGGCGGGGCCCGATGCTGCACAAGGCGCTGCAGCAGTTCCTCCACGACGTGCTGTGGGGCTCCTTGGACGTGCTGGTGCTGGACCTTCCGCCCGGTACTGGCGACGTCACGCTGTCGGTGCTGGAGCTGCTTCCCGACGCCGCGCTGCTCGCCGTCACCACCCCGCAAGAGGCCGCCCGCACGGTCGCGAGCCGGGTCGGCGCCATGGCCCGCGACGCCCGGATGCCCGTCGCCGGCGTCATCGAGAACATGTCGGAGCTGATATGCCCTTGCTGCGGAACGCATTCCGCGTTGTTCGGCTCCGGCGGCGGCGCGCAGCTCGCCACGGAGCTCGGCGTTGCGCTGCTCGCCCAGGTGCCCTTGGACCTGGCGCTGCGGGAAGCAGGGGACAGCGGTGTTCCGGTCGTCGCCGGTGCCCCAACGAGCCCTTCCGCCGTGGCACTGACATCGGCCGCGGCGGCGCTGCGCCCGGTGCGCCGCAGTCTCGTCGGCCGGCCGTTCGAGCTCTCCGTGGTCCGCGGATCGACCAACTGACCCCGCCATACAAGAGGGTGTTGTGGCCCGCGGACGTAGACTCGTCCCCGTGTTGCTGAGTCCCAGGGTTCCGCACCTCGCGGCCCTCGAAGTGCTGCTCGCGGTCGCCCGCACCGGTAGTTTGAGCCGGGCCGCCCGCGAGGTGGGGATCAGCCAGCAGGCGGTCTCCTCCCGCATCCGCTCCCTAGAGGCGCAGACCGGCGTGGCCCTGGTCTCCCGCGCGGCCCATGGCTCCACGCTGACCCCGGCCGGTGTCGTTGTCGCCGGATGGGCCGATCGCCTCGTCGAGGTCGCGCACGAGCTCGACGTCGGCCTGGCCGCGCTGCGCAACGATCGCCGCACCCGGTTGCGGATCAGTGCCAGTCTCACCGTCGCCGAGCAGCTCCTGCCTGGTTGGCTGGTCTCCCAACGCGCCGCCGCCCGGCTGCGTGGCGAGGCCTCAGCAGAGGTCGTGCTCACCGCGACCAACAGCGGGACGGCCATCCAGCACGTGCGCAGTGGCGAGGCAGATCTCGGATTCATCGAGGACCCCACGGTCCCCAAAGGCATCCGCAGCAAAGTGATCGGGCACGACGAGCTGGTGGTCGTAGTACGGCCTGATCACCCGTGGGCGCGGCGCCGGCGACCGGTAACGGCCGCCGAGCTCGCGGGTACCCCGCTGGTCAGCAGGGAAGAGGGATCCGGGACCCGCCATGCGTTGATCGTCGCTCTTGCCGGCGCGCTCAGTGCCGCGGAGGCCGAGCTTCCTGTCGCGCTGGCCCTGTCGACGACCTCAGCGGTACGCGCGGCCGTGGTGGCCGGAGCCGGTCCCGCCGTGCTCAGCGAGTTGGCGGTGTCCGACGACCTCAGCAGCCGCCGGCTCGTGCGGGTATCGGTGCAGGGGCTCGACCTGCGCCGCCCGCTGCGCGCGGTATGGGTCGGCCCACGGGTTCCCCCCGCCGGGGCGGCCCGCGATCTCGTCGGTCACGTCGTCAGTCACGCCCGTGAGGGCGCAGACCGGGCCGGGGGGCGCCCGTCGTGAGCGTCAGAAATTCTCGGGCCGCCCCGCGCGGATTCGAGCCCCGTCGCCACACGGCGCGCAGTGACCGGCGCAGGTCGATGTCGCGCAACGGTATCTCGAGCAGCCGACCGTCGCGGAGTTCGTTGGCGACCGCGAGTTCGCTGAGCACGGCGGGATGGTCCCCGGAACTCACCAGCACTTTGACGGCCGCGTTGGAGTCCAGCTCGACCGCCGGCTCGGCCACCTGCGGTCCTAGTGCGTGGCGCAGGGCCTCCCGGGTGCCGGACCCGGCCTCCCGGGACACGAGGAGCATCGCGGCCAGCTCCGCGGCGGTGACCGGCCGGCGCCGCCGCGCCAGCGGGTGGTCCGGGGACGCGATCAGGACGAGCCGGTCCGTGGCCACCTTGCGGCAGTGCAGGTCGGTGGGAATCGTCGGCGTCTCGACGAAGCCGAGGTCGGCCGTGCGGGCGCGCACGGCCGAGATGACATCTTGGGAGTTCGCGACCCGCAGCTGCACCGTCGCCTGGCGCCCTCGGCGGCGGAACTCGTTGAGCCACGACGGGACGAGGTACTCGGCGATGGTTTGGCTTGCGGCCAGATGGAGCTGCCCGCCGGCATCGGTGGAAAGGGCCCGACTTCCGGTGACCAGCGTGTCCACCGCGTCGACGATTGTCCGACACCAATCGGTGATCATCCTGCCGTCCGCGGTGAGCACGGCCCCTCTGGTGCGGCGATCGAGCAGCTCCAGCCGTAGCTGGCGCTCCAGTACCTGAATCCGCTTGCTCGCCGAGGGTTGACTGATCTGCTCGGCGCGTGCGGCAGCCGAGATGCTGCCGAGGTCGGCGACCAGCGTCAGCATCCGCAGTGCGGCGAGATCGAGGTCGGGGTGATCGGTGGTGGACATCGGTCTCCGCGCATCCACTTGTTGGTGCATGGTCATAGCCTGCCGTTATCTTTGCGCGGCTACCCCTGGAGCGCTAGCTGGACGCGATGGTGAGTGCTCCCGCGGCGATCACGAGTGCGATGACAGCCGCGCGAAAGACCTTCGCCGGCAGCAGCCCCGCGATCCGCAGACCGACAACGTTTCCGACGACGGCTGCGGCCACGAATACCGGCAGCATCGGCCACAGCACCGCGTGGGGTATTTCGTCGCGCACCTGCAGGATGCCCAGCGACATGGTGTTGGCGACGATGAAGTAGCCCGCGAGGTCGGCGAGGAAACTGAGCGGGGGAATGCGTGCACGACTGAGCAGCAGAACCGGCGGTGGGCCGCCGAGCGAGGTTGTGGTGCTCAGGTAGCCGCCGACCGCTCCGGTGGCAGCCTGCGCCGCGGAGGAGGGCGTCCATGGCCGCCCGCCTGCGGGGATGGCCAGGTAGATGCCGCTCAGCATGACCACCGCGCCCGCCCCCGCCTTGAGGTAGTGCGCCGGTAGGAGGTTGACGGTCTCCGCGCCGAGCCACGCGCCGGGAATGCTCCCGAAGCCCAGCAGTGCGACCCGACGCCAGTCGACGCGGTCCCGCAGGCGGTAGGCCACGGCCAACCGGGAGAGGACGCCGGTGACCAGATTGACGACGACCACCTCCGGAAGGGTGAACCCGACCAGCAGCATCAGCGGCGTCGCGATGAGCGCGGACCCGAAGCCGGTGGTGCCGCCGATCGTCGCGGCGATGCCGACGCAGAGGGTACCCAGGACAAGAGTGGTCAACGGGGATGGTCCTCGATCTTGGCGGCCCATCCCATTGCCGGTAGCGGAGGCGTCACGTCAAGTATTCGATCGCGGCGGCCGTCGCCGCGCTCGCCACCACGGCGGCGGACATCACGGCGGCGGCATAGCGACCGACGCCGACATTGCCGTGCCGCAGCGCCCGTCCTCGCCGGTAGGAGACCGCGGCCATCACCAGCATCGTGGCCGCGCTCAACAGGGCTGGGGTGGTGGCCAGACCCCAACTCTGCTGGGCGGCCTGGTGCAGGAAGAGCGCCGCGATGGCGGCGCTGGACAATGCGGTGCGCTGCCAGGCCAGCGCGGTGCGCTCCGCCTGCAGGCCCGGGCCGGGCGGTACGAAATCCGTCATGAGATCAGCACCGCGAGGCCGGCGAGCAGGGCGATGATCCCCGCGCCGACGGCCACAATCGGCACCAGGGTGTTGCCGGGTAGCGGTGCCCCCCGGCGCATCGCCTGCTGCACCGACCGCCAATGGGAGTAGGCGCCCACCGCAAGAACAATCGCCAGGACCAGGGCGCCCACGGCGAGTGCCGTCTGGACCCACGTTATCTGGAACGGGGCTACCAGCTGGTGCACCGCCACTCCGCCGGCCAGCAACCCCAACGCCGTCCGGATCCAGGCCAGGAAAGTTCGCTCGTTGGCCAGCGTGAAACGGTAGTCCGGCTCACGGTCCTCGACGTGCTGTTGCTCGTGCCGCATCGTCATATGTTCTTCCAGGTCGGCGGGCATGGAGTGCTACAACGAGATCAGTGTGGTCTTCGGTGGTTCGAGACGCGAGGCGTCGTTAGCTTGCGAGCCTTTCACTTGGGCGGAAGACATCAGGAGGTAGGACCTGCGGGCCTCACGTTCGTCCTCCTCGTCGATCATCCGCAGATGGTCCAGCACGTCCCGGCGCTGCGGGTTGTCGCCCTTGACGCCAAGGGGGTGCATCAACCCCATTGTCGGTGGCGGTCACAGCCAACCACGCGAGACTTCAGGGAGCAGTCCTACTAGGCTGAGTGTCAGCCACACGTGCTCAGCCGAATAGCGTTGCGCTGCAGCGCACGTGGTTCTCAAGGTTTCGATCTGGTTGGGGAGCGTCCTTTTGTCGATGTCACGGGAGACGGGGTCCGTATTGATCGGCGCCGAAGTCGCGGGCGGCTCGCAGACGATCATGAGGGCGTTGTCGGTCTTGCAGGCCCTCCGCGACTCCGATACGGACGTGGGCGTGACCGACGTTGCCCGGATCGCGGCGTTGCCCTCGAGCACGGTCCATCGGATCCTGCGGACGTTGGTGACAGCCGGCTATGTCGTGCAGAACAGTGAGACTGAACGCTATCGCCTGGGCCGACAGGCGTTTCTCCTCGGCCGTGCGGCGGGCAACACCCTCGGCTTCGACGCGGCGATGCCAATGCTTGAGCGCCTTGCCGATGAGACGGGGGAGTCGGTCAACCTTGTTGTCCGCGACGGCGACCAAGGCCTGGTGGTGCTCAGGGTCGAATCCCAGCAGCCGTTGCGATTCATGCAGTCAGTCGGCGCCAGAATCCCGCTCTACTGCACTAGTACGGGAAAGGTTCTGCTCGCGTTCGGCGGCGACCTCAACCGCGAGGTGGCCCGCCTGGGTGAACTCGAGCGGCTCACGTCCAGCACGATCACATCTCCCCGACGGCTACTCGAGGAGCTGACTGCAGTTCGCGATCGCCAGTTCAGTGTGAACAAGGGGGAACGCATCCCCGGGGTCTGCGGCGTCGCCGCACCGCTGCTCAGACCGAGCGGTGTGGCAATCGCGGCGTTGGCGGTGCAAGGCCCCGAGTTCCGGATCCCGGATGAACGTATCGCCGAACTCGGTTCGTTGGTGATCAGCACCGCCCGAGCCGTCGTCGCCGCACTGCCTACGGGCTATCAGATTTGACGGGGACATCGGGCGTCAGTCCGATTCGGCGTGTCGGGTCGATGAACATTGCGGCGCCGGCTCCGATGAACAGCAGCGCCGAGGACAGTACGAACGGAACCTCCCAGCTGCCTGTCCGGTCGACCAAGAAGCCGAAGATGAACGGAGACAGGATGCCCGCCACGCCGAACCCGGTGTTCATCAGTCCTGATGCGGTACCGGCGTGGGCGGGAGCGATGTCCATGGGGATGGACCACAAGATGGGATTGGTGAGCTCGAGGAAGAAAAAGGACATCGCCAAACAAATCGCGGCGACGGTCAGGTTGTGGATGAACAGCGTCGGCATGGTGAAGGCGAAGGATCCGAGCAACCCGGTGACCAGCACTGCCCGTCGCGCCAACTTGAGGTTGCCTGTCGTGCGGTACACCCGGTCGGAGATGATCCCGCCCGCGCTGTCGCCGACGACTCCCGCAAAGAGGACGAGGCTGGTGAACAGAGCGAACTTCGTCAAGTTCAGGCCGTAGTTGTCCTTGAAGAACGACGGGATCCAGGTGAGGAACACCCAGAGGGTCCAGCCGTAGCAGAAGTCGACGAAGGTGACCGGAAGGATCCGGCGAAGCATCGGTCCCCACGGGACCGGCGGTCGGTCCTCAACCTGAACATATGCGGGGAGTTCGGCCAACTCCTCCGGTGTCATCTTCGAGTGTGTTCGGGGCTCGTCCCGGAAGTAGGCGTACCAGGCGATAACCCACAACAGGCTGAACCCTCCAGTGATCAGGAATGATGCGCGCCAACCGAGCGAGGCGATGATCCCCGCGATCACGATGGGCGCCACGGCGTTGCCGATCCGTGATGCGGAGTGGGTGACGCCTTGGGCAAGTCCGCGGCGGTCCTCGGGCATCCACTTGGCCATCGCGGAGGTCGCGGTCGGGAATGAGGCCCCCTCCCCGAAGCCGAGCCCCAACCGGGCGCCAACCAGGGACGCGAGACCGGTCGCCATCCCGGTTGCGGCCGTGGCCAGGGCCCACAGCAGGCCGACGATGCCGAGCACCTTGCGCGGTCCGAAGCGATCTCCGATCAGTCCGCCGATGATCTGGAAGAACGCGTAGGGAATGGCGAAGGCGGACAGGGCCAGGCCGAGCTGAGTGTTCGACAGATGCAGGTCGGACTTCATGAACGGTGCCGCCGTGGAGATGCTGACCCGGTCCAGGTAGGTGATGAAGTACATCGCGCAGAGCAGGAGCAATACCTTGCCCCGGACCCGGCTCATCAGGGTCTTCACTACCGCGGGGCCGCGAGTGGGGCGGGGAACCCGCTGCGTTTGTACGGCTGAATTGTGTGACACCGGGTTACCACCTTCTGGTCGCGTCGTGTGGCGCAGGGTTTGCGGCTCCCGCCGGCCGCACTGCGTGTGTGCTCCAGGGGGAGGAGTATTCCATTTGATGGGAACGCATCCCAAAGTGACGGTAATCACCGTCGCCCCAAGTGTCAACGTCTTCTTCGGGCCCGCTTGATACCTGACGACCGTCGACACGCTAGAACGAAGTGTCTCAAGCGAATCGGCTTGCGTCGTAGCTCTCACGGGGTTCGCCGCTACTGCAAGACAACCGCGCCGCTTGACAGCATGCGACTGGCCAGCCATCGTAAATGGGATAGAGTTCCATTCAGAAGGACATTTGACGACGGTTCTCGGCTCGGACCGTCCCATCCCATAGTTCATCTGCACGAGGAGCAGTTCATGAGCAGTTCCACCATCACCCGACCGGTCCCCGATCCGTCCGCAGAAGCGGAGGTACGCCGGGATGTTGCGGAGCTGGTACGTCGCGGGCGCGCGGCGCAGGCGCGATTCGAGGCCTTCGACCAGGCCAGGGTGGACGCTGTCGTCGCCGCTGTGGCCTGGGCGATCTACGAGCCCGGTCGTGCGCGGTCCCTGGCGACCACCGCTATTCGCGACACCGGCCTCGGTCGCCTCGAGGACAAGGTGATTAAGAACCAGCGCAAGACGATCGGCACGCTGCAGGATTTGACCGGGGCACTCTCGGTCGGCGTGATCGGTGAAGACCCCGCCCGCGGTATCACCGAGTACGCCAAGCCGGTGGGAGTGGTCGCGGCCGTGTGTCCGTCGACCAATCCGTCCGCGACACCGGCCAACAAGACCATGATGGTGCTCAAGGGTCGTAACGCCGTCATTCTGTCCCCTTCCCCCAAGGGAGCCTCGACACTTGCCGAGCTGGTCGGCTACATCCACGCCGAGCTGGACAAGGTGGGAGCCCCCCGGGACCTGGTCCAGTTCCTGGAAAAGCCGAGTAAGGCGCACACCTACGAGCTCATGCGCCAGTGTGACCTGTCGGTCGTGACCGGCTCGCAGAAAAATGTCCAGGCGGCCTACAGCAGCGGCAAACCGGCGATCGGGGTCGGCGTCGGCAACGCGCCAGTGATCGTCGATGCCACCGCGGACGTGCCGGGCGCAGCCGCCAAGATCAAGTCCAGCAAGGTCTTCGACTACGCCACCAGCTGCTCCTCGGAGAATTCCGCGCACATTCACGACAGTGTCTACGACGCCACCATCGCCGCACTCGAGTCCGAAGGCGGCTACCTGCTCAGCCCCCAGCAGAAGCAGAGCCTGCAGTCGGCGATGTGGGTCGACGGCAAGCTCAATCCCAAGGTGATGGCGCAGTCGCCGGCAACCATCGCCTCGATGGCGGGCCTGTCCGACGTGCGGGCCCAGCAGGCCGAGTTCTTCATGGTGGAAGAGGACGGCTTTGGCCCGCAGAGCCCCTTCTCCGGCGAAAAGCTTTCGGTGGTGCTGACCGTCTACCGGTTCAGCGACCTCGACGACGCACTCGCGCGCATCCAGAACATTCTGGACTTCCAGGGTGCCGGGCATTCCTGCGGTATCCACACCGCCGACGAGCAGCGCGCGCGGCACGTCGCCGAACGCCTACGAGTTGCCCGCGTGCTGGTCAACCAGGCGCACTGCTTCGGCACCGGTGGAGGTTTCGACAACGGCTTGGGGTTCACCCTGACGATGGGTGCGGGCACGTGGGCCGGCAACAGCATCTCGGACAACCTGTCCTACCGGAACTTCCTCAACATCACCCGCCTGGCGAGGGTCATCCCACCCCGGATACCCACCGAGGACGAGGTGTTCGGCACGTATTTCGCGACGTACGGAAGGTAAAACATGAACCTGCTCGAACACCACGGCAAGCGCCTCCTCCGCGACGGCGGGATCGCCACCCCGCCGGGCAGCACCGCAGGCACTGTCCCGGACTGCGCGGCTGCCGCGGCGCGCCTGGGTTCCCGGGTGGTCCTCAAGAGTCAGGTCCCGGCAGGCAAACGCGGCAAATCCGGCGGAATCCGGTTTGCCTCCTCGTCGGCTCAGGTCGAAGACGATGCCGCCCAGCTGCTCGGCAGCGTCGTCGGGGGATTCAAGGTCGAGCAACTGCTGGTCGAGCGGTGCGTCGACATCGCCCGCGAGCTTTACGCCGCGGTCCTCAACGACCCCGTCAGCAAGGGTCCGTTGCTGGTCTTCTCCACGGAGGGCGGCATGGACATCGAGGAAGTGAACGCACGCTCACCGAAGAAGGTGCTCCGGACCCCGATCGACATCCGCCACGGATTCGGTCAGGACGCGGCGGTCACCCTGCTGGCCGATAGCGACCTCACCCCCCGCCAACGCGGCACCGTGGCGCAGGCCCTCGTCCGCCTCTACCACGTCTACCGCACCGTGGACGCGGAGCTGGTCGAGATCAACCCGCTGGTGCTGACCACCGACGACGCCGTGGTCGCCCTGGACGCAAAGGTCTCGCTCGACCCTGGCGCGCGCCCACGCCACACCGACCTGGTCCAAGGCCTGGTGGCGCAGCTTCCGGACACCGCAACCGCGCGTGAGGTCGAGGCCCGCGGCCTGGGACTCGCCCTCATCGAGTTCGACGGCAGTGTAGGTGTGCTCGCGAACGGGGCAGGTCTGACGATGACCACCCTGGACTCCGTCAACCATTACGGCGGGAGGCCGGCGAATTTCCTGGAGATTGGGGGCGACGCCTATACCAAGGCAACCCCTGCGCTGCGGTTGGTGCTCGCCAATCCTCGGGTGCGCAGTCTGGTCGTGAACTTCTGCGGCGCCTTCGCGCGCACTGACGTGATGACCGAGGGTGTGGTCAAGGCAATCGAGGAACTCCGGCCGAGCATCCCGATTTTCTTCAGCATCCACGGCACCGGCGAGGAGGAGGCAATCCGCCTGGTGAGGGAACGTTTGCAGACCGAACCCTTCGACGTGATGGATGACGCGGTCAAGGCAGCTGTCGCTGCCGCTGAGCAGGATGTGGCGTGATGTTGGTAACCGGCGCAGAGAAGGTTCTCGTGCAAGGCCTGACCGGGCGGCAGGGCTCGTTCTGGGGTGCTCGCATGGCTGAGTGCGGCACCAAGGTCGTCGCCGGCACCAGCCCCGGCCGGGGCGGCCAACAGGTAGACGGGGTACCCGTCTACAACACCGTTGCCGAAGCGGCGCGCGAGCACCGGATCGACGCCACGGTGCTGTTCGTTCCGGCGATGCTAGCCAAGGACGCGGTGTTGGACGCGGTGCGGGCCGGCGTGCAAAAGATCGTGCTGTTGGCCGAACACGTGCCCTACCAGGACACGATGGTGATCATGGCCGAAGCCAAGGACGCCGGCGCGCAGGTGCTGGGGCCCAACACCGCCGGCATCGTTGTGCCCGAGGTGTCATCACTGGGCATCATGCCGGCGTTTGCCAAGAACATCTTCCACCCGGGCCGGATCGGAGTGCTCTCCCGCAGCGGCAGCCTTGGCACCCTCATCTGCCTCAACCTTGTCAGTGCCGGTTACGGTCAGTCGGCGTTTATCGGCATCGGCGGTGATCCGATTCTGGGCACCACCACCATCGACGCGGTGCGCGAACTCGACCAGCATGAAGGGACGGATGCCGTCGTGCTGGTGGGTGAGATCGGGGGCGGGATGGAAGAGGATGCCGCCGATTACATCGCTGGCATGCGCAAGCCGGTCGTCGCCTTCATCGCGGGCCGTAGTGCGCCGCCGGAAACTCGAATGGGCCACGCCGGAGCTATCGTCACCGGCGACAAGGGCAGCGGGACCTCCAAGGTCGAGGCACTCGTCGCGGCGGGAGCGACCGTGGTCGATGTGCCCAGTCAGATCGGCGAAGCGCTGCAAGCGGCTGGTATGCGACTCACCGTGCGGTAGGTCACCGCCAGCATCACCATGGTGTTAGCGACCTGGAACGCTGCGCCGGACACGCTCCGGCCCGACAGTCCGGTTCAGATGACCGAGGCTTCCGCGGCACTCGTGGCCCGGCTAGGCACCGCGCGGCGGATCTTTCGGGCGACCGGGTCGCGGTCGGGGCCGGGTGCCACCAGCCGCCACACGATGACGATCAGCGCATTGACCCCGGTCGAGACCACGCCACTGTTGATGCCGCCGATCACCGACGGCCCCTGCAGGTAGAGCACGATCGACAAGACCACGCCGACGGCCATCCCAACGGCAATCGAGTGCGCATTGGTGCGCCGGGAGAACATCACCGCGAGGAAGGCCGGGACCACCTGGGCAATCAGACCGTAGAACAGGTTGAGCACCGTGAGCATCAGGGAGGAGGCGAACACGGTGAGCAACGCACCGAGGACCAGGAAGATGGCCACGCCGACGGTGGCCCAGCGGCGCTGGGCGTTGGCCGGGACTCCGGGGACGAGGTTGCGCGTGATCAGCCCACCGATGCTGAGGGCGGTCGCGGCGAGCACCAGCAGACCGGACAGTGCCGCCCCGCCGGCCACCACGCCAATGAGCCAGTCTGGGAGCAGACCGCGGGTGGTGACCATGAAGATGGTGTTGGGGTTCTTGATGTTCGGGTGCGCCTGCAGGCCGTAGTAGGAGACCAGCACCAAGAGCGGATAGATCAGCATGTACAGCGGCATCCACACCGTCGAGCCCTTGATCGCTCGCTCGGACTTCGCCGGCAGGATGTAGGACGAGCCCAGCCCGAGATAGAACACCAGGGCCTGGAAGATGATCGTGGTGATCGCGAAGGTCATCTCCGAGCCGTGGACCGTGCTCATCGCCGGGGTGATGGCGACGGGGGCGGTCGAGGCACTGGGCCCGTGGGTGGCCATGAGCACAGCGATGCCGACTGCCACGACGGCAAGCACCATCAGCGTGTCCTTCAGGATCGACACGAAGGCGGGGGACCGGATGCCGGACACCGCGATGTAGATGAACGCGAGCACACCGGCGATCACCACGGCTTGCACCGCGGTCAGCTGTACGCCCAGCGAGCTGAGCACCACCTGCAGTCCGATGAACTGGTACTGCCCCCACGGAATGAGGCCGATGAGCAGGGTCACGCAGGTGACGAGCTCGACGGTGCGGCTGGAGAAGTGCCGGCCGAAGATGTCCGGCACCGTCATCGCGTCGTGTCTTTTCGCCGCACGCCAGACCAACGGGGCGAGGAAGTAGCCGAACACGTAGGCCAGCAGGATGTAGCCGAGGAACCAGATGCCGTAGCTGGCACCGTGCGCGTAGATGCCCGAAGGAAATCCGAGCAGGGTACCGATGCTGTACACCTCGCCGACCGCGAGGAAGTACACCAACCAGGCGGGGAAAGACCTGCCGCCCACCAGGAATTCGGAGATTCCGCCGTGACGGTGACCGTGGCCCGCGTAGACCGCGATGCCGACCGAGATGGCGAGAATGACGCAGACAACAGCGATGATCATGAGTCCACCTCGGTGCCGGGGGAGAAGGTGCGGTCGAAGAAGTGCCAGCTGGTCCACAGACAGAGCGTGGTGAGTGGGAAGCAGCAGAACATCCAGAAGAAGACCAGCGGGAATCCGAGCACCTCTGCGTGGATCGGCCCGAGGATCAGCACCCCGCCGACGATGGCGATCACCGGTATGACGAGCCCGATCACCAGGCTGGGCCAGCTTCGAATCATCGCGTTGCCTTTCGCGTGAGGTCAGGTCACTTCCTCAGCTTGCGCTCGCAGTGGCCGACAACACAGGTCCAGAGCGGTCCCGGGCGGGGGTGCCAGCGGTTGACGTCGGTCTGGTCCGGTCGCGGACCCCCGTTCTGGATCTGTACCGGGCGCCGCCGACCCGGCCATCATGAGCAGACCTGCCCAGCCGAAGCGGAGGAGACACCATGAGCGACCGTCCACCCACGCTGGTCTCGGCCGAGAACGTGCTGACGATGGATCCGGCGCAGCCCACCGCCGAAGCCGTGCTCGTCCGGGACGGCGTCGTGGTCGCGGCCGGGAGCAGGACAGAGCTCGAGGATCGAGCCGGAGGGCAGGTCGAGCGCGTCGACCTGCCCGGCACCACGGTCTTGCCCGGCCTGGTCGAGTCCCATGTGCATCCGGTCTACACGGCGATGACCTCGGGCTGGGCCGACTGCCGCAGCCCTGGGTGCGGCAGCATCGCCGACATCGTGCAAGCGCTGCGGGCACAGGTGGGAAAGACCGACGGCTGGGTGCGCGGGTGGGGCTATGACGACACCCTGGTCGCCGAGATGCGGCACCCGACACGGGACGACCTCGACGCAGTATCGACGACGCGGCCGGTGGTGGCCGGGCACATCTCGGGGCACTTTACGGTGGCCAACACGGTGGCGCTGCGGACGGCGGGGATCAGCGAGGACAGCGTGCGCACCGACGACCCGGGTTTCCCGCGCGACGGCGACGGTCGGCTGACCGGGCTCCTGTGGGAGCTCGACGCGTTGACGAGGGTCTTCGACCAGATCCCGAAACCGCGTCCCGATCAGCTGCGAGCCGCGCTGCTGGACACCCTGCACTACGCGACGCAGCGAGGCATCACGACGCTGCACGACCTGGGCGTCGGGCTCATGGCGGGCGGTGCCGAGCTCGAGCTGTACGCCGAGCTGGAGGCATCGCGGGAATTGCCCCTGCACGTGGTCGGTTACCTGCGCGGCGATCTCGCCTTGTCGGCTTCGGACGTCGCGTACTCCGGTGTGGGGCAGGTGGGTCGGCGGTTCCGGCTGGCGGGAGCGAAGTTCTGGGCCGACGGCTCGATCCAAGGTTTGTCCGCCGCGCTGCGCTTGCCCTACGTCTGCCGGCCCGACTCCTGCGGCGAACTGCTGCAGGCGGCGGACGAACTCGCCCGGATGTGCGCCGCCGCGGCGGCCCTGGGCGCGCAGGTGGCGGTGCACGCCAACGGTGACGCCGCGGTCGAGGCGGCGGTCGCCGCGCTGGCTCCGGTGCAGCCGTCGCGACCGGCGGGCAGCGGTCCGCACCGTATCGAGCACTGCCAGGTGAGTACCCCGGCCGACCTCGACGCGGTGCACGCCGCCGGACTCGGCGTCAGTTTCTTCATCAACCACGTCTTCTACTGGGGCGACCGGCACCGGCAGCTGTTTCTCGGCGCCGACCGAGCGGCGGACATGGACGCGCTCACCTGGGCGCGGGACCGAGGCCAGCGGTTCGGTCTGCATTCGGATTGTCCGATCACGCCGATGGACCCGCTGCGCACGATCTGGTCCGCGGTGACGCGTCGTACGCGTGACGGCGACGTCCTCGGCCCTGCCCAGCGACTCGACGTCCGGGCGGCGGTGCAGGCCATGACCACAGACAGCCACTGGCTCGCCGGCGACGAAGCCATCGTCGGCGCGCTGACGCCGGGTCGGCGAGCGGATCTCGTGGCCGTCGACGTCGACCTGGACGCGGCCGACGAGGAGGCCTTGCGCGCGGCGCAGCCCGCCGCGGTCATGGTGCAGGGCGCGTGGGCGCTCGCACCGTAGCGGCGGCCCCCGAGGTGGCCCAGACGGTGGCGCAGACCGTCTGGGAACTGCCCGCGCTGTCGTGGGCACTGGTGCTGGCCGTCATTCTGCTCGGCGGGGTGGTCCGCGGTTTTGGCGGTTTCGGCGCCTCGATGGTCTGGGTGGGCGGGATGTCGTTGCTGCTGCCACCGGCCACGGCGATCCCTACGGCGCTGCTGCTGGAGGTGCTCGCCAGTGTGCAGCTGCTGCCGCAGGTGTGGCGGCACGCGCACTGGCACTCGTTGCGCTGGATGCTGGTCGGCGTCGTCATCGGATTGCCGCTCGGCACCTGGGCCCTGGTGTCCGTTCCCGAGCGCCCGATGCGGCTGGTGCTCGGCGGCGCTGTGCTGATCGCGGTGGTGGCGATGGCAAGCAACCTGCGGTCGGCCGCCCTGCCGGGAGCCCGGGGAGCGGTCGCGGTCGGATCGGTGTCCGGCGCACTCAACGGGGCCTTCGCCATGGGTGGGCCGCCGGCCATCCTGATGTACTTCTCCTCGCCCAGCCAGGTCCGCGTGGGGCGTGCCTCGCTGGTGGTGTTCTTTCTGTTCACCGACCTGCTGGGCACCGCGTCGGCCGGCGTTGGCGGCCTGATCACCATGGAACTGTTGGCTCAGGTGCTGGTCCTCGTCCCGGTGACCCTGCTCGGCGTCGGCGTGGGCGCCTGGTGGTTCCGCCGCACCGGCGCGGAGAGCTTTCGCCGCTACGTGCTCTGGCTGCTCGCCGGGCTCGGCTGCGTGGTCCTGGCCCAGGCCGTCTGGGGCTGAGATCGGACGCGTCTGAGGGGGGCCGGCGATCTGGACCCATCCGTTGGCCCCGAAGTGGTCCTCGACGCCGTTGTGCAGCCGTCCCTAGGGTGATCGCAGACACAATGGCCGCGTCGTAGCGACGTTCCCGGCGGCGGCCCCGCGCCCCATCTTTGTGCCGACGCGTACGAGGACCCATGCAACGCTCCGGAACCCGGCTTGCTGCGTTCCGAAGTGGATTGGAGCAGTCATGACCAGTATCGACTCGGATCGACCGCAGGAGACCGGGCTCGGCAAAGGCCTGAAGCAGCGGCATATGAGCCTGATCGCCCTCGGCGGCGTCATCGGAGCCGGGCTGTTCGTGGGCAGCGGTGTCGTCATCGCCTCCACCGGCCCGGCCGCGGTGGTGTCCTTCCTCATCGCCGGGTGCATCACCATCCTCATCATGCGGATGCTCGCGGAAATGGCCGTGGCCAAGCCCGCGCTCGGCTCGTTCTACGTCTACGCCAGGGAAGCCCTCGGCCAGCGCGGCGGCTTCGCGGTCGGCTGGATGTACTGGTACTTCTTCGTCATCGTGGTGGCCGTGGAGGCCGTCGCCGGCGGCCGCATCCTGCAGCTGTGGGTGCCGTCGGCGCCGCTGTGGATTCTCAGCCTCGGACTCATCGTGCTGCTGACCTGTACGAACCTGGTCTCCGCGCGCTCATACGGAGAGTTCGAGTACTGGTTCTCCTCCATCAAGGTCATCGCGATCGTGCTCTTCCTGGCGGCGGGAATCCTCTACCTCACCGGTGCCTGGCCACACTCTGAACCTGGCCTGCAGAACCTGGTCAGCCACGGGGGCTTCGCCCCCTTGGGCTGGGGCGCGGTGCTGGCTGCCGTGGTGCCGTGCGTTGCCTTCTACACCGGCGCCGAGATCGTCACGATCGCCGCCGCCGAGTCGGTCGAACCGCAACGGGCGGTCGCCAAGGCCATGCGCTCCATCGTGCTGCGGGTCGTCACCTTCTACGTCGGATCCATCTTCGTGGTCGTGGCCATCCAGGCCTGGAACGCCGAGGGTGTCGGCGTCAGCCCGTACGCCGCGGTGCTCGGCGCGCTGGGCATCCCCGGGGTCAGCACGATCATGAACATCATCGTGCTGACCGCAGTCCTGTCCTGCCTGAACTCGGCGCTGTACACCTCCTCCCGGATGCTCTTCGCCCTGACTCGCCACGGCGACGCGCCGCGCTCGCTGACCAAGCTCTCCAAGGGCGGTGTCCCGCGCCGGGCTATCCTCGCCGGCACCCTGGTCGGCTACGTCGCGGTGGTGGCGGCCTACATCTCGCCCGACACGGTCTTCGCCTTCCTCGTCAACTCCTACGGTGCCGTCGCCCTGTTCGTCTACCTGGCGATCGCCATCTCGCAGGTCGTGCTGCGCAAGCGCCTCGAAGCCACCGACCCGGGGAGTCTGAGCCTGCGGATGTGGTTCTTCCCGTGGCTGAGCTACGCCACCATTGCCCTGATGGGCACGGTCATCGCGGCGATGGCCTTCCTGCCCACCACCCGCTCGCAGTTCTGGCTCAGCGCGGTGACGCTGGTGCTCATCCTCATCGGCTTCGAGGTGCGCAGGCGGCGCGGGCTTGCCGACCCGGATCCGGTCACCGACACCCGTCCGGTCCCGACCCTCGGCATTGCGCATGTGCAGGAGCAGCACTCGGTGTCCGCCAGCGCAGGGCTGGCCAGCGACAACAGCTAGACGGTATGGGGTGGCTGGGGCCTCGCTCACATGTGAACGTGGGTTGCCGACAGGAGGTGGTCCTGGCCGGTAGAGCCACAAGATGTGGGAGGCCCCGTGAACAGTCAGGGTACGAGTGTCGGGTTGGATGTGCACGCACGATCGGTGGTCGCGTGTGGACTCCAGGGTGCGACCGGGCGGGTGTTCGAGCGGCGGTTGACGCCAGATCACCGGGAGATATTGGCGTGGATCGCCACGTTGCCCCCGCCGGCGACGGTGACTTATGAGGCCGGTCCGACCGGCTTCGGGTTGGCACGGTTCCTGGCGGCATCGGGGATCGAGTGCGTGGTGGCGGCACCGTCGAAGTTGCAGCGTCCCTCGGGTGATCGGGTGAAGACCGATGTCCGCGACGCACGGCATTTGGCCCGTTTGTTGCACCTGGGGGAGATCGTGGCGGTCACGATTCCCGGCGTGGAGCAGGAAGCCGCCCGTGACCTGGTCCGGGCCCGCGAGGATGTGCGTGGTGATCTGATGTCGGCACGGCACCGGGTCTCGAAACTGCTTCTAAGGTAAGGGATCGTCTACTGCGGCGGGAAGGCATGGACGGGTAAGCATGAGGCGTGGCTGCGAACGCACACCTTCCCCTTGCCGGGTCTGCAGCTGGCCTACGACACGGCGTTCGACACCCTGCTCGCGGCCGTGGATCGCCGCAGCCGCCTCGATGAGGTGATCGCTGGGATGGCCGCGGACAGCACCTTTACCCCGGTGGTGACCCGGCTCGGGTGTTTACGCGGCGTCTCGACGCTGACCGCGTTCGGGTTGGCCGTGGAGATCGGCGACTTCCGGCGGCTGTCCGGGCGCTCGATCGGCGCCTACCTCGGTTTGGTGTCGACCGAGTCCTCTTCCGGGGCAACACGATCGCAGGGGTCGATCACCAAAACGGGGAACGGTCACGCCCGCCGGTTGCTCGTGGAGGCCGCCTGGCATCACCGTCGCCCCTACCGGCCGGGCGTGGACCTGCGCCGCCGATGGGACAAGGTGACCCCGGCGGCACGGGCCCGAGGACAGCAAGGCAACCGGCGTCTGCACGCCCGGTGGAACGTCTACGACGACCACCGCAAGCGTGCTGTTGTCGCCAACACCGCCATTGCCCGCGAGCTCGCCGGCTGGTGCTGGTCGTTGGCCGTCCTCGACGAGTAACCGCCAGATACGGGCGGTGGGTGATCAATACTCGGGGCCGGTCCACTCTCGTCCTTCTCGCAAGGTCGTCGCACCGAAAGCGGCGCTCTGCCGCCAGAGCGAACGGCCTGGTCCCATGACCATGAGAATCTGCCCGCGGCAGCCGCACGGGTGCGGCGCCATCCCGTTGGATTGGATGCTGGTCGGTTCAGTGCAAGGGTAGCCAGATGGAGATCACGTTCGTCGGCAGCGGGGACGCCTTCGGCAGCGGCGGCCGATACCAGACGTGCATCCGCCTGCAGTCCGAGGGCTACACCGCGCTGGTCGACTGCGGTGCCACCAGCCTGACCGCGCTGAAGGCCCAGCACCTCGACCCCGGCGAGGTCGACGCAGTTGTGATCAGCCACCTGCATGGCGATCACTTCGGTGGGCTGCCGTTCCTCATCCTCGACGGCCAGTTCACTCGCCGTACCAAGGCGCTGACCGTGCTCGGGCCGGTGGGGACGAACGATCGGCTGGCCACGGCGATGGAGACGCTCTATCCGGGATCAGCATCGGTGCAGCGCCGATTCGAATTGAATGTCATCGAGCTCGACGGGGCCGGTGGCTCGTCATGCGCCGGGCCGCTGACCGTGCACAGCTGGGAGGTCGACCACGCCAGCGGCGCCCCGGCGCTGGCGGTGCGGGCCCGGCTCGGCAACGACACCTTCGGCTACTCCGGTGACACCGCCTGGACGTCGGCGCTGAGCACGGCGGCCGACGGTTCGGATGTCTTCGTCTGCGAGGCGTACACCTACGACAAGCCGGTGCGTTACCACCTGGACTACCGCACCCTGCGCGAGCACGTGCACGAACTGGCCACCAACCGGCTGATCTTGACCCACATGGGCTCCTCGATGCTCACCCGGCTCGACGAAGTCGAGAACACCACCGCCAGCGACGGGCTCACCCTGCAGACCTGACGCCGACCGGATCACCCCTTCCGAGAACACACCAGCCAGTCGCACCGACCGTGCCGCAAGAGCCGAGCAGGGCGCCGCTCCCCGTCAATTTGATGATCACGTGGGTCTGCGGGTAAGGCTCTGACCCGGGGGTGGTGGTCATTCGTTGGTTGGCGCGTACCCCGGTCCAGACAAGGTCTTCGCTGGTACCGCGCAGCGTTCATCCACGCCATGCACGTCGGCACGGTCTGGACCATGCTGATCGTGGGGCATCGTCGTTTCGCTACCGATACGACAAGCACGCCACCGTCGACTGCGGCGCCCTCGTCCGGGCAGCCGCCCTGCTCTGAATCAACGACGCTTCCGACGACGTCGAGCCAGCCAAGCTGGAAGAGGTTGAAAAACTTCTCGTTCCGCGGCTGTATCCGTGGGCCCATGGGAGTTGCTCCCGGGCTGACGGTGCCGCCGTACGCGGCGCGACACCGCTTCGCGAAAGGCTTGTCCGTCCACAGCAGACGATAAAAGGACTGAAGTGTACCCACTCCCTTCCACTTTCAATATATAGCGCACCGGGGGGCTTGCGGCAAGACCCGGGTGGTGCCGCAGAATCGCTGGCCGAGGCGAATTTCAGATCGGAGCTGATGACGTGAACCCCCTGACTACCAGCGCCTTTCGCCTTCCCGACCACCTTGCCCCCAAGGCCGACCCGACGCTGATCGCCGGCGACGAGCAGCACTTCGCGGCCATCGCGGAGAGCCTCGAGCAGTCCATCGCCGATCTGTCCGACCGTCTCGATGCCGCGCGCAGGGCGCCTGGCGGCATAGGCCAGGAGGCGATGGAGCGGGACATGGAAATCCACCGGCTGACCGCTCGCCTGCGCGCCCTGCGTCGCTTCGGTTTGGACCTGTGCCTCGGACAGATGGTGAGCGCAGACGATCCCGAGCCGGTGTACATCGGGCGGCTTGGCCTCACGGACAGCGCGGGTGACCCCCTGCTGGTCGACTGGCGCTCTCCGGCGGCTGAGCCGTTCTTTGGAGCGACCCACGCCAACCCGATGGGTCTGGCAAGCCGCCGCAGATATCGCTGGTCCCGCGGCCGGATTAGCGACTACTGGGACGAGGTGTTCACCTCGGAGGGTTTTGAACGGCACGCCGCGCTCGACGACCAATCTGCTTTCATTGCCAGCCTGGGCAGCGACCGCTCCACACGCATGCGAGACGTGCTCGGCACCATCGCGGCCGACCAGGACGCCATCATTCGTGCGGGATCCCGCGGTGCGCTTGTCGTCGACGGCGGCCCGGGTACGGGGAAGACCGTCGTCGCTCTGCACCGCTCCGCCTACCTCGTCTACTCGGACCCTCGCCTTGGTCACCGGCGGGGCGGCGTCCTGTTCGTCGGTCCGCACCAGCCCTTCCTGGCCTACGTCGCCGACGTTCTGCCCGGCCTCGGAGAGGAGGGCGTGCAGACCTGCACCCTGCGGGACCTTGTCGCTGAAGGGGCCGCAGCCGCGATCGAGACCGACCCGAAGGTGGCTTTCCTGAAGTCGTCCGCGAACCTGGTGAAGGCGATCGAAACGGCCGTCAGGTTCTACGAAGAGCCGCCCACCAAAGGGATGACGGTGGAGACCCACTGGTCCGACCTCTGGCTCAGCGCCGCCGACTGGGCTAGGGCGTTCGAAGCACCAGACTTCGCTACCCCGCACAACGAGGCGCGCGGTCAGGTCTGGGAGGAACTGCTCACGATCCTGATGGACAAACACGACGGCGACGTCTCCGCTGACCTGCTCCGGAAGTCGCTGCTGCAGAACAAGGAGCTGCGCACGACCTTGAACAGGGCCTGGCCGCTGCTCGAAGCGGCTGACCTCGTCGCGGACCTGTGGTCGGTACCCGCCTACCTGCGACTGTGCGCTCCGTGGCTCAGCCCCGAAGACGTTCAGCAGCTACAGCGCCGGGACGCCCAGGCCTGGACGGTGTCCGACCTGCCGCTCCTGGACGCGGCACGGCAGCGGCTCGGCGACCCGGAGGCGTCTCGAACTCAGCGTCGGCATGACACCGCTGTCGCCGCGCAACGCGAGCAGATGGCCGATGTCGTCGACAACCTGATTGAGGTCGCCGACGACGAGTACGGCACGGGCCTGGTGACGATGCTGCGCGGCGAGGACTTCCGCGACGCGCTGGTCGACGAATCTGCACTGCCCAGCACCGACCCGGCTAGCTTTGATCAAAACGCGCTCGCCGGCCCGTTCGCGCACATCGTCGTGGACGAGGCCCAGGAACTGACCGACGCGGAGTGGCAGATGTTGTTGCTCCGCTGCCCGTCTCGGAGCTTCACCATCGTCGGGGACCGCGCCCAGGCCAGGCACGGGTTCACCGAATCGTGGCGGGAGCGGCTCGAGCGAATCGGGCTCGACCGGATCAACCTGGCCTCCCTGAGCATCAACTACCGGACGCCGGAAGAGGTTATGGCGGAAGCCGAGCCCGTCATCCGGGCCGTGCTACCGGACGCCAACGTGCCGACCTCCATCCGCAGCACCGGCGTCCCCGTCCACCACGGCCCCACGGCGGATCTGGGCTCGATCCTCGACACCTGGCTTGCCGAGCATGCGGACGGGATCGCCTGCGTCATCGGCGCTTGTGACATCGAGGATGGCACGTTCCGGGCCACCTCCCGCGTCCGGTCGCTGACCCCGGAGCTGTCGAAGGGGCTCGAATTCGACCTGGTCGTCCTCATCGACGCTGAGCCAATCGACGCTGAGCCAATTCACGCTGAAACGTCAGGCGCCGGGGCGTTCGGCAAGGGCATCGAAGGCGCGGTCGACCGCTATGTCGCGATGACCCGGGCGACCCAGCGACTCGTCATCCTCACGAGCTCCTGACGCTGGGTTGGCGTCCCGCGCTAGGGCACCGGCGGTCAGCCCAGTGCTTGCACGCAGCTCAGCAGGGACATCACTTCGATGTCCCTGCTGCTGCACCCGCGGGACAGATCGTTGATCGGCGCGGAGAGCCCCTGCAGTATCGGGCCGAGAGCCATCGCACCGCCGAGGCGCTCGGCGATCTTGTAGCCGATGTTGCCGGCGCCCAGATTCGGGAACACCAGCACGTTGGCCTTACCCGCCGCGACCGAACCCGGCGCCTTGGCGGCCGCGACCGAGGTGACCAGGGCCGCGTCGAGCTGGAGCTCACCGTCGACCCGTAACTCGGGGGCCCGCAGGCGCACCAGTGCGGTGGCGGCGTTGACCGTCTCGACGTCGTGGTGCGCAGCGCTGCCCTTGGTGCTGAAAGACAGCATCGCAATAACCGGTTCGGTCCCGGTGAGGCTGCGGTGCGTCGCGGCGGCCGCGATGGCGATGTCCGCCAGCTCCTCGGCGGAGGGGTCGGGGACCACGGCGCAGTCGGAGAACGTCAGCTGGCGGCCGTCGGGAAGCAACATGAGGAAGGCACTGCTCAGCGTCGTGATGCCGGGGGCGAGCCCGACGACGCGCAGCCCGGCTCGGAGCACGTCGGCTGTGGGCCGGGTGGCGCCCGCGACGCAGGCGTGAATGCGCCCTGCGCGCAGGGCCGCGGCGGCCACCAAGGTCGGGTCGTGCATGGCCGCGGGGATCCGATCCGGATGCCGCGTGAAGCCGGCCTCCAGCGCGAGGCGAACAGCGTCGTCGGACAGGGCGTCGTCCAGGTCGACGATCGTCTCCTCCGCCAGCTCCATCCCGCACGAGCTCGCAGCAAGCCGGATCCGGGCAGCGTCGCCGAACAGTCGCGGCGTGACCAGGCCCTCGGTGCGCAGCGCGGCTGCCGCGTGCAGCGCGCGCGGATCTTCGCCGTCGGGCAGCGCCACGACCAGCCCGGCGCCGCACACGGCCATCCGCCACCGGCCGAGGATCTCCTCGCCGGCACGCAACTGCGGTTCATCGACGCGGGTCATCCGAGGGCACCTCCGTGGAAACGCCGCCTGGGGGCCGCCGACGTGGTCGGCGACCCCCAACGGGTGGTCTTGTCGGAGCAGGGCCGGGACGTCAGGGTTGAACGGCCTTCTCGACGTCGGTCAACATGGCATCCACCCCGTGCAGCAGCTCGGACAGGACCTGCTGATCGGCCACCAGTGGAGGGGAGATCATCAGCATCGTCGCGCCGCGGTCGTCGCCGCGCAGGATCACGTTGGTCCGCCGGAAGGCCTCGGGCAGCACCTCACGCAGCACCTTCAGCGACTCCGTGTCGGTCAGCTCGCGGCCGCTGTGGCTGTCCGCCATGATCTCGATGGCGTAGAAGAAGCCGGCGCCACGGACATCCTTGACGCTGCGGTGCGCGTCCTTGAGCGAGTTGAGCGCTTCCTGGAGCTTGGGGCCCTCGGTGGCGACGTTGTCCAGTACCTTTTCGTCGCGCATCGCGTTGATGTTGGCCACGGCGACCGCGGTGCTCACCGGGTGCCCGCCCCACGTCGCACCGTGGGTGAAGCTGCCGCCCAGGGGCGAGTCGTACAGCTCGGTGACCAGCTTCTCGCGGACGATCATGCCGCCGAGGGGCGCGTAGCCGGAGGT
>JAABUZ0100003443.1_pt1 | contig 23437 bp, 24 predicted proteins | sample 5562091 | NCBI WGS metagenome assembly JAABUZ01 (sample SAMN12813069, study PRJNA571459) | rock metagenome | isolation source: Antarctica rocks | place: Antarctica: Victoria Land, Linnaeus Terrace sud | collected 2015-12-21
AACTGACGACCAGTCGACACTCCGTCTCCTCCGTTAGTTCTATGCCGAGCGAGACCTTGCCTTCCTGCGTGGCACCGATGCGCAGGTAGCGGCGGACTTTGATCTCTGCACCTGGAACCCCTCTGGCGATGTCGAGCGCGGTGCGGATGAGCGCCACAAGACGGAGGATATTGCTCTTGCCCGCGCCGTTGGGCCCGACGATGACATTGAGTCCCTGATGGAACTGCAGATCGAATGACGAAAATGAGAGCAGATTCTCAACATGTAGCGTGGTGATGCGCATACTGAACTTGCTGCCTTCCCCTACGCCCGAGGTCAGAAGCCGCCGAGCTTCTTGTGCGCGTCCCAGGATCCTTTTGCGGCGGTGACATCGTGTTCCGCTACCCCGAGTATGGCATGCATGGTCTCGAAACCCAGCACGAACCGGCACCCTTCGGCGTGGACTGTCGGAGCCGTAGAGACACCAAGCACGAGCAGCAGCACCACCGCGACGGCCCGGACGAGTATGGGAACCACGAGCATCTCCAGAGCCCCCATCGACAGCGGGAACCGCTCCCCACGTCGTCCCATTGGCGGTTGGCGCACGGGCACGCTGCGCCTCGTCCGGGCGGTGATGGCGAACGAGCGAGCACTGCGCTCATCCTGTGGTACCGGGTCACGATGCCGCGGCTCGCCCCATCAGGTCGCACCGACGTGCTCTCCGAGCCAGTCGAGGGCTGCTTCCAGGACCACGTCGCCGGGCCGACCAAGGCGAGTCCAATCAACGGCGACGAGTTGATCGGGGACGACCGGGCCGTCGTAGGTTCGGCCGGTGCGATCGGCGCCAAGCGCTGCCGTCAGGAGTAGCCCAGCCCCATCCCGGAGCATCACGTCCTCATTGCTGGTGGGCACACCTGCGGTTGGCTCGCCGAAGCTGCGCGTGTTCGGGCGCCCACGGAACGCGAGGAGCACCAGCTCCCCCGAGCTCGCGGTGAGCCGGCTGGTGAGGACGGCGACCGGCGGCGGCCGCCGGAGGACGTGCGGCTCGTCGACTTTAGCCATGACCTGCTGTCCCATGAAGCTGTGACCCACGCGATAGCCCCAGTGCTCGATCCGGTCGGGAGATACGAATGCCCCGAGCAGGCCCTCGCCGGCGAGTGGACCCACGCCCGCGAGCATCGGCCACATGTTGCCACCGCCGTTGCGCCGCAGATCCACGATCCAGCCGCCTGGCTCGCGCTGGTCAAGTGTGCGGATGTGGCGCTGCGCCTCCGTGGCGTACTCTGCCACCCGGTCGGCAGAGCCGCTCATCTCGGGGAGTTCGAGATACCCGAAGCCGGGTTTGAGCCATCGTCCTTCCGGATGCATCGCTATCGGGCAGACTGCGGGATGCAGCGTCACCACGAGACGCGACGTTGTGCTCGCCCGCGTGATCTGCAGCTCGACAACCGGCGCGCGCAAGGCGGCCCGCCACTGCACCCGGTCCATCCCCGCTGGCACGATCCCGTTGATCCGCTCAATCACGTCCCCTGCTTGCACACCGGCCAGCGCGGCCGGGCTGTGCGGGAGTACCTTCGCCACCACGCCCTCCGGGCGGACGACCGATAGACCAGTGGTCTGCGCCTGGCCCTCCCGCAGGAGGCGCACCTGCTCTGGCGTGATGAGGACACTATGGCCGTCCCGCAGACGTTCGAGGGCCAGGGCGATGGCCGGGTATGTCTCGGCGGTGGTGCGGGCATCCTTGGCCGTTGCCTGCACGTCGCGACGGAGGGCAGCCCAATCGACCGCCGTTCGCTTGATCGAGCGCCGTTCGAGGTGGTCGACGACCTCGTCCAGGTAGTCACGGGCCTCGGGGCTCATCGGATCCTCCTTCGGCTCGCGCCTGTCAGCTGCAATCCCGCGCCCGGCCGAGGACTCGCGCCTACCCCAGTCGCGATCCGCTGCTGTCTGCCGATCATCGTGTGGGCGGCTTGCGCGCGATGATGAAGAACTGGTGGAAGCCGACATCGAGGTGCCCCTCCGCCTCGATCAGGGCGTGCATCGCCAGCAAGCGGTCGAAGTAACGGTCCAGGGAGAAGTCGGGGACCTCCCAGGGGACGGCCTTCAGGTAGTAGACGACAGCGCCGACGTCGGCGTAGCGGACGATGGGAAACTTCTCGCACTGCTCCAGGATGTGGAAGCCCGCCGCCTCCAGCTCCTGCACGGCCTTGGCCAGGCGCCAGTCGCTGACCGGTGTCGGATCACCGAGGAGTTCGTGCAGCCGGCGGTTGGTCCGTCCGCCGACCTGCTGGGTGACGAAGCGACCGCCCGGCCGCAACACGCGTAAAAGTTCAGCGGCGTCGTAGGCGCCGTGGCGGTTGGTGACGAGGTCGAACTGCCCGGTGCCGAACGGCAGGCAGCTAACGTCCCGCACATCGAGCACGCACATGCCCAGCGGCTCCAGCCGCCGCCGCGCCAGCGCCAGGTTGGGCGCGTAGCCTTCGGTAGCAACGGTTAATGGCGGGCGGCGCGGCAGATCCGCCAGCTTCTCCCCGCCGCCGGTGTCCATGTCCAGCATGCACCGAGCGCCCTCCACTGCGGCAAGCACGTTGGCGGTGTAGTCCCAGGTGTCAGGTCGGCGCAGCGAGACGCGCCGCTCGCCGAACACGGAGAAGTCCCAGCCGACGAAGGGCCGCGCGTATTCCGCCCGCCAGCAGGCGCGCAGTTCCTCCTCCGAGGTGCCGTTGGACATCGGTCCTTCCTTCCGCCCAATCCCCTCTGGTGAGGCAATCAGCTGGCCGGCCGCGAGTACCACCGCGCTGTCGCAGCGTCGTTAGATCCGTCTCCAACGCGGAGATCCAGGTTCGGGCCGCGTCCAGGGCCTGCGTCGCTTCTCCCACCGGCGCTATCAGTGCCGCGCGACAGGTCGGCCAGCTCTGCTTCTATCCCGTATCAGAAGCTTAGCAACTTGCCCGCCACACCCGCAATTCCAGCGGGATGGTGGCAAGTAGCGCAGATGTAACGCTGGAGCAGCGATCCCTTGCGTTACATCTGCGCTACTCGGGCGATGCTCACGTGCGGCGCTTGAACGATGGAACCAAGCGGGGGGTGCAAAAACTAGCGGAAAAAGGGGCGGAAATCATCTATTCCGGGGTTCTCGTCCGTCCCCGAGACGCTCCATGTAACGGTACGTAGGAGAGACTGCGCGAAATCAAGCAGGTCAGCATAGCGTTACGGCTGGCCCAACTGTTCCCCTTTTCATCGTGTTCTGCATGTCGTGATGGACTGGCTTGGTTTCGATGCTCCGGCAACAGGCGAGGACGCCGGTACTTTCTGCATCCTATACAGGTCTCACCGTATCTATGGCACGTGCTCGCTCCGTTGCGGCCGGGGGCAAAATAGACAGGTCCCTGCGCGGCGTCTGATCCGTCCATGGCCGTCCTCGGGATGAGCGAGTTGCCGAGAATAGGGGGTGTCGGCTCGTCGTTGCCGGTCGCCAGTCTCCGTCATGCGTGGCGACCGGATGACGGGACGGGGAAATTGGTCGGAGTGCCATTGTCGGCAGCACAATCGGTACTCCGATGCATTAGCGTGCCGGCGTCCTCACGTGCGATAGAACTTCCAGCGAGACTACTTTGCCCCTGGCCGCAGCGACCGTCACAGTTCCCCTGGTACGGTGTATCATAGCGGTCGGCGGCGAGAGGACCGACGTCCCTCGACCTGCGGCGTTCAGAACAGACTGGCGGGAGCGGCAAATGACGCGGACCGCGTTGCTCCGGGCGTTGGAACGGGTCAACCATGCCGGGCGGATGGGCCGCATGGTGGAACTCGGTCGGCAGGCCGGCGATGATCCGGCGGTCGCGACGATGCTCGACCAATTGGCGCACGGGGAGTGGTACGAGCGCTACCTGGCGTTGCAAGCATGCTACGGCAGCCGGGACGGAGCCCACGCCCTCCGGGCCATCACCGACCCATCCCGCGGCATGCGTGCGTTTGCGGCCACGCTTGTGCCGCTGCTCTGCGACGACGCCCAGGCAGTGGCTGCGCTCAACATCGTGGCGCGCGGGCAGCGCAGCCTGCTGCTCCGCCAGTTGCAGAAGCGCCACCGGCAGCCAGTCATCGATGCCTATATCGCTGAGCGCAACGCGGTCACCGACCCGGTGCTGGATCGCATGCTGCCCTTCGCGTCCGCGTCGATTGTGGAACGTGCCCTGCGGCCGGTTGCGGATCGCATGGAACGCGAGACCTGGCGCCGGTTGGCGCGCCGTCATCCCGCGCTTGCGGAGGCGGCCATCCGCCGCCAACTGGACGGCACCACGTCGACCAACGCGCGATTGCTCTGGCAGGCGAACGGCGTCCTGGTCGGCCTCGGCGAGCGCGACCCGGAGCGGGCCTTCGCTTTGGCCGGCGTCCTGGCGGAGCGGATCGCCCTGGACCGCCTGGACCTTGGACCTCTGACACGACGTCGGCCGGTCGCGTTCGTGCGCTTGACCCTCGCCACGGGCGATCTGGCCCCAAGTGGTGAGTTGGACCGGCGCATGGCCGATCCGTTCTCCCGTGCGGTTACGCACTGTACCGACGACGAGATTGTGGTGCTTGTGGATCGTGGGTTCCTCCCGATCCGTTTTCACCCCAACCCCTGGTTCCGACGACTGCCGCCCACCCGCCGGGCGGCGCTCTACCTCCGTCTACGGGCGAGCGATCAGTCGGGATCCCTGGGCGACGATCCCGGTGCTGTGGCGCTTGCGCCGCGGCCCGCCCGCGAGGAGGATGCGCGCCGGCACCTCGCCCGGCCCGGCCTGCCTGACGAGCCCGGGTTTCAGCTCCGCTTCGCGTCTGTCCTGCCCTGGGAAGAAGCGGTCGCTGTCCTGACGCCATCGCTTCGCGCACCGCGGACGCGCTGGCGGTCGGCGGCCCTCGGGGCGCTGGTTGACGCGGTGCGCTTCTCGCGCGACCATACCCTGGATCTCCTTGGCTTGCTTCACGAGCGCCGACACGAGCAAGATCCCGTCCGCCTCGGCTTCTTGCGCCAGCTCGCGGAGTTGCCGCCTGGTCTCTGGCGCACCGAACACCTGCCACACCTGCGAACCATCCTCGAGGATGCACTGGATGCCACCGACCTGTCCAGCGCGAGCGTGGCCGCGCTCGAGGCAATGCTCGTCCGCGTACTGCCGTTCGACGCCGAGTGGGCGGCGGACGCGCTGGCAAACATGGCGCGCCAGCAGGGCCGGTTGGGCGGAAGCGACGACTACGCCCGTCTTCCGACACCGGCGGTCGTGATCCTGGAGCGCCACCTGACGCCGGTGCTGACCAGCTGGGCTGAGCAAGGCAACGACACGGCGCTGGTGACGCTGGCCAGGAGCTTTGGCCCACGCCTGGGGACATGCTCCCGCTTGCTCATGCTGTTGGAAGAGATCGCCGGTCTGTCCCCCTCGGCGGAGACCACAGAGGCTGCTCTCCTCCTGCTGCGGAGGCAGGCGCAAGCGCACCTGGCGACGCTCGTCCCGGCGCTGCTCCACGCTGATGCGAGCGTCATCACATTGCCGACAGTGATCACCTACCTGCACCGTCATCGCCAGGACCTGCTGACACCGTTCCTGCGTCGACGACGGTACCGCGGCCGCTTCAGCACCGGCCGTGCGCCGTTTCTACCCACGTTCGCCGGGCGTTATTTCCGCTGGACAGCGGCCCAGCAGGCCCACTACGCCGCCGCGCTTGGGACGCATATCGACGACCCGGCGACCGACGCGCCGACCGTCCTCGGCGCCATCTGCCAGCTCGCGGCGCTCCCTGCTCCCCCGCCGAGGCAGTTGCTGGCGATGGCAAGCGAAGGGGCGGAGGAACACCTCGTCACGATCACCACACCGCGCCATGGCGCTGGCACACCGGGTGCGCCGCCCCGGCAACGGACGATCGCGCGGCGGGACGCCGCCTTGCGCGCGCTCGGGGGGCTCGACGGCGGCCAGGGGCTCGCAGCGTTGCGGGAGGCAGCACGGGATGAGCGCGCGGCCGCAGCCATCGGTGCCTTCCGGGCGGCCGTGCTGGCCATGGCACCGGCGCAGGCGTTGGTGCTCCTGCAATCGATCCCGCTCGACCGGGTACGCGTCGCGAAGGAGGTCGTCCGTCTGCTAGGCGCCCTGGAGGATGCGGCCGCCTACCAAGCGTTGCTTGGCCTTGCCGCGCAATCGCTGCATCGTGATGTCCGCGTCGCCCTGATGCGTGGTCTCGCGGCTTATCCAGAGCGCGAGGAAACCTGGACCCTCCTTGAGCAGGCGGCCCGGTCGCCCGACCCGGAGTTGGCGATTGCCGCGGGACGCATGCCGACGGCCCGTCTTGCGGCGCGGGCGCAGTCTCGGCTGCTCGACCTGCTGATCATCTTGCTCGGCCGACCGGAGCCAGAGGTTCGCTTTGGAGCGCTCACCCGTTGTCGGGACCTGCCTGTGGAGGACCCCGGTCGCCGGCTGGTGGTGCCGCTCCTGGCGGCCCTCGCGACCGATGTGCCCGGCGAGGCATATCTAGCGGCGGCGGCCTTGCTGCGCCTCTACACGGCCGAGGACCTGCCGGCGATCGAAGACGCGGCCCGCCGGTTGCGCACCCAGCGCCAATCGCTGCAGACGCTCGTCGCAGCGGTGCGCCTCGAGGTGAGCGTCAGCCGCCGCGTCCATAGCGATGCCGCCCGTGCCGTACTGGCGGGTCTGAACGGCGATCCGCTGCTGATGGAGCTCCGCACGCGCCTGGCGGCCGACGCGCTGCAAGGGGACGAACTAGCGCACTGGCTGGAGGATGTCGTGGCGGCCGGGGAGTTCCATGGAGGAGCGTTCGGGATCCTTCTCGCTCGGCTGGGCCGTAGTGGCGGCGTCGAGCGGAACTTGGCCTTCGCCTATGTGGCGCGGCTCGGCGTCAGTCTGCATCGCCTGCGACAGGGCCAGCGGCCGGCGTGGATACGGGGCATGCAGCGGGACGAGCGGGCGCTGGAACGGTTGGAGGCGCGGCTAGCGGACCATGTGGACGACCGTCTACGGCGGATCGCGCTTGCGGCGCTGCTGGAGCAAGGGGAGGACCAGCGCGGCTGGGACGCGGACCGTCTGGCGCGCTTGGGCCGCTTCGCCGCCGATCGTGCTCCGCTCGTGGCAGAGGCCGCGCTGTCCGAACTGTCCCAGGTGGAGGACGAGCGTCGGCTCCGAGGCTAGCAGTTTGTCGGAGAGAACGGAAAAGCCTTGATCAGGGGGCTGGATTCTCCCATCGGCAAACGCCATCGTGTGTGCGAACGGTGAATTCGTGTTGATCGCGACCGTGGCAGCGCTACCGGAGGCCGTGTGGACCCGGAAAAAGGTGCCGTGGGGCCGAAAGCCGGGTGCTGTGGTGGCCGCTTTGGTCTTATAGGCACAACGATGCCCGGGACAGGGTATGCAACCGCTTGCAGTTGAACGCCAAACAGACCAGACACCATTCCCCCGCCGCGGCCGCTCGGCCTCGCAGCGAGAACTGCCGGAACCCCAACACCTCCTTGATAATCCCGATGACCGGCTCGACGGTGCTTTTGCGGGCACCATAGATCGCACGTCCCAGTGCGGTCTTGAGCTTGTAGGCCATCTGGACCGCTGGAGTGGCGTCTATGGGAGGCGGCGCGGGCTCGGCCGCAAAGCGTTCCTTCCAACTGGGGTGATGGGGATCGCGCCCGGTGGCGATGTACGGCTCGATGCCCCGTTGTGCCAGCGCTTCCAACGTTGCGGGTCCGAAGTAGCCTGCGTCCAGCGTCGCTGCGGCAGGCGTCCCGAGTTCGGGCGGGATCGCGGCCAGCGTTGGTTCGGCTTCCGCGTGATCGTTGGGGTGATTGGAGAGGGAGGTCCCCACGATCAACAAGCTTCCCTGATCAACCGCGACCTGGGCATTGTCATCTTGCTCAAAGCCCTGACTGGTGCTCTGCTTCATGATGCGTGACTCGGGGTCGGTGAAGTTGTATTGATCGGTCGCTCGTGGCCCCAGGATCGGCGGCTGCGGAGCCTTCCCGCCCGGACATCGCCCCGTCGCGTTTGCCCGCTCTGCCCGTTCGCGCAGCTTTGCTTCGTAGGCAGCCGCTTCGACCACGTCTCGCTCATGAGCGCGTGCCTCCAGGATCGCCTTGGCTTCGGCCAGCCGCGCCAGCCGCGCTTGCCGGAACGCCACTTCCGTCTCCACCACCAGCCCCTCCGGCCAGTCCTCCGCGTCCGCTCGGTCTCCCAGTGCGAACAACTCCTCGACCTCGGCCTGGAGATGTGCTTCCATCGCCACCAGCCGTCCGTAGCTCACCGCTTTGCTTTTCGCGGCATCCGCGTGCAGTTTCGTCCCATCCAGACTGATCGTCCCGAGCTTCATAAGCCCCGCCACATGGGCAAGGAGCAATATCTGCACGAAGAGTCCCTTCAACTCCGGCAAGAATGCCTTGCGAAAGTTGGCCAAGGTGTCGTGATCGGGGTGGAGGTTCCCTGCCAGATACCGAAAGGGCGCACTCTCGTATGTCGCTTGTTCCACCTTGCGCGTACTGAAGACGCCCGTCGCATACCCATACATCAGCAGCCCCAACAGCATCTCTGGCGCGTACGGCTGCCCACCGCGCCTCCCGTACCGTGCGTACACCGACCCCAGATCTAACTGGGCAACCACATCCACGATGTACCGCGCCAGGTGACCGGGCGGCAGCACATCTCCCAGCCGGACGGTCACGTCCAACGTCGCCTCGTAATCGGCTCGCCTAAATGTTCTACTCATGCCCAGCAGTGTAGCACTGCTTGCTCCTCACCTTGCTACCTTCTCTCCGACAAACTGCTAGTGACCGCGCTATGGCAAAACCGACGCTGCACCGGTATTCCCACCCGCCCGTTCGCGGCAATGACGCGCTCATGCCGTGGGCGGACGTATTGTCCTTGGCGCCTCCGCCCGGCCCCAACACCTGACGATCCGTGTGGCTGCTGCTGCATTCATCGGACCGCCCGACTGGTCGGCGCCGCGTTGTCCGTCACTTGGCACCGGCTGTGCCACGCCCGCCTCAGCCGTGCCTTAGAGCGGGGCAGCCGAATCACCGGTGGCCGCGCATGCGGCGTGACGTCTGGAGCCACACCAGCGGAGTGACGTGTCGGTGCTCATGCTGGCCTCGGAACTAGACGACCTGGGCAAGCGACACCGTACCGCGATCGAGGAACTCATCTCGTTCGACGTGGTCGAGCGTCTCAGCGCCATCGCCGTGCCCACACTCGTGATGTGCGGCGGGCGAGACCCGCTCGTTCCATGCGAACAGTGCCAATCTCCTGGTCGCATCCCCCAGGCAACGCTGGAGATCTTCGAGTGGAGTGGTCATGACCTCGAGCCAGCGCCATTGGGTGCTGTGGTCCGCCGCTTCATCACCGAGCGCGTGACGCGCTAAAACGTCACGATGGCACCAGCGGCGGAGGTCTATCGGCAAGCTGCCGATCGAGGTAGGGGGAGTGTGAAGGTAGCTACCGCCAGGGGCAAACTGGACTGATCAACGCCGCACATTGACACCCGAAGGGGCGCGATTGGCGTGGCGAAAGTCTCGAGAAGTGGGAGAGTCGGCACTTTTCTCGGTTTGGGCACGCCGCGGCACGCCTGTGCTCGACGTGGAGCGATGCCAAACATGCCGACGTGCCGGTGTTTTCCGGCAACTCTGCACGTTGTGTTCTCGACCACAGACGACAACAGCGGAAGTCATAGCCTACGTTGCCCTGTGCCGTAGGGACCTGAACATCTGGCCATTTTGGGGTCTACTGGCGCAGGCCACGTCCAAAACCGCCAAACTGTCAAGGCTTAAGATTCAGCAATGCTCTGCCATTCTCCAGATCCAGAGGCACGGAGGCGTGGTGGTGCGCGATGAGCCACTTGCCGTTGATCTTGCGAAAGCAGTACGTCGCACGAACCCAGAAATCACTCCTGTTCCCGTTCTTCCACGCGGTGCCGAGCCGATTGAGGCGGTGCGCAAATGCCACGTCACCGTCCAAGGTGATCGTGAGGTTGCGAATCTCAATACCGAGCGGACGCTGAAATGCTGTGAAGGCGTCTGACCAGTTCCTCCACGTTGCCGCTGCTCCCACGTGCTGCAGCGGCAGTTGGACGTGGCATAACACCATGTCCGGAGCGTAGATCGACGTCATACCTTCGAGATCCATGACGCGAATCGCCTCAACCACCTTGTCGATGTGCTGTCGAATGCCGGCTTCGTCAACCGCGTGTTGTGTCGTCACGATATGTCCCCCATGGTGAACGCCGAACGCGTCTCGCGGCCCAGCGCGCCGTCCGGAAGGATCACACGCAGCGCTTCCGGACGAGAAGACGAGAGCCGGCAGGAGCGCGGCTCCGAACTACCCCTGGGGCGATGCGCACATGTGCCAGACGTCATGTCGCCGATCTCAAGAGCGAACCGAAGTCGGCGACCGGCCCGAGGTGTGTCAGCTTGTCGGGGTTGACGATTGCGCTGATGCTGGTGATCTGACCACCGGCGATATCAAGCGCTAACACGCCTATCAGCCGCTGCTGTCCGTCGAGAAAGAGCGCTCCCGGGCCGCCGTTGACCTCGACGGGACGCAACGACCCGCCCGGAAGCCGTGCGCCCAGGCGCATCCAGTTGTTCAGCGTGCGCGCGACCCGGTCGCGCCCGCGCAGCGCCCGCGCCCGCGCCGGAACCTTGCCGCCGCCGTCAGCAGTCAGCACCACGTCGTGAGCGAGCAACGCCTCGAGCCCAGCAAGATCGCCTTGCTCGGCGGCCGCGAAGAACCGTCGTGCCAGTTCGTCGTGCTGCTCACGCGTCGATTGGAAGCGAGGCCTGTGCTGCTCGACGTGGCGCCTGGCGCGGGTGGCGAGCTGGCGCACGTTGTCCTCGCTCTTGCCGATGATCGCCGCGATCTCTGGATACCCGTAGCCGAACACATCATGAAGCAGCAGCGCGGCTCGCTGCTCCGGCGAGAGGCGCTCCAGCAGCACCAGCAAGGCCAGCGACAGCGAGTCTGCTGTCTCTGCGTGCCGGGCCGGATCATCCTGGCCGCCAGTGATGATCGGCTCTGGCAACCATTCGCCAACATAGCGTTCGCGGCGCGCACGCGCGGAGCGTAGCTCGTTGATCGCCAGCCGCGTGGTTACGGTGGCGACGAACGCGGGCGGTGCTTCAATCTGCTCGCCCGCATCAAGCGCCTGATGCACCCGCAGCAGCGCTTCCTGCACCACGTCCTCGGCCTCGAACACGCTGCCGAGCATCCGGTAGGCGATCGCGAAGGCGGCCGGTTGCAGCTCGTCGAGCAGTTGATCGCGACCGGTCATGGTGCAGCGAACCCCGGCCGCCAGCTCGGGTGCCCGGGGCGCCAAGCCAACTCGCGCTTGGCCTTGGCATTGGAAACACCGCGAAGCTCGGTCATCATCACCACGCCTGCCTCACCGGCGAACAGCCGCCCGATGAAGCGCGGCACGCGCATCGGCTTCTTGGCGCCCAGCTCCTGTGCCAGTTCCGGCAACCACTCGGCGACCGGCGCCGGCTCATCGTCGACCACGTTGTAGACACCGCGGCTGCCGCGCTCGATCGCTGCCACCGTCGCCTCCGCAGCGTCGGCGACGTGGATGAACGACCAGACGCCGCCGCCGTTGCCGACCAGCGGGAACGTTCGCTTGCGGACCAGCTCCACCTGCTCGGCTCCCGGCGCCATCGAAGTGCCCGGCCCGTAGAACGCGCCGTAGCGCAGGACGATCCCCTCCGTCCACTGCGCACCGAGGACCGCCTCCTCGAGGTGACGGATTGCCGCGATGGTCCCGCGCATCTCCCGGGCGGGCGCGGGGTCGAAGGGATCCTCCTCGCTCTTGAGAGCTGCGCCGGTGCGCGCGTATGCGGCGAAATAGCTCTGCGCGACGAACCGTCGCACCCCCACCGCCTGCCCGGCCGACAGCAGGTGGTTCGTGCCCTCGGTCCGCAGACGGTTGGTCAGCGCGAAAGCGCGATCGAAATGCCGCATGTCCAACGTTCCAATCGCGGTCAGCTGATGGACGATCACGTCCGGCCTCGCTCTGCCCACGGCCTCCGCGACCTGATCGGGATCCAGCGCGTCCGCCACCACCGGCACCGCGCCGAGCGCGTGGAGCATCGCCCGCTTTGACTCGCTACGCGTCATGCCATACACCTCATGCCTCGCCTCAATCAGACGTGGCACCAGCTGCCTTCCGATCGCCCCCGTCGCTCCTGCCACAAACACTCTCATCATCACCTCCTTGATCGAGGATAACCCGTATCTAACAAGACACGATGGCAGCCCCGCGTGTGACACCTCCGAGTACCCTGGCATGCCCTGGGATTCGTGGAGACGCGCGGCCGCACGCTTCCGTTAGCGGGGGGTGAGGAATATCTAACGACGTCGCCGCGATGCCGTTGGAGAGCAAGAGCATTGCCGAAACCTCGGTCGCCTTTCTCCAGCACCTGTGTGCCACCTACCAGCTGTCGCTCATCATCATGGGGGAAACTGGATCGGCCCACGGTGACTCCGACCGCATCGGCCACATGCCGTGCCGCCACGGCTTCTCCAGAGCAGAGCCTGGTTTCGCCAACGACCGAGCCCACGGTGGGCCAGCACGGCGTGACGCATCCCTTGCCGAAGCGGCTTCGTGAGGCAGGGGTTTCGGCGGCAAGCGTTACGCAAGTTTCCAACATTGTGCTCGGCCAGGCAGGCAGTGTCCGCGTGACGAAAGAATCATTTGACACCTCCTGCTACGCCGGGACCTTCGGCCTCTCCTCGCCAAACCAGCAAGTGATCTGGACGAACTATGGTGACTATCCGGGGGGGCAACCGCCCGTGGTCTCGCCAATTGCCAACGGCACCCCCGCGGATATCGGTTCCTTCAGCTCGGGTGTTGGACTCGTCTTTTACATCAACACCTACACGCCGGGCGCCGTCTGTGCCAACCAGACCTATCTTTCCACCGACCCCAACGCGGCGCAGGTGTACCAAACCGGCACGGATAGCTGGACGATCTACTGGGAGGACAATCACGTCGCGCCCAATATCGACGACAACGACCTGGTGGTACGGGTGGAACGCCTGCCTCGCGACGTGACCGTGCCGGCCTCTGCGGCGATGGAGGGACCAGATGCGCCGAACCAGCACAGGAGCGCGGACCCGGTCAACACCTACACGGGTACGTACACGTACACGCGGACGGACCTCGCCCTCGCTGGCCGCGGCCCCAGCCCGACCTTCGCACGCGCCTACAATAGCAACGACACCCGGGTGACCGATCTCGGCCCCGGCTGGACACACAATTACAACGTCTACATCGGTGACCCCGCTGATGGGACGGGCGATCGCTACCTCATCGGACCCGATGGACGCAGTGACCGCTACACGCACAACCCCGATGGCAGCTACACGCCGCCTCCGGCGCTCACCACCACGCTCGTGATGAAGACCGACCTGACCTACACCGCGACCACATCCGGCCAGAGGGTGTGGACATTCGACGGGTATGGCCGGTTACTGAAGATCACTGACCGCTACGGGAATGCCTCTGTCCTGGGGTATAACGCCAACCGGCAACTCGTCTCGATCAGCGACGCCGCGGGACGCGGTTCCCTGTCGCTCAGCTACAACACGGCCGGGTTGCTTGCGAGCGTGACGGACTGGATGAGCCCGGCGCGCAGCGTACAGTTTGGCTACGACGCGAGTGGGCGGCTGCACAGCGTCACCGACCGTGCTGGCAAGATCACGACCTATGGCTATGATGGGACGACGAGTCGGCTGACCACGATCACCGACGCCAACGGGCATGTGGCCGTGACGATGACCTACGACGTCCAGGGCCGCGTGGCAACGCAGAAGGATGCCCTCGGGCTCACGACGGGCCAGCAAACGACCTTCACGTACCCGGCGAGCCAGCCCGGCGCCACGACGGTGACCTACCCGGCCACCTCCTACGACGGCTACCTGCCAACGGTGGCAGATACCTATGATGCCCAGGCTCGGGTCACCCAGCGGGTATCCCGACCGAGTGCCACCGAGACCTCCAGCGTCTCATTCACCTATGACGCGAACGGCAACAGTAGCTCGACAACCGATGCCCGTGGCACTACGAGCTTCACCTGCTGGGATATCGACTACTCGGGTGCTCCGACCTCCAGCGCTTGCGCTTGCACGTTCTCATCCAGCAGCTCCCTGGCACCCACCGCTACCGCGTCACGCCTACCGGCCTGTGCACCGTCTTCTTCTTCACCAGAACCTCCTCCCGCATTTTCCGCCCTGGCCTCGCGCGCATCTTCCCTGAAGCTCCATCGGGCGACACGCCCATCCGACCAGCCTTCGATATACTCGACATCACCATTGACCGCTGGATTGATCACGCGAAACTCTCCGCCAGAAAACTTGACGCACACGCGACACGTTCCCGTTATCAAGACCTCCAGGACGACAACGCGTCATCCCGGTGTCTGGATACGCAAAACACATGCGTCAATCGGAGAGAACGGCTGTCCAAACGCCGGCGCACATGTCAGTCTATGGTGACATGATCCGGAACCCAAATCGGTGGCTCGCCGTGACATACGAATTGACATGATTGACGTGCGTCTATCTGCGCAATATCTTCAGTCAACCGCCGAAACACCATCCCTCGCCACCTTTCCCGCGCGCGTGACACAAATTTTCACGAGAAGGGCTCGGGCCATGCATCTTAAACGTTTACGGTGGTCTTCCAATCTCGTGGTTGCACTGTGCATCTTGCTGTGTTTGCTGGTGAGCTGGCCCGCGCAACGTGTTGGCGCCGTGACCACAGACACGTCTGCGATGCCGTTGCTCCCCGGGCCGAGTAATTCCTGGTACCCGGGGTTTGACGCGGTTGACACGCTCACCGGTCAGTACGTACTCATCGAAGTCGATATGGCCCCCGACAGACGCAATCCGCTCCTGGAGTTCAGCCGGATCTACCACAGTAACAACCGCGCTTTATCGCGGTGCGGCCAGGGCTGGCAGGACAATTACGAACGCAAGCTTTTCGACCTGGACGACCAAGGAACCATCAGCCTCATGTGGCCATCCACTGGCCCCGTTGACCTGCCACCACGAGCGAACGGTCGGTACTACCTCGGTATCGACGAGTACATCACCATCGCACGACAGCCGGACGGCAAGAAACTGGCCACCGACGAGGCGGGAACCGTATGGACCTTCGATGACAAAGGACGCCTCGCGGCGATCGAGGACCGGCGGGGCAACTCGGTGGTCCTTTCCTACACAGCCACCGACCAGTTAACGTCCGTGCATGATGCGGCCGGGCCAGGCCAGATCACGTTCCAGTACGCGGCGAGTGGGCGACTGAGCGGCATCACGACGGACATGAGCGAGGTACCGCTTGCAACCTATGGCTACAACGAGCGGTACGACTTGCTGACGGTCAGCCATGGCGTGGACCGGAAGATCGTGTATGGCTATAGCCCGATTACAGATCTGGCAATTGCCCTTGAGAGATACAGACGAGCGATCACCCGGGGCTACAGCATAGGTCCACCAAGCGAGATCTTGACTGCGGTGACCGGAAGCGATGGCATATCGCTGCTACGGATCACGTATGACCATATGCGGGTCGTGGTCAAACAAACAGCGCTCCAGCTCGCGGCCGGGCAGCAGACAACGTTTCAATACGACCTCGCTGCGGATGGAAGTCAGACGACCGTGGTCACTCGACCGTCGCCGCCAAACGATCCATCCTTTCACCCGACGTGGCGTTACCTCTTCGACGCCCACCGGTTCCTTACCCAGGAAGTTAATCAACCTGAGCGACATACGATGGTCACCGTCCTGTACGGACACGATGCACTGCATGGAACCTATGTGGTTTCTGAAAGCGTCGTCTACACGCCAGCGCCCCCGGGGCCATCTTCCTCGCTGTCAGGAGTCTGCCAGTTCACCCTCGGCTTCCAGACGCTCTATGACGCACTTCCCGTGGCCATCGGCGGCTGTCTGGACAACGAGCAGCACGCGCCGTCTGGTGATGCGCTCCAGCACACCCAGAACGGCCTCCTGGTCTGGCGCAAGGCGGACAACTGGACCGCCTTTACGAACGGCTATGAGACGTGGGTGAACGGCCCACACGGCGTCCAGCGGCGTCTCAATACGCTGCGCTTCTCCTGGGAGGCAAATCCGGAAGGTTTGCCGGTGGTGGAGTAACGACGGGTGATCCCGTGCATGGTGGTCACCTGTCCGAAGTCGCGTGCGACTCCCACCATGCCACGGATGAAGATGAAGCAACGTTCCTGGTTGCCTCGAAGCCTGGTTGTCGTGTGCGGCGTCACCGTAACCCTGCTGCTCATCGGTTGTAGCCGTGTACCGGGCAGCAACGCAGCTCCGACCATGCCGAGCATCTTTGCTCTCCTCGCGGATAATCGGCTGCTGGTCATACGCCCACGCCTGGGGACGGTGATCGAAGAGCACGTCCTGGCCGCACCCCCTTCCCCGGCGTTCTTAATTTCGACGGGTCACTACCTATCAACAAGTATGGACGGCACGACGCTCTACGCACTCGTCACCGGCAATGAGCAAACGCCCGATGGCATCACCGTCATCCAGACTGGGACGAGGAAGATGCTGGCTCGCTATCCGCTGACGGGTAGCGGCGTCTATCACAGCCTTGCTGTTGGACCCTCCACTGGTCGACTGTACCTGTTTGGTACGCGGCTTGGCGCGACGGTTGTCACCGTGCTTGATCCCAAGACGGGTGCTGTGCGGGAGGAGTGGACGGCACGGCCAGCGGATGGCCACACCTGGCTCGTGTATCAAGGGGCGGTCTCCCCTGATGAACGGCAGCTGTTCATCAGCTATCACGGCATCAATACCAGTGGGATCGATTGGTTTACCCGGACGGATGCCGGACTCCAACGGTGCTCTTCCCCTCCTACCGCCCAGCCAGGCCAGGCGTGTCTGACAGCCCATGGCGGCTTTGTCCTCGATCAAGCAACCCTGTTGGTCGCGACGGGCACGTCAGTCGTTTTGCGTATCACTACGACGGATATGGTGCTGGGAGGCTGGGACACGCAGTTGGTTGGCAACCATGTGATGGACTTTGCGGTCGACCCCGCAGCTCGCATGCTGTATGCCGTGGGATCCTGCGGCTATCAACCCGGCTTCAGTGCAGTGAGGCTGGCAGACGCCCGCGTGCCAACGCCGAGCGGTGCAGGCGAGTGGAGTTGGTCAAGGACACCCATCCCGCCACAGGTCTTGATCGTCGTCCCACCACAGGAGGGCCCGCTCCATGGCCTGCTGTGTGGGGAACGTCTGGCCGTCAGTCGCGAGGGCATCATCGTGGCGAGCTTGCCACAACCGGTGCCCCGTCTCGGGACTCCGGGCGCCGTCCTTGTCGTCGATCCGACATCTGGCCAGGTCCTCCGGTCCATCGCGACGTCGTCTGAACCACTGGATGTGCTCCCGATGCCGCCCGCACCTTCGGCGGCACGCGTTCACTCCCACGACACCGTGCCCACGTTCTCAACGTGCGATCTATGGCACCGGATCCCACGATGCCGCTCCTGAGCCAATCGGCCATCCTACCGTAACGAAAGCGCCATCTGTTGGAGCGTTGTCTGGTCCACCCCGGCGACCCGCCACCCATACACATCGATCCATGTGTCGTCTCGCACGGTCACAAGCGCTATCTGACTCGCGTCAGGAGTCACGGCACAACTACCGGGATGACCGACCGCTACCGCGTTGAGGAGCACCGCCGGGTGACCACCGAGGATCGAACGTCGTGCCGTCCCGGGATATGCCGCGACGACACGAGGTTGACGTGACACGGGCCTTTCCACGATCACAAGCGCGTCGGCAGGAAGGGCACCCGGCTCTGTGCGCCAGTCCTGCATGGGCTGTTGGCGTGCAAGATCGGCGTAGATCAGGTGGACGAACGCGGAGCGATCGTGATACCCCGCCGTGGTGACCACCTGCCGGGGTACCAGTACCTGTGCGAGGACAAATCCCGGAGGCAGCACGCGGGGTACCAGGACGTGAAAGGGGAGGTGTGCCTGCGCCTCGGCCACCGTCGTGACTTCCCAGATGCGGTCTGTGACATCGCCGACACCGGGACGCGGCGTTCCTGCTGGCGTCTTGGTGTCGGTCGTGGATGGAACAGGCTGCGGAGGTGCCAGCGCGCAGGGCGACTGCTGTGGCCACGATGTCATCTCCTGGATGGTGAAGGCCGGGCCGTGACGACGGATCATGGTCGGCACGAGCATCAGTCCGATGAGCGCCAACATGCCCCCGGCCACGAACCTGCCGACGTGCGGTGGGTGCGCAGTCACCGCGCGAGGCTCGTGGGTGCGCAGTCGTGCCGCAAGGAAGAGGCCGCTGATGAGGCCCGAGACGGCGCCACCGGCCGTGGGTCCGATGATCACCTCGGACATGTCGACACCCTGAGACGAACCGGAACCGCCGAGCATGACACTACTCCAGAAGGTGCCCACAACCCAGCCGAACCCCCAACTGAGACTCGTCGCAGGGACCCACCAGTTGCCGACGTCCACCCACGGGCGGATAGCACGTCGTTGCAGTGCCCCGACCACCACGCCCACGGTACATCCAAAGAACAGTCCCTGGACGATGTGGCCGCCGAGCCAGGGCCAGGCATGTAGCGGACCGCTCACAACTAGGGTCATCGCTGCCAGGATCGTTCCGGTCAGCCAACCAAGAGCCGTAGCCGGGATCCACACCCACGCGCGGGCAACACGCCATGGCAGCACGAGCCACTGCAACGTCCCCAGTACGGCGCCGCCGACAAGTCCACCGGCGACCAAACGCAGGATGAGGACTCCAGTCGGCGTGGTAGGAGCAGAGACATCGTAACGGAGCGACGACCAGAAGATCAGGCCGATGGCGCTCATCCAGCCCACCATGCTGGCGAGCAACCACCAGACCCATATCCCAGTCTCCCTGAGGAGGATATGTGCAGTGACGCGATATATGTGCTGTCCGTGCTGACGGAACGCCGAACGCAGCACGTCACCCACCATGGATCGTGACCACAGCTGCTGTTCGAGGAGGACAGCGAGTTCGTCGCCATATCGTTCCTGCCACGCACGAGGATAGCAACGGACGAGCCGCCGTGCTTGATCAGGGGTCATCGGGCAGCCAGTCGTTGACGACTCGCAGCGAGAACGGTCCCGAGCACAGTGAGTTGTTCTCGCAAATACGTTGCGCCAGCATCGGTGAGGCAATACGGCCGACGCCGGTCGACGGGGGGCAAGGGGGCCACCAGACCACGTGCTTCAAGCCGTGTGAGTGCGGTATACAGGGTACCGGGCCCCAGTCGAACGCCGGCCAGGATGCTGATATCTTCCAGCATCGCGTAGCCATGCTTGGGACCTTCAGCGAGGCTCACCAGAATGAGCAGCGCGGGATCGGTGACGCGGCCGAGATCAGATACCACCGCGGTCATCCTCCACCAGACGAACAGCAGATCACTATTCCACATCAGGATATATCACCAAGTGGAATAATACCGGTACGCAGGTTCAAAATCAAGGGCGCTGTGAGCAGGACGTTCTACCTTAATTCGCACCTCTCAGCTTGACGGGTGAACTCACGCGGACGCGCGACAAAGGTGCGTTCGCCTCTCCAGACGGCGTGCGCGAGCTGCCGATTCGTCAGACTTTGCCAGAATCTCCAGCCATTGCGCATCTGCGCGATCTCGTTACTCGTGTCCGGATCCTGTCCTTCGTCGTCTCCACAACCACCACCTGATCGGATGCCAGGTCGAGTAGAGGAGGAAAGCCCAACGCGAATGCGCAGCCCGACGCTTGCACCATGGCCACGGGAGCGAGTAGGCTCTGAACACACGCAACCGCAGGCATCCATCGGTGCATGCTGTTCTCTCCTATGAGCGTCGCGTGAGGAGGCACTGCAAAGAATGCACGCCGTGAGACTAACGGTTTCTCTGTTCGGAGCACTGGCTCTGGTCGTGCTTCTGTGGACAGATACGAATGCGCAGGCTGATCAAACAGATCCAGCCCTCCGTAATCCGGCATTCACTGAATTCGCACGCCTGCATCCGGCAGACTGGGAACACCTGCTCGATCCGAGAGTCAAGCCGCTCGTCACCTGGCAGCGGGTCGTCGGTGGCCATGCCATGGTCATCGGCTGGGCCGACGAGCAACCAAACCCCGCGTATACCCAGCCTCGGGTTGTCATCGACGTCATCCATTGGGATGGCAGTGATCTCTTCGCACTGGGCTTGCCACGTACCTATAATATGAAGCCGGTCGTCATCCAGGATCTCAAAGGGATGCCTCATGCTGGAGGGCTGCCACGGTTCCCGATCCCTACCTCCGCGCCTGGGCACACGGCATCTACCAACGGCCAGCATGCGGCGAATGTGGTGCTCAGCGAATCAGAACACGCCGCCTCGACCCAATTGCTGCTTCCCGTGCATCTGCCTCAGACCGGCGGAGGGTTCGCGCGGTCTCTTGACGGAGACACACGGTAGCCATCCAGGGCAGCTACTCCCTCGGCATTCGTGGTCGGCGACGGCTTGCTGTCGTACGGGAACCGTCTCCCGCTCAGCTACCGTATGGCCCCGTCATGGTCGTGTCCTCACCCCTGACCGGGGTGGTGACAGGCGCTGTCGAGCCGGACACAGCCTCGATGCCTACGTGAAGAACCACTCCGAGACCGATCGCCAGGTTCAAGCGTGCGTCTTCCTTCGTGGTATCCGCGAGCATGTCCGGGTATGATCACCCTGTCCCGCAAAGAGGAACGGTGTATGCATCGGAGACGGCCGGAGATGCAGAGGCGAAGTGAGCTTTGGAGTGGGTTGCTGGCTACCGTGCTTGGCATTGTAGGGCTGGCATATGCAGTGCTCGGTGGAACGGGTAGCTTCCAAAGTGACACCTCTCAGGTGAGCACTGATGGGACGGTCACACGTACCACGATAGCTGGGACAACGTCCTTGGCTGAGCACGGTGTATCCCCGGTCACGGTACTGTTTGTGGGCATAGTGTTGTTCTGCCTCGCCGGAACTGCCACCGGAGCATATCTGCATAGCCGGTGGGAGGATCGTGTTGGGTTCGTGGTGTTGTGGATCTGCGCCGCGCTCCTAGTGGTGGGATCACTCCTCAGCGGCTTCAGCATCGGTCTGTTTCTCCTACCATCCGCACTCCTGGCACTCTTTGCGGCGATGGTGGGAAGTAGGAAGCATGACACCAATGACCAGGGTATTCGTCACGACCGCAGCGAGACCGATCCTCCATTTCACGGATAACATGCATACGCTGCGTTGATGTTTTTCGAGGAGTGGTGCGTACTCACCCAGTCGTTTGCCCTGGTAAAGGTACTGTCCAGCCCAACATTGCTAACCAGCCGCAGCCCACTCGTTGTTCCTTCCAGATACCCCAGGGGTGCCATCTGGAAGATCCCCGCCCGTGCAAGCCGGAGTTTCGCCGTGGAGCTGTAACAGCGAGCCCCTCAGTGTGCAGTATGAGCACGAAGTCAGTCATCTCGGTGATTCACTGGAGGAGATGACGACCGCGGGACTTCTGACCTTGCACCAGCGTACAGGCTTCCGCTTGCTCGGACGTGGTGCCACACATGATGCTGTCGTGCATCGGGCTAGCGATGTCGTGACGCTCTGGGAGTTATGGTCCCCCCTCCAGACCATACGGAAGATAGCAGTCGTTTCCTTCGGATACGTAGACGACGACAGGCGTCTGACCGGGTACGAGGGGAGCGTGCATGATCGCGAGAGCTGGACCAATGACTGTGGGGACAAATCCAATCTGGGTCATCGGCCACAACTCGTGGTGAGCAAGAAGGTCATCCTTTGCTGCGCACAATTCTCCGCTCTGTTCACTTCGCCTGCAGAAAGGCGCCCGTGCGCACACGCTCGTATTCTCATAGCGGCGCCCCCCGTACCGGATATGGGAGGGGAGTCCGTGAGGCCCCAGCAAGGCAAAGCCAACGTGATTCGCTACAGGAGGCACGAAAATAAAATAGATCAGTAGTGCGAAGACTCCTCCCTGTACGACAGCGAGGCCCTTCAGATCCGTGGTATCTCCTTGCATCGTGCTCACTCCCCTATTGACAGGTTCCGGCTGCCCTGTTCACAAGTCCGGCCACGCGGCGGTCTGTTCAATAGCGAGCACCTCGTCCATCTACCCAGAGCGTACTACTCCTGCTGTACTGGACGTCGTGTCCAACTCGGTGGTGCCTGCCGCCGTGGTGGTTCTCCCGGATCGGGCTGGTCATGAATCACCAACGCCACGTAAGCGTCCTCGCTACTCAATTCATGCACAAGGTTCCGTACGTAGTTCCGCAGGCTCGCTTCCGGTACCGGTAGCTGTTCGCCTGTGAACGCCGAGGCAATGGTTGCCTGCTCCGATATCGGCTGTGCGGCAAGTTCCTTGACGGTGAATGCTCCCTTCTCCCCTCGCTGCGCTGGCACGATTTCCATGCGAGACATGCCCATGGATCATCGTTCCTCCTCGACTATTGCCCCGGGCGCCACGCCAACGCAAAGGCGCACTGTCGGCGTGCTGCACCGTGTTGCGCACCACGTACTCATCAAGCGGAACCAGCGCCACCCGTACCGCCCCGTGCAGCATCTCACCGCGGGGCATCACGTCGAGTCGGATGAGCAACTGAGGATGTGATGGCAGGTCGTATCGGCCCAGACGACCTGCCATCACATCAAGGTATATCGTGTGTCGTCCTCTTCTCGATCTCATGAAACTCCGCGCTGTCCCTGGACACCGTGCGAAAACCAGGCTTGGGTGGAATCTCCGGCGGGTGATGGATGACATAGCGCACATAGGCGGTCTCACCGCCGAGTCTGGCAGCAAGCTCTCTGATCTGGGGTTCCAAGGTCCCAGGAACCGGTATCAGTGCATCGCAGTAGGGGCACCGAATCTCGCTACGCTTTACATCTGGCCACTGGAGCATCAGTCGGGCAGTCACGCCTTCCGTTGCCGTGCCTGGCTCGACAGTGACACGATGCTGGCTCATGCTCTTCTCCCATGCAGACGGCGCCCATATGAATATCCTCGTACGACGCACAGCAATCACCGTACTGTATCAATGTTCGGACCACAAACTCCAGTTCCATCTCCTGGATGATCCACTGTTCCGGCCATTGCGCCGCGTAGATGGTCGGCGGGTGGCAACCTTGTTGGTTAGGATTTCACCTGTGGGCAAAAGGATGGTGCTGGACCGCACCGCTGGCGGTCGCGCAGTTGCTGGGCGACTTTGGTACACGCTACCTCTGGTGCCTCGCCCGGTGTGTTCCCCGGTCGAACGATCGCACGCAGCCCTTTTAATGCGAAGAACCCCAGCCCATCCGCTCCACTGACGCGGCCAGACTCGAGCCCCCAGTTCACCGCGACCGCCAGGCGTGTGTCTAAAGTAAAGCCACGACGGGAGCTGCAGCATGAGTGGTAGGCTGGAAGGAGGTGAACAAGGGTGTGAGGAGCAAAGATGGATGCGTTGCG
>JAABUZ0100003444.1_pt1 | contig 23433 bp, 19 predicted proteins | sample 5562091 | NCBI WGS metagenome assembly JAABUZ01 (sample SAMN12813069, study PRJNA571459) | rock metagenome | isolation source: Antarctica rocks | place: Antarctica: Victoria Land, Linnaeus Terrace sud | collected 2015-12-21
TGGAATCGGATGACCATCCTTATCTACTCCCAGGGTCCAGTTCACGGGTCCATAGGGAACAGTGAGAAGGCTCTTTCCATTGGTGCGATCCAAAACAAAAAAATACCCGTTGCGCGAGGTCTGCATCAGCATCTTGCGCGGCTGTCCACGAAAGTCTCCGTCCACCAGGACCGGGGTTTCGACGGCATCCCAGTCGTGAGTATCGTGAGGGGAAACCTGAAAGCCCCACGCGAGCTTGCCCGTGTCGGGGTTGAGGGCCACGATGCTGCACGTGTACAGGTTGTCGCCCGGACGGGTCGAGCCATTCAGGACAGGTGTGGGATTCCCGGTCCCCCAATAAATCAGATTGAGTGCCGGGTCATAGGTGCCCGTCATCCATGTCATGCCGCCAGTCGTACTGTTTGGAGTGCCATCGGGCGGAGTGCTGTTCCATTGCCACTGTATCTTGCCGGTGTCGGGATCGATGGACCGCAGATATCCAGTCAAGTTATCGAAGTCTCCCGAGACGCCGACGATCACATGGTCTGCAACCACCAGCGGAGCCATTGTCGTCCAGTAGCCTTTGTTCACGTCTGCGATCACGATATTCCAGCGCACAGTGCCGTCCTTGGCGTTGAGCGAGAGCAGGTGACCATCGGGCGTCATGAAGTAAAGCCAGCCCTTGTACATGCCCACACCACGGTTGCCGATATGATCGCCCTGCGTGGGCGGGGTCCTGTAGTGCCAGATCATGTGCCCCGACCGGGCATCGACCGCCCAGATGTTTTCCGGCACCGTGAAGTACAGGATTCCATCTACAAGCAGTGGCGATGATTTGATCTGGGCAGTCTGGTTCGTCTGGAACGCCCACGAGAGGGCCAGGTTGCCGACGTTCCGGGGTGCTATCTGGGTGAGATGGCTATGACGCCGGCCGGAGTAGTCGCCATGATATCCGGGCCAACTGTCCGAGGGCGGATGCAGGAGCTTGGCCGCGTCCGCGTTTTGCGCAAGGAGTGGAATTGAGAACGCAATTAGAAGCAATACGCTCATCGCAAAAACCGAATGTTCTTTTAGCAATTTCATTGTAATCCTGACTTCACCGGCAGTAAGTCATAGGGGCCAATGCAGTTATCGCAGTGTCTGCAGGTAAGCCATTAAATTGTGAATATCTTCATCCGTGTATTGGCGGAATAGATCGGCATGGGCGTGTACTGGCGAGTTGAGCGAATACTTCACATTCGAGGCTGCCCACGAGTGATAGATGCCGTTGCTATCGCGCAACGCGACCGTAAACTCGTCCATATACGCCATGCTTCCCGTGACTTCTTGGCCTGACGGAAGAGATACCGTCAAACGCCCCTTCACATCTTTGGGATAAAGCATTCGCTGCTCCAACTGCAGCCCCTCAAAACGTGACGCGATACCGGCCAGATCGCCTGTAGCCGAGTGGCAGGTCGCGCAGGTCCCCGCGCCGTTGAAGTACTGGCGGCCCGCCTCGACAGTTCCGGTTTGCAGATCGGAGACATCCACTCCCTTTCGCTTGCCCTTCTGAGCGACTGCTTTCGCCTCCTGGCCATGGATGAAGGTCGCCAAGCTGAGCAACTCTTCGCTGGAGAAGTTGAATGCGGGCATCTTCTTCTCTGGCCGGCCATTCCGAACGACCTCGGAGATCTTGTTCCCTTTCAGGTCCGCCAACACCAACTTCGACCGAGTAAGATCGGGGCCCGTCTCTCCGCCCTGGGCCTCACGGCCGTGGCAGAAAGCGCAGTTTTGCCGAAACAGAGCACCGCCGACCTCCGAGACCCCGGACGGATGTGACGCTGCCGAAGCATCGGTAGCGATAGAGGCTGCCGCGGGTGGAGGCAGATCATCGCTTGCAAGATAGTGAAGAAGGGCGGTCAACTCGGTCTGCTGCAGGGCAGGGAACCCGGGCATCCGGCCTTTGCCACTGTGAATAAGAGCTGTAACCTGCTGGTCCGTCATATGCCGTCCAACACCGAGCAGAGGCGGAAATCCAGGTAGAATTCCCTCCCGCTGCTCGCCATGGCAGATAGCACAATGCTCTGCATAGGCGGTGGCGCCAACTAAATTACCAGCGTGGCCCGCTGACTGCATGGCCGAAGTATCCAGGTCCACGGACCGCGCCACCGCAGGTGCTGCGTAGATGGTGATCTCTTTGCTTTGGTAGTAGATCAACGCGGCGGCTGCTGCCCAAAACGCTAACGAACGAAATCTTTTCATCGTCGTGAAACTACCCTCATTCCTCTAGGTTGAACCGTGCCGCCTATGAATAACAAAAGAATCGAAGAGAGAAGGCGGCACTCACCCCGAATACTTAATCAACTGCATAAAACCGTAGTCCATATGAAGCTGCTGATGACAGTGAAACAGTGTGTCTCCGGGATTGTTCGCGATGAAGTCTACTTCGACCGTGTCCAGAGGCATGACGTTGATCACGTCCTTCATCAGACCGCTGACCGGCTGTTTGCCGATCCGGGTCACTTCAAAGGCATGCCGATGCAGATGCATCGGGTGTTGATCTCCGCTCCCGTTACGCAGGATCAGGCGGTAGCGCTTACCCCCTTGTACCAGCAGCGGGTCGATGTGGGGCCAGGATTTATTGTTGATGGTCCAGGTATCGAACTTGGACCCGGCCAGCGGGCCGATGTCTCGAAAAGTCAGAGTAAAGGTCTCATCCGGCTTCGGTGCCTGGTCCGCGTTGGCAAATTGTGTGTAGTCCCACTCGTTGTGTGGTGGGTCTCTCCACACCGGCTCGCCCACCCTGCCGGCGTACTCGACGACCACACCGAGGCCCATCTGGCGGGCTTTCTTCAGCGTTGAGCCAAGCACCCAGACACCGGGGACGTTCATCTCGACAATCGCGTCGACGCGTTCGGCGACTGCAAGCGAGACAACCTCCACTGTCGTGGGTTTAGGAACAGGGTTCCCATCCATCGCGATGATCTTGAAGCTGTGGCCGGGAAGAGCGAGCACGACATTTTCGGTTGCACTGGCGTTCAGAAGCCGCAGCAGAACACGCTGTCCCGGTTTGACGCGTATCGGCTCGCCAGCTCCCAGCATGTGTGCATTCATCGTCGCGTACTTATATCCCACGTCCGAGCCGGCGGTCAGTGGAGCGTTCGACGATTGCTCCCGCATCGTCTCCACCATGGGAACGAAAGAAGGCCCCCAGTGATGGATGGCGAGGTTGATCTCCTGATCGTATGGCGCAGGCTGCTCCTTGCCCTCGACGAGCAGAAATCCAAATTGACCACTGTAGCTGCCGGCCGAAAGATCTGCAAAGGCGGAGGCATGAGTGTGATACCAGCGGGTTCCCGCCGGCTTGGGAGTGAACGCGTAACGATGCGTGCTGCCGGCCGCAATCATCGGCGAACCCTCTTCCATCGCGCCATCGTTTTGCGAATCGATGGCCAGACCATGCCAATGCACCAGATCGGCGACTGGGCTTGCATTGGTCACGTCGATCGTCACCGGGACACCCTCACGTAGTCGCAGAAGGGGACCTGGAACCTGCCCGTCATACGCGATGGTCTTGAGCACGATGCCCGGACCGATCTCCAAGCTACAGGGCTCAATACGGAGACTGTGGTCCGCTTTACCGAGGGGACGACCATCACCCTGCTTGATCGGCAGGGGGGCAAGCGCGTTGATGGACCTGGCTGCAAGCAGCGCACCTGCTGAGGAGAGAAAGCTTCTACGATTCATGGGTCCCCGGGTAGTGTCTAGGAAGTAGTGTGCGCCTCGGCGACGGTTTCAGTCGAGGCAGTACGAATCGAGCTAAACCCACCAAGCGGTTGCGGGCTCCTCCTGAATGACGATCTCACTCAGAAATTGTGTCGCCTTCGAAAGTCCCTCCGCGGGAGATAGCAGACTGTCCTCGTGCTCGATCGAAAGCACATTGTCGTAGCCGAACATCCTCAAAGTGGAGACAAACTCCTTCCACCAGGCTGCCCCATGCCCGTAGCCGCAGGTTCGGAAGATCCAGGCGCGGTTCCGCTCATCGGTGTAGGGCTTGGTGTCCAGCACACCCGTGCGCGGCAGGTTAGCCGGGTAGAGCTGCGTATCCTTCGCGTGGACGTGAAAGATCGCATCGCCGAGGATTCGCACCGCTGCGATCGGATCGATCGCTTGCCAGAACATATGGCTCGGATCGTAGTTGCAGCCGATGGCCGGGCCAGCGATCGCCCGCAGGCGAAGCATCGTTTCGGGGTTATACACCACGAATCCCGGGTGCATCTCGATGGCGATGCGAATGCCGTGTTGGGCGGCGAACTCCCCGCGCTTGATCCAGTACGGGGCGACCACCTCCTCCCATTGCCAGTGCAGGAGGGTGAGATACTCAGGCGGCCATGGACATGTGACCCAGTTGGGGGCTTTCGCATCGCGGGAGTCTCCGGGGCAGCCGGAGAAATCGACCACTACGGGCACCTGTAACTCCGCCGCCAGCAGAATCGTCCTGCGGTTCACCTCCTGTGCCTGCATCGCCTGCGCCGGGTCCGGGTGCAGCGGATTTCCGTGGCAGCTGAGAGCGCTGATGCTGACCCCGTGGTCGTCCAGTTTTTGTCTGAAATCCTTCAAAGCGGAGGCGTCCTCCAGCATCGACAGTTTGCAGTGCGCGTCGCCGGGGTAGTTCCCGGTCGCCAGCTCTACGGTGTCGATCCGAAGCGTCTTCAGCTTTGCAAGGACGTGCTCGAAGGGCATGTGCGACAGAAGCGGTGTGAATACTCCTAGTTTCATGCGATTGTTCCTCGTTCCTCTTCGCGAAGGCGTGTCCGCCGGACCGTTGCGACCACGGATTGTCTAGCTCTGCCCTGAAACACACGTCACCTTCTCCCACAGGCCACCCGCCACGTGACTTCTCAACATCGCATCGACAATGCAGGTGGAGCGATAGCCGTCCTCGAAGGTGGGCAGCATCTCCGGCTTGGCATCGGTATGCGCGCCTGCACGAATCCAGTCGTAGGCGTCTCGTATGATATTGAGAAAGGCGTCGGTCCAGCCCTCCTGGTGTCCTCCCGGCAGGTGCGTGTAGCGGCGTACTTCAGGTGACACGAGCGAAGGGTCTTTGGCCATCACGATATTCGGCTGATCGTGGCGGCCGATCCAAAGCTCATTCTGCACCTCCTGCTTCCACTTCAGGGAACATGCCCGTCCGTTCAACTCGAGCTGCAGATCGTTTTTGTGGCCCGGCAAGATCTGCCCGACAGAGAAAGAGCCTTTGGCGCCATCTTCAAAACGGAGCAGAACGCTGGCCAGGTCTTCCGATTGCGCCGGTATCGCCATCTGCTCGCCAGCACTCTTGGTCGAGAAAGCCTCTCCCGAAGTACCGGAAGAGTAGCGGACCGGAACGACGGTCGTGAGATCCGCCAGGACAGAGTGAATCTTCAGTCCGGAGACATGCTCCGCGAGATCGCACCAGTGGGATCCGATATCTCCCAGCGCGGAACTCGCGCCACCTTTCGCGGGGTCAGACCTCCAGGAGTAGACGTTGGGGTTGGTCATCCAATCCTGAAGATAGTGGCCGTGCACGAAGCTTACCCCACCCATCTCACCCCGCGCAACCATGGCGCGCGCCTGCTGCACCAGTGGGTTTCCCCGATAGTTGAAGGTGACAACATGGGCGACCTCGGCTGCAACTGCGGCATCGCGCAGCTTGCGTCCCTCCTCTGGATTCATGGCCAGCGGCTTGTCCGAGACGACATGCTTCCCCGCCTGAAGCGCAGCCATCGTGATGGGTAGATGAAGGTAGTTGGGCGTGGTGTTGTGGATGACATGCACGTCCGGATCGGCGATCAGCTCCCTGTAGTCCCCATAAGATCGTTCCACTTTGTACTCGTGGGCTTTCCTGCCAGTCGACTCTCGCGACGATCCGGCAATGGCAATCACATCCACGTCACCCAGGCGGCGAACCGCATCGATATGGTGCGCTGCAACGAAGCCGGGACCGATAAGGCCCATTCCGATTCTCTTCATAGACGATTTGTGTGCTCCTGTTGATCTGCTTCCAGGCTTACTTGCCCTTGGCTTCGGGCTCAAGCTGCTGCACGGACGCGGCTGGCCGCGGGTGCGATGACGTGCTTCCTTCTGTCATGCCCAGAGACCACTTGATCGCCTCGAAGTACATCTTCCGTATGTCCGGATCCGCCCACGACTCTTCTGTGTGGCCAAGTGTGGAGTAGAAGACGCGGCCTTTGCCATAGAGCTTGCTCCAGGCCACCGGGAAATCATGGTCGGCTCGATGAATGCGAGGGTTGTTCGCATAGTCAAGCTTGGTGGCATCCAGGCTGAGCAGCACGTTCACCTTACCCCGGGACCACTCCTTCGGCTGGTAGATTTCATCGTATTTCACGAACGCTTTCGGAAGCTCCCGCACTGCGGGAAAGTCCGGATCTTCACGGAGAATGGGCGCATTGAATGTCATCCACGGATGCTGATCAAACCACCCGCCAATCATCTCTCCATACTCCGGCCAGGTGTAATTTGTATCAAGCGCCGCGTGCACTCCGACAAAACCCTTTCCATCTTCCTTGATAAAGGACATCATGTCCTGCTTTTGACTCGCGTCCATATCCAGTTCGCCGGTCGTGCTCGCAAAAACCAGAACGTCGAAGTAGTTAAGATTCTTTGCGTTCCTCGAAATGTCTTTCTTGGTGAGCAACTCCGTGTCCGTGCGCATTGTCGTGTCCCACAGCCCGCTCTCTTTACCCATGACGTAAATGGCAGCCATGGCAGCAGAGATGGAGTCGTGCTCAAAGCCCTTGGTCTGGCCAATGACCAGCACATGCTTCACGTGGATCTGCTTGGTGTGTGGCGGGGGCGGCACCAGAGCATTTTGTGGTGGCTGCTGCTGCGCGAAGCTGATTGCAACACACGCGCCCAGACTGAACGCGGCCAACGAACGCAGGAAGTACTGAGCTGGACGCAAGTGATCTCCTCAAGGTATGGAGGGAAGACTTCTCCCAAAGCCTGCCGCCTCAGAATCGTGTGTGAGCCCGATCGCTTCGAACATCGTCGTACTTCGAAGCTAGAAAGACCAATCCATGACGCCTGCAGCGGACATCTCTCTTGGGGAGAAGTCTATCGACGATCCCCGGAACACGCAATTTGGACCGCCGAAGCTCTGTAAAGGAGGCGCATCGTCGAGTCCCGATGCCAGAGAAGATTGTTTTTCGGTGTGGCCGAGCGCGGGCGGTTTCAGAAGAAAGTGACAAATCTTTCACACTAGGAAGGGAAGTGGAACAACTTTGCATGCTTGAAAGAGAGTTGGTCCCTTATGGGAAAGGAAAGATGTTGGGAGAAGGCGATGGATACTTCCGCCCGTCACCGGGAATCTTTGGGCTGGACTGGGGGGCAAGAATCGATCTGACTCTGATGGCTTTTACGATGGACTGATCCGTCAGACGACGGCGCTGACACTAACTCAGCTGCCCCTTCGGGCTGAATCGGCTACTTCGCTTTCGGTTGATATTTCGTGAGCGTAGGCGCTTTACTTGTTGAGCATCGTTATTGAAGCCGGGATGAAGATCGAGGGGACAGGTTCGTGGGTTTATCGCAGAGTACAGAAAAAGGGAGCCCCGAGGGGCTCCCTTTTTTGCAGCGAACAGGTAGTTAGACTTTGAACTTCCGGCGAGCGGCACCGGCTGCGCTCAGTAGCCCTGTGCCCAGGAGCACGAGCGAAGAAGGCTCGGGCGTGGGGGTCATCGGCTGGTAGCCAGGACCGGTCCCTGCGGATCCATCCTGGATCGAGACCAGGCCATTGGTGTAAGCGGTGGCATTGGTCCGAATGATCAGAAAATCTGTGTGCTGACCGGCAAGGATGGCGTCGTTAGGAAGGAAGTTGAAGCCAACTACGCCACCGGTCGAGCTGCGATCAACGCTGATTGGGGCGATCCCACCGTCGTTGGTCAGGTATCCCACATCGAGCAGCAGGCTGTCGAAGTTGTAGCCGGTAATTCGCTCGACGATTCCGTCTGTGCCTACGTTTTCGACAAAGTAGGCGAAGTCCAGGCAGCCCGCACAGAAGGGATTCGCCGAGTCGGCGAACACTGCGGTGCCGTAGTTTGCGGTGAACGTGCCGGGAGAGATCGTTCCGTTAATAACCGGAGAGACCATCGTCAAATTTTCAGGGGTTGTCGCAACTGGGGAGGCAAGGACCAGACCGCCGGGGGTGAGAGGGGTGGCAAATGCGGGAACAGCGGCGGCGAAGGCCAAGGCGAGAAGAGTGTTTCCAAGTTTCATGTGAGACCTCAAGAAATGCTAAGAGCAAGTGTGTAGGACTGCTGTCCTGCACTTGTTCATAGAGCACTCTGGTGGCCAATAGGAAAGCAGCAGTCATTACCGAGGCGAATCATTCCTACCACGGTCTTCCTGCCGCGGCAGTTTCTCCATCGTTGCGCCAGGAAGAGAGTGACAAGAGCGAGACACTGGCCTGCCGTTCGGGATCTAAGGCTGATCCTGCTTAGGGCAGGGCTGGGTCAAAGACCGGCTCTTGTGGATTGGCTCAAAGGAGAGCGAGTGTGGCCGCATCGGATCCGCCCGCAAAGAACCTTTGAAGAGCTGCGGTAAAGATTGCGCTCTCAGGTGCTACAGACCAGAACAGGGTTATGGAAGAGTGAAACTTGAGGTCGTCCGGATAGGGAAAGATGGCGGAGATGGAGCGGCCCTCCTGGGCGTTCACGAGCGCTGTGCATTCGACAAGGCGAGCGCCTAGCAGCGGGTGGGCCAGGTAGGCGGTGGCCTCTTCTCGGGATGAGATGGCAAACCGCTGCGCCATAGGGCTGGAGCCGAGGCCTCGTATCTGCGGGAAGATGAACCACATCCAGTGAGAGCGCTTGTGGCCAGTCGCGAGTTCGGCGCGGACCTGTGGGTAAGTGGAGGCCTGGGCATCTGTGAACCGCTGGAGGTTGTAGAGGTCGTCGGTTGACATAGTAAGCGCCCTTTGGAACCTTGCGTGAATGTCGGGCAGGTAAAATCAAAGTACCACCCTATCAACGAGGGGTCGCCTGGCTCGCTCCTTCGCGAGGTCAGTTGTGGAGGCAATGGCGTTGTCCTCGTGCGGATGAAAAGCCTTCGCCGATGTCTGCAAAGAACTGATGAATCTCCTTCCAGAGTTCGGTTCCGCCGGAGAGTCCGCGCGTTCGCCAAAGGTGTCCCGCAGGTAGCTCAGAGCCATTCGCCAGGGCTGCCTCACCGGCGCGTCGCCCCCTGGAAGCCGTACGTTGCGGAGGTGTGCCCGCCGTTCAAAGCCGGCGAAGTCGGCCACTAGAAATTCTCCGCGCGGAGACCTCACACATCTTTCTGACCGAGTGGACATCCCGCGTCATCAGCGCGAAGGGTTTGTCGGGCGGCGCTTACGTCGTCGCAACTCGGCAACCGTTTCCCGCATCGCAGGCGAGCAAAAGCCGCCGAGCCCCCTTCACGGCAGAGATCTTCCCTCGCGGAGCAACAACCTCGCCTTGCGGATAATGGGTAGTGACTCTGCCTTCCTAACGGCCCAATTCGCTGGGGAGGAATCGCGCTGCAGCAGCGCAAGCGATGGCCCGCAGACGGAGCAGGCGTTTGGCTGAGAGTGAAACGACGATCCCCTGGGTCCGGTACTCCGCCTCACACAGGCTGCACATTGTGAAGCGGCGACATCGTAGCCGATGCGCGATCGTACGGCGTGTCCTCGATGATGGTGTAACGCGGACTGCAATGAGTACAGTTTGTGAACGGATACCCGAAGCGGCGATTGGAGCTATCCCCAAACTCGCGCCAGCAATCGTCACAGGTTCCAGCATCCGGCGAGACGAGAACACTTTCGCCAGGCGCCTGCCTGCTATGAAGAATGGAAAATGCCGCATCACCGCGAAGCTCCGCCGCAACGACGGATACTTCCGTTACCTCCGAGAGCTGCGGAGGGTCCGAACTCAGGGTCTCTAAAAAAGCTTGCGATCTCACCTTCGCCACCTTAAATCTTGATCGTCAAACCGGCCGATGAGTGAGGACATATCCCATCAAGCCAAGTAAGGTGGCGAGGTTGTACACGAAAGGGCGGAACCCTACTCCTTGCACAATGCCACGTACCTGGACGTGCTTGCGAACGGGAGATGCAGATGTCGGAATCGCCATAGCTTTGTGCTTCAGCCAGGGACGAAGCTGCTGCGGGACCGGCGCCGCTCGTCAGGGTTCTAGCCGGGCAATCATATACGGTGACTATGGCGCATTTGCCTGCGGCCGACTGAAGCGAACAGGGGGAACTTGATTGACGCCTCGCAGGCGTCTAAAAGACGGTGAAGAGATCGGTCGCCTGAGCGGCGGGTCGAGCCTCCTGGCTGGCCGCCAACGTGTAGTATTCGCAATCGCCATGCTTCGCGAACATCTCCTTCGTGCTTTCGACCAGGGGTGCCTGGGACGTGTGCTGGCGAAAGGCCTGCATTTTGCGCTCGACGACTGCCCGGATATCCAGCTTCACGGTCCAGGGGGCGGGTAGCGGAGCCTGCCGGCCCTCCATGAAAAAGTCGGTCGAGAGATAAAACAGGCGCTTCGGCTGAAAGGCTGGCGCCAACTCGGGATAGCGCCTCTCACGCCCCGCCCAGTGAAAGGCCGCCGTCGTCAGCATGGAAACCGCCATGTGGTCGGGATGGGTGTTCAACCCACCTTCGCCTCCAAAGGTCAGGACGACATCCGGTCGAAAACGGCGCATCCGCTCGACCAGGCGTCCCGCAGCTCTCGATACTTCCAAGAATTCGAGCCGCCCATCGTCATAATCCAGCAGCTCATGGTGGGTCACGCCAAGAACCTTGCACGAGGCCGCAAACTCGGCGCGCCTCATCCGTCCGAGCTCTTCACCATCTGCCGCGTTTCCGCGCGCATTGGCTGCCTGGCCGTCGGTGAGGCAGACGACATAAGTCTCGACACTGCGGTCGGCCGCCAGGGCAAGTGCTCCTCCGAACCCGAAGCACTCATCATCCGGATGGGCAACAACACACATCAGCTTCAGGCCCAATCGCCCTCCTCCAGATCGTGGTCGTCAAAGAGAAGCTCGACCGATGCACAATCCTCCAGCACGGCATCTGGGTCGACCTCCGCAACCGGCCGGAAGCTGCGCCGATGCAGCGGAGACGGGCCGTGTGCCTGGAGAGCGCGGCGATGCTCCGGCGTCCCGTACCCCTTGTGCGATGCCAGACCGTACACCGGGTGCAGCAGATCCAGCGTGCGCATCAGGGCATCGCGATGCACTTTGGCAACCACCGAGGCTGCGGCGATCGAAAGGCTAAGGGCGTCGCCATAAAAAAGGCGAGTCTGTGGGCAGCAGCCGTCGAGGCGCATCGCGTCGATCAGCAGGTGGTCGGGCGCCAAAGTCAGACCTTGGGCCGCGAGAGACATCGCCTGCCGCGTGGCCTGGTATATGTTGACCCGATCAATGGTCTCGGCATCGATCTCGGCAACGTTCACCGCCAGGGCGACCTTTCGAATTCTCCGGTCCAGGCGCTCCCGATCTTCGCGCGTGAGTTGCTTGGAATCCTTGAGCCCGGCTCGTGCCAGGGACCCGGTGCGCTCGGGCAGAATGACAGCGGCCGCCACCACTGGCCCAAAGAGCGCCCCCCGGCCGACCTCGTCGATCCCGGCAATCAGCCGGAACCCGCGATAGCGCAGCGCCTGTTCCGGAGCGTCGCTGCACACCAGCTTCTTCAACATCTGCTGCTTGGCCGTCGCGCGCGTCACGGGTCTGGTCACGCAGGTAGATGGAAGTGAAGCCATAACGGGTCTCGATAAAGTGTAAACCGAACCAGTGTCCTGCTCCGCTCGGTGAATTTGCTGGGAACGTCTCTATCCCCACCTGCAGGATCTCCTGCATCAAAGTTCTCAAGCAATCGTCATCGCCGGCTGCTGAGCGTAGGCCGGGAACTTACAAACAACTCAAAAGACATCTTCATAAGAGGAATCAATCGTTATGCCACAGACTGAAAAGAAAAGAAAATCCACAGCCGCCCCAGGAGCGGCCACCCAGATCGTCGACCGCATGTACCCGAATCGCGTCGCGCTCTCTGATGACATCAAAAAGCAGGTCGTCGCAGTGATGCAGGAGAGCCTTGCAGAAGCAACGGATATGTACTCCCAGGCGAAGTTCGCGCACTGGAACGTCAAGGGCGATAACTTCTACCAGCTGCACCTGCTGTTTGATCATGTTGCCGAGGTAATCGGGAAACAGGTCGATCCGATCGCGGAGCGAATCACCCAGCTGGGTGGGGTCGCAAACGGAACCACGCGCCAGGCTGCATGCGTCTCGAAGCTCCCGGAGTATCCTGTCGAGACGATCACCGGGATGGATCACGTCCGCGCACTCTCCGATTCTCTCGGACGCTACTGTGAAGAGCTGCGCGAGGCGTCTTCGAAGATTGACGATATTGGGGATGAGCCTAGCTCGGACTTCTTCAATCAGCTGATTGTCGAGGCTGAGGAGCAGCTCTATTTCCTCGAGTCGCACCTCGAAGCAGGTGATGTCCAGTAAAATCCGCGCGCATGGCGGGTTGACATCGGCCTCTCACCAGTAAACGCTTTTGAACTCATCCCAACTCTGTGGCTCGCCGCGGGCGTCCTTGTCCGAACACCCGGCGAGCACAACTTTGTATGCTCAAGCTTTTGCGAGGTGAGGACCTTGAATGCAAGAAGTCAACGGGAAGTGACCCGGTTCTTCATGCAATTATGAGGAGCCGTTCACCTGGTAACCATCAAGTGCCTCACTCGTACCGGATCCGAAATGCCTTCCTGTTAACGAGTGGCCTTACTTCGGGTAAGGTCAGTGTCATAGCCGTGTCCGTGCAAACTTCGCATACTGTCCACAAACAGGTCTTATCCTGGATCGTGCCAAAGAAGGGCGCTCTCCCCTTCGCGATCGGGATCCTGTACGCATGCGCCACCTTGCAGTTCATCCGCTTCTATATGGTAAGCACCATATTTTATCTCAACCTGCCCGCTTACCTCGCAGGACACGAAAGATTACCCTTCCAGGAGCGTATCCTTCCCGCACTTCTGATCAGGCCTTTCTACCACTCCTCGTCCCTTGTCCAGAGCATCGGCCACACGGAAGGTGCCTTTACCCCGGATCGAGCGCCTCTTTACATCATCAGCCTGATCTCGATCCTGATCGCCGGTTTCCTGACCCAGAAGCTCTACAATTTACTCAGTAGCTCTAAAGCGCTTGGCTTTCTCGTCTACCCCATTTTCCTGTTTGCCATGATGTGGACCTACTCCATTCACTTGGAAGCGAATTACTCCTATCCGTATGACATGCTCGCCGTGGCGTTCTTCAGCGCGGGCCTATACTTCGTATATTCGAGACGCTTCCTTCCGTTGCTGGGCATTGTTCTTGTCGGCACGCTGAACCGAGAAACGACTCTGTTCCTTATCGGTATCTACCTTCTGGACGCGGCCAGCACGGATCTTGCCGAGCCCATCGGCAGTTTCCGTGCCCGCTTCTCGTTGGCCAGAGTTCCATGGCTTCGCGGCGCCCTCCTGGCTGTGGTCTGGTTGGTAGTTAAACTCACGCTGGCGCACGTCTTCATCCACAACAGTCAGGCGGAGAATTATGTGCGGATCCGAGAGAATATGGGCCGTGTCAATCCTCGGCTCTGGCCGGCGCTGCTTAACATCTGCGGCTACATGCTGCCGATGGTCCTTCTTCTGCGCGGTCGGCTCCATCCCCTCCGCTTCCGCAACTACCTCTGGATATTCCCGCTGTGGTTTGCCGTCATGTTCTACACAGGAGTCATCGTCGAAACGCGTATTTATGGCGAACTCTGTCCCTTTGTTGCGGTCGCGCTCGTTCTTATCATGGAGCGGCACGTAGAACAGATCTTCTCACGCCGGCTTCCCACTGAATCCACGCAGCCGGGCTCCCGCCTGACACGCGCAGCCTGATCTCCTGATGCCCCGCGCCTGCGACTTCGCAAATCCGATGAAACGCCTACAGAAACTCGGCTCTGGGTGCCAGTTGAGGTAGGAGTCTCTTCACTGGCTTGTGACAGACCCGATAGGTGCAGAGGGCACTGTTCAGACCGACGAAGCCGCAATAAGCGACATCCTTGACAGCGACATCCTTGACAGCCCCTTCCGCGCAGGGCCCTCACTCGGGACCGGACCTCCTCCATGGGGGCAAAGCTTTGGGTCACCTTGTCCAGTCTCGTGCTGCGATCCGAGGCTGCTTTGGTGGCTGTCACGGTCTTGGTCTTTAGGGGAGGCGCGCGCGAAAAGGACACACCTGCGCCTACTGTTGACGCGCTGGCGAGGGTTACGTCTTCCCTCGAAAGATCTCAATAAGGAGCCATAGATTGAGCCCTGCGATGATGAACGCCACACAGTAGCTCGCCAGGCGCAGGATAGGTCCGTTTACAAACTGTCCCATCTTAAGCTTGTTGCTGGTGAATGCCACGAGCGGGAAGACCGCAAAACTGAGTTGCATGCTGAGGATGGCCTGACTGAGCAGGAGCAGCTTGCCGGTTCCCGTTGTCCCATAAAGCGCGGTCACGATTACGGCAGGCACGATGGCAATCAGGCGAGTGATGAGCCGACGCAGCCAACCGGGAAGGGTTATGTTCAAGAAACCTTCCATGACGATCTGGCCGGCGAGCGTACCGGTGATGGTGGAGTTCTGGCCTGAAGCAAGAAGAGCGACGGCGAACATGGCGCTCGCGCCTGCGGTTCCCAGCATGGGAGCGAGTAGCTTGTAAGCATCTCCGATCTCAGCCACCTCGGGGTGGCCTCCACGATGAAAGACGGCCGCGGCGACTATGAGGATCGCTGCATTGACGAACAGCGCCAGAGTCAGCGATGCAGCCGAGTCGATATTGGCAAAGCGGATCGCCTCCACCTTCCCTTTGGTGTTCCTGGCGTAGCGTCGCGTCTGGACAATGGAAGAATGCAGGTAAAGGTTGTGCGGCATGACGGTCGCGCCCAGAATTGTTATCGCGATATAGAGCATGTCCGGGTCGCTGAAGAGGGTTCGCGGAGGCTTGATGAAGCTGACAAGAAGAGGGGGCCACTCCGGCCGGGATAGCGCGACCTCGATCCCAAAGAGCAGCGCGATCGTGCCGATCAGCACTATCACGACAGCCTCAAGTTTGCGAAAGCCCCGGTGCTGCAGGAGCAGAATGAGAAGTACATCGATGCTGGTGATAACGATGCCGACGATGAGCGGGATACCAAAGAGCAGTTGGAGGGCGATGGCCGCTCCGATGACCTCGGCCAGGTCGCAGGCCGCAATGGCAATCTCCGCTCCAATCCAGAGAAACATGCTCAACGGACGGCTGTAGTGCTCCCGGCACATCTGCGCGAGGTCGCGCTCCGTCGCGATGCCCAGCTTCAAGGCGAGACTCTGCAGCAGAATCGCCATCAGGTTCGACACCATGACCACGAAAAGCAGGGCATAGCCGTAGCGCGAGCCTGCGGCTAGATCTGTCGCCCAATTGCCGGGGTCCATGTAGCCAACGGCAATAAGGAAGCCGGGACCAACAAAGCTAAGCAGCCGCCTCCACGGCTGCAAAGCGGAAGAGACGCTCACCGAAGAGTGTGATTCGGGCAGTGAGGGCCGCGTCACTGGTTGAGTAGCGCCCATCAGAGACCGCACCTGCAGGTCACACCATGCGACACTGGCATGGTGCCATCCATTGCAGGAATACAGTGGCCGTGCGGATCGGCAGTCGGGTTGCCTAGTTTGGCCGCTATGCGCTCCTCGAAAGACTCTGAGATAAAGTGCTCTAATCGCTCTGCTTCGTCGTGCAGCTCTTCAATCGGGTAATCCAGCACCTCGAAGAGGAAGGTCTCGACCAGTCTGTGATGCCGCACGATCTCCAAAGCCCGCCTTCGACCGGCGTTTGACAGCCGTGCACCCTCACCGCGCTTGTAGTCCACGAGGGACTTTGGCTCGCCCGCGAGCTTTTGCAGCATGTTCGTGACCGACGCTGGTGCGACGTGAAGGCGTGTCGCCAACTCTGAGCCGCCGACGCGCCTGCGCTCATCGCCGCCGAGTGAGTGAATGGCCTTCAGATAGTCATCGACAGATTCGGTGTTTCTGTCCCCATGCGTTCGTTTCGTTTTCTTCAATGCTTGACTCGCTCTCTGTTCTCTTTTAGGTTATCCTAAATACGATTTAGGTACACCTAAAACCATGACTTCTAATAAATCATTGCTCCTCCTGCTCCCCGTCGCTGCGGTGCTGCTTTTCACTTCTACCGCTTCTGGGCAGAGCGGCACGTCAAGCGCATTGGCGGGAACAGTGGTCGATAGCACTGGAGCGTCCCTTGTGGGCGCGAAGATCACTGCAACCGACATCCAAACGAGGGCTGTACGCACCGGAGCGACCGACTCGGTCGGCCACTATCTGCTCTCGCAAGTGAATCCGGGGACGTATCAGGTGTCGATCGCTTCCTCTGGATTCGGGGTTGCAGTATCAGAGGCCACGGCGGTTGGGGTGGGCCGTACGGTCACCCTGAACTTTACGCTGTCGGTCGGCTCCGCTTCGCAGATTGTAGAAGTCACAGCGCAGCAGGGCCTGCTCAGCCTGGACAATCCGAACACCACGACAACGCTTGAAGCGAAGAACATTAGGAGCCTTCCGAATCCAGGACAGGACCTGACGTTTGTCGCACAGTTCGCGCAAGGAGCCCTGATGAATACGGCTGGCTCGTCGAACGATGCCAAGGCTGCGGGCGGCTATGGCAATGTCGAGTTCAACGGGCTGCCGGCGACCTCAAACGGGTACATTCTGGATGGCTACGACACAAACGATCCCTGGCTCGGACTGAATATTGGGCTCTCGACCAACCTCGTCATCGGGCTCGACGCCGTGCAGGAAGCAACGGTCAACACGAATTCCTATGCCGTCGATCAGGGCCGCTACGGCGCCGCGCAGGTCAATTACTTTACCAAATCGGGGGGCAATCGCTTCCACGGAGATCTCTACGAGGTCTGGAACGGGTCGTTGCTGAACGCACAGGACTACTTCCTGCATGCAAACGATTCGCCCGGCAACATCGCGAAGAAGCCTCGGTCCACTGTGAATGAGTTCGGCGCGAGTGTCGGCGGTCCTATCCTTCAGAGAAAGCTATTCTTCTTTGCCCACATCGAAGGCATCCGCATCGCGCTGCCGCTCGTGTCGCAGGTAACGGCACCCTCGCCGGTGTACCAGCAATACGTTTTGCAGCAGCTAGCTATAGGAGGCGCGGACCCGAGCACGGGAGTTACACTGCCAGCGCAACCTGCGGAGATCCCACTCTACCGCGCTATGTTCTCGCTTTATAGCAATACGAGCGGAACACCCGTGCCTGTGAGCACCTGTCCGTTCGATGCGAACGGATCGCTGCTTCCTACTCCCACGACCGGTACCCTTCTCAATGGGAGCGGATGCGCGAACCAGCGGCAGGCTTCCTTGAATAACAAGGACAGTGAAAATCTGGTTGTGCTCAAGATCGACCACACCATCAACGAGAAGAACAGCATCTGGTACCGCTTTCAGCAGGACACCGGGCTCCAGGCCGCATATACGGACCCGATCAATCCAATCTTCAATGCGTTTTCACCACAGCCGCAGCGCACCCTGGTTCTTGGGTATACGCACCTGTTCACGCCCAACCTCGTGAATCAACTCAATCCGGGCGCGAGTTGGTATGCGAGCATCTTTGAGCCGAACAACTTCACCGCCGTGCAGCAGCAATTCCCGATCGTTCTTGCGGCAGGTAGCTCCAATGTGCCTTTCACCACGATCGGCGGCAACGATCAGACGTATCCGCAAGGGCGCAAGGTCACGCAGTGGCAGGTCAACGACAATCTTATCTGGACGCTGCACCGCCACACGTTGAAGTTCGGCATCAACACGCGTCGGGTAGACGTCAGCAACTATGATCTGGGGCAGGGAACCGTGCCGCTGGCCACGGTGAACGATCTCGCTCAGTTCAGCTACGGGGCGGCATACACCACGACCCGGAGCTTCCCGGCGAGGACAAGGGAAAGAGTCGCCAACGGCAACCTCGAGTTCTATGGGATGGACAGCTACAAGCCTTCAGAAAAGCTGACCCTGACAGCAGGGATGCGGGTGACCTGGAACACGAACGTGGTCAACGATCAAGGCTGGTTCGCGCGTCCGGCAGGCTCTTTCCTCGATATGCAGCACAGCAATGCCGAGCCGCTGAACCAGGCGATTCTTACGGGTGTCCACACACTCTTTCCGGCAACTCCGTTGTTTGTCTACCAGCCTCGTGTCTCTGCCGCCTACCAAATTCAGCAGCACATGGCGATTCATGCCGGCTTTGGGGTATTTAGCGACATCATTCCGGCGCAAATCGCCGATCTTGCCTCGACGAACGCTCCATATTCCCCAAGCTTTGTCGGCGGACTCGGGGGACAGGTTGGCGGAACTGCCATCTTTCCGGGTGTTCCGGGCAGCGCCGTCGATGCGCTGACATCCGCGAATACATCCCTGCAGAAGAGCTTTCGCACGGGAGCCCCGCCCTGTGTGGGCATCTCTCCCGGCGATCAGGTCTGTCCACTTGCTGTCGGTCTGAATACCTTTCCAAGTGGCACCCTCAAGACACCCCTGTACTACCAGTACAGCGCCGGACTCGAACAACAGGTGGGCAGCAAAGGGGCGCTGCGAGTGGACTTCGTCGGTACGCGCGGCCTGCATGAGCCTTATCAAGTACAGCTTAACGGATACCAGAACGTCTGCGACGGCTGCTTCGCTCCATACCGGTATGGCCGCCCACTCGATCAGCGCTTCGGCAGCGTCAACGAGTTTCGGACAGACGCTAACAGCAGCTACGCCGGTCTTCAGACAAGCTACACGCAGCAGATCGCGGGGCTTACATTGCGCGGCAACTACACGCTGAGTCACTGTCTGGATGAGGTGTCAAACGGCGGTCTTCTGTCGTTCTCCAGCCAGGGTATTCTGTCGCCCTTGCCCGGCGAACTGAGCCGAAGTTATGGAGGTTGTGACTACGACGTGCGACATAACATCTCCGCGTTCGGCCTCTATCAGGTTCCGTTCCACTCAAGCCATGCGCTCCTGCGGCAGGTGCTGGGTGGGTGGGCCTTCTCAGAGACGGCTTTCTTCCATACCGGTCTGCCTTTCACGATTCTCAGCCAGCCGTATACCGCTAGTGGGAATGGAGTCTTTCAATCCAGCGGACCGCAGTTCGCACGACGCGTTCCTGGTGTGCCGATCTATCGGAAGTCGACGGTGAGCGGTGTCACCGTCGCAGGCACTCGGCAATGGATCAATCCAGATGCGTTTGTTTCTGTGGTGGATCCATCAACGGGCGGTTGCACCGGTGGAGACTCCGTAGCTAATTGTCAGTTCGGCGACTCTGGAAGAAACACCGTGCGTGGGCCACACTTCGCCGATTCCGACATCTACATCACAAAAAGTTTCACGATTCATGAGGGCATAACCTTTCGCTTCGATACCCAGATGTTTAATGCCTTCAATCACGCAAATTTTGCGCTGCCCGGCGACGTAGAGGCAGGCGTTCCCGGCATTCTCGTCCCGGCTCGCTTCGGCACTCTCCAAAGCACGATCTCTCCCCCGACAGGCCTGCTGGGTGTTGGGATAGGCGGGGACAGTGCACCCCGAATGATCGCCTTTCAAGGGCGAATCGAGTTTTAGCCGGCCGCTACCTTTCGCATTCAGAGCCTGCCCATAGCCGTGCTCGATCTGCGGCTTTGAAGCTGATCAGATAATCTCACGATTCTCTATCCAATCCGCGGGTGCCATTCAGTTACGTTCAGGGATGGATCTCTTGTCCGAGCGCAAACGCTAAATTAAAGGTGCGCGCATGCGAACGATGATCTGCCCCGCATCAACGACCGGAAAGAGCTCGCGACCCAACAGGGAATACAGCAGGATCGATGAGGCGAAGAGCAGCGCAACCCCGCCCAACACCAACCAAGGGGCAGCAATCGCGCGCTCCAGAAGATTGCCATATGGACGGTGCACGCGCTCAGTCATCGTTGCCGCGCGAGAAAGCCAAGAACGCCATCCGCTTAACCCCGCGGAGGGCCCGCGCGCCTCATGGGAAGAAGACGCGCCGCAAACACCGGGACGAGCGTCATAGCGAGGACGTATGAGGCGGCCATGGCGAGGACCACCGTTACGGCAAGCGGGGTGAACAGGAAATGCCCCACTCCTTTGAGGAAGAACACCGGGAGGAAGACAATCGTGGTCGTCAGCGTGGAGACAACGACTGGTAAAGCCACCTCCTCGGCTCCGTCACGCGCGGCGATTGAGGGCAGCTTCCCCATACTCAGATGTCGTGTGATGTTTTCCAGTACTACGATTGCATTATCCACGAGACGGCCGACAGCGAGGGCGAGGCCGCCCAAGGTCATACTGTTGGTAGAGTTGCCTGTCACGAAAAGGCCGATGATCGCGAAAATAATAGAGAGTGGGATCTTGAGGAAGATAACTGTGGAGGAGCGCACGCTACCGAGAAAGAGAAGGACCATTAACCCGGCGGGACAGGCGCCCAGGATCAGCTCGCGCTCGAGCAACGAAAGTGCTCGCCGGACATAAAAGGACTGGTCGGCGATCAGGTTGAGCTGCACGTCTGACGGAATGCGCGCCTTAAGCGCCGGGAATGCATCGCGAATGTTTTCGACCACTTGCACCGTGTTCGAGCCCGGATTCCGATAGATCGGAATGTAAACCTGGCGCTTGCCATTTACGTGAACGACGTTGCTCTGGATCTGGAAGCTGTCCTGCGCGTATCCAACGTCACGTACGAAGACGGGAGCTCCGTTGACAATCTTGAGTGCAAATTGGTTCATCTCCTTGACCTTTGGGACGTTGCCGTTGGCAACCACCATATAATCCGTGGCGCCAATTGTTGCATCGCCTGTGGGGATGAAAACGTTCCATTTGCGCAGGCCGTTTGCTACATCGAGTGGCGACATACCATGCGCCGCAAGTTTTACCGGATCGACATAGACCAGGATGCGCCGGATGCGCCCACCGAAGACCGCCGGAGCGACAACGCCGGGAATTCCGCTCAGCATATTGCGAACGTTGAAGTAAGTGACGTCAGAGTTGCGTTTCATCTAAGGTCGGGCTCGAGAGCGTGAGCAGAACCAGGGGCGTACTGCTTGCCGGGTCGTAGGGCATCACCATGGGCGGAATGGTGCCGGGCGGAAGATAGTATAGATCGCTCATCGCAAGTGAGGAAACCTGCGAAAGCGCTGCACTTGGCTCCACATCACTGTTGAAGTAATCGCGTACCACGCTGACTCCGGCCAGAGTTTTCGATTCCTGGCGCGAAACGCCGTTGGCCTGGGAGGTCTAGCGCTCAATGCGATTGGTGATATCGCGTTCCATCGTGCCTGTCGGCATCCCTGGAAACAACGTTAGAATCTGACAGCTGGGGGTCTTGAAGAGAGGAAGTATATCCAGTGGACCGCGTGGAATCGTTACTCCTCCGAGCAGCATGAGGGCCAGAACGGAGACCCCTATCAGATACGGGTTGCGCAGAGCGAATCGTACCATCGTGATTGAGAGATTCCCTTCGTTGCTGAAACTGGCGGAGCCGGCAACTTTATTCCCGCGACGGAAATATTTTCAAGGTGGAAATAATTTAAGGCCGGAATCCGGTTCTGATATTTAGGCCGTACGTAGACAGGTCAACGTGCAGAAGAAACAACAGGGATGTTTTGAGCGCTCTGAGTTTAATCGGCTCCTGATGCCGCATGCCGAGACGATCTTTCGTTCGGCCACCTACCTGGTCGATCCGGAGGCCGCGGAAGACGTGACACAGGAAGCGATGCTTCGTGCGTGGAAATACTTCAACACCTTCGACCCCGAAACCAACGAATGCACTTGGTTGTTTCGCGTCCTGCGCAATGTTTGCAACGGACCGATGTAGTCGCCCCTCGCTCGAACTTCCTGTAGCTAATCTGGAGGAGGTTGCCCTGGAGCCCTATTACGATTGGGAAGGCAGGTTACTTGCAGAAGAACTGTCGAGCGGCATGCAAGAGGCTCTTCGCCTGCTTCCGAACGAGTATCGCTGGGCGGTCCTGCTAGCGGATGTGGAAGAGTACAGCTACAAGCAGATTGCGGCAATCGTGAACTGCCCTATCGGGACCGTTATGTCGCGCATCAATCGCCGCCGGATGCTGGCTCGCCTTCTGCGTCCGGTGTTCGACATGCCGGAGGCTGACACTGCCGGTATGGCAGGCGTGGCTGGGACGGGGCAAGCTGCGCCTGCTTCCAACAGGAGGATCTCGTGATGGATTGCAAGCAAGTCCGCGAAGTTCTAGATCTTTACGTAAACGGTGAGCTATCCGCATCCGCCGCTGCCGCCACGAGTCTGCACCTTGCGGCTTGTGAGAAAGCTTCCTCCGCTCTCGGACGATTGGCGGTTCGCAGTTCGGTTCGACATGGCGCAGGTTTCGCTGCCTGCGAATTTCCATCAACGATTGTCAGGAGTTCTGGATCGGGCCGTCACGCCGCAGGCTGCGGAGCGTGAACCATCGGGACACGTTGCGTTGTGGTGGCCGCGGTTCGTTCTGGGCACGATGCCTGCACTCGTCATCCTTCTCTTTGTCCCCACACGAGACAGGATCAGCACCGCCAACATACTCGAGCGGATCGCCTTCCAGGTCGATGGGCCGCATATGACGCAGCTTACCGGCAAGCTGATCTGCCGTGATTGCACTCTGGCGCAGGCAGCCGGTATGAACCCGGCGTGCGAGCGCCATGGGCACCATGGAGCCCTGTTGACCAGCGACGGACACATATGGAACATCGTCGAAGACGACCGGTCGGAGCGTCTCATCCATGACTCTAGTCTGCTGGGCAAGGAGTTCCGGGTGAGTGGCATGCTGTACCGCCAGGCAGACGTGATCCAAGTAGAGGGTTACCTGCCACTGAGTTAGCTCATTCGCTTCAAGTACGTCGCAGATGTTTGGTCCCGGAGTTTGATGGTGCATAGCTTTCCCATCAAGCAACGAGAAGGTCAAGTGCTGAATAGCGCAGGAAGTTACCTACTCATGTCATTGGAATCTGTGACCGTTATATTTACGGGAACAAGCGAAAACTGAAGGCTCTTGACGCTGTAGCGAGTCAAAGCAGCGGAGTCGTGACAACCTTCTAAGGGAAGCTCTAGACATATACCTGGCTCCATGCGAGCATCACCGAGCGCTCATCGAACTGGGTACCGGGGACGCTGACTCAGGTCGTGTCGTTTTCGCACCAATCTCTAAAGGACATCCTCCTCAATTGAAAGCCTCCGGAGTGTCCACGATGAATGGCTGCTCTGGAGAAGGCCACTGCAGAATTTGCTCTAAGGAATCTCTGCACAAGTTTGCATCCACAACCTGATTGATTAGCTTGGAGTCAGTGGTGGAGGGGCGATGAAGCAGCAGAGTCTGGCGGCACAGTCTGTGTTTGAGAAGTATGGGCGGAAGAGC
>JAABUZ0100003446.1_pt1 | contig 23429 bp, 19 predicted proteins | sample 5562091 | NCBI WGS metagenome assembly JAABUZ01 (sample SAMN12813069, study PRJNA571459) | rock metagenome | isolation source: Antarctica rocks | place: Antarctica: Victoria Land, Linnaeus Terrace sud | collected 2015-12-21
CAGCAGAATATCGCCCATGCCGCCGAACCGGATAAACAAAGCCCGCTTATGGATTTGACGCGCAGGGCGCTTAGGTTGAGTCATAAACCGCGATGCCACATCATTCGCAATTTGTAGGGGCGCTGCTTGCTGCGCCCTCTTCTTGCAATTGCTTTTCGCGCTGCTGCCGAGACTTGAGCCGGCCAGTTAGCCAGTCTCCAAACGCCCCAGACAGCATTATTACGCTGAAAATCCACCAATCCACGGTTCCCCCCAGAAAGCGACCCGCCAGCAGATTTAGCCCGGCCAGGAGCAGCCACACGGAGCCATACGCAAATAGATTGACCAGCAGCTTTCGTTTCATCTTGTACTCCTAGGGGGGCGCGTCAAGAGAAAGACGAGGGCGTGAACGCCGTCGCTGAGGGGCGAAGCGCCAAGCCGCCACCTGCGTGGCGGAAGACTCCAGATAAAATAGTTCTACTCTTGTCCCGCGCAGGCGGGACCTCGGCGTCTGCGCCCCCCAGCGAGGGCGTTTACACTCTCGTTATCAAAGCCGATTATACCGAATTTTGGGTCACAGGCGCAAGAGAACCTAGCAAAGCCTGGGCCGCCGCCAGAACATCATCGGCATTAATAGAAGCCATCGTGCCGTCGGGAGACTCTAAAACGCGGTGGCAGGGGCCGTAATTGCCCCATTTGCGCGGGTTGGTCGGGCCGAACAGCGCGACGGTCGGCACGCCGAGCGCGACGGCGGAGTGCATGATCGCCGTGTCGTTGCCGAGAAACAGCCCAAGCTGCGAGACAAGCGCGAGTGAGCCGCGCAGGTCACAGGCCCCGGCAAATGAAACTGTCCGCGCCTGTGTTCGCGGGTCGCAGTGCGCCAGCATTTCCTCGGCCGCGTCCTGCTCGTCCGGCCCGCCGATCAGCGCCAAATGCAAGTCCGGGTTCTCGCGGAGGAGAGCGTCGGCGATCTCGGCAAAGCCGGCCGCGCCCCACCGTTTTCGGGCCTGGCTTGCGCCCGGCTGAATGCCGACCAGGCTGCCGCGCGGAACCCGCTCGCCCCAGGCTTCCCGCAGATGATCCTGCGCCCGCGCGGTCTCGTCGGCGCTGATCCAAAGCTCAAGCGCCGGGTTAATCGGCGCATCCGGCGCGACGGCCCGCAGAACATCAAAGTAGCAGGCGATCTCGCTTTTTTCGCGGTCGTAGTCTACCTGGCAGTTGAGGAGCGGTCCGCGCCCTTCCGAGCGGAAGCCGGCACGGGTCCCGATGCCGCCGAGCCAGGAGGTCAGCGCCGAATGGAACGACCGATTGAGCGCTAAACACAGATCAAACTTACCCAGCCGAATGCGCTGCACCAATTGGAGATAGGCGCTCCAGCCTTTGTCGGACTTGTATGGGTCAAACTCCCAGATTTCGTCCAAGTACGGATTGTTTTGCAGCAGCACCCGCGCGTTCTTGCCCGTCAGCAGCGCAATATGCGCGTCCGGCCACTGGGCGCGGGCGGCCCGAAAAATCGGCGTCGCCAGCAGCGTGTCGCCGATAAACCGGAACTTGGTCGCAATTAAGATGCGCTGGATAGGAGACCTCACCCCGCCTCGTTCCTCGGCGACCCTCTCCTTGTCAAGAAGAGGGTGGCGTTGTTCGCCGGGTGAGGCTTGTATCTGCGGCAGCGGGATCAGTCCGCCGCGCCGGGCGCGGAGCAGGCGGCGCGTCGCCAGCACAACTTCCTCCGGCGTAATCTCGCGCAGGCAGTCGTAGCGCCCGTTGCAGGTCGGGTGGTTGCCGCAGGGAGAGCAGCTTAAGTCTTTGTAAATCGCTTCCGACAGCTCATCAAACGGCCCGGTGACGGCCGGGTCGGTCGAGCCGAACAGCGCGACGCAGGGCGTTCCCACGGCAGTCGCCAGGTGCATCGGCCCGGAGTCGCCGCTGATGAGCAGGTCGCACCGCTTCAGCACCGCCGCCAGCGTCTTAACCCCGGTTTCTCCTACTAAGTTGATCGGCTTCGCCTTTTGCGTGCGGCTCAAAATATCCGCCGCCATCGCCGTATCTTCCTCGCCTGCGCCGACCAGCACGACAGGAATATCGCTCAGGCCGTCCAGTGTCCGGGCGAACGCCTGGGCAAACCAGCGCTTTTGGGGCCGGGTCGCGCCGACATTGACCGCGATGAGGGGGCTTCCGGGCGTAATCCCCTGCGCCAAAAGCAGCCGCGCCGCCGTTTCTTCCGAGGCGGGGTCTATGCTGACGACAAGCCGGCGCGGGCGATTCGGGTCCGGCGGCAGCGGCATCGTGTCCAGCATCGCGTCGGCCATGTGAACCGCCCTTGTCCGGCGCAGCGCCGTCAGAAAATGGTTCATGCCGCGCCCAGCCAGTCCCACCCGGCGGGGGGTTCGCGCAAGCCAGGCGGCAAACGCATAGCCCGGCAGCGGCGGCAGGATGATCGCGTCGGTGTAGCGGCCTCCCCGCAGCAGCCGAAAAATCTGCATCAAGCGGCTTGCGCCGCCCCGCGCGGTCCGGGCGATAATCCGGTTCAGGTCCGGGTTGCCTTGCAGCACTTCGGCGGCGGTTCCGGCCCCGACCACCGTATCTATCTGCGCGTCGGGAAGTGCCGCCCTGAGCGCCGCAATCGCGGGCGTCGTCAGCAGGGCATCCCCCATATAGTTCATGTTCACGACGAGAAACTTACGCATTGTTAGGATAAGTATACCTGAAAAGAGACCTCACCCCGTCGCTCCGCGCCGACCCTCTCCTTAAGAAAGGAGAGGGTAAGTATAAATGGGGACATAGATCGTTGACGGTCGGTTTTTTCCGTAACTCTCTTACCCTCTCCTTTCCTAAGGAGAGGGTCGGCGCGGAGCGACGGGGTGAGGTTCCTACAGCCGGCCCGCCACCGCTGCCAGCACAGCCTCCGGCGTGATCCGGGCCATGCAGGCCGCGCCTTCGGCCTCAGTCGGGCGCTTGCCGGGAACGATGATGCCGGGAGCGGGATCATGCAGGACGGTGTTTCGCAGGCCGTAAGGCCCATGCCGCTTGGGATGCGTCGCGCCGAAAATCGCAACAACGGGAGTACCGACGGCAACGGCGAGGTGCATCGGGCCGCTATCGCCGCTGACCAGCAGGTCACACGCCGCCAGCACCGACGCCAGCTCGCGCAGGCTCGTTTTGCCCGATAAGTCCACATAGCCGCCGGTCAGCGTGGGCGTAATCTGCGCGACGCTTTCGGCGTCGGTCTTGTCGCCGACAAAGACGACGCTGCGGCCAGTGCGCGTCAGAGACAGCGCCACGCGCGTCCAATTCTCCACGGGCCAGCGCTTATAGGCGCGGGATGCCCCGACATTGAGCGCGACACGCGGGCCGGGCAAATCGGCCAGCCATGTTTCTGCCTGCGCCGCGCCCTCAGCAGCCAGATACGGCTGCGGCGTGAACTCCGGGTGCAGAGCGTGGACGCCAAGCGCGTCGGCAAAGCCGTAGAGCAGGTCTACTTCGTGTGCCTGCCTGCCCTTGCCGGGAACGATAGGATGCGTCAGAAACAGCGCATTGAGTTCGCGGTTGCGGTCCCAGCCGACACGCATGGGAGCGCCGGAAAGCCGCGTGACCAGGCCGCTCAGTGCCAAACCCTGCATATCTAAAGCCATCTCATAGCGGGCTGAATGCAGCTCGCGGCGCAGATGAAGAAGCTCCGCCGGAGACGGCTTATCGGGCAGAATATAAAGATGGTCAATCCACGGATTGCCGCGCAGAATGCCCTCGCAGCGGCGGCGGACGACCCAGCCGAACGTCAAATGCGGCGCGGCATCTTTAATCGCCTGCACCACCGGCAGCGCATGAATGACATCGCCGATGGAGCTGGTTTTGACGACAAGCAGGCGCTGAATACTAGTGAGAGGCGGCAGGAAGGTCGGCATGAGCGGCCATTTCTTCCGGCAGACTGTCCGGCGGCGGCGGGACACGCCAGCGATCATGGAGCCAGAGCCACTGGTCGGGGTACTGCCGAACGATGTCTTCAATGTCCGCCGTGATTTCGGTCATAATCTTCTTGATGTCGGCTTCCGTGTCGCCGGTCGGCTCCGGGATAATCGCGGGATAAAAGACGGTTTTATACGTGCCGTCGGGCTGACGCGGGCAGAACATCGGCAGGATGGCCGCGCCGGTTTTGAGCGCCAGCACGGCCGGGCCGGCGACGGTTCCGGCCAGCTTGCCGAAGAACGGCACGAACACGTCTTCCGACTTTTGATCGGGAACAATCGCGATGGCTTTGTTTTCGCGCAGCTGCTTCAAGAGCGCCCGTGGCGAGTCGCCGCGCGGGTGGACCGTGTAGCCGTTCTCGCCGCGCACGAGATCGGTCAGCCGGTTAAACTTCTCGTCCTCGCTCTGGCGGGCCACGACTTTAATGGAGTAGCCTTCCATCGCCGCCCGCTTGCACAGCCATTCCCAGTTACCGAAGTGCGCGGAGACCACAATGACGCCTTTGCCCCGCGCCAGCAAGGCGTCGGCAACCGCATACGAATCGACTTTAACCCAGTGCCGGATGTCTTCCAGCGTGAAGTGTGCGCCTTTGAGAAATTCCACCAGAGACGCGCGGGCAAACTGCTGGAACACGCGCTTGATCAGCGCCTGCCGCTCCCGCTCGGTCATCGCGTCGCCATAAGCGATTTTGAGGTTCTTGTCGGCGACTGCCCGGAACCGGCCTGAAACGTGGTAACCGAATGTCCCCATCGCCGTTCCCCAGGCGAGGGCCGGCTTCCACGGCACATGCCGCACGGTCTTGAACGCAACCCAGAACGCGCCGCGCACGAACCCCTGCCAGAATTGTTTACTTTTTCGCATTGTGTGGTTTACAGAATTGGAACCGGCACTGAAAGTGCCGGTGACGCTATCGGTATTACTGGTCAATCGTCGCCATGCTGGCGTAGCGCTCGCCAGACGCAGCGCCCTTCGGGGCGATCTCGTCCAGCCGCGCCAAGTCTTCGGCGGACAGCTGAACATCCGCCGCGCCGACATTCTCGCGCAGGTATTTCGTCCGCTTGGTTCCGGGAATCGGCACGAAATCCGCGCCCTGCGCCAGCACCCAGGCCAAAGCCAGCTGGCCGGGCGTCGCGCCTTTCGCTTCGGCCATTTGCTTGACTTCGTCCACCAGCTTCAAGTTCTTCGTGAAGTTCTCGCCTTGAAAGCGCGGGGCGCTGCGCCGGTAGTCGCCTTCGGGAATGTCTTCGGGTTTTTGGAACTGGCCTGTGAGAAAGCCGCGCCCCAGCGGGCTGTACGGGACAAAGCCGATGCCGAGTTCTTTGAGCGTGTCTAAAATGTCGCCTTCGGGGTCGCGGGACCAGAGCGAGTATTCGCTTTGCAGGGCGGAAATCGGATGCACGGCGTGGGCGCGGCGAATGGTCGCCGCCGCCGCTTCCGACAAACCTAAGTGCTTCACTTTGCCCTGCTGCACCAGCTCCGCCATCGCGCCGACGGTGTCTTCAATCGGCACGGTTTTGTCTACCCGGTGCTGATAGTACAAGTCAATGCGGTCTACGCCGAGACGCGACAAACTCGCATCGCAGGACTTTCGGACATACTCCGGCGTGCCGCTGACCCCCTGAAAGCTGCCGTCCTCGCCGCGCACGTTGCCGAACTTTGTCGCCAGCACGACTTGGTCCCGCTTCCCGGCAATCGCGCGACCAACCAGCTTTTCGTTGGTGAACGGGCCGTACATATCGGCGGTATCCAAAAACGTGACGCCGAGTTCCAGCGCCAGATGAACGGTTTTGATGGACTCTTCTTCATCGCCCGGCCCGTAAAACTCGCTCATGCCCATGCAGCCGAGGCCGATTTCGGAGACAACTAATTTTCCCAGTGTGCGTGTTTTCATAAAAGGCACTCCTTTGTGTGCTTAGGATACCCGATTTAGGAACCCAAAGGCGTGGATAAGAATCCAAGTGCGAGGAGAGAACAGGCGAGGGTGCGGTAAGAACCGCAAGAATGACACTGTGCCGGGGATGGGCAGCGGCGTTGCCGTTTGTAGGAGGGTGACTGAAAAGTGGGAAGACCTCACCCCGTCTCGTTCCTCGCCGACCCTCTCCTTAAGAAAGGAGAGGGTAAGAACAATTTATAGAGGAGGAGATGTTTCGCTTCTTTTCTGTCCTAATTATCCTCACCCCCTCCTTAACAAGGAGAGGGTCGGCGAGGAACGAGACGGGGTGAGGTTTTATTGGGGTGAGGTCGCTTGACCCTGTAAGGTCTTCCTACCCAATCGGATCGCCGCCGGTGATGCCGTAGATCATGCCGGTGATGTAGCTGGCTTCCTGAGACGCCAGAAAGGCATACAGCGGGGCAAGCTCCGCCGGCTGGGCGGGCCGCTTGAGGAGCGTCTGCTCGCCGAACGTCTTTACCTGGTCAGGCGGCATGGTGGACGGGATCAGCGGGGTCCAAACCGGGCCGGGCGCGACGGCGTTCACGCGAATGCCGCTTTGCATCGCTCCTTCGGCCAGCGCTTTGGTGAAGTTGACGATTGCGCCTTTAGTCGTCGCATATGCCAGCAGCATCGAGTCGGGCTGATAGCCTTCAATGGACGCCGTGTTGATGATCGCGCCGCCGGGACGCATGACCGGCAGGGCGGCCTTGCACAGATAGAACATGGCGTAGATGTTCGTCTTGAACGTGTGATCCCATTCGTCAGACGGTACTTCGGTAATCTTCTGGCGCGGCATCTGAAACGCGGCATTGTTGACCAATAAATCGAGATGCCCGAACTCCGACTGCGCCTGCTGCACCAATGCCTGACAGTGCGCTTCCTGCGTGATGTCGCCGGCAACGGCGATGGCCCGCCGGCCTGCACTGTGAACCAGACGCACCGTTTCCTGCGCGTCCTCATTCTCGTTGAAATAGGAGATCAGCACGTCCGCACCTTCGCGGGCAAAGGCCAGCGCGACGGCCCGGCCAATGCCGCTGTCCGAGCCGGTAACAATGGCCGCGCGGCCTTCCAGCTTGCCGCTGCCGACATAGCTGTTTTCGCCGTAGTCAGGCTGGGTCTTCATCTGCTTTTCCAAGCCGGGCGGCGTCTGCTTCGGCTCGTCAAACGGCGGCTTGGGATACTGTTCTTTCGGATCCTGCTGCTTCAGGGGGGTCATTGGTGTCTCCTCGTGTTTTGTTGGTTTCTTCCGCTTTGCTGCTAAAACGGAGTTGCCCCGGCGCTTTTTCGGTGAGCGCGGCGACTGCATGTTTGAGAGCGTTGCCGGCACCCTCGGTTACTCAGTAGAACGCAGATTGGCCGCTAAGTAGAAGGCAAGAATTTCCTGCGGCGACTTCAGTCACCCATTCTGCAAGAATGGGAGGGCGATTTGTCTGCCCTCCCAAAAATCTGTTGTAATGAAAATCTTATGTGACTACTGGGTCATGGTGGCGGCGGACCCATTTGCGCTTGTGGTGGAACTGGGCTGGGACTTCTTTTTGCTGTGGTGGGACTTCTTCCTGCCGGAAGAACTGTTCATTTTGGAAGGGCTGGTGCCATGTCCAACCAGGCCGGTCCCATTCGGGCCGTTGCCGGACATGCCGCTTGGGACGTTCATCCCCGTGTCTTTGCCGCTGCCGGTCGTGCTGCTCGGCGGACGGACGACTTTGCCGCCGGTGCCGGTGCTTGTCTGAGCGAACGATACGCCGCCGGTTCCTAAAACAAAGCCTGCCGCCAGAAGCGCGGCAATCTTGGACTGATTTTTCATATTTTTCTCCTTGCGAGCTGCTGGATGATGTAATACGAAGTGGTGTTACCCGGTATGCAAAATCAGCTAAACCGTGCAGGCGTCAACAACTATTTTTTGCTGCTTCTTATAGTAATTAATTGTTAATTTTCTGTATGATAAGCCGCACAAAAAAGCGGCGGAGGCTGAACAGCCTCCGCCGCTTGAGAAAGATGGGGTTACGCTTTTTTCGGCACGAACTTCATGGCGACCGAGTTCATGCAGTAGCGCAGGCCGGTCGGCTTCGGGCCGTCATCAAAGACGTGACCCAAATGACCGCCGCACCGGGCGCAGACAACCTCGGTTCGTTCCATCAGGAGGCTGCTGTCGCTCTGGGTCAGAACGCTGGTCTTGGCAAGCGGCTGATAAAAGCTCGGCCAGCCGGTTCCCGAATCAAACTCGGTGCCCGCGCTGAACAGCGGGTTCGCGCAGGCGGCGCAGTCATAAATGCCTTTGCCGTGCGCTTCATAGTCGCCGGAAAAGGCCGGCTCGGTTCCCGCTTGCCGCAGGATGTTATACTGCGCGGGCGTCAGCAGCTTCTTCCATGCGGCGTCGGTGTGCATGACAGCGAAATGGTGCATCGGCGCAGGAGCGCTCGGCGCGGTCAGGCCATACTTGGCGACCAGCAGGGACGTTCCGGCGACCGTAACCGCAGCCAGTCCATTGCGAAATAATTCTCGGCGTGTGAGTTCCATAAACTTTTTACCTCTTGCCGTTAATAACAAACTTGGGCGGCAAAAAGTTTCATGGGCGAATAATCTGTAAGAACCGGCACTGGAAGTGCCGGTCTACTCTCGCGTGAAAGTATGCTGAAGACAGCATTACTGCGTATCTGCTCCGCGACTACGGAGAAGATTACTTCCTCTGGCTCTTTAGTGTCGGAGACACTTTCATTCAAGAGTAGACCGGCACTTCCAGTGCCGGTTACTTCCCCTGCCCCGGCGCTCCAAACCTCGCCTTGTACTGACGGCAGAACTCCAAAAACTCGACGGGCATGGCAACCGGGCGGCCTGTGGAACGGCGCACGAAACAGCCGCTTTGCTCGGCGCAGGCATACTCGGTCTCGGTGTCCGGGTGGACAAAGCGAAGCGCCAGCGACAGCGCGGAACGGCCCACGGCAATCACCCAGACCCGCAGCAGCACGGTCTCGGACAGGCGCACAGGGCGCTTGTACTGGATTTCGGTGCGCGTTAAGACCGCCGCCATGTCCGCCGCGTAGAGCCGCTCGGTCGGCCACGGACTTGCCTGCTGAAACGCAATGCGTCCATCTTCCAGCCAGCGCACATAAGTGGCGTTGTGGACAATGCTGGACGGGTCGAAATCGTAATACTGCGGGCGTATCAAAAGCGAGAAAACGTCGGTCACTCCAAAGATTCTCCTAAAATCAAATCTCTTCTAAAACCGCCGACAGTAGGGCGGACAAGTTCGGCACGGCGCTGCGGTGCATGATCTCGCACCCGTGCGAGTTCTCGGCGGCAAACGCCAGCGTGATAGGACGGGCGACCAGGCCGTAGGACGCCGCGCAGGACGCATCGCTGCCGCCCCGCGACAGCGCCTGGAAGTGGGGGCTTTGACCAATGCGCTGTGCGGCCCGCGCTACTAAATCAATGTCGGCGGCCTGCATCGCGGAGTACGAGTCGTTGACCCAAACCGTCGGCTGATCGTCCAAAGCGAACGGACTTTCCGGGACACGCGGCCCGATTTCCAGCGCAATTGCCACCGCCGCCGGTCTTTGCCGCAGCAGCCAGAGCGCCCCCTGCCCGCCGACTTCTTCCGCCGCCGTCGCCGCAAACAAAACACGCTCCGGGTCGAGTTGCGGCAAACTTTCCAGCGCTAAAAGCATCGCCGCCAAATCCGCCCGGTCGTCTAAGAATGGCGAGGCCACAAAGTCGCCCATTTCCGTCCAGGTCCGGCGCGACGGATGCAGCGCGGCCCGCGTTCCGGCCCGGACGCCGCGCTGGGCCAGCTCGTCCGCCGACAGCCCCGTAAAGACGCGCGTGTCCGCCCAGGTCAATGCCCGCTCCCGCGCCGCTGACGCCGGACTGCTTGCGTCGTTCGTATGAATGCTGCCGAACGACAGCACGCCGTCCAGCGGGGTCGGCGCTGCCAAAATCTGCACCGGCCCCTCGCCCCATTTCCACGGAAACGCGCCGCCGAGGTTGGTCACGGCCAGCCGCCCATCGTGTTCGACACGGACAACCAGCAGCGCGATTTCGTCCAGATGGGCCATGACGACGATTTCGGGCCGGTCCGGCAGGCGGCTTGCGCCCGGCACCGAAATCAAAAGATTGCCCCGTGCATCGGTTTCGTGGACGCATCCTAGCCGCTCGGTATGAGCAATGACGGCGTCTCGGACGAGTTTTTCCTGGCCCGGCGGCCCCGGCAAAGCGGTCAGCTCGCGCACAAGCTCCAGTGCATTGGTCATCGGTTGGTTCCTGTCATTAGAGTGCGCGGTAAAGAAGTGAGCAATAAAGAAGCGTGGGAATAAATTCCTACGCTATGGGGCGAAGCGCCGAACGTCCGCCTTCGCGGACAAAGAGCAGAGCGCTTTGTCCCATCCTATTCTTCGTCCGCGAAGGCGGACGTTCGGCGCTTCGCCCCATAGCGTAGGAATTTATTCCCACGCTCCTCCCTTCCCACGCTTCTTTCCGCGACTTACTCCGCATTCTCTTCCACATGCCCGGCCCAGAACGGCAAGGCAATCTCGGCAAACTCGCGGGGACGGCCGAACTGCATGGCATGGGCCGATCCCGAAACACGCCGGAACTGACCGCGCGGCAGAGCAGCAGCCAGGCGGCGGGCGACGGGATCGGGAATGATGCCGTCACGAGCGCCGCGCAGGACTAGGCAGGGCGACTGCACCTCGCCGATATATTCCAGCGGCTCGTCTTCCACCATCGCCAGCGTGGTCTCAAAATACCGCACGAAACCCATCTGGGCGTACATATACGCCAGGACTGCCGTGTACCGAAGCGGCTCCTGAAGGCCATCCATCGCCAATCCGGCGGCGTAGCGGGCCAGCGAAATATACTGGCCGCCGACCGTCGAGCCGACCAGCACCAGCCGCCCCACCCGTGCCGGGTGACGCCGGGCCAGCGCCAGCAGCACCTGCCCGCCGAGCGAGTTTCCTGCGAAATGCGCCAGGGGAATGCCGAGCGCGTCCAGCACGCGGGCCAGCCAGTCGGCAAGCTCCGGGACCGTCAGCGCCTTTTTCGGGCCGGGCGAGCTGCCGAAGCCCGGCATGTCGGGAACAAACACGGGGAAATTTACCTGACGCCGCGCCAGTGCGCCCAGCGTCGGCCGCCAGGCATCCGCCGAGCAGCCGAGGCCGTGCAGCAATATCACTGGCAGGGCGGCGGGATTTGAAGGCTGAAACGCATCCAGCGTGCGGACGCCCACAGCGCGGCCATCCACGGTCCGCATTTGGAGGCGCGAGGGTTCATGGAACATATTCCGTTATTGTACCTTCAAAGAGACCTCACGGGGTCAAGCGACCTCACCCCGCCTCGTTCCTCGTCGACCCTCTCCTTAAGAAAGGAGAGGGTGAAGAGAAGAAGTTCGGAAAGGGTAGCGGCAGAGGTGTTGACGCTCTGTGTCTTATCTGTGCCTGAATGATCTTAACCCTCTCCTTTCTTAAGGAGAGGGTCGACGAGGAACGAGGCGGGGTGAGGTCGCTTGACCCTGTAAGGTCTCCTTATCCTGCTAACAAGCGCGGGACACGGGCCGTCAAACGAGTGGTAATCTCGTGCGGCGTGGTCTGAATGAGCGCGGCGAGGTCGCCGACAGTCACGGTTTCGCCGCCGTCGGCTCCAATCAAAGTCGCCACGTCGCCCGCTTGAACGCCGGGAATATGACTGACATTGACCACAATCTGGTCCATGCAGACGCGCCCGCAGATCGGCGCGTGCTGGCCGCGAATGAGGGCAAAGCCGAGGTTGGACAGGCCGCGCGGGTAGCCGTCGCCGTAGCCGACGCCGAGAGTCGCGTAAATACCGCCGCCAGGAGGAACCATGTAAGTGCGGCCATAGGAAATTGTCGCGCCGCCGGGCAGGAAGCGGCAAAGCGTGACAAAGGTGCGGAGTGACAGCACGGATTTCAGCGGCAGATCGCGCTTCGTGAACAATCCAGGCGTCGGCTCGATGCCGTACAAGAGGAGGCCGGGCCGAAGCAGGGCGTGGCGGGCGGACGGCGGCAGATTGAGCGCGGCGGGCGAGTTTGAGGCATGAATAAGCAAAGAGCGTGTGCGCGGGCCGAGCGTCTGAAGAAAGCGCAGAAAAAGTTCGTGCTGGGAATGCGCGTCGGCGGGGTTGTCATCGGCATCGGCGAAATGGGTGGCGAGGCCCGTAATCTGGAGGTGAGGCAGGGCGTCCAGCGCCGTCAGCAGAGCGCGGGCGTCAGACGGCTGCACTCCGGCGCGGCCAATGCCGGTGTCCAAATCCAAGTGCGCCGAGGCGACGGTGTTCTGGGCCTGAGCGGCGTCTGACAGTGCTAAACCCACTTCCAGGGAGCTGACAAGAAGCGTCAGCCGGTAAAAGACAATCGCGGGGGCTTCCGACGGCAGCGCGGGACCCAGCAGATAAATCGCGGTGTCCGGCGGCAGCAGCGGGCGCAGGGCTGCGCCTTCGGCGGGCGTCGCCACCCCGAAGTCCGACACCCCGCACTGAGCGCACAGCGGGGCGACAAGCGCCGCGCCGTGGCCGTAAGCATCGGCTTTGACCACCGCCATGATCCGCGCCGGGCCGAAGCGCCGCCGAAGCAGGGCGATATTGTGGGCCAGCGCGGCGGCGTCGATTTCTGCCCAGACACGCGGCAGGATTTCGGGCGCTAAAGTAAAAGTATTGGGCGGCGTCACGGGCGAACCAGAGCCGCCGTTCGGGTTGCGGTTGGCGAGCGGCGCTGGGCGGCGTGATGGTACGTCGGCGGCACAAGCTGGTCCAGGGCGCGTTCGTAGCGCTCGCGGCGGCCATACACCACAATCATGTTGGTCAGCTTGCGGCCCGGCTTTGCCAGCGTCGCGCCGTTGTAATAAAAGCCGGTGCTGGTCCCGGCGTCCAGGTTCATCGCGTCCGCCGCGCCCAAAGACTGCATGACACGGGCCAGCTTGCCCAGATAAATCGGAGCGTGGGTCATCACGAAAAAGAGTGTGTTGCCGCGCGTGATCCCGACCGCGATGCGCGAGTTCGGGGCCAGCATGTGCTTGTCGCGGAACCGCTCGGCACGGGGGTCCAGCACGATTTGTCCGCGGCTGAGAAGGCGCGGGCCGCAGGCGACAACGAAGTCAAACGGACTCCAGTCGTGGTGCCGCCCCCACTGGCAGGTGACCATCGTGGCCTGGTTGCTCGGCGTGATGCACAGCGCCGTTCCCATGCCGCCGAAATGGACCAGACTGCCGTCAATGACAATGTCGCCGACGGGCTGCAAGTCGTCGAGCGAGAAGAACGTCCCCGTGACCGCGACATTTGGGTTGGCCCGGCTGATCATCTGGCGGAACGGCTCGGACGTGCCGTTGCCCCGCGCCGCCATGACCGCCGAGACTTTGACGTTCGGGTCGTTCAGGTCGACCGAGATGACTTTCACGGGAACGCCGGCCGCGCCGGTCTGCCAGAACCGGATATTTTTGCCGCCGCTGCCGTCGCCGTGCAGCGCCGCCCAGTGGGCGCGTCCGGCGGCGACGCGGGCGTTATGCCGGGCCAGATTACCGGCGAGGTGGGCATGGAGCGCGGCGGCAAATTTGGCCTCATGCAGGGCGGCAAGCGCCCGCCGCCGGTCCATTTGGTCCTGGGCGAGCTTGGCCCGATGCGCGACATTTTCCTCGTGCCGGGCGATATTCTTCGCGTGCAGCGACTGCCGGTGCGCTTCTTCGGAATGCGCGGCTTCCAGCGCCGCAAGATGACGCGCATGAACTAAAGATTTATGCACCAACGACTTACGCGGCTTCGGCTCTGCCGCAACTAAATCTGCGTGGCGATGCTGATGAGCGATCTTCGCCAAATGAAGCTGCACACGCTTTTCGTGTTCCGCTGCTTCCTGCGTCTCCGCCACTTTTTCGTTGTGCTTGCGCTGCCAGACTTTTTCGTGATGCTTTTCCGCCACGCGCTCGGAATGCGGCAGAGAGCGCAGCTTGGCGAGATGCTCGCGCCAGGCTTTTTTTTCTTTTGCGGCCAGCCGGATACGATGTGCGGCCTGCGCTTTCGCTTCGGCAGAGGAGGCAGACGAATGATGGTGGTGTTTAGGCCCGGCGGAGGCTGGGTGGGCGGAAGCAAAAACAGCAAGGGCGATCAAAGTCGGTAAGAAGCGCATAAAGTCACTATAACATAGGACAAGGGCGAACGTCAAGGCAAACACAGATTTAAGGCAAACACGCGGCTGGGTATACTTCTTCCAAAGTCTTACTGTTCACAAGGAGTAATCGTGCCGGAACTTTATACCATCGGCTATGAAGGCAGCACGCAGGCCGCGCTTCTGCAGACGCTGGTTTACCATGACATTCAAACGCTGCTGGATATTCGGCAGCTGCCGCAAAGCCGCAAGCCGGGCCTGTCCAAGACTGCGCTCGGCCTCGCGGCGGCGGAATACGGCGTGCAGTACACCCATATTCGTGCCCTCGGCACGCCCCGCGACATCCGGTATCAGCGCAAGATTGACCATGATGAAGCGGCGTTCCGCGCCGGGTTTTTGGCGTATCTGGCGACGCAGGAACCGGCGCTGGAAATGCTGGTCGAGCGGGCGGGACGTGAGCTATGCTGCCTGCTCTGCTACGAAGCGGATGTGCAGCAGTGTCACCGATTGCTTGTCGCAGAGCGGGCGGCGGAGATGTCCGGCGGCACGCTGACGCCGGTGCATTTGGCAATAAAGAGGGAGCCTGAAAAATAGGGCTTGACAAAGCCGCGGCTTTGCGTTAAACTGTTACTATCGCAGCAGGAACAAAAAGTTTTGCCGCGTTGAAGTTGTTTTCTTTATAGTAAAGGGTTATCGCCATTCGTGCCACCATCCGCCAGGTCGCGCAGCTCGCCGGAGTTTCTCCGATGACCGTCTCGAACGTCATCCGCGACCGCGCGGGGCAGATGGGCGAGGAAACGCGCCGCCGGGTGCTTGCCGCCATCCATGCGCTGGATTATGTGCCGGTCCGAACCGCCGCGCAGAACCGGCATGTGGCGACAAATGCCATCGGGGTGGTCTTTCTTCAAGAAATGCAGGGCGCAGTCGGCTACCCGACTTTCCTCGGCATGTGCAGCCGGGCTAGGCAGACCGACCATGACCTGACGATCTTTCTGCGCTCGGAACCGGACTGGGTCAAGCCCGGCACGGAATCGCAGTTTTTAGACCGGCGCTGCGACGGCTTTATTTTTGTGGGCGAGAACCGGCGCGAGATTTCGGAAGCGCTGGTACGGCATGGCGTTCCCATCGTGGAATGCTACAGTGTCAGCCCACCAGCGGGCGTCGCGCATGTTCTGGGTGACAACGAGTCGGGAACCCGCAAAGCGGTTCAGCACCTGGTCTCATTAGGACACCGGCGCATTGCCCATATCGCCGGGCCGGCGGGCAACCTGGAAGCGCGGGAGCGGCGCGAGGGGTTCCAAAGCGCCATGCGGGAAGCGGGCCTGCCGGAGTACGCGGGCTGCATCGTGCAGGCCGAGACTTGGGGAGATTTGTGGGGCTTCGGGGCGGGCTATGACGGTGCCCAAACGCGGCCCATCGCCGAGGCCGCTTTGGGGCTGGACGTGACCGCCGTCGTCTGCGCGAACGACCTGTTTGCGCTGGCCCTCTGGCGAATGGCCGAGGAGCGCGGGCTATGCGTCCCGCTGGACCTTTCGATTACCGGCGTGGACAACATTGTGGAAGGGGTCCATCGCGGCCTGACCAGTGTGGCGCTGCCCTTCGAGCAGATTGGCCGCACCGCCGTGGACGCCGTATTAAGACTTTTGGAAGGAGGAACAGACACCGACGCCAGCGCGGTTCTTCCGGCGGAGCTGATCCAGCGCCGTTCGGTTTCCCGCCCGGTAGCCTAGCCGCAGAAGATTAATCGCAGAGCGGCTCACAAAGCCATTTCATAAAGCCATTTATGACTATTTTTCTTTACTGTACAGTTTATATCAATCCACGCAGCCACAGAAGGAGTGCAAAATGAAAATTCGTTCCCGGAAGCCCGTAGGTGGCTTCACGCTTATTGAGCTGCTCGTCGTTATTGCGATTATCGCAATTCTGGCGGCAATCTTATTTCCCGTGTTCCAGAAAGTGCGCGAGAACGCCCGCCGCGCTTCCTGCCAATCCAACCTCAAGCAGCTTGGCCTGGCGATTATCCAGTATCAGCAGGACGCCGACGAAAAGTTTCCGTCCGGCAACAATGCCAAAGGCTATGAAGGCGGTGTCGGCTGGGCCGGCCAGATTTACCAGTATGTGAAGTCTACCGGCGTCTTCAAATGCCCTGACGACCCGACAGGCAACGGTATCCCCGGCGGCTCCGCGACCGCCCTCATCACGCCGGACGGCTCGAATCAGCTTGCGGAAGTCTCGCCGGACAAAGCGCCGCCGGTTCCGGTTTCCTATGCCTACAACGGACATCTCGGTGGCCTGAACGGCCCCAGCGGGTCGAACGCCGTTTCCCTTGCGGCGGTCAATGCACCGGCTTCCACCGCAATGCTTTCGGAAGTTCAGGGAGCGGTTGCGGATGTCACTAACCCCGCCGAGAATGAGTCAAACTCATTTTATATGCAGGGCAGCGATCCGGCTCACGGCTATCCCTATTACGGCATGGCTGGTAAACAAGCAGGTGACTATGGCGGTCAGTCCGTCGTTGGCCCGACTGGGAACTATTACGTGCCTAACCCAGCCCGAACCGTTCATAACAATGGTTCGGACTGGCTGGCCTGCGACGGCCATGTCAAGTTCCTGCGGGCAGGCCAGGTTTCCGGCGGCTACAACAATGCTCCCAATGCAAACTACCAGGCGGTGGATGGCGGTACGCCCGCTGGCAGCAGCAACTTGACGGACAATCAGGGTGCGACTTATGCCCTGACCATGAGCGCGACCTAGTCCGAGATTCAGAGGGACCTATTGCTTTGCAGAGCGATAGGCCCACTGAGCTAAACCCATCCTCATGTCCTTCTACTGATAAAATCAGCACACCGCCCAGCGCCGAGACGCCGGAAAAGCCCGGCCTGCCGCCATTGCGCCTGGGCCGTTTAGTCAGTGTGTCGGCGGCGATGCTGGTGCTCCAAACCGCGATTATCCTGCGGACGCACTTGTTTTTCAATCTGTATCTTGCCGCTTCGTCGCTACCGCAGATTACGATTGTCCTGCTGCTGGCCCTGTGCCTGCTCAATCGGGGCCTGAGCCGCCGAATGCCCGGCGCGGCATTGAATGGAGCAGAACTGGCGATTATCTTCGGCGTTTTACTCTTGACGGCGGCCATTCCGCAGTCCGCCGTCTGCGAGAACGCGGTCAGCGTCGCCGTGACGCCCGCTTACTTTTCCACGCCGGAAAACCACTGGCAAAGCTTGTTCTTCGGGCAGATGCCTCCCTGGCTGCGCGTCACCGACCCGGCCGCCAAAGGTTTCTACGAAGGACTGCAACGCGGCGAGGGGGTGCCGTGGAACGCCTGGCTGCTGCCGCTGGCCGCCTGGGGCGTGTTTGCCGGGCTGTTCTTTGCCGCCATGGCGACTCTTGCGGCGCTGGTGTACGGGACGTGGGCCGGAAGCGAGCGGCTGCCTTTCCCGCTGGTTCTTCTGCCGCTCGAAATTATCCGGGCCGGCGAGGGGTCGGCGGAGCCGCTGTGGTACAGCCGGATATTCTGGCTCGGCGCGGCCATTCCAATCCTCAGCATTACGCTGGCCGCCGTGCATGGCTCCCAGCCGACTGTGCCGATTGCCGCCGGTTTGGAACAATACCACGGCGAGATTTTCTCGTGGCCGCCTGACGGTACGCAGATTTTCACCGGGCAGCCCTGGTCGGCTTTAAACGGCTTTCGGTTTTCGCTGTGGGCGATTGTGGTCGGCATCTCCTACTTCTTGCAGGCCGACATCGCCGTCAGCATCTGGGCGTTCCATTTGCTGTCGTGGGGCGAGCGGCTGGCGCTGGCAAGCCTGGGGGTCGGAACCGGCGGCGCGGGGGCCGGCGATCCGCTGGTGCTGATCCACTGGCAGGAATTCGGCGGCTGCGCGTGCCTGTCGCTGCTGCTGCTGGCAAATTTAGTCAAGACGTTCCGGCGCGACGGCTGGCCGGTCCGCACGCTGGCGGTGTTCGGCGGCGTCAATTTGGGCCTGCTGCTTTGGGGCAAGGCGGCGGGAGCCGATCTCGCCGTCATGCTGGGCTTCCTGCTGATTGCCTACCTGATTGTCGTGGCGCTGGCCCGCTTGATCGCGGCGGGCGGCCTGTTTCTGGTGGACAGCGCGTTTACGCCGCAAAATTTATTGAACTCGTTTGCCGGGACCCATGCGTTCACGCCGCCGGGCCAGGGTGTGCTGGGCGGAATGCAGACGATCTACGGGCGCTTCGACCAGAACCCGGCGTATTTCACGCTGAACGCGCTCCGGGCCGCCGATGTCACCGGAGCCAGCCCGCGTTTGCTGGGCGTTTTGGGCGCGTTCTCGGTTGTCTTTGTGTACGTTTTAAGCTGCGCGATTATCTTGTCGTCGGCGTATCATCACGGCGGGGCGTCGCGGTTTTCGGTGTATCCGCTGACCGGCAACGCGCTGGGGCAGTGGAACACGGTGGCGTATGCCGTGCAGAACCCCACCCTGCCGGTCAAGTCTGCGTTCTCCTGGGCGGCGTCGGGCGCGGCGCTTGTGGGAGTGCTGACTTTGCTTCAGTCCCGCACCGGCTGGCCGCTCAGTCCGGTGGGACTTGCGGTGGCGACCAGCTGGAACACGACCAACCAGATTTGGAGTTCCGTGCTGGTCGGCTGGCTCTGCTCGGCGGCGGTGCGCCGCTGGGACGGATTAAAAGCATATGTGTCGCTGAAGCCGTTTTTTCTGGGCCTGATTTTAGGTAACATGGTTGCAGTGGTGGCGACATCGCTGATTGGCATGATCTCCGGCGCTTACGGCGCGGGATAAATCAGCACCGGCACTGGAAGTGCCGGTCTACTCTTGAATGAAAGTCCCTACGGGACTAAATGCCGTTAGCGCTCGGCTTTTCTTGTTCTTAATCTTCAGTGCCGGTGCACCTAACGGAGCCGGTTCCGATGCTAATTTGCAGCAGCGCCCACGACATGACCGCAAGTAAAACTTTTTTCAGGGGAATTCTTTATGACTTCTACGCTCACTGTGCCGCCTCAGCAGGCGAACAAGCAGGCAGATTTGCTGCCGGATTTACGGGAACTTGGGCCGCGCACGTTTGAGCCGCTGCCTCTCGGCGCGGTCCTGCCGGCCGGCTGGATGCGTAACCAATTGCAGGTTCAGGCGGACGGCCTGACCGGGCATTTGGACGAGTTCTGGCCGTCGGTCGCCGACAGCCGCTGGATCGGCGGGCAAAACGAAGGCTGGGAGCGCGGCCCGTACTGGCTGGACGGGGTAATCCCGCTGGCGGTGCTTTTGAACGATCCCCGCCTGATGGCAAAAGCCCAGCGCTGGGTGGACTATATTCTGGACCATCAGCAGGAGGACGGCTGGCTCGGACCCACAGAGGACCCTCATGCCGGAACCGGCGAAATCGTTTTAGACCCGTGGCCGCTGTTTGTGCTGTTCAAGGCATTGACGCAGTGGCAGGAGGCGACCAGCGACCCGCGCATTATTCCGGCGATGCGCCGCTGCCTGCGCCGGGTAGACGCGCTGCTTCAAGACAAGCCGCTGTCGTCCTGGGGACGGATGCGCTGGGCGGATTTCGTGCTGTCCCTGCACTGGCTCTGCGAGCGCACTCACGATCAGGCAGAAGAAGCCTGGCTGCTGCGGCTGGCCGAATTGGTTCACGCGCAGGGCTACGACTGGCAGGGACACTTTGATGAGTTTCGATTTACGGAGCGAACAAACAGGGAAGAACTCCATGCGCTTCCCCAAGAAGACTGGCTGCCCCTGCACGGCGTCAACAATGCCATGGGCCTCAAATCCGGCGCAGTTTGGAGCCGCCACGGCAAATCAAGCGATGCCGCTTCCAGCCTGCGGGCCGTTGACACATTAGACAAGTATCACGGGCAGGTCACGGGAATGTTCAGCGGCGACGAGCATCTGGCGGGCCTCAGTCCGGTGCAGGGAACCGAGACCTGCACCGTCGTCGAATACTTGTTTTCACTCGAACAAATGCTGGCCCAGACCGGCGAAACAACGCTTGCGGATAAATTAGAACAAATCGCATTTAACGCGCTTCCGGCAGCCATGTCTAAAGACATGTGGGCGCGGCAGTATGACCAGCAGCCGAACCAGGCGCTTTGCAGCGCCGCCAAACGGCAATGGGTTTCTAACGGCGACGATTCCAACGTGTTCAGCTTAGAGGGCAACTTCGGCTGCTGCACGGCGAACCTGCATCAAGGCTGGCCCAAGTTCGTCTCTCACCAGTGGATGCGGGCAGGCGACGGTTTGGCTGCGATTGCCTATGGCCCCTGCACGGTCACGACGGACATCGCGGGTACTGCTGTCACGATTGAAGAAGCCACCGAGTACCCGTTCCGCGACCTCATCACGTTCACAGTCCGCGCCTCAAAGCCGGTGACATTCCCCTTGCTGCTGCGGGTTCCGGCCTGGGCGGACGGCGCAGAAATGTCCGTGGGCGGCGCGGCCCCTGCTTTAGTTCCCGCCGGGACGTTTCATCCCATTGAGCGCGAATGGCAGGACGGCGACATGGTCACGCTGCGCCTGCCGCTGCGCCTGCGAACCGAGCGGCGCTTTGGCGGCGCAGTGTCCGTCCTGCGCGGGCCGCTGGCGCTGGCGCTGAAGATGGGCGAGGAGTTCCGGCAGATCGGCGGCGAGAAGCCCCACGCCGACTGGGAAGTGCATCCGACTACGGCATGGAACTACGCACTCGGCGCAGTCGGCCCCGATGCGCCCGTCACGGAAGCACCGATTTCGTCCACGCCGTTCGCGCAGGCCGCTTCGCCGGTGACGATCACGGTGACTGGCCGCCGCCTGCCGTCATGGACCTGGGAAAACAACTCCGCCGCGCCCCCACCGCCCGGCCCGTTCCCGGACGCCGGGACATTAGAAGTAATCGAACTCATCCCCTACGGCAGCACGAACCTGCGGATCAGCGAGTTTCCCTGCGAGATGTCTGCCCGATGAAACGCATTCCGCCGCTTCTTCTCGCCGCCTCGCTTCTTCTTGCCGCCTCGCTTCTGCTGGGCGCTGCCGGCTGCTCCCATGCCCGCGTCGCCGGTACGGTCACGGTAAAACAGGCGGCACCGAGCAAGAGCCTGATGACCGTGGATTTGGCCCATCTCGGCGGGCCGCTGAAGAAGCCCGGACTTGGCTCACTGTTCGGCGTCTCGTCCATCAACGGCGGCACGCCAAAGGCGCTGATTGCGGGTTCGATTGTGAACGTCGCCGCGTCGCAGGGGCGCATCGGCGAGAACGGCTCCAATCCCTTTTCGACCGAAGCGATTGCGCCGATTATTCGCGGCACCGGCGTCCGCATGGTCTGCCGCTTTAATGATCTCTGCTACGGGTTCGACCCTTACGTCTGGCCGGGGCTTGCCGAGTGGATGCGGCAGGTCGAGGCCGCGACCCATGCCGTCGGCGGCTACAAAGATGTGGTCTACGCCGTCGCGCCGTTTAATGAGCCGGACAACAAGTTCTGGCGGCAAGGCACGCCGCTCAATGCGTTTATGACCGACCCCGCCCTGCCGAGCGGAACTTATGACGCCAAAGTCAACTGGCTCTGGACGCAGACCGTGCGGAAGATTAAAAGCGTTGACCCGAGCCTCAAGATTATGGGGCCGAACTACGAAGGCTACCGGCCCTGGGACGAGAAGGCTGGCAACAAAACCCAGATGTCGGCGTTTTTAGAGAACGCGCTGGCGACAAACACCGTCCCGGACATCATCGGCTGGCATTCGCTCGGCCCCAGCCCCGGCGACGTGCCGTTTGCGCTCGGCAGCTTTTACCGGCCCCTAGAAGAAAGCCTGAAACTGCCGGGCCGCCCGAAGCCCATCAGCGTGGAGGAATACGGCCCGGCGACCGGCGACTTTGAGGGCGTTCCCGGCACGATGGTCAAGCACTGGGCGGAGCTGGAACGCGCCGGGGTGGACTTCGCCGCCATGGGCATCTACGCGAACGGCGGGACTTTGGGAAACACGCTGCGCTATCCGTGGCTGTCCGACTTAAAACCAAACGGCGGCTGGTTTATGATGCACTGGTACCGGCAGATGGCCGGGCTGTACGCCCCGGTCAGCCGCTGGGACACGCGCCATTACCAGTCGTTTGACGGCGTCGCAAGCTGGGACGCGCCGACGCGAACCGCGACGCTGCTGCTCGGCGGGGCCGACGAAGACGCCGACGTGTTGGTGCTGGGCGTCAAAGCCGTCGGCCTCAGCAGGGCTGTCCGGGTTCGGCTGGACTGCACGGTCTGGGACAGTGACCCAAACCAGCACGACCCAGCAGTAGAGCATGGCGGCGACCCCAAGACCGGCACTTACAGCATTTACGACAAAACAATGACGCTGGACGCGGACGGCAATTTAGAAGTACCCGTGCACCGCTTAGAAGGCTACAACGGCTACCGACTTTTAATCTCGCCCGCCGCCAAACCCGGCATCTATCCCACCAAATACGAAGCCGAAGCCGCGCATCTGACCCACGCCACCATCCACAGCGGCCCCGACGCGCTCCCGCTGGCGTCCGGCAATGCCTACGTCGGCGGCTTAGACTTCCCCGCCAGCGCCATTCAGTTTGCAGTCACCGCCCCGGCACGCGGCATTTATGTGATGACAGTCCGCTATGCCAATGGCGGCCCGGCGGCGGCCACGCAGAACGTCACCGTGAGCGGCTCGCCGCAGGGCGCAGTCACTTACGCGCAGACAAACGGCTGGTCAAACTCCGAAATGCGGACGACCACCAAGCGCGTCGCGCTGGAACCCGGCATGAACACTCTCACGCTCTCGCGCGGCACCGGCAGCGCCGAGATTGATTACCTTGATGTCCGCCCCGACACCCACCGCTACGAAGCCGAGTTTGCCACTATCCACAACGCCAAGTCCGCCGAGTTTGCCCACGAAATCAATGTCCCCAACTACGTCGGCGGCATTAACAACCCGGACAGCTTTGTCGAGTTCGCCCTAGACGCCCCCAAAACCGGCGCTTACAGCCTCACCATCGGCTACGCCAACGGAACCGTCGCCATTTCCCGCCTGAGCCTCACCATCGGCAGCGCCCTCGCCCATCCCGTGTCCTTCGCCCCCACCGGCGGCTGGCTCAGCGCCCCGAATCCGATGGCCTCCGAAAAGACTCTCACCCTCCCCATTACGCTTCAGGAAGGCATCAACACCGTCCGCTTCAGCAAAAGCGACGGCTTTGTCGAACTCGATTACGTCACTCTGGATTACCGTCAGCAGAACGCCACGGGTTAAAACCCGTGGCTATCAAAAGCATACCGTCCAGGGGACGCAAGACAAAGGACGCAAACGGCCTTCTACTCCCTCTTAACGTCGCCTCGACGGTGTGCACTTTACAGCCTCGGAATTTATAGAATCTTGGGCGCGGGGAAACCCCGGCCTTTAGGCCGGAGAGGAAGCGCCTTCTTCGGAACGAGCGCTTTTCTGCCGAGGCTGGAAATGCACACCGTTTCGGAACGAGCGCTTTTCTGCCGAGG
>JAABUZ0100003447.1_pt1 | contig 23427 bp, 18 predicted proteins | sample 5562091 | NCBI WGS metagenome assembly JAABUZ01 (sample SAMN12813069, study PRJNA571459) | rock metagenome | isolation source: Antarctica rocks | place: Antarctica: Victoria Land, Linnaeus Terrace sud | collected 2015-12-21
CGTCGTCTTTGTGTTCGCCGCCCAGTCCAAAAGCTGCGGGCCGCCTTTGCGGGCGAAGTCGCCGCCGACAAACAGCAGGTCGCAGACATTCTTGCCCGCTTTTGATGACGCAGCCGCCGGACGCCACTGAGCGGTATCCACGCAGAAAGGCAGGATATGCGTGTTCTGCGGCAGGACGCCGTAGTCGGCGACGGCGGAGTCTGCGGCCCACTGGGACGTGCTGAAAATGCCCTGGGCGCTCTGGTACGCCGCAACTCGGCGCTGATGTTTTCGTTCTTCCAAGCGCTTGTTCTTGCCGGGATTGTAGTAAAATCCGACGAACTCAAAAAGCTGCTTAAAAGTGGCGTCAATATAGAGGAAGCTTGGCCGCTTCTTCATATAGCGCGGCAGCGTCATCTGCGCGGAGCTTGCCGCGATGAATGTCGCATCGAACGGCCCATGCTTCAGCCCTTCCCGCAGCATCAGCGCGTGCCGCCCGAACGCTTTGACACGGTTGGGAAGGCCGGGGATTTTGTCGATCCACAGCGGCGTGTCATCAGACAGCACGATCCAGATCGGCTCGACGTTCATGTCCGTCGGAAAATGCTGAAGCCAGTTTTGGTAGTTCGTCCGCCAGCCGAGGCCGGTGTCCATGACCAGGCCGAGTCGAAACGGTTTGCTCATGGCTTCCTCTTGTTACTTGTATCCGTCTTATTACTTGTGTCCATCATGATCTGAACAGCTTCTGGAATCAGCCTGGCCGCGTCAAAGCGCTCCACCGCGTCCCTCCGCCCCGCCTGTCCCATCTTTGCCCGCAGCGCCGGGTTAGCAATCAGCAGGCCCAGGCTTTGTGCCAGCACCAGCGGGTCAGCCTGCGGCACCAGAAAGCCCGTCTTGCCTGTTTGAACGATTTCCCCCGTTCCGCCCGTGTCCCCCAGCACCACCGGCAGGCCGGACGATAGCGCTTCAATGGCGGCAATAGACGAGCAGTCCGCCAGCGTCGGCAGCACAAACACATCCGCCTGCGCGTACAAGGCTTGCAGGCGCGGATCGTTTGCGGTCAAGTCATTGTAGACGCACACCCGCGGGTCATGGACTTCCACCGCTTCGGGCGTGACTAAGTGCAGACGCCAGCCCGTCGTCTTTGTGTTCGCCGCCCAGTCCAAAAGCTGCGGGCCGCCTTTGCGGGCGAAGTCGCCGCCGACAAACAGCAGGTCGCAGACATTCTTGCCCGCTTTTGATGACGCAGCCGCCGGACGCCACCGGCTCAGGTCCACGCTATGCGGCAGAACATACGAATTCTGCGGCAGGACGCCGTAGTCGGCGACGGCGGAGTCTGCGGCCCACTGGGACGTGCTGAAAATGCCCTGGGCGCTCTGGTACGCCGCAACTCGGCGCTGATGTTTCCAGTTCTCGACCCGCAGGTTCTTGCTCCGGTGCCAGCCGTAAGCGTCCCCGAATTCGAACAGCTGCTTCGGCGTCGAGTCGATATACAAAAACGTAGGGTGTTTTTTCATGTACCGAGGCAACGCTGTCAGCGCCGCGCTTGCCGCGATAAACGTCGCATCAAACGGCCCCTGTTTCAGCCCCTCGCGCAGCATTAAAGAGGCCCGCAGGCGGTTCTTGACCCGTTTGGGAAGGCCGGGAACCTTGTCAATCCAGACCGGCGTGTCATCGGACAGCACCACCCAGGTCGGCGCGATAGTTTCATCGCTCGGAAAATGCCGAACCCAGTTGTTGTAGCTCGTGCGCCAGCCTAACGCCAGGTCCATCACCAGCGCCAGGCGGAACGGCTTGGCAGCGTTCAAGAGTTTAAATCTTTCAATAAGTCTTTCAAGAAGCTAAATCTTTCTTTTTCTGCGTCAGCTTGTCGCCGATGCGCCAGAGAACCGTGTCAAACGCATCACGCGACTTTTTCAGGGGGCTGCTGTTCGGGATGCCCAAGTAGCCGGCGACGTACTGGGCAAATTCCCGGCCCGGCGCGATGGTCCAGAACTGCGAGTCGGGCCGCGCGATTTGCTGAAACAGCCGCTTGATCCCGTGCTTTTTCTCGGCGGGGACGTGCCAGATCGTCAAATCAAAATCTTTCGGCGAAGCGTTCCGGTACTTGAGGCCGGTCCAAATCCGGCCGATATACGGGTTTGCGCTGACATCCGTGTAGCCGAGCTTGACATACAGGTAGCTTAAAAAATGCGCTTCCTCGTTGAACTTCGGCTTTCCCGCCTGGAATCGGGCCAGCCCGGTTTCCCAGAGCGGGTCCACCTCGCAGGCAAGCTGGTGGATGACCTCGGAGGTCGCGGCAAAGAACTCCCCGCCGTAGTATTTCGCGGCCTCGGAGGGACACGGCTGGCCGAGTTCCTCGAAAATTTGTTTCATGTCGCGCTGGGTCAGGCCGTTGATGTCCTCGTCCAGCGGCAGATTTAAATCCAGGGCCAGCAGACCCTTGCGGCTGAGGTCGAGGCTCAGCGGCTGAATGGAAGCCATGAAAACGCAGTCCGAGTCAAGAACAACATACTGCTCATCGGGGTCGCCGTGGCTGTCCAAATACTTGATGATGTCCAGAATATAAAACTGGTTGCGCCACGCGCCGTAGTAGCCGGGAGGCGGCAAATAAGTAAATGGAACCTGGATCACTTCGACGCCCAGGCTTTGGAGAAATTTGCTGGTCGAAAAGTCACCGACATCGGGAACGCTCGCCACTGTCGTGAAAAGCTTATGGGCCGCATCGGGATTATGCCGGGCGCTGGACGCAAAGAACAAGGCGACGCACCGCCAGTAGATATCCTGAAAGGCGGACGAGGAGGAAGCGCCGCCAACCTGCGGGTAGCGGCTTTCCGCGCCTTTAGGTTCTGCATGAAGCCAGGTTCCAATGACTGTCTTTCGGGTGCCGATCACGTTCGGATTTATATTACTCATTTGCTTTTCAATGACCAAGGCTACGGCCAGGGCTACAACCAGGGCTACAACCAGGGCTACGAACGAGATTGATACGAACGGGATTGAGATGCCTGAGCCGGGCTGTCTGCGCCGGCGGGCCGAAGCCAGGCATGGCGGGGATACCTCGGCCGCTGCCGCAGCGGCCGCGTCGGCAAAATCAGGTGCAGCAGGACAATAATCACCATCGGCGACATCCAGGCGAAGTTGCAGACGAAAAACGAGTAGATGCCGTCCCGGAAGGGCTGAAACAACGTGCAGGCCATCACGAGGTACGCAAAGCGGGCAACTGAATAGTAGCTGCTCCGAAAAGCCTTAAAATAAGCCCAGCCAAGAAACAGGGCAAACAGAAACGGCTCGATCACAATTCCTGTGTAGCCGAAATCAACATAAGCGGCTCCCATAATCGAAGGCGTCATTCCGTAGGTTTGCATCGGGCGGTCTTTGGTCGAGATGTCATATTCCCATTGATAGGCAACCGGCTTATTCGGCCAAAGAGGCCGAGGAACGAAATTGAGGAAGGCAGGCCAAATCGTTTCTCCATGATAAAACTCTCCCTTCGCATCCAGAAGGCTGACTGTCATGGCGGCCATGTCCAGAAACTGGTTGTCTGGGGAGTTGCTCTGGGTTGAGGAATCCGTCCAGGTCGTTGCTGCGACCTGCGCGATATCGGTGATGCTGCCTCCGTAAGTGAGAACTTTGTTGATTTGCTTGCCGGGAAGCCACAGCAGGCCCAGGACGGCCAGAACGATCACGACTTTGCGGGGCGGCCACTTTTGGCCGGTTCGCGAAAGATACGCATAGCAGCAGAAAATCGTGGGCAGCAGCAGCAGCCAGCGTGTCTGACCCATCATCAGCTCGCAAAGCACATCAACGCCGACGGCATAAGCCAGCACCCACTTTTTGGGACCATACCAGTAAAAGAACGGCATCAAGCTCAACGGCAGAAAAAGCCCGGTCAGGTTACTGGCAGCGGATTTGTCCCAGTCCGCGTTCCCTGTTCCGCCGCCATGAGACTTCAGGAGGCCGAAAATCCCGAGCGGGATCATCAGCTGGGCAAACCCAACAACGTATGTCTTGGAAAGGTTCGGCGCTTTCTCCTGCCCAAGTGCCGGCAGCGGGCCGTTGTGCTTGAGGTCCACGGCGGAGTTGATGATCCACGCAATGGTCATCACCACTAAGACCACATCAAACATCAAGCTGGCCCGCGTGATCTCGACCAGGTTGATCGGCTGATGCGAAAAAATAGGCGACAATGGGCTGCCCAGGGAAAGCTCGGTCAAACGCTTGGTTACAACCCAAAGATGAAAAAACAGGTAGGTCGTCGCCGGGTGCATCGCGGAAAGCCGTCCTAGCTTCAGCAGGAACAGCGTGCACAACGCAAATACGGTTAAATCGATTGTGAGTGCAATCTCAGGATCGTTCATAGGTTGGTACTCGTTAAAATTGACTGCCGACTTTTTCTGATTGACGATTCTCGATCATGGCGCGGTAGGCTTCTCGAATTCCCGACCGGAACCGCTCCAAAGTAAACAAACTTGCCTGCAACGCGGCCTGCCGGCCCATCTCTGCAAGCGCCTCCCGGTTTTCCATGCCCCAGACGATTTTTTCCGTAATCGCCTCGCTGCCTCGGATCGGCAGGATAAACCCATGCACGCCTTCCGTAATTACGTCCGGGGCGCAGGTGTTGGCCGTCGTGATGACCGGCAGACCGCAGGCCATCGCTTCTAAAATGACCTGGGCGAAGCCTTCGGTTAGAGAGGGCAGCACAAAAACATCGCTGCGGTGCAAATCCCGCACCAGCTCCGACAAAGGAACCCCCAGCTTGAGGTCAAAATCAATGTCGCCGTAGTGCTTCAGCAGCTCCCGGTCCACCCCGCCCCGCCCGCGCAGGATGAGTCGAACCCCGACGCCGGTCTTTGTTTTGAGCGCCCGCACCGCATCCAGCAGGTACGATAAACCTTTACGCTGGATCAAGCTGCCGACGTAAATAATCGTAAACGGCTCGTCTTTGCCAGGCGGGCAAGGGCGCGGCGGAAACTGGGTCAGGCTGACTCCATACGGAACCACATGAATCTTTTCGGCGGGAACGCCGTGCGCGGCCAGCGTCTGCGCCGTGTAGCGGCTTGCGGCCACCCAGCCGTTGGCAAGCTGCGACTCTTCGGCCATCTGCGCGAATGCCTCTTGGGGCAGGCTCATCTCGGCTTCCATCATTAAACTGGCCCGCGCCATCGGCGTGCGCTCGATTTCTTCCGTCAGTATTTCCTGAACCGACTGCGGATGCGGATGGAGCTGAAACAAAAACCGGTAGTCCAGCTCGGTATCGGCCCGGCGAAAGGCGGACTGCGCGTAGTAGCTGTACGAAAAAAGCGCCGAGTGCGTTTGGATTGCCCGCCGCCGCGCCGCACCGCCGAGGGCGATGTCTTTGTAGCCGTGCCAGTTTTTGCGGCGGGCCACCTTCATGGCAACATCGGCAAGCACCGCTTTCGGCGCGAGATGGACCCGCTTCGGGTCAAGGTCCGGGCAAATCCGTTCCGGGATGCCTCGGTGGGGCAGCGCGGTCTTCAGCAGGGAATAGACCGCCGGGGTCCAGTAAAAGTCCGTGATCAGCGCCTCCAGCAAATTCCCTTCGTCCAGAGCCAGGGCAAGCTGGTAGCTGTCACGCCGCCCGGCATGAGTGACGACGGCTTTGGGAAGAGTCGCCTGCACGAGAGCGCTGTTTTGCGTTTCTAAAAGGGCCATAATCGTTTGAACATCGTCGTTTGAGGTCGGCGGCACGGCTAAGAAGGCGGCAGATTCTGCCATTCCCGGTATTGACTGGCGCTGAGTGGCCGGCGGAAGCGCTTGTAGCGGGGAATGTCCTGAAGGCCGGCCAGGCTGCCCCGCATATGTCCGAGGCGCTTAGTTACGGCAAAGGAATAAGCACGGTTGGCAATGGCGCGTCCCTGCCGCACGATTTTCTGCTCTGAGGGAAGATACCAATCATTCCACAGCAGCGTGTTGCGTGCGCCGTAATAATCCATGCGGTAAAAGCTGCGCCCAACATTGGTTGCCATATGAGCAATCTGAAACTCGGAAAAGCGGCGGCACAAGAAACCTTTCTGGAACGCACGCACGGCAATTTCGTTTTCCTCGCCTTGATGAATCAGCTCGCCCTTGTACCCGCCGAGGTCTAGAAAGCGCTGCCGGTCCAGCAGATGGGCGCAGCCGACAAAGGATCGCACCTGATGCGGCGTTTCCGGGACAGCTTCCTCATAATGATCCCCATTGGGAGGACCGCAGATGGGAAATCCCAGGCAGAAGTTATCGGAAAGCGACTCGGCATAAGCGACCGCCGCTTTCAGTGACCCACCGACGGGAAAAGAATCGTCATCCAGGCTCAGATAGTATTTGGCGTCCATTGCCTCGGCAATTTCGTTGCGGCGAATGATGTAGCCGCGCGAGCCGTCAAACCGCTTGATCTCCGCTCCGGAGCAGATCGCGTTGACATCAAACGGGGAAGGAGTATCGGAATGATCGTCAAAAATTACAATCCGCATCTCGCCCAGTCCAAAGTCCCGGATTTTTTCCAGTGTCAGCTTCAAGTCCGCCCAGCGGTTTTTCGTGGCGATCCCAATCTGAACGAGCGATAATAGAGTCTGCACGCTGAATTATACCTCTTTATCTCTGCGCCGGGCGCGGCCCAGCGGCGGTTCGCCGCTGGATCGCCCGCAGATAACTTGCTTCCTGGAGCGCACCGACCCGGCTGGGGCTGTACTGGTCCAGCACCCGCTGACGCGCCGACGCGCCGAGACGCATCCGCTGCTCCGGGTTTTGCAGCAGCTCCACCACAGCCCGCGCGATCTCGGCGGGCGAGCGCGGCGGCACCAGCTTGCCAAACTCCGTACTCCCGTCCCGCAGCATTTCCGCCATGCCGCTCGGATCGGTGGCGACCACGCCGCGTCCGGCAGACATTGACTCCAAACAAGTGTACCCGAAGCTTTCCCACAAGCTCGGAAAAACGCAAATATCCGTCGCCGCCAGCAGCGACGCAATTTCTTCCGGCGGAACCGGGCCCAAAAACTGAACGGAGGCGGCGTACCGGGCAAGCTTCTGCGCGAGAAATGTTTTCATGTCCACGCGAAGCCGGGGCGACCACATTGGCCTTCCGATAAACCGAAACTTTGTGTCCGGGCATTCCCGCAGGATCAGCGGGATCGCGTCCGCCAGGTCCACTACCCCCTTGCGGATTTCCAGGCGGCCATAAAAAGTTACCACGTTAGTGTGGGTCTCCACAGGAATTTTCAGAAGGCTTTCCGTGGGCGTAAAGAAGAGCGGAAAAAACGAAACTTTTGCGGCGTCGAGGCCCCAGTCTTGAATGACCCTCTCACCGACGGCATGGGACGGCGCGGCAATCTCGTCGGCCTCCAGGCAGCAGTCCCGCTCAATATCGTCTTCCGGCTTGTAAAAGTAAAACGGGCGCTCGCCTTTGAGAATGGATTTCGCGGCGGACAGCATGTGCCGCAGCGGGCCGTAATGCGACGTGTTCATGGAGCGCAGCAGGTAGCACGGCGTGTGCAGCTTGATCACGAGCGGGATGTCGGGCACGGACAGAATGGCTTTGCGGGCTTCCGCTATGTAGTCCGGGCCTTCCAGAACGTCAAACGCGCATTCCTGCTGCCTTTGGGCGAAGACCGGGGCGATCTGCGCGGCGAACCCCAGCGGGTCTTCGTGGTGTGCGGTTATGGCCTGAATGCGGTGAACCAGTATCCCGTTCTCGTTTTCCGTGCCGGTGCGCGTTTTACTTCCGGCAAAGACTTCCACCTGATGGCCCCGGCTGGACAGCATGGACGCGGCCTGCTTGACATAGGTAGCGATGCCGCCGAGCGCGGTGTCGGGCGGATACTCGTAACTGATAAAAGCGATGTGCATAAATAGCGATGCCTGGAATGGCTTGCCGGCCTCACTGCCGACTGTTATACTTACCATGCAAAAAACGTGCCAAGTGAACGGCAGCGAGAGATTCGCTGCCGTTCACATTGGTTTTCTGAGGGTCTGTTTTGCAGACTGGCCGTCTACTTGGCCGCCTGATTTGTGATCCATCCGGTGTAGTAATTGAAATTATACTCGGTCGGATTGGCGATAATCGGCTCGGTGCTGGCCTGGGACAGAACCGTCCTGCCGTGGCGGATTACCTGAAAGGACTGAGCGCCGACCTGGAACGGAACACGGGTGTTGCCGAGACCGGCCGGGACCGGATAAGTCAGCTTCTGCGTGCCGGTGGTGACCACAAGCGTCGCCGGGGCGGTCAGAAGCGTGGTCACATAGATCATGTCTTCAACGTCGCCGTTGAAGGAGGTCACCGGGCCGTAACCGTCGTGCGTCGCCACGGCGTTTTTCGGATGGGTCCGGTAGCAGTAGCACAGGTCGTCCGCCGTCTGGAACGGCTTCACGCCGCTTTTGTACCAGTTGATGTAATACTGGTTGAGCTTCAGAATTCCGGCATGGCATTTGTAAAAGCCGGGCGCCGAATGCGCTGCATACGGCCAGTACTTGTTGACATCATCAATCGACGACCAGTAGGTGGCTTCATCAAAGTCATTCCAGGTGAAGCAGCCCACCCAGTTCGGCTTCTGCACGTTGATGATCGAGTTCCACTGCATTTCCACGCCTTCTCCGCCGTTATACTCGTAATACACGCGTCCGTTGGAAATCTGGCGGCTGCCCCAATACTGCGGCGACACGCCGCCCCAGACGGGGAAGCCTGCGGCTTTCAGTTGGGCGGCGTACTTCTCCGCCGTAGTCAGCGTCGGGGCATTCGCGGAAGTGGGGCAGCCGGTGCCGCCGCTGTAGACGACCGCGTCGGCAAACCCTTTGTCCAGGCCGCTGATCTGGGTGTCGATTGCGCTGGGCGTGCTGGCGACATACTGCTTGCCGTCCGGCGTGGTCGTGAAAAAGAACGGAATAAAGTAGGGGTTAATCCCCGCAGCCCGAAGCGGCTGAAACACCTGCGTTTGCCAGTTTGCTTTTGCCGCCGCGTACCCGCCGCCTTCGCCGCCCCAGGTGGTCAAAACCGGACGGGAAACCACCGCGCCGCCGACAGTCTGCTGGATGTGCCAGTAGTTCGGCCGGTTGGCGTAGGCGGTCATCATGGCGGTCACTTCCGAGAACGAAAGTCCGGTCATGTCGGCGGAGAAGAACAACTTAAAACCGCTGTGGAGCGCTTCCGCCGCTTGGAACATCGCGGAAGTATTCCATTGATAATTACCGTCATTCCAGCTTCCCAGGTTCAGCTGAAAGCCGTCAATTCCGGCGGCCTGCGCGTCTTGGATGTCCCGCTCATAGCCGGCGACGCTGCCGCCATAGTCCCGGTTGGAGACCATGTAATGCGCGAACACAAGCCTGGGAGTTGCTGAGGCCTGGCGAATGGCCGTCCCTTTGCCGATTGTCCCATGAGATGCCAGCGCCTTCAATGCAGCGAGACCGGCGGGCGTGTATTTCGAGGCTTTCTTGGCGGCTTTGCCGGCGGAAGCAGCCTTCAAAGTATTGAAAGCAGACACCGAAGCGGCTTCGGGGGAGACGGCGGCTGAAAGGCCTTCTTCCAGGACGACTTCCACCGGGACACTCGGATTTGCGGCTTGAAGCACGCTGACCGCGTCCTGGGCCTGGCGGAGCGTGCGGAACGGGCCGTCACTGTTCTCCGGGCTGCCCCCTTCCGGGCTTGGAAGCAGGCCGCGCCACGAGTCATCGCCGTCCGGCGACACGTAAAAGCGGGCGATCCGCTTGCCGGAGCCATTCGCAAAATCTTCCGCGCTCAGGGCGTCAATCTGCTCGGACATCGTGCGCGTATAGATCAGCACAGTCCGGTTTTCATCCGAGTGCCAGATGACGGGGCAGTTCGGGGCGGACGAGAACCAGTGGCCGAGAAAGTCCTGCGCCGGGCAGACGCCGGGGTCCAGGATCACCTCGACCGGGCGGGCGAGGCCGGGGTCGGCCAGCGCGGAAACCGCCGACTGAGCGTGGGCCAGGGTCTGGAACGGGCCGCTGTCGCCGGAAACCGTGGGCGATTGGCCCGACAGCGAGTCGCTGCCCTGGGGCGAAACATACAGGAAGTCAATGGCCGCCGCATTCTGATTGGGGGCATCAACAGACTGGGCCTGAGACGGAGACTGGGCCTGAGACGGCGCTGCACCGGGCAGCAGGAGCAGCGCACAGGCCGCCGCGAACAGCAGGGTCTTGTGCAGTTGATTGATATTGGCTGTATTGATATTGGTTGTGTGGTTTATGGACACAGTTTAGCTCTCCAAGAGATGTTCTGATTGTTTTTGAGGCCGCTCTTAGCGAGTGACACTCCAAACTGTCGGCACATTTTTTCCGCGCATGTATACAGGTTTTTCGTGGAAAAGCCCAAAATCCGGGAAGTATCGCAGGAACTGGTATAAGTGCGGAGGCCGTCAGGGGAACAAACCGGGGAGAACGGAGAACAAAGATAAAAAGAACAAAATAGGCCAGATGAAAGCGCAGATACATTATAGTACCACACGTTTTTGGAATAATCCAAGCATTTTCCCAATTCAAGCATTTTCCCATGCTTTCGCAGGAACCGGCGCAGGAATAACTTCGTATTGCAGTTGCACAAACGCCAAAGTTAGGTTAAACTAAAAGAGCGAAACGGTCTGCCAAGCCGCAGGAGCGCTGCATTCTTTGAGTTCAGCCGGCTTGAGTTTCACTCACTTGGCACGTTTTTTGCACTGACAGCAATCAAGACACAAAAAATCAAGACACAAATCCGCACCCAACGACAGCAGAGACCGCAGTATTAGCATCACAATTAGCATCACGCGAATTGGTATCAGCAGAGACCGCAGTAAAGGATTTCCATGAACGAACTACAAGCCCCGAATTACCAGGTTGAAAGCAGCCTCGGCGATGTCGCACGAGCGCTCTGGCGGCGTAAATGGATCATCGTGCTTGTGACGCTGCTTTTTTTGGTCGGCGCTTACTTCTACACGCAGCGCCTGCCGAGGCAGTGGCAGGCCCAGGCCCAGCTTTTGGTGGTAAACAGGCCGGACATGGGGCCAGTGGGAGCACGGGATGCCGCGTATGTGCCGCCGGACCAGGATTCGGTCGCCACGCAGATCGGCATGCTGCAAACGGCGGAGATGGCCGACCGCGCGTTAAGCTGGCTCAAAAACAAAGAACTGCAAAACGGGCAGACGCTGGACACATCGGGAGTGAGCCTCGGCACCCTGCAAGGCTCCGTCACAGTCGTAAACCCCGGCGGTTCCGATTTGATCAATATTGCCGTTCTGGGCTCCAGCCGGGACCAGGCGCTGCTTTTGACAAACGCCGTCGCGCAGTCGTTCGTGCAGTGGAAGGCGGAGCAGGCCCGCAAAGACGTTCAGGCGACGATCCGCAGGCTGGAACCGCGTACCGAGGCCGCCCGCCGCAGAATGGATACGGCGATGACGCGGCAGCTTGCTTACCAGAAAGGGCATGAAATTCTGGATTCAGGCTCGCAAGCCGCGATTGGAATTCATCGTTTGGAGGCCCGAACCGAAGCGGTCGCAACCTTCAATCAAGAAGTGGATGCCGAGCAGACCACGGCAAACTCCTTGAAAGCCCAGCTGGACGCAAACAATTCCAGCATCCAGAAGATCGGCCCGCGCGATGACGCTTTGACGGCGACGCTGAACTCGCGCCTGAGCGATTTGAAGCTCCAGCGTGCGGACCTCGCCCGGCGGGTCACTCCGGCTTATCCCGGCAAGCTGCCGATGCTGGATTTGGAAATCAAAGATATTGAGCAAAAACTCGCGGCGGCCGTGAAGTCAACTCAGAACGGCAGCAATCCGACGCTTGGGGCGCAGGCCGTTTTGCAGCAGAACTACCAGTCGGCTCAGACCCAGCTGGCGACGACCCAAAAACGGCTGGCGGACGCCCTCGCGCTGAAGAACGAGGCCTCGGCAGCCATGATGCCGCTCGTCGAGACGGGTTCCACCTACCAGCAGATCGAGGGGCAGGCAAAGGAAGCGTCAGCCTACTATTCCGGCCTGGTAGAATCGCTTCGCTCGGCGCGGCTGCGGGAAAGCCAGATCAACGGCGACATCCAGATCACCCAGTCGGCAGTCGCGCCGGAAAATCCCACAAAGCCCAACCCTCCGTTGAACCTGCTGATGGGCGGCCTGCTCGGCGTGCTGGTGTCTCTGGCGCTTGTGTTCATCATTGAGCAGATGGACCGGCGGGTGCGGACGGAAGACCAGGTCGAGCGGCTCGGCAGCGGCCCGATTTTGGGCGCTCTGCCGCGCTTGTCCCGGTCGGCGCTGTCTCTGCTTGACCGCAGGCAGCTTCCGATCCCCGTCGCGGAATCGTACAGCCTGGCCGGCGCAAACCTGCTGCGTGTGCTGGGATCGCCCCCGCCGGGGCAGGGCCGCATCGTCATGGTGACAAGCGCCCAGGTGGGAGAAGGCAAGTCGCTGACGGCGGCGGAGCTTGCCCGGTCTCTGGCGCGGTCCGGCAAGCGGGTCATTCTGGTGGACGCCGACATGCGCCGCCCCGCGCTTTCCACGCTGTTTGACAATGCTCCCGAAGAAGGTTTGATCGAAGTGCTGTCCGGGAAAGTCTTGATTGACGACGCCCTGGCGGTGTCGGAGACCCCAAACCTTTCGGTGCTGTTCAACAACGCGCCGCGCGTAAACTCCGCCGACATTATCGTCTCGCCGCACATGACCAATTTCCTGCAAATGGTCCGAAACCGGGCGGATATTATCGTGCTGGATACGCCGTCCTGCACCGTGGTGGACCCGCTGCTGCTGGCGCCTGCGGTGGATTATGTCCTGCAAGTCATTGATCTGGGACGGGCCAACGAAGACGCGGTCAACAGCACGTCAAGCGTCCTGTCGGGGCTTGCCCCGCTTGGGCTGTTCATCAACCGGACCAGCAAGAAGAATGCTCCGGCCTACGAAATCGCGCGGTCGTTCGCGGCGACTCAAGCGCCGCCCCGGCTTCCCGGCAGCGCCGGGGCGGCTTCGTTCCCACCGGACCATACGCTGATGATGTTCCGCAATACATCGGGCTACACCCCCGGCCATTTGAACGGCTCCGATCCCCTGGCGGACGCCGGGCCGGACTCGCACGACATGGCAATTCCGCTCAATCGGGAGGATCACTAAATGGCAAGCCAAGAGTTCGGGCGTCAACAAGAGTTCGGGCGTCAAGACGCGGGGCGTCCGGCAGGAACGGCGCTCAGCCCGTTCACCTGGCCCGGCGTGATGTATGTGTTTCTGGCCGGGGTCGCGCTGGTGTACGCCCCGATTATTCTGGACGCCGCCCACCAGTGGTTCACCAACGACAGCTACGCGCATGGGATTTTTATCTTTCCGGTGTCCATTTTTCTGCTGTGGATGCGGAAAGACCAGATTCAGGCGGCGGAGCGCAGGCCGGAAGCCTGGGGGCTGCTGCTGATCCCGATTGGTCTGGCCGGAGCCATAGGGAGCTACCTGCTGCAAATCAAGTATATCGGCATGTGGTCGCTGATCCCCACCCTTGCCGGCGGCATTCTGGCCCTGCATGGGCGGCAGCTTTGGAAGACGGTTCAGTTTTCGGTCTGGTTTCTGCTGTTCGCGGCCCCCATCCCCAACTCGTTCCTCGGCCCCCTGACCGGGCAGATTCAAGGCTACAGCACCACGGGAGCCGCGCTGATTATGACGACGCTCGGCTACCCGGTGATCCGGCACGCCAACGTGCTTCAAGTTCCGGGCGCGACCTTAGAAGTAGCGACCGCGTGCAGCGGGTTTCACAAGCTGATCAGCCTGCTGGCGTTTGCGGCGATTTACGGACATCTGTTTTTGGACAGCATCGGCAAACGCGCCCTGCTTCTTGTGATGGCGGTTCCGATTGCGCTGCTGGTCAATATCCTGCGGATTTCGGGCCTGGTCGCAGCCGCGATTTACGGCGGGCTGCCGGGGCTGCACGCGACGCATGACCCGGCGGAATATGTCGCCATCGGCCTTTCGTTTGTTCTCTTTGTGCTGGTTGGAAAGAAACTTGGATGCAAAACACTCATTTCCTCGCCGTTAGCTGCTGCGTAATGGTATTCGGCGTTGCCGCGCTTCAGTACGGTGTCGGACCGCTTCCCGTGCCGGAGCCGCGCCGGCTGGCGGTGGACACGTTCCCCAGCCGTCTGGGAGTCTGGCAGGGCGGGGCCATCGCGCCCGTGGATGCGGACATTCAGGCCCGGCTGCCGACCTCCGCGATTATGGACCGCGTGTATACCAGCGGAACCGGCCGGGCGGCGGATGTGATGCTGGTGACGGCCAGCGATAACTTAGACATCCACAACCCCAAAGACTGCTTCCCCTCGCAGGGCTGGCGCCTCAGCAACAGCCATGAAGAAGTGGTCCAGGGACAAACCGTCACGGTGATGGACGCTCAGCTGGACGACCAGAAAATGAAGGTGCTTTACTGGATGACCGGCACCTTTACGCCGCCGCCGCCGCGCTCCGCCCTCGCCCGAAAAGCGCTGGCCCTGCGCGAGAAGATTGTTCCGAGCCATGAGTACGTTTCGCTGTTTGTCCGGCTGATGGTCTCGGATGGCCCGCAGTCGGAGGAAGAAATCACTCAGCTTGCCGGACAAGTCGTGCCGCCGGTTCGTTCTCTTTTGCAGCTGGCGAGAAAGCCCGGCGAACAAGTTTCATCTCTGCCAGTCTCAGTTCTGCCGGAACCAGTCACCTATAGAGTCAGGAAGGAAAATATTCGCAGTCATGCAAGAACCATCCGCTGCTGATGGCAGCCCATCAGCCAACGCCGGCAACGACACCGCCCTCAATTTGCCGGAGAGACCCGTCGCCGCCTCGCCGCAAAAGGACCCACTGCCGCAGATGGACACCCTGCCGCCGTTCCCGCAGTCGCGTATTCCTGAGCCGCCGGCAAAAAAGAAGCCGCCGAAAGTGCCGCTCTGGCTGCTGGCTTCCGTCCTATTCCTGGTCGGCCTGGGAATGGGCGTCCTGGTGATGCGCCAGCGTGCCTACAGCCAGACAATCGTTGTCTCGGTCAACGGCACTACGATTACCCGCGACGATCTGTTTAACCAGATGCAGGATACCGTCGGCGCACAGACTGTCCACAAAATGATCCAGAACATTCTGCAGCTTCAGTTCGCGCAGAAAAAAGGACTGGCTCCCACCGACGCCGATGTGGAGGCCGAGTACGCCAAAATGAGCAAGCGTCCGAACTTCGCGCAGGCCATGGCCCAGAGCGGCATTTTGCCGGGCGACTTCAAACAGAGCCTGCGGGTTCAGCTTGCGGAAACAAACGTCATCACCCAGGGCGTCACGGTAACGGAGGCCGATGCCCGAAATTACTATGCGGCGCAGTCAAACCCCAGCAATCCTGCCGCCCAGTTCTACCGGCCCGAAGAAATCAGCCTGCGGGCAATCGCCACGGCGACCCAGGGCCAGGCCCAGAAGGCGCTGACCGAGCTTGGCGCACAAACGCCGTTTGAGCTGGTTGCGACCACGTACAGCCTGGACACCAGCAAGTCCAACGGGGGACTGCTCGCGCCGCTTGCCCTGGGCCGCTCGCCGCTCCACAGCAACCCGGCGCTTGAGAAAAGCATCTTCAGCATGACTGTCGGCAGCCAGATCGGGCCGGTGTTTTTCGCCCGTCAGTGGTGGATTTTTCGGTGCCAGGACAAAGCGCCTGCGATGACCATTCCCTACGCTCAGGCGCAGGACCAATGCCTGACCGGCGCGAAGCTGGCGAAAGGCACGGCGCTCAACAGCAAGCGCATCCAGCAGGAGTTCACGGATTTCCAGCACTCCTCGAATCTGCAGGCCTTCTGGCCGCAGTACCAAAGGGTGGTCGCCGTTCACTAAAACGACAAAATCGTAACCTAGCGTTCAAAACAGCGGCCTCGCAATCATACGGGGCCGCTGTTTTGGTTTTCTTGGCACAATTTTTTGAGAGTTTCCGGGTAGAATGAGGCCGAACGCTAAAGTTGGCATGAAATTTGCAGTTAAGACTCACGAAAGCCCCTGCTGCTTTGTGCCGAAAGTCACAAGGCACGTTGGCTTTGGAAAGAGGCTGTGCCTTCCAATCAATTGCTTCTTCGTGCCGCACAGCAAAACCGCTCCACAGAAGCGGGGCTTCAAGAAGAGCAGCATTGTACGATGACCCGACACAGGAAACACGCATGAACAAAGTCACATCAACCCTTGCCGGCCTCGCCCTCGTGGCAGGTGCCAGCATCGCCCCCGCCTTCGCGCAGGGTGCCTTCTCCAACACCACGCCGTTCACGTTCGCGTTCACGCCTACCAGCTTCAGCGTCAACAACGCGCTGGTTAACTACAACCCGGTTGGCGGCGGGGCTGCCAGCACCGGCTTCCTGACCCTGACGGGCGGCACGAAGGTTGATAGCAGCAGCTTCTACCAGAACATCAATTTGTCGTTCGCGACCACGTCCGGCGGCACGCCGGCGTTCACGGATGTCATTGGCGCTGCTAACGTGCCGTTTAACCCGATTGCCGGCAACTACGACATCAACAGCATCAACGCTTCGGCTAAGGGCGACCAGTTCAACCTGTCCAACGGCTCTCCGGTCCCGGAAGCCAGCACGGTTCTGTCCTTCGGCGCTCTGCTCGCCCTGGGCGGCCTCGCCGTCCTTCGCCGCAAGACTGTCGTCAACAACGCAGCCTAGCCCAAGCCGTCTTCACGCGAGTGAAGCGCCTTGCTCCTGAAAAAGCCGTCCCTCGCACTGCGAGGGACGGCTTTTTTCTTTGCGGCTGAAATTGTGCGCGTGAGCAGGAACGAGTGACTCAAGTCACTCGTCCCCCGTCATGCTCGCCCCTGCGTAACATCAGTTAGCCCAAAAGTCAGTTTTCGGAGGAGTCCGCCGTGGAAAGTTGAACGTCGGCAGCGGAAAGCGGAGGAATGCCCAGGCGAACGGCTTTCTGTGGCTGAGAGGCGGCCGCGTGGAGAACCGCATGGTACTGCCGGGCGACATGGGCCGTGGAGTACTTTTCTTCCAGAATGCACCGGGCATTGCGGCCCATCTGCTCGGTTCGCGCCGGATGCTCCATCAGCGCGATCAGTGCCGAAACCAGAGGCTCCGTCGCCGTTTGCTCCAAATGCACCCCGGCCTGCGCCTCATCAATCACCCGCGCCACTTCCGACTTCGGCGAAACCGTGGCAAGCACCGGTCGCCCGGACGCTAAAATGCTGTAGAACTTGCTGGGGACGCACAGTCCTTCCATGCCCGGCTCCAGCGTCACCAGGGAAACGTCGGCGGATGCCAGGAGATCGGCATAAGCGTCTTTGGCGACGAAATCAAACAGCCGGACATTGCTGAGGGCCTCCTCGCGGACACGCCCGGCGATATGCCCTTTTTGCGCGCCGTCGCCCACCAGGGCGAAGCTGATGCCGGGATGGCTGTCTTTCAGCTTCGCGGCGGCATCCAGAATGGTATCAAAATTGTGGTAGCGCCCAAAGTTGCCGGAATACAGGACCACGAAGCCGGACAGCCCATGCTCGGCGCGGAACCGGCTGGATTTTGGGCCGGGAACAATTTCCGCCGGGTTCGAGCCGATAGGAATGGCTTCAATGTTTTGCAGCGGAACGCCGTAAGCGTGGCTTAGATGCTCGCCCATATACTCGCCGAGGACGATGACTTTCGCGGCGGCACGGAGCCACCGGCGCTGGCCGTGCCGGAAGAGCTTGACGACGGGATGCGCTGCCGACAGCATTTTCATGGCAACCGAGCGGTCCGGCTCCAGATCGTAGACAATATAGACGAAGGGCGTTCCTCGGAGCTGCTTCAAGGCGACTGCGCCCAGGGCCACCATCGGCGGCGCGGTCCCCAGCAGGACGAGATCGTAGGCCGGCAGCGATACCAGCTTTGCCAGGGCCAGCGTGCAGAACAGCAGATTGGCCCCAAGCCGCAGCGGCATGGACAGGCCGTTTGGGTGCGGGGTTGCCAGGCGATGAATGCGGACCCCGTTCCACTCTTCATACGCCGGCAGGCTGGTTTGAGGCTGCCGGTACAGATTAGTGCTGGTCACGACATCAATTTCCAGCTCCGAATCCATCTCCCGCAGCGACCGAACCAGATCGGAAAGGACCGTTCCGGTGCCGCCGGCGCTGTCCGGGTAGAAGAACTCGTTGACGATACAAATTCGCATGGTCTTCTCTTAATCTTTAGCTCTCGCTGCCGCCTGACGGCGGCATCATGTTTCCGAACACACCCTTGTGCCGGACACGCCGCAGGGCAGCGCTTATCTTGTCATGCTTATCTTCAATGATAGGTACAAAAATCATGCCAAGTCGAGGGTTTGCGACGGCAGACGGCAAAAAGAATAAAAGAGTTTTTTTAGAAGAGTTTTTTTCACGGCGAAATGCGGCTGCGAATGGACTTGGCACGGAATTTGCACAATGATAGGGTATCATCGCTCTAGCTCCGCGCATTTTCGGCTCCGTTGTTTCCAATCTAGTGTACCGCAAATTCGCCTCATGTGCAATGATGGTTTGACGATAATTGTTCTCTCGAAAAATTCAATCTCACGCACCCCAGTCTCACGCAACCAAGAAAGGCTATTGTATGAAAAAGGCGCTCATCACGGGAATTACCGGCCAGGACGGCTCTTACCTGGCAGAGCTGCTGCTGGCGAAAGGCTACGAAGTCCACGGGATTATCCGACGCGCATCTACATTTAATACCAGCCGCATCAATTCTCTTTACGAAGACCCGCACATCAACGGCGTTCATTTGTTTCTCCATTACGGCGACATCTCCGATTCCACCAATTTGATCAAGCTGCTGTACCGCATTCAGCCGGACGAAGTGTACCATTTGGCGGCGCAAAGCCATGTCCGCGTCTCGTTCGACATTCCCGAATACACCGGCGATGTGACCGGCATCGGGACGGTGCGTATTTTAGAGGCCATTCGGGAAGTCGGCCTCAAGACCCGCTACTACCAGGCCGGCAGCTCCGAGATGTATGGACTGGTCCAGGAAGTGCCGCAGCGAGAAACGACGCCGTTTTACCCGCGCTCTCCCTACGGCGCAGCGAAGGTGTATGCCCACTGGATCACGGTCAACTACCGCGAAAGCTACGGAATGTTTGCCTGCAACGGCATTTTGTTTAACCATGAATCGCCCCGGCGCGGCGAGACATTTGTGACGCGCAAGATCACGCGGGCCGTCGCCCAGATCAAGGCCGGGATACAGGACAAGCTGTATCTCGGCAACCTGGACGCCAAACGCGACTGGGGCTACGCCAAAGAATATGTGGAAGCGATGTGGCTGATGCTCCAGCAGGAGCAGCCCGACGATTATGTCATTGCGACCGGCGAGACCCATACAGTCCGCGAATTTTTAGAAGAAGCCTTCTCCCATGCCGGCATGGACTGGAAAGACTATGTCGAGCATGATGCCCGGTACGAGCGCCCGGCGGAAGTGGACCTGCTGATCGGCGACGCCGCAAAAGCCAAAGCAAAGCTCGGCTGGGAGCCGCGCACCACCTTCCATGACCTGGTCCGGCTGATGGTGGACGAAGAAATCGCGTCGCTGAGCCAGCTCCAGACGCGCCCCAATGTGATGGTAGGCAGCCGATGACCGAAAACCCGATGACCGAAAACCCGATGACCGAAAACCTGATGACCGAAGTTTCAAAAAGCGAGATTAACTGGCCCGAAACCCGCGTCGTCGTCACCGGCGGCGCAGGGTTCCTCGGCTCGTTTGTTGTAGACAAGCTCAAAGAGCGCGGCTGCCGGACGGTTGTGGTTCCGCGCTCGGCGGAATACGACCTGCGCGACCGAGACGACATCGTGCGGCTGTACGAGGACGCCCGGCCCGATATTGTCCTGCACCTCGCGGCAGTCGTCGGCGGCATCGGCGCAAACCAGGACAATCCGGGCCGGTTCTTTTACGACAACGCGATTATGGGCATCCAGCTCATTGAATATGCCCGGCAAATGGGTGTTCAGAAGTTCGTCGCCACGGGAACAATCTGCGCGTATCCGAAGTTTACCCCGATCCCGTTTCACGAAGACGCGCTATGGAACGGCTACCCGGAGGAAACCAATGCGCCCTACGGCCTGGCAAAGAAAATGATGCTGGTCCAAACCCAGTCCTACCGCCGGCAGTACGGCTTCAACGGCATCTACTTGCTGCCGGTCAATCTTTACGGCCCGCGCGACAACTTTGACCTGAACACGTCGCACGTCATCCCGGCGCTGATCCGAAAATGCGCCGAGGCCAAAAAAGCAGGCCGCGCCGAGATTGTCCTGTGGGGCGACGGCACCCCGACCCGCGAGTTTCTGTATGTGGAAGACGCCGCCGAGGGCCTCCTGCTGGCGGCGGAGAGCTACAACGGAGACCAGCCGGTCAATCTCGGCACGGGCGAAGAAATTCGTATTCGTGACCTGGCCGCGGTGATTGCGGAGGAAGTCGGCTTCACCGGCGAGATTGTCTGGGACACCACTAGGCCCAACGGCCAGCCGCGCCGCTGTTTGGACGTTTCGCGGGCCAAAGAGCTGTTCGGCTTCGAGGCGGAGAACACGCTGCGCCAGGGCATCGCCAAGACCGTTGCCTGGTTCCATCAGCACGACACGGAGCTGCGCGAAGTCGTCTTCGCCTAACCCGTCCCCTACCCCAATTCCTCTCCCCTACCCCAACTCCTCTACTTCAATTTCACCAGCCCGAACTTCTCATATTTGCGCGGCTCGGTTCGGGTCCGCAAATAGCACAGAACCGTATTCAGGCTTTCCAGCCGCCGAAGCTCCCAGGCAGGAACGGTTGGGGATGTCACCCATTCCGGGAAATGCCACAGCCGCAGCCCCCACAGGGCGATGAAGGCACGCGCAAGACTCACGAGTGGGTAACGCGGATCGGAATGTGACCAATGCCGGGTAATGTAAGCGTTGGTTTCCGCGCGCCGCAGAGCGATGACGGCGAACGATTTACGGCTCAGCCGGGACTCCTGCAGATGGTGTTCCGCAACCGTGTCCAGCGCCATGCCGACGCGGTACCCCGCTTTTTCAAGCTGATACGAAAAGAGCGAGTCCATGCCTTGCCTGACTTCCACGTCGAACTTGGGAACCCGTTCTAAAACGCGCCGGGAGAACGCCATGCTCGCCCCGATCATCGGGGTTGCTGCTCCTTCCGGCAGATACTCTGTTGACGCCAGCCAGCCGACATGCTCAGGCTTGATCCAGGGGCGGGCAAGCTGCGGCCCCATCTTGATGCCGCCCGCAACGGCGTCCGCCGCGCCGGACACAATCGGGCCGCACATGCCTTCCAGCCAGTCCGCAGGCGGGCGCACATCGTCATCGGTATACAGCAGAATCTCCCCGGAAGTCGCCGCCGCGCCGGCATTGTAGGCATACGCGAGGCCGCGCTGAGGTTCCAGCAGATAATGCAGCGGCATGTTGCTCAGGGGAAAAGAGCGCACCATCTCGGCAGTGTTGTCGGTAGACGCATTATCCACGACCGTCAGATCACAGCGGTACTTGGCAGGAATGGACAGGCGTCCAATCGCCTCCAGTGTCTGCCGCAGATGCTCCGCGCGGTCGCAGGAGCAAATGATAATCGAAACGCGGATAGGCGGGTTCAGGATAGAATTGTTCATTTGGAGGCAGGTACCTCGGAAAGCGAGGCGTGGGCGTCCCATGCCCCGCTGTCAATCATTCGGTCCAGCGCGTCCAGCACGTCGGGGTGGTCTGCGTCGAACTTGCGGGCAAAGTGCGTGGGCGACGCTTGCAGGGCGTTCAGGTCGTCCAAAGTCAACTGCTTGGGGTGGTACACGTTTTCGATCCACTCCAAATAGAGCCAGTTGCCGGAGTGGATTTTCAGGTCAGGGACATTGTAGACGACAGTCTGGAAGTAAGACTCATCCGAGAACTCAATGCCCTGGTAGTACCGTTCCAGCGCGGCGGCATCCGACGTCTTTTGGAATGCAATAATATATTCGGCGGCGCGGCGGCCCACTGTGAACCACTGGCTGCCCGCGAAGCAGCGCAGGCCGTCGTGGTACGGCAGCAGGCGGCGCGTCACAAACTGCGGCAGGCGGAAGCGGCGCAGGCGCGGGCGCAGGCGCTTATCAAGCGAAGGGTACGCCACTTCTTTGATGCAGTAGCGGCGAAAGTACAGCTTTTGCTGCGGGGTATGCAGCGCCTCCGGGCTGAGGTCCATGCCGTCGAAGTGGGCGTCGCAGCCGCCGGCGTTCAAGTTCGCTAGTATCTGCGCTGCCGGCTTGGTCGGGTAGCAGGAGCCGCTCAGCGTAACGCACCAGTCGGGGGAGTCGGGGCGACGGTACATCTGCTCCAATGCCCGAAGCATGGCTTCCACTAGGCTGAACTCCCCCCATTTGGTCTCAACATGCGGCTGCACGAACTCGACGTTGCCCGGCAGGAAGCCGTCCGGCAGCGGGCACTTGCCGAAGTCGTGATGGCAGACGATGGGCGGATGGCCGAACATCGAGTTCAGCCGCTCCACCAGACGCAAAATCTGGTGCGGCTTATTATGGGTCAGCAGGACAAATCCAATTTGGCTCACCGGCTTCTTCTCCATTCAAAGCACTGCGCCGACTTGGACACTTGCGCTCTTATCAGCACTTGCGCTCTTATCAGCACTTGCGCTCTTATCAGCACTTGCGCTCTTATCAGCACTTGCGCCGCCGTCAATGATCTGCTTCCCGTCAATAATCCGGTCCAGCGCATCCAGCAGCTCCGCGCTGGCGTCCGGGTCGAACTTGCGGGCGAAATGCGTGTGGGAGGTCTGAAGCGCGTCTAAATCTTCTAAAAGGAGCTGCTTGGGGTGAAACTGCTTCTCGGACCAATCTAGGTACACCCAGTTTTCCAAGTTCACTTTGAGATCAGGCGCATTGCAGACAATGGTCTGAAAATAGGTTTCTTCCGAGAACAGCATCTTGTCATAGTGCCGAGCCAGGGCGGCGGCGTCCGGCGTCTTATGGAACGCAATGATATGCTGAACAGCCCGGCGGCTGACGGTAAACCACTGGCTGCCCGCGAAGCAGCGCAAACCGTCGTGGTAGGGCAGCAAGCGGCGCTCCAAAAAAGACGGCAGGCGGAAACGGCGCTTTCTTGGACGCAGGCGCTTGTCTAGGGAAGAAAATGTGTAAATGATGGTGCAGTAACGGCTGTAGTAATACCGCTGCAGCTCTGTTTGAAGCGCTTCCGGGGCCATGTCGCTGCTGTCCATATAGGCGTCATAACCGTCGGCGTTTAGGTTTGCGAGAATCTGCGCCGCCGGCTTGGTGGGGTAACAAGCACCGCTGATGACCATGCACCAGTCAGGGGAGTCAGGACGGCGGTACATCTGCTCCATCGCAATCGCCGTCGCTTTGACTACGCTGAACTCCGCCCAGCCGGTTATTAAGTATGGCTGCACGAACTCGACATTGCCCGGCAGGAAGCCGTCCGGCAGCGGGCACTTGCCGAAGTCGTGATGGCAGACGATGGGCGGATGGCCGAACATCGAGTTCAGCCGCTCCACCAGACGCAAAATCTGGTGCGGCTTATTAT
>JAABUZ0100003448.1_pt1 | contig 23420 bp, 23 predicted proteins | sample 5562091 | NCBI WGS metagenome assembly JAABUZ01 (sample SAMN12813069, study PRJNA571459) | rock metagenome | isolation source: Antarctica rocks | place: Antarctica: Victoria Land, Linnaeus Terrace sud | collected 2015-12-21
AGTAAAGTCCCCGGACGTGTGGGGTTTGGGTCAGGCCATTGACGAGGACGGCCATCGGTGGTTCCTATCGGAAGTGTTCGAAGCAACCGATGAGGAGAACCAGACGATGGCCGAGACACTGAGCATGGCACTGACCGAGCTGCTGCGCAAGGCGGAGGCGGAGCCCGACCTGGACACCCTGCGCGAAGGGGTCCGGGTGCTGACGCAAGCGGTGATGGAGGTCGAGGTGGCCCAGCACCTGGGCGCCGAGCGCTACCAGCGGAGCCCCGAGCGGCAGGGAGAACGGAATGGCTACCGCGAGCGCACCTGGGACACGCGGGTGGGCAGCCTCGAGCTGCGGGTGCCGCGGGTGCGCGACGGCAGCTTCTTCCCCAGTCTGCTGGAGCCGCGCAAGCGAGCCGAGCGGGCCCTGGTGGCGACCGTGCGGGAGGCCTATGTGCAGGGAGTGAGCACCCGACGAGTGGACAACCTGGTCAAGGCCCTTGGCCTGGATGGTATCTCCAAGAGCCAGGTCAGCGTGCTGTGTCAGGAGCTGGACACCGAGGTCGAACGCTTCCGGACCCGGAAATTGGAGGGGGACTACCCGTATATCTGGGTCGACGCCACCTTTGTCAAGACGCGCCAGGACCACCGGGTGGTCAGCATGGCGGTGGTGATCGCCGTCGGGCTCAATGCCGCCACTGGCCAGCGCGAGATCCTCGGGGTGGACGTGGGACCCAGCGAGGATGGCGCCTTCTGGCTGCGCTTCTTGCGCTCGCTGGTGGCCCGCGGGCTGCGCGGGGTCCAGCTGGTGACCAGCGACGCCCACGAGGGGCTCAAGGGCGCCATTGCCGCCGTCCTCCAGGGAGCGAGCTGGCAGCGCTGCCGCACGCACTTTATGCGGAATGCTCTGGGCCTGGTGCCCAAAGGCGCCCAGCAGATGGTCGCCGCCACCATCCGCACCGTCTTCGTCCAGCCGGATGCCGCCAGTGCCCGCGAGACCTGGCGCCGCGTGGCTGACCAACTCCGTCCCCGTTTTCCCCGCGTGGCCCAGCTACTGGACGCCGCCGAGGACGAAGTGCTCACCTACTTGAGCTTCCCTGCCGAGCACTGGCGCCAGATTTGGAGCAACAACCCCCAAGAGCGACTCAACAAAGAGGTCAAGCGCCGCACCGACGTGGTGGGCATCTTCCCCAATGACCGGGCCATCGTGCGCCTGGTCGGCGCGGTGCTCGCCGAGTACCACGACGAATGGCAGGTGGGCCGCCGCTACTTCAGCGCCGAGTCCCTGGCCAAGCTCGTGCCACCCCTACCCGACGCGCTGCCAATCCCGGCTCTGGTCGAGGCAGCCTAGCCGACATCTTCCCGATCGGAACCACCAATCCAAATCCCCACCCTTGACAGGGCACGACCGTTCTGGGGACGGCCGCGCTGGGCGGTGCTGCAATCCTTCGATCCGCTCAAGGGATACTGAAAGCCGTCACGACGGCGGTTGTCGCCATGCTCGCGGCCACCTGGCTGCAATCCTTCGATCCGCTCAAGGGATACTGAAAGGCAGGTCAAGGTGCAGAACACCAACACCGCCGGCGAGCTGCAATCCTTCGATCCGCTCAAGGGATACTGAAAGCAACCGAACAGCGAGCCGTTGCCGACCGCAACATGGTTGCTGGGCTGCAATCCTTCGATCCGCTCAAGGGATACTGAAAGTCGGGGCTGAGGAAGAAGCTGCCGTACGTGTCCACGCGGTGCTGCAATCCTTCGATCCGCGCCGCCTGGATCGCGGCGTTCTGCTGAGCAGCCGTGTTCTGGACCGTCGCCTGCTGTTTCGCCTGGTCGGCGCTCGCCGCATCCTGCGCGGTGAGCACGCTGTTGAGCGCCGCGTTGACGGTGGCCTTCGCCGTGTCCAGCGACTGCCCGTTCTGAGCCGAGCGGTCGCCAGCGCCGCCTGGGCCGTGCTCAGGCTGTTCTGCGCGGTGGTCACCCCGGCTTGAGCCGACACGATCAACTGCTGGTTCTTGGTCTGGTCAGCCTGCTGCGCAGCTTGGGCGATTTTGAGCGCGTTCTGCGCCGTCGTGACCTGGCCTTGGCCCGTGACCAGCGTCGCCTGGTTCTTGGCCGTGTCCGACTGTAGTGCCGCCTGAGCCGTGGCCACGGCGTTCTGCGCTGTGGTCACGTTCGCCTGGGCGCTGGCCAGCGTCTGGTTGCCGAGCCTCCCGGTCGTTCTACCGGCCGGCGGAGACGGCCAGACCACCAGCGCGCGGGCCGGCCAGGCGACGCGACTTGTGGCGTTCACCGAGCCAGCGCCGGCAGGCCAGGGCCACGTTGCCGGCCAGCAGCCCCAGCAGCAGGTACGACTGCCCGGCGCCCAGCAATTGGGTCGCGCAGCTCACCGCACCGGCCAGCACGCCGATGGCGACCTGGTCCCGGTAGCGGCTGGGGGAGGTCGGCGGGTCGGTCAGCATGAACAGCGCCAGGAAGAGCGTGGCCTGCAGGAAGGGCGCGCGGAACAGCTCGGCCACAGCCCCGGGATTGACGAGCGCGAGCGCGGTGAACAGCCCGAACGACGTGCCCAGGAACCCCAGCACCAGCGGCGCTTTGTTGATGCGGTCGACGATGAAAGCGCCGCCGGCCAACAGCACCAGCAGAAAGGGCCAGGGTAGGTCGGGTAGCCCGCCCCACCAGCTCTGCGCGGTACCGAACAGCGGAACTGACAGCAGCAGGGCGAACCCGGCTGGGTTGAACAGGTGCCAGCGATGCGTCGCCAGCAGGTGTTTCGACAGCGTGGCCAGGCTGCCGACGGCGGCGGTCACGGCCCACGGCGTCGCCGGCCCGAGCACGAAGCCAACGATCATGCCCGACAGCAAGGCTGAAGACGGCAAGGCAAATGGCCGCTGCTCGAAGCGGGCGACCACGAGGTCGGTGAGGCTGGCCCCCAGCACCGCCGCCACCATGTGTGGCAGGGCTGCCTGCCAGCCGACAGCGGTGGTGCCCAGGCCAAGCAGCGCCAGGAAGATGGCCAGGAGCGAGCCCTTCGGCGTGCGAAGGAGCTGCCGCACCGGGTGGGGTCGAACCGGCGACGCTGGGCGGCGGGCCGGGATCGCCTGAACAGAAGCGGTGGTGCGCATGAGACTATCCTTTCGCCTTTCGTGGTGGTGACGTGGATCGCACCCGGCGCGGTGGCGCACATCACGCGCTCGCGGTGGTGGAGCTCGCGGCCGCTGCTTGAGCGAGCGCTTGCTGGACCGCCTGCTTGAAGGCCTGCGAGCTGGCGGTGGCGCCGGTCACGGCGTTGACGTTGGCGCTCTGCCTCTGGACGACCTGGCCCGGCAGGGCAGCGATCTGCGAGACGGGGAAGGTGGTCGCGACCTTGGTGATCTGGACGCCCGCGATCTTCCCGCCGGCGGTGGTCACCGCAACGGTGATGCTGCCGAAGCGCCCTGAGCCGGTTCCGCTGTACGTGCCGTCCCCATAGCCGCTGGCAGCCGGCGCGGCGGCCGTGGCCGAGGACGTGGACGCTCCTACCACGGCCGTCGGCGCCACCGCGGCGCTGGTAGCGGCGGCGACGGCGGTCGCGACGGCAGTCGGCCCTCCGCTTGCCGTCGCCGACACACTGTCCGCTGCGGCGTGCGTCGAGAGCAGGCCGGCGAAGTAGATCGTCGCGACAGCGGAGGAGCTCAGCGCTACGAGTCGCCTGGACATCTTGTTGGCCATGGGGTCTCTCCTGAGTGTCTGGACGGAGGCGGCCGTCCGTTTGCCTGTGATGAGCTGACTCTAGGAGCGCCACCTTGGAGACGGGTGTGACAGCGATGAGAATCGCCTGAGAGAGGGGGGCGGGTGGCCCCTCAGCTCATGCGCGGGGGCGCGGAGCTGGGCAAAGTAGAGCTTGGCGGGCACGTCGTGACGCTGCTGGTCCACGCAAGCATGCAGGAGGCCGGCAGCTCGCCGGACTACTATTCGCTCTGGCTATGAGTCTCGACGCAGCGCTCCAGTCTCTCATACCTGGCGCGGATGATGAGCGGCGCGCCATCGAGCGTGTGCGGGGGCTGATCGCGCGGGGCGATCCCTGGACGCGCTCATCGCCGCTGCACGTGACCGGTTCCGCGATCGTGTTTCACCCGCCGTCCGACCGCGTCCTGCTGCGCTGGCACGAGCGGCAGCAGAGCTGGCTACAGGTGGGCGGGCATGCCGATCCGGGTGAAACAGACCCGTTCGCCATTGCCCTGCGCGAGGCGCGGGAAGAAACCGGGCTCCCCGACCTCAGCCCCTGGCCGACGGCGGCCGAGCCCCAGCCCATCCAGCTGGTCATCCTGCCGGTGCCGGCTGGCAGAGGCGAGCCAGCGCACCAGCACGCTGACGTGCGGTACGTGCTCGCCACCGCGCGCCCGGATGACACCACACCTGAAATAGAGAGTGCCCGCCTGCGCTGGCTCTCGCTCGCTGCGGCGCTCTCATTCGTCACCGAGGACAACCTGCGCGTGTGCTTGGGCCGCCTCGCCGCGATCCGCGGGCGGTGGTGTCACGATCTCTGAATGAAGAGCAGCGCGTCCGATGAGACGGAAGGCGGTCCGGGCAGGTAGGCCGGGTCAGCCGAGGATGGCCTGGACCGGGACACCCGGCCCATCCAAAGCACCGAGTACGACTGTGTCGCCGCGGCGGAGCACCTGCAGCTGCTAGTAGCCATCACCCGCTGGCTCCCGATAGACGAACACGACCTCGCGCTCTAGATCGACCCGCCACAGCTCGACAACGCCGCCTCGGGCGTAGCGCGGCACTTTCACCTTCACCTGGCGGTCATACTCGGCCGAACTGTCGGCGACCTCGACCACGAGCAGGCAGTCGTCGGTGGTAGGCGTCCATGAAGCATAGTAGTCAGCCCGCGGCCGCAGGAGCGCCAGATCAGGCTGCGGGGCGTACGCCGCGCCGACCACGATCGGGTTCTGCACGTCGACGAGCGCGCGGCCGGCGAACAACTGGACCAGCAACGTGGTGAGCCTGCGCACGCATGCCGCGTGCCGATCGCCAATCGGGCTCATGTGAACGATCTCACCATCGATCAGCTCCAGGCGCTCGTCGTCGGCGAAGACGCCAGCTTCGATCATCTGGTCGTATTCGGCCGCGGAGAAGCGCCGCGGCGTCAGCTGAATCGCCACCTACTGGCCCCGTTCGACATCATACCGCCAGCGGTGGGTAGGCCCAGGTACGGCGCGGCGCGCGCGTCTACCCAAGCCGGGGGTCGGGCTCCAGGTGGAGAAAGACACGGCCCGTGACCGGGTACCACTCGGGGACAACTGTCGCGGCCTGGGCGACCACGTTGAGATCACGCCAGCACCGCTCCAGTCGCTGGCCATGCTCGGTCGAGGTCGAGCCGCCCGCGCGAAACATCAAGTCCATGGCCTGGCGGGCGCTGTCGACAGCGTACACCGAGGCGAGGCGGCAGCGGGCGCGCTGGTCAAGCGTCGTCGGCCGACCGGCCACTACCGTGTTCCAGATGTCGCCGGTCACAGCTGTCCGGAAAGCCTGACCGGCGCCGAGCAACGCTTCGGCGCGGGCCACCCACTCCTGGACCTGGGGATTGTCGCGCAGCACACCGGAGCGACCGCGCGGGACCTTGGCTGCTGCCAGCGCCGCCAGCGCGTCGATCGCCGCGCGCGCGATGCCGGTTGCCACCACGCTGTGGTGGGGACCGAGCAGCGCCTGGACCGGCAGCGCATACAGGGCGCCGGGCCACCGCTGCCATTGATTGACGAACGGCGTCGGCGGGATGGGCACCGCGCGCCGTTCGGGCACAAAGACGCCCTCAACCGACCAGTCGTGACTGCCGGTGCCGCGCATACCTGTCACATTCCAGGACTCGACGATCGAACACTCTCCTCGTGGGAAGAAGCTGCGCCAGACGACGGGCGTGCCGTTCGGGTGCCGACGCGGTTGGTCGCCGTCCCAGACGCCGAAGTTCCCCAGGAACCATTGGGCTTCCTGACAGCCGGTGCCGAAGCGCCAGCAACCCGTGACCAGGTACCCGCCATGCACCGCCGTCGCCCGGCCGCCGCCGGGCACAACCGTGCCGGCGACGATGGGGTCGGGTCGATCGGCAAAGATATCTCGCGTGCCGGCGTCGGGCAGGCTGAGCGCCACGAGCTGGTTGATGGCGTTGTTCACCAGGTTCCAACCGACCGAACCGTCCGCTTCTGCCGACAGCTCGACCGCCCGCAGAAAGGTCAGCAGGTCCAGCTGGAGGCCGCCCAACGTCCGCGGCACCGTCATGCGGTACAGACCGAGAGCGCGCAGGCGCTCGACCAGGAGGGCTGGAATCCGAATCCCGCGCTCGATCTCGTCCTGGCAGTCGCGGATGACCGGCTGCAAGGCGACGACCGCTTGCAGGACGTTGGCTCCTTCGGCGACGGCAGCGGGTCGGGAGCGGTCGGCGGCGTTGGTCACGAGCGCGTCCACCATCATAGTGCCGCCGCCGCGTCTGGAGCTCCCGGCGCGAGTGCATCACCGAGGCGCCGCGAGCTTCATCACGTGTGCCGCGCCTGCATCCGACCCACGGGCCGATAGCGGTGCTCCGGCCGCCCCGCCGACCCATACCTGAGCTCGAGCACGGCCCGGCCCTGGCCCTCCAGGTACTCCAGATAGCGGCGCGCCGTCCCGCGGCTGACCCCTATTGCTTCGGCCACTTCCAGCGCACTCACCGTTTCGTCGGAGTGCTCCTGCAAGCACTTCACCACCAGCTCGAGGGTGGGGCGGTTGAGGTTCTTGGGCAGACTTTGCTCCGGCGCCACTCCGATTGCCGCGTACAATTGGTCGACGTCCTCCTGCTCGATCTCCTCGAGCGACGAGCGGCGTCCCAGAAACTGCCGGTACCTCTGCAGCGTCTCGCTGAACCGCGCGAAATTGAACGGCTTGACGATGTACCGCAGCGCACCAGCAGCCATAGCCGCCCGCAGCGACTCCACATCTCGGGCCGCGGTGACCATGATGGCGTCCACGGCCGTCTGGCGCCGGCGAAGCTCCTGCAGCACCTCCAGGCCACTCATATCCGGAAGGTAAATGTCCAAGATCACTAGGTCGGGATGGAGCTGCGCCGCCGCCGCCAGCGCCTCGCCGCCCGAGTGGGCCACGCCCACCACTGCGAAACCGGGCACGCGCTCGGTGTACGCGCGGTGGACCTTGGCGACCATGAAGTCGTCGTCCACAATCAGCGTCCGGATCACGCTCACAGTGGCTCCGCACCCGGCCGCCTGCCAACGGGCAGCAGAGCGCCGGGATCTTTCTCACGCGAGACCGGGTGATGCGGGAGGCGCAAGGTGAAGACCGCGCCGTTGTCATTCCGCACGCTCACCTCGCCGCCGTGCCGCGTCACCAGGCGCTTCACCAGCGCCAGCCCCAGCCCGCGCGGTCCATGCCCACTCTCCTTGGTCGAAAATCCGGCTTCGAAAATCCGTCCGATCAGCGGCCGCGGCACGCCCGGCCCGGAGTCGCGGACCTCGGCCCGAATTTCGCCGTCGCGCTCACGCAAGCTCACCACCACCTCGCGGCGTGGCCGGCCCTCGACCGCGTCGAACGCGTTCTCGATCAGATTGCCGGTGACCGTCGCGAGCATGTCGCTCAAGCCGTTGGTTGGTCCGAGCTTGCTGCGCGGCGTGACGGAGAAGGTGATGCCGCGCTCGGATGCGACGCTCGCCTTGCCCACCAGCAGCGCCACCAGGTGCGGGTCGACGATGCGCGCGGGCAGGTCATCGATCCATTTCTGGTGCTCGCCCGTAGCCTGGGTGATGAATGCCACCGCCTGATCGTGCCAGCCCAGCTCGAGTAGTCCGGCGATGATGTGCAACTTATTGGCGAATTCATGTGCCTGCGCCCGCAGCGTGTCGGCGTTGCTCTGCGCGCCGCGCAGCTCGCGCGCCAACTCCTCCAGCTCGGTCTGGTCACGAAAGGTGGCGATCGCGCCCACCAGCCGGCCGCGGATCCGCACCGGAACCCGACTGACGACGATCGGCCGTCCATTGAGCTGGGTCGACTGATCGGCCTCGGCCCTGCCCGAGCGAAGCACCCCTGGCAAGCCGGAGGCGGGGATGACTTCCAGCACGTTCCAGCCCTCGATGCCCGGTGGCAGTCTAAGCAGCCGCCGCGCTTCGTCGTTGACGACCGTGATCTGGCCGGCGCGATCGACCGCCACCACCCCTTCGCGGATGCCGTGCAGCATAGCTTCGCTCTGCTCGAAGAGGCCGGCGATCTGGGCCGGCTCCAGGCCCAGCATCTCACCCTTGATGTGCCGCGCCAGCAGGAAAGACACCGCGGTACCCAGCAGCAGGGCTAGCCCCACCGCGCCGCCGAGATCCGGCACGTGGGCCGCCAGGCTGCCCTGCACGCGCTCGACCAGAATGCCCACCGAGACTGCGCCAATCACGCTGCCGCCGCCGTCGTAGATCGGTACCTTGGCTCGAATCGAGCGGCCAAGCGAACCGTCTTCTTCGACCACGAACGATTCGCCGCTCAGGACTCGAGCGTCGTCTTCAGCCAGCGCACCGCCAGGGCCGGGCGGGTCTTGCAGGGAGCGTCCAACGAGATCGGCATTCGGGTGCGAATAACGGATCAGTTGGCGATTGCTGACCACCACGAAGCTGAGCCCGGCCGCCCGTCGCACCGATTCGGCGAGCGGCTGGATAGTGCTCGACGGTTCCGGCGAAGCGAACGCGTCGCGCACGTCGGGCATCAGCGCCACGGTCTGAGCGATGCTGAGCGCGCGGTCTCCGCTTTCCTTTTCCACCAGCCGTGCCAGCACGGACACGACCGTCGCCGTGATCAATCCCGCCACCAGCAGCACGATCCCCACCTGGATCAGCAACACCTTGGATTGCAGCGGCAGCCGCCCCAACACCCGCATGCCGGCCACAGTGTAAGGCTCTCGGCACGTCGTCACTCCTCAGCCTGCCCTGAGCAAAATGGCCAGAATGCCACTTATGGCGACATAGCCTGCCAGTCGTCACAACGCTAGACGCCCACTCGCCCACGCCGTAGGCTGGACAATCATGAGCCCTCCTCCGCAGGCCCCGACCATCGAGCTCCGCGGCGTCTACAAGCGCTTTCTCACGCCGGCAGGTGGGGCGTACACCGCGTTGCGTGACCTGAACTTCACCGTCGAGCCTGGCGAGTTCTGCGCCGTCGTCGGCCCCACGGGGTGTGGCAAGTCGACCACCCTCGCGCTGATCTCGGGCCTGGAGCCGCCCAGCGCGGGCGAGGTCCGCGTCGGCGCGCGGACGGTGAGGGGCATCGGCACTGAGATCGGCTACGTCTTCCAGACCGATGCCGTCTTCCCGTGGAAGAGCGTCCTGGACAACGTCTCGGCCGGCCCGCGATTTCGTGGGACTGCCAAGCGTGAAGCGTATGAGCAGGCCCGCGACTGGATCGTCCGGGTCGGCCTCACAGGCTTCGAGAACCACTACCCCCACCAGCTCTCGGGCGGCATGCGCAAGCGCGTCGCCCTGGCCCAGACACTGATCAACAACCCGCGCATCATCCTGATGGACGAGCCCTTCAGTGCGCTTGATGTGCAAACGCGCACGCTGATGGAGAACGAGTTGCTGGCGCTATGGGCCGCGAGCGGAGCCTCGGTGGTGTTCGTCACCCACGACCTCGAGGAGGCCATCGCCATGGCCGATCGCGTGGTCGTCATCACCGCCGGGCCCGGCACGATCAAGGGCATCTACAGAGTCGACCTCGCCCGCCCGCGCAACGTCTCCGAAATCCGCTTCGACCCGGGCTTCAACGAGATCTACCAGGTCATCTGGAACGACCTACGTGAGGAGGTGCTTGTTAGTTATGAACGTGCCAAGCGCAACGCTGCGGCCTGAAGCGGCCACGGACTTGCCAACCGGCGGCGTCGATGCCGTATCACCCGCCATCGACGTCCAGGGCGATGCTCGTCGCATGCACGCCCGTCAGCGGCGCCGCGTGCGCATCCAGGTTCTGCGCGTAAGCCTGGGTGTTGGCTTCCTTGCCGCCTGGGAGATCCTGGCTCAGCTCGAAGTCATCGACGTCTTCTTCTTCGGCCAACCGTCAGGCATCGTCAGCCAAATCTGGAAGTGGATCACGCGTGGCACCGCCCAGGGCCCTCTCTGGGAGCAGGTTGCCACCACCCTCGAGGAGACCATCCTCGGCTTCCTGATCGGAGTCGTGCTTGGTGTGATTTTCGGTGTCTTGCTGGGTCGGAACAGGGACATTGCCGACGTTCTGGGACCCTATATCAAGGGTGCCAATTCCATGCCTCGGGTCGTGCTCGGATCGCTGTTCATCATCTGGTTCGGCCTGGGTCTGTGGAGCAAAGTCGCTCTGGCCGTGGTCCTGGTGTTCTTCGTCGTCTTCTTCAACGCCTTCCAGGGCGTTCGCGAGGTCGACCGCAATCTGCTGGCCAATGCGCGGATCCTCGGCGCCTCGCCGCGCAAAGTGACCAGCGAGGTGATCATCCCCTCCGCACTGATCTGGATCATCGCCAGCCTGCACACCAGCTTCGGCTTTGCCCTGGTTGGCGCGGTGGTCGGCGAGTACCTGGGCGCGATCAAGGGCCTGGGGCTGATGATCGCCACCGCCCAGAACACCTTCAACCCCAATGGCGTGTTCGCCGCGATGACCATCCTGGCCATCGTCGCATTGCTGGCCGAAGCCGGCGTCACCGCACTCGAAAACCGCCTGATCAAGTGGCGGCCGAACGTCGTCACCGATATCACGATCTAACGACTCACCGGGTTCAAGACAGGAGACATTCCTCGCATGCTTTCGATGCACTCGCTCACGCGTTCCGCCGGTGCGCTCACTGCGCTCACGCTCCTGCTAGCCGGCTGCAGCAGTCCGGCGGCCACGCCGACGCAAGCGCCGGCCGCCGCTCCAACAGCCGCTCCCGCGGCCAAGCCGACCACCGCCCCGGCAGCCGCACCCACCACCGCCCCCGCGGCCGCGCCCACCACCGCGCCGGCACCCGCCGCTGCCGCCACTGGCCCGAAGACCAAGCTCAGCATCATGGTCGGCGGCCTCGACAAGCAGATCTATCTCACCGCCACGCTGGCCAAGCAGCTCGGCCTGTACGACGCCCAAGGGCTGGACGTGCAGCTCGTCGACGAGCCCTCCGGCGTGAGCGCCGAGCAGTCCCTGCTGGCCGGCGAAGTCGAGGCGGCCTTCGGCTCGTACGACCATCCGGTTAGTCTCGCTGGTCTCAAGAAGCAGGTTGTCAACATCTTCCAGGCGTTGATCGCGCCGGGCGAGGCCGAGATGGTTTCGACCAAAGCGGCGGATACGCTCAGGAGCCCTGCCGATTTCAAGGACAAGAACCTGGGGGTCACCTCGATCGGCTCAGGGACACACACCCTCACGCAGTTCCTGGCTGTTAGAAACAACGTGCCGGTCGACACGATTCACCCGGTCGCTGTCGGCGCGGGCAACACGTTCATTGCCGCCTTGCAGCAGGGCAAGATTGACGCGGGCATGACCACCGAGCCGACCATCTCGCGCATCATCCAGTCCGGCGCTGGCAAGGTGCTGGTCGACCTGCGCACTCCGGAGGGCACGCGCGCGGCACTCGGTGGCGATTACCCGTTCACCTGCTTCTTCGTCCGCGCCGACTGGCTCGACAAGAATCGTGAGACCGCCCAGAAGCTGGTGAACGCGCTGTCCGCCACCCACAAGTGGATCAGCAGCCACACGCCTGAGCAGATCACGGAGCAGATGCCCCCTGACTACTACGCCGGCGACAAGAACCTGTACCTGACCGCGCTCAAGGGCGAGGTGGGCATGTATTCGCCCGATGGCAAGATGCCCAAGGGTGGCCCGGAGTTCGTCCTCAGCGTGCTGCAGCAGTTCGACGACAACGTCAAGGACAAGCAGATTGACCTGAGCAAGACCTACACGACGGAGCTCGTCGACGCGGTCAAGTAACTGGCGACTGTCGCGTCGATTGTGGTGGTTGGCTTCGTCACCGCGCGATGGGTGAACCTCACCGCCAGCAACCGCCTGACGAGCCTTGTGGCGAAAGCGGCCACATTGGCCATTTTGGCCACGGCGTAGCACCGATGCTCAGGGGCTAGCGGTGGTCGTACAGCGCCAGCCCCACGGAGAAAACCGCTGCTACCATCAGCGCACCGCAGCCCGCGAGCGTCGTGCTATCTGGGGCGATAAGGGATTGGCCGCGCAGGGCTTGCCAGGTGAGCACGAGGATGACGCCCAGGTACGTGCCCGCCAGCGCCCACACCAGCCGCACCCGCGACTGCGCGCTCAGCCCAACCCACTTGCGGCCCACGAGCCAGGCCAGCAGCGGTAGCGCTTGAAGAGCATGCAGGCCCACGAAGTGGGCGACGCGCAGATCGCCACCCACGGTGCTCCACCCGACCAGTGGCAGGCCAGGTCCGCCATCGGCCAGGCCCACCGTGTGGGCGCCAGAGACCGCCATGGGGACGGCCACGGCCATGCCCACCAACGCCAGCACAAGGCTGAGGCGCAGCGACCAGGCCCATGCTCTATCCACCAATGGCTGCCGCATCAGCAGGACGGCCGCCACCGCGTTCGCGGCCCACAGCACGGAGATCATGACGCCCATGCTCGCCCAGAGCGCCGTGTCGAGCGGGGTGCTCAAGTTGAAGTGGCTGATGGTCCCGCGCAGGGCCTGCAACGCGATGATCAGCAGCTCTCCCCAGGCCATGGCCGCGGTGATGCCGCCGATGGCGCGCATGGCCCGCGCATGGCCCTGGACGAAGTGAAGCAGCCACAGGAAGGTGGCACTGTAGATGCCGATGGAGAGGGCAAACTTGGCCGGCTTCAGCCAGGCCGGCGCCCCGGTGATGACGCGCGGATCCAGCAGCAGTCCGAGCAAGGTGCCGACGAAGACAAGGATGGATGCGCCCGCGACCAGCGTCAGGGACGGATTGGTGCGCCAGGCGCGCCGGACGAGGCTTCCTGCCGCCCTGGCGGTGCCAGGATCGGACATTGTGGCCAGGAGGCGTGGCGGCGGAGCGGTGATAGCCATAGGGAGATCCTTTCCTGGTGTCCCAGGGCCCGCGCCGTGGCGCAGGAGCTGTGGACACCGTACGGCTGGTCCCCGTGTCGCGTCGTCCCCCTGGGGTCTGACTCCGGGTCTGTCCCAGGGCAGATCCGCCGCTCAACCGTCCGGTCGGGCCTGGACCAAGCCGCGATCGAAGGCGAAGACGATGGCCGCGGCGCGATCGCGCAAGTCGAGCTTGTCGAAGATGCGGCCGACGTGCGTCTTGACGGTGCCCTCGCCGATCACCAGGTCCGCGGCGATCTCCTCGTTGGTGGCGCCTCGGCCGATGAGACGGAGGACCTCCAGCTCACGGGCCGTGAGTTCCGCGACGGGTGACTCGGCGGCGCGCCCGGGGACGGCCGACCGGTAGGTGGCCAGCACCCTGTGCGTGATACCCGGGTCCAGGTAGGCATCGCCACGGGCAACCCGGGCTACTGCCCTGATGATCTCCTCGCCTGGGGCGTCCTTGAGCAAGAAGCCCGACGCACCGGCGCGCAGCGCGGCGGACAGCACCTCGTCGTCCTGGAACGTGGTCAGTACCAGCACCGGCGGGGCGCCCTCCTGGTTGCGCAGTTGCCGCGTTGCCTCTGCGCCATCCATGCGGGGCATGCGGACGTCCATAACTACCACGTTAGGCCGCAGCGCCTGGGCGGCGCCCGCCACCTCGGCGCCGTCGCCGCACTCGCCCACGACCTCGAATCCCTCCTCAGGACACAGGATCATGCGCAAGCCGGCTTTCACCAGCGGCTGGTCGTCCACCAGGAGTACCCGTATCACCCGGCCATCCGGTGCCTCGGTCAGCCCGGGGCAGCGCCGTCCCCGTGTCGGGGAAGCGCGCAGGTTACGCACCAGCCAGCGCCGTCCGGGCCAGCCACCATCCTGCCGCCGAGCAAGGCAGCCCGCTCGCGCATGCCCACCAGGCCACGCCCGTGCGGCGCGTCCGAACCGGCGGTCAGGGCGGACGTGGCGCCCCCCGTGTTGCGCACCACCAGCTGGACCTCCCCGTCGACCACCACGTGCACCCAGGCGCGCGCGCCGGGAGCGTGCTTGACCGCGTTGGCCAGCGCTTCCTGGGTGATGCGGTAGAGCGCCAGCCCGGTCGCGGCCGGCAGCTCTCCCAGGTCGCCCTGGACCTCGACGGAGACCTCGAGGCCCGCGTCACGGTACTGCTGGACGAGCGCGCACACGTCCTTGCCCGCTGGCAGCGGCGTCGCCAGCCCAGCAGGCGGACTGTCCCCCCCGCTATCCAACAGTCCCACGGTGCGGCGCACGTCGTCCAGGCTCTGGCGCCCCAGGCGCTCAGCTTCCGCCAGCGCCTCCACAGCGCGCGCGTCACCGCCGGCTCGCTGCAGCAGCAGGCGTGCGCCGGTCAAGTGCAGCAAGGTCACCGCCAGCGAGTGCGCAGCCACGTCGTGGATCTCACGGGCGATACGTTGCCGCTCCTCCACGGCCACCTGCCGTCGCAGATCAGCCTGGGCCGCGCGTAGCTCGGCCAGCAGCCGCTGCTGGATAGCGAGCCCCGTTCCCGCGAGCCAGCTGAAGACGACGCCTGTAGACCACGGCCAGAACGTGCCGGGCTCCAGCACGAACGGCAGCAGGGTCGAGGTACCAAGGCCAGCGGTCACCGCGCCCTGCCATGGGCGACCAGTGGTGCCGACCCAGCAGGCGAGCGGCATGAGCAGAATGGGGGCGATCTCGGCGCCCAGGGCGTTGCGCAACCATGCCACCGGAATGGCCACGGCGAGCGCAAGAGCCAGTCGCGGCCACCGCAGGCCGCGCGCCTCGGCGGCCCAGGCTGCCCCGACCACGGCGATTGGTGGCAGGGTCGCCCACCAGGGGTGCGCCGGCTGAAAGAGCCGGTCCAGCACCACGATACCCGCGCATGTCGCCGCCACCGTGACGACGGCGCCACGGAACAGCACCCGGCGCAGCACCTCCTCGGCCGGCGCTCTGGTTGGCTAGGACCGGTGTTCTGCCATGTCCAGCAGATAGTAGAGCGATGGGCCTTGATCGTACGGCGCTCCTGATCCAGCGAGCTCAGGCCCGCTAGAGCACGGCGGTGAGCGACGGCTCCAGCTCGGCAGCGGGCGCCACGCCCTCGAAGCGGTCGCGCACCATGCCGGCACGATCCACGATGAAGGTCCACGGCTCGCTCGGCAGCTTCCAGTCGACCGCGGCCTGGACTGGCTGCTGCTTGTCGAACGGGTACTGGTAGATCTCGACGTGGACGAAGTCCGCCTGCCCGCCGTACGCCTGGCGCAGCTGCAAGGCCGCGTCGAGCTGCGGCCCGCAGGTGGCGCTCGTGCAGAACGCGGGCGTAGCGAAGGTGAGCACCAGCGGCTTGCCTCCGGCCTCGAGCGCCTGGTCGATGCTCAGCTCGTGGAGGGCGCATGGCGGGGCGTGCGTGCAGACGCGGGCAAGGTCACCAGCCACGTCCGCCACTGTCAGCGACGCCGTGCGCACCGCGGGCTCGCCGTAGCCGGGGGCGCTGAAGCGGTCGCGCACCGAAAGCGTCAGACGAGCGGCTTTCGGCGATTCAGCGGGCTCGGACAGCGTCACCGCGGCGCCCCACGGTCCAGCGCTATCGAAGTCCACCGAGCCAACCCATACACCTCTGTCCTGACCACCCACCGAGCGAAAGACGGCGTCACCTTCGGCACGTTTCTCGGCGACTGTCCCGTCCACCTTGAAGTACTCGATGCGCACCGTTCCGCTCGAGATGGCGCGATTGTCCTTGTCGATCAGGCCGATGGCGAAGCGGTTGCGGCCTACGGCCAACTCCGACGTGGCCTGGACGGCGGTCAGGTCCGCGGCGCCCGCGCGGGGCTTGATCAGCGGGTTTGGGGCCACGGTCGGGGCAGGGGAGCTCCGGGTGCCGCAGGCCGCGAGCAAGGACGATGCTGCGCCGCCAACGATCAAGGCACACACGCGACGTCGATCGGCGCATACCACGAGCGTCCACCAGTGTAGCGAATCCAACGCGGGCGTCGGCCAGGTCGGTTATCGTGACTGCAAGAGAGCGGGCCGCTGGTCCATCTCCAGGGTTGCCGCTCACGCCGAGGAGTCCGTTCATGCCTGCCCTCGCTGACATCTCCGTCCCCGACCTGGCCGGCTCGCTGGCCATCGTCACCGGCGCCAACAGCGGCATCGGCCTGGAGACCGCGCGCCGCCTGGCCCAGGCGGGCGCCGAGGTCGTGCTCGCTGTGCGCAATCCGGAGCGCGGCCAGCACGCCCTGGCCGACGTCAGCGCCAGCGCGCCGTCGGCCAGCGTATCGGTCGAGCTGCTCGACCTGGCCAGCCTGGACTCGGTTGCCGCCTTCGCCGAGCGTATGGTGCGGCGCGGACAACCAGTCCACCGCCTGATCAACAACGCCGGGGTGATGGCCGTGCCGACGCGCCACACCACCGCCGACGGCTTCGAGCTGCAGCTTGGCAGCAACTACCTTGGCCATGTCGCGCTGACCGGCCGCTTGCTGCCGTTGCTGCGCCAGGCGGCCGCGCCGCGGGTGATAAGCCTGAGCAGCGGCGTCGCTCACTTTGGCGTGATCGACTTCGCCGATCTCCAGGCGGAGCGGCACTACAGCTCCTGGCGGGCGTACGCCCAGTCCAAGCTGGCCATGCTGCTCTTTGCGCTCGAACTGCAGCGGCGCAGCGCACGCGCTGGCTGGGGTATCCAGAGTCTGGCTGCGCACCCTGGCTCGACGCGGACCAATCTCCAGACGAGCGGTCCAAATCTGGGCCGTCCCCGTACCGGGGCGGGACGGGCCGGCCTGGTCATGAGCCTGCCAGGCTTTGGGCAGGAGGCGTCGCGCGGCGCGCTGCCGACGGTCTACGCGGCCACCAGTCCGCACGCCGCGGGCGGCGAGTATTACGGGCCCAACGGCTTTCTGGAGCTGGTCGGTATGCCCGCGCCGGCTCGGCTGCCGAAGCGGGCGCGCGACGAGGGCGTCGCTGAGCGCTTGTGGGCTGTCTCGGAACAGCTCACCGGTGTCTCGTTCGCCGCCCCTGCCGCGACGCCGCCAGCGGGCGCCCTGTCTGCTTAGGCTCCTCCTTATGTTCGCGCTACGCGGTCAGCCCGTGTCGGCTTGGCCGCCGAGCCAACGCCGGAAGGCCAGGAGCAGCACGAAGGACACCAGGAGCAGCACCAGCGACAGCGAGATGGCCGCGTCCAGGTCGCTCTCCAAAGCCGAGTAGATCGCCAGGGGCATCGTCTGGGTGCGCCCCTGGAAGCTGCCGGCGAACATGATGGTGGCACCGAACTCGCCCAGCGCGCGAGCGCCGCACAGGATCGCCCCGCCGAACAGGGCCGGCGCCGCCACCGGGGCGGTGATGAAGCGGAACACCTGCCAGTCACTGCAGCCGTCCACGCGACCTGCCTCCTCCACTTCCCTCGGCACCGCCTGGAATCCAGCGCGGGCCGCGCGGACGAAGAAGGGCGCTGAGACGAAGGTCGCCGCCAGCACCACCGCGGCGGTGGTGAACGGCAGCTCGAGGCCCAGCGCGCCGAGCGGGGCGCCGAAGACGCCGCGCCGCCCGAATGTCATCAGCAGCGCCAGGCCGGCCACGGCCGGCGGCAGGACCATGGGCAAGTCCACCAGCGTGTCCAGCAGGCTGACGCCGAGGAAGCGGCGGCGCGCGAGCATGAACGCCAGCGCCGACCCGAGCGTCAGGCTCAGGACGAGCACCACGGCCGTCGTCGTCAGGCTCAGGCGCAGCGCCTCGTAGGCGATGGGACGCGTGAGCGCCGCCAGCAGGTCGCCCGAGGTCAGCCCGCGGGACAGCAACCCGACCAGCGGCAGCCCAAGGAATAGGGCGAGCACGGCGGCCGCGACGTCCGCCCACACCTTTGGGCGCACGACCTGGCTATCCTGACGTGCGTGAGCGGGCCGGTCTGTCGGCGCAGCCAGGTTAGTCGCTACCATCGCATGCCTTGGTTAAATGTAACAATTAGCCAGACACAAGGGGCGCGCCCGCGGCGGGCGCTGGTAGCCTGCTCGAACCGAAAGCGCCGCTCCCGCCCGTGCGTCTCCGAGCGCATAATCCTCCGGGCCAGCACCCAGCACGGGCGGCGTCCCCGTGGATGGGGAACGGCCTCATCGACAGTTTTTGACCAGGAGCACACCGCGCATGATTCAACTGAGCGAGATGCTGCCGCCGACACCGTCGGCGTTGTGGACCCTGGCCCGCCAGATGGGCCTGGAGTGGGCCGTCGGCGGGCTGCCGTTCGACGACCCGCTCAATGGGTCCGATGCGCCCTGGGACTTCACGCCCCTGCTGCGGATGCAGCAGCGCTACGCGAGCGCGGGCTTCAAGCTGGCCGTCATCGAGGCGCGCCCGCCGTACAACCTGGTCAAGCGGGGCCTGCCGGGCCGTGACCAGGAGATCGGCGCCATCTGCACGCTGATCGAGAACATGGGCAAGCTCGGCATCCCAGTCTGGTGCTACGAGTGGATGACGGACTTCAACTGGCTGCGCACCAACACCCACACGGTCTCGCGCGGCGGCTCGATCGTCACCAGCTTCGACGCCAGCCTGCTGCGCGATGCGCCGCCGACGGCGAACGGGCCGATCAGCGAGGAGGAGCTGTGGGCCAACCTGGAGTACTTTCTGCGGCGGGTGGTGCCGGTGGCCGAGAAGGCGAACGTCAAGCTGGCGATGCACCCGGATGACCCGCCGCTGTCGCCGATCCGCGGCGTGGGGCGCATCATGCGCAGCCCGGAGAACTACCAGCGTCTGCTCGACCTGGTGCCCAGCCCGGTCAACGGCATCACGTTGTGCCAGGGCAACTTCACGCTCATGACCGACGACCTGCCGGGCGTGATTCGGCACTTTGGGCGCCAGAAGAAGGTGTTCTTCGTGCATTTTCGGGACGTGCGCGGGACGGTGGAGAAGTTTGAGGAGACGTGGCACGATGACGGCAAGACGGACCTGCTCGAATGTATGCGGGCCTGGAGAGACGTGGGCTTCGACGGCGTGCTGCGGCCGGACCACGTGCCGACGGTCGAGGGGGACGTCAACGACCGGCCGGGCTACTCGGCGTTCGGTCGTCTGTACGCCATCGGCTACATCCGCGGCCTGCGCCAGGCGGTCTACGCCGAGTGATCCAACGCATGGCCGTCGCTTCACGGCACGCGCTGCTGGAGGAGCTGGAGCGACGGCCTCCTGATGCAGCCGCCAGCGCGGCAGGTGGCCACTTGCCGACAGGAACGCGCGCTTCGCGTGCCGCCGCCGAGGGCACTAGCCGATGTTGACATGTCATGTTGTCTGACATACATTGCGTCGAGGCAAGCCCGTACGGCGCCGACCCGTGTGCGCCGCATCCGAGTCCGAGTGTCGACGTACTGGCTGGGAGGACACCTTCATGCATGCTCTCACACGCCCTGTAGCCAGCATTGGCCTGATGCTTGGACTACGCGGCGCAACCGGCTCCGCCGCGGCACAGACCAGCCCGCAACCGGCCTGCGCCCAGGCTTCTGACCAACAGCTCGTCATCTACCACGCGGGCAGCCTGACAGCCGCCTTCACGCCTGTCGAGAAGGCGTTCACCTGCCAGACGGGCATCCAGGTCCAGGACCACACGGGCGGCAGTGTCGACTTGATGCGCCAGGTGACGGCCGGCGGCAAAACGGCAGATATCGTCGCCGGCGCCGACTATGTGGACATCGACCAGTTCCTCAAACCGGCCGACGCCGCCAGCTACGACATCGGGTTCGCCCACGGGCGGATGGTGCTGGCGTATTCGGCCAGCGACGTTGGGCCGTCGGGCAAGAACCTGCCGCCGCTGGTCGATCCTTCGGCGGCGCCGTTCAGCCCGCCGGCGTCCGTGCCGACCGTGGCCGACGACTGGTACAAGACCCTGCTGGCGCCAGGCGTGACGGTCGGCGGCTCGCATCCCATTCATGGATCCGAGCGGCTACCGCGCCCATCTGATGTTCCAGCTGGCGCAGGCGCACGCGGGCGTGCCCAACCTCTACAACGACTTGCTCGAGCATTACTTCGCCATTCCGGCGACGGCGCCTGCCAACGCGAACGTCCTCGGCAAGCAGTACGACTTTCAGCTCATCTACGAGCACAGCGCGCTGGCGGCCGCCCGGACCAACCCCGACTACCGCTACGCCTACCTGCCGGACGACGTGGATCTGTCCAATCCAGACAAGAACGACGTGTACCGGCTGGCGTCGATCGCGGTACCAGGCCCGGGCGTGCCCGGTGCGGAGGACACCGTGACGATACCGGCCACGCGTGTTGCCTGGGGGCTGACCATGATGAACGCAGCGCCGAATCGCGAGAACGCCATCAAGTTCTTGCAGCTCCTGTTGGTGCCCGACGGTGGCGGGCAGGCAAGCTTGAGCACAGTCGGCCCCGCCCCGGTCAGTCCGCCGATCGTCAGTCGAGACGACTGGGCGCAGCTGCCCGCGGAGCTCCAGACGCTGGTCGCGAGTGGCGACCCACGCGCGACCTGAGCGTGCTAGTTGGCGGGTGTGCCGCTGCCGTCGCGGGGCTCGAGTCGGCTCAGGGTGGCGACGTGGCGGCCGCCGACCTTGTCCTGGGGTACCACCAGGCGCGCCATTCCCTACCCGTCGCCTAGCGCGGCGCCATCGCGCGACCAGGCGACCAGGACCGGGTCCGCGCCAAAGGCCGGGTCCAGCTCGCCCCAGGCCACGACCGCCTGGTAGCCATCGGCTCCCGTCGCCAGCACGTAGGTCCGCAGTCTGGCGTTCTTGCCAGCGGGAAACTGCGGGCCACCCGCGGCGTCCAGGATGTCGAGCAGCCGCGGCCCGGTGAAAACCCCTGTCTCGACGCTGCCACCGGCGCCGAAGGTGACAGGCAGGGTCATTTGCGGCAGCGCCTGCGGGTCATCCGCGGTGAAGCTGCGCGTGGTCGCCACCAGCCCGCCGACCGTGAACGTCGGGGCGAACAGTGTGGCCGGCTGCGCCGCGACCACCAGGTCCGGGGCCGACGCCGACTGGCCCAGGGCACGCGGCACATTGCCCAGGAGGACGGCGGCGCTCAGGGTGACAGCCGCGACAAACGGGGACAGGCGCACCATAGGTCAACCTCCTGCTGTGATGAAGCCCCACTTGGCCAGGATGTCCTGCGCCGGCGGGGACAGAACGTACGTCGCGAACGCCTGGCCCCCGGTCGGGTTGTTCCCCTTGGTGGCGGCGATCGGGTAGGTGGCCAGCGTGTTCAGCTCGTCGGGGATGGCGACCTGCTGCAGCTGGTCGCGCACCTGCGGGGTGACGTCCGAGGTGTAGACGACGCCAGCGTCGCCCTCGCCCAGCTGGACCTTGGCGACGATCTGGCGCACGTTGTCCTCCTGCGACACCGTGTTCTTCTCGACGCTGGCGCGGAACTCCGGACCGCACGCGCCGGAGGTGCCTTTGTCCAGCATCGCTACCGTGTACTGGCCCACCGGCACGCTCGGCTGGCTGGTAACGAACTTGATGTCCGATGTGGCGAGGTCGCACGGGCCCTGAATCCCTTTCGGGTTGTCCTTCGGGGTGATGATCGTCAGCCGGTTGCGAGCGAAGACATGGTCGTCGCCGGCGACACTGCCGCCCTTCTTGGCGGCGTCCATCTGCGCCTGGTCGGCGCTGGCGAACGCGTCGGCCCGCGCACCCTGGTCGAGCTGGGTGCGCAGCTGGCTGGAGGCGGCGAAGTTGAAAGTGACACTGCTGCCGGGGTTGGCCGCTGCGAAGGCGGTGCCGATCTCCTTGAAGGCGTCGGTGAGCGACGAGGCGGCGAAGACGGTGATCTCGCCGGTGGCGCTCTGGCCGGACCCACTGGCCACCGGCGACGGGAGCGGACTGGGGATCGGCGCCGCGGCGGGGCTCGCCGACGGGCTGGCTGCTGGGCTGGCAGCCGGCTTGGCGACAGGGCTAGGCGAGGCCGCGGACGCCGCGGCCGGGCTGGCGGCTGGGAGCCCGGCAGTCGGCTGGGCGCTCGCTGCCGCAGTCGCCGGGGGCGGTGCTGTGGACGTGGGCGTGGGCGCCTGGCCAGGCGCGCAGGCTGTGACCAGTAGCGTGGCCACGGCCGCGAGCAGAAGACGGACCGGTTGTCGAAGATGCATCGTCACCTTTCCCTTGAGCGCGACATCGTGTGCCAACGTGTCGTATACAACGATACGACGGTCGTCGTCGCAGTCTATCCGAGGAGAACGCCGGTGCAGCAGGTGAGCTACGCCCCGATCGGGATCATCCGGACGCCCTGGACAGAGATCGCGGGCATGCCCTTGCAGGCGGTGGCCGCTGAGGGGGTCGCTGGCTCGATCGACGTCGACGCGGAGTACGCAGCCGGTCTCCGGGACATCGAGGGCTTCTCGCACCTCATCCTGCTGTACCACCTGCACCGCATCGTCGGCTTTGCCCTGGAGGTCCAGCCGTACCTCGATACCGCCCAGCACGGCATCTTCGCCACGCGCTCGCCAAAGCGGCCGAACCCGATTGGCCTGTCAGTCGTCAGGCTGGTGCGCGTGGACGGTTGGACCCTGCACATCGAGGACGTCGACATGCTCGATGGGACGCCGCTGCTGGACGTGAAGCCCTACGTGCCGCGGTTCGACCAGCGGCCAGGCGAGCGCATCGGCTGGTACGCGACGGCCCGGGACGTCCAAGCCACGCGCGCCGACGAGCGCTTCCACGGCCCCACGCGCTCCTGAGGCCGCTGCCCCACTGTTATGGCGTCGTGCTGTGCCGCACGTGGTTAGCGAGCGAGCAGCACTTCCGAGCTCTTGATCAGGGCGGTCGCCTCGACGCCCTGCGCCAGGGTGTTTGTGCCACTGCTCATCGCGGTCGCGCTGCTCCTCGCCTCGGTCGCCGCCGCGACAACTGTGGCGCAATCGACCGGCTTCAGCCCCTCATTCCGTGTCGGCGGCCGGATTCTGCATCCGAAGACCTACACCCTGGCCGATCTCCAGGCTCTCCCCGCTCACGACGTCACCGTGACGTTCCAGGGCCCGGGCGGAGCGCAGACCCACCAGTACCGCGGCGCGCTCCTGTTCGACATCGCGACGGCCGCTGCCCCCCGGTTCGATGCCGACCAGAAGAACGACCAGCTGCGCTGGTACGCCCACGTGACCGCGACCGACAACTACCAGGCCATCGTCTCCTGGGGCGAGTTCGACCCGGGCTTCGAGGGCAAGCAGGTGCTGCTCGCCTACGAGGATGCCGGCAAGCTGCTCGCCACTGACGGCATGGCCCGCCTGGTGGTGCCGGGCGACCTCAAGGGTGGCCGCTACGTCAGCAACGTCAGCCGGATCTCCTTCGAGAGCGCTCTCGATAGGGGGGACCAGTTCCCCTTCCCGTTCTTCGGCAACGACTAGTGGACCATCACGGCAGGATTGCCGGGTAGAGACGCTTGAGTTTGATGCGTGCATCCGCGGTAGTGAAGCGCCAGTCGATGGTGGTCTGGTCAA
>JAABUZ0100003451.1_pt1 | contig 23414 bp, 32 predicted proteins | sample 5562091 | NCBI WGS metagenome assembly JAABUZ01 (sample SAMN12813069, study PRJNA571459) | rock metagenome | isolation source: Antarctica rocks | place: Antarctica: Victoria Land, Linnaeus Terrace sud | collected 2015-12-21
CAGCCCACCTCCTCCCAGCCCCCCACCCGGCCCCATCCTCAACGGATCATGCGGCCCCAGCCCCGGCGGATACAGATCCCTCTCCCCAATATTCAGCGGCCGTCTCACACCGCCATACGGCCCTCCAGCGAAGCCCGGCGGTCTATTCATCTCATACTCGTCGTCGAACCCCGGCGGCGGGAAATCGCCTGCCGGGAACGGTCGGCGTGGGGGTCCAGCCGCAAGTGGATCATCGTAAGGTCTCGGTTGGGCATAGGGCGGCATCTCCGGCGGGGGGTCCCTCCCCCTTCGCTCTGGCTCTCGCGAACGCTGTGCTGCTGTGGAGGCTGCGTGCGCGGAGTCCTCGTAGCCGTCTTTGTGCAGGCTCGGCGCGAGTTTCTGGATCAGGTGGAGTTTGAGAAGGGAGGCGAGGTCGCAGATGCGGCCGACGGAGAGGAAGGCGTCTTGTAGCTTTTGCCTCGTTTCGGCGCTGTTGGTGGGGTTGAGGTCTTTGAGGGGAAAGGCGGAGGGGGAGAAATATTCCCGGACGGAGACGTCGACGCTGTGGACTTGGTGCTCGTCTGGGAGGGTGAGGCCTGCGATCAGGGCTTTGGAGCCGAGGCGGGTGATTTTGAGGAGGTAGGTGAGGGAGGATTGGTCGTGCGCGTAGCGGAAGAGGTAGCTGTTGTCGGGGGATTGGTTCCATTCGGGGGGTAAGACGGGGGAGGAGGCGGGGGAGGAGGCGGGGATACTGGGAGATTGGCCGTCGCCGAGGCCGGTGAGGCGGAAGCCGACGGCGATCATGCAGGCGTGGGAGAGGAGGGCGAGGGCGTCGTAGGGGTCGCGGAGGTGCTGGTGGGGGGTGGTGGGGGTGGAGGGGAGGGAGGCGGTCATGGACTCGGTGACATTGAGGAAGGAGTAGACGTTGCCGCTGTTGATGGGTTCGGGCATGATGGCGGTGGTTTGGTTTCAAGCTTGGATTGGATATTGCGAGAAAATGTAGAAAAGAGATATCTCATGGATCTTGTGCTGATCTTTGCAGAGATATGACGATGCGGGGGCGGCTGGCGTACGCGGCTGGCGCCTAGGGCACGGGGAGGTCTAGGGTGTCGTCGATGGATAATTTCGATCTATCTACTACTTCAATATCCTACTAATAATCCTGCCTTGGTACTGCCGATGAGCATTTTGATGCAGCTAGATTCATAGAGGTATCTGGAATCACATGACGCGAGAATCGCAGAGTGATGACGGCCAAGATTATCCTCCCCGAAATACATCTTTGATCAATTAGGTCGCCTTTAGCACTAGCATAGTAGGTTTCTAATATCAATCTTCTCATACTTGCTTGCCTTTTCGATCTCGAGAATTTCTTCCTGTCCGCAGTTCTGTCCAAGATGCCGCTAGATTTCCATCCTCCTTTGCTGAATTCAGCAACACCATGGGCTACGACCAGAGATGATATTCAAAGCCTATACGATTGCCAATATACTGGTGCTGTGACCATCCGTACATGCACGACGAAGGGCTATCCTCACGATGCTAGAAAGAATCAATTCTGCTTTATCAACACAGAGCATTCCGTCGTTGACCACAGTCCTGACCAAGGTCAAGCAAAACCAGCTTCTGGCGGTGCACATGGTGTTTCAAGTGTCAACACTCTAGTGTACAGTCCCATACCATTCGCTGAGTACCTTGACATCGTTCGCGACATCCTCGCCACGGATCAGACTGCTACGAAAAAGCCGGTAGTTTTCTCAGTGACAGGGTCTATTTCTGAAGTACGGAGCTGCTATTCTCGTATTCGCCGTCTCAGTAGCGATACACATAGCAGACTACTCATGGAAATTAATCTCGCCTGCCCTAACGTCGCCGGCAAACAACCACCTGCGTATTCGGGGAAAGAGTTGAGTGCTTACCTGCAAGCCTTAGCAGCCGAAGCTACAGAAGTCCGGCGATCAAGTCAAGCGGATAAACCGGCCAGAGACAATGGTCCACTATTACTGGAGATTGGTATCAAATTGCCTCCCTACACGTACCGGGACCAGTTCATTGCAATGATCTCTGCTCTACGAGCTGTGGAGCCCTGCCCTGTTACCTTCATTACTACGACCAACACGCTTGGCTCCTGTCTGGTGCTTTCTGATTCCTTAAACCCGGCCCTCAATTCTGAGACCGGAGCTGGTAAGTAGATTTCTGGGCATCTCTTTACCTCTTCCTGCGGTTTTCAAGAAGCTCGAACAATGTCTCAGCAGTACGCATTCCCGAGGCATGCCTCTTTGCTTGTTGCATTGACTGAAAGGTGGAATGCTGACACCCAGATTCACTCAGGTATTGGCGGCCTCGCCGGTGCTGCTTTACATCCTTTGGCTCTTGGTAACGTTCGGATCATTAGATCTATGCTCGATGAGTATGCGCAACTGAAGCGTATCAGTGTCATTGGTGTTGGTGGAGTCTTTGACAGAGGTGGCTATAGGCGCATGCTAGCTGTGGGAGCTGACGCAGTGGCCGTGGGAACAGGGCTAGGGAACGAAGGTATAGGAGTGTTTCCCAAGATACTTAAAGACGTGGAAAGGTTATGAAGACATAGAAGCAGTTCTAGACGGGGAGTGTCTGGTTCCAGCGAAAATTGCTCGTCTCAACGAATATCCTCCGACCGATGTCAAGATTCTTCCAATAAGTAGCTGCAGAATTCCCGGAACGCTTACGATGGGGTACCACAACAGATGAGAGATGCGGATTAGAGAGTTAGCGGCCTGTTGGACTGGCGACTTCACGGTCGCGTATCAAGAATCCAACTAGGGAAGCATTGCCCCTACTATATACTTTTCCAGAATCTTGGAGATACCATTCGTCAAGCTTTTCGCCTTTTACACACAGTAGCAACTCCAAAATTTCCCGCCGCTGCAGCTTCCGCCAATATCACAACCCCGGTTGGTTAGCCTGCCGCGCCAGCCTGCGAACTTGTGCTTGTCGGTGACAGATTACTACTCCTCACAGCATTCGAAGTTCCATTCGTCGCGCCCGTGGAGCTCGATGCTCCAGATACACCACCCGTGTTGGCAGGTGCATCGGTGGCAGTTCCGGAGCGGAGAGTCATGTCTGCATCTATCAGGCTTGAAAGGGCCGCGTGGGAGGCCCGAGTGATGTCGGGGGGAATGGACATGGTGGGAGCAGGGCTCAAAGCAGTGCTTACTGCGCAATCTTGGAAGCGACGTTATGGCCTTTAGGGGCGGACGTGGTGGTGATTTCGGATGCCTAAGTGGATGTTAGAACGACAAGGGGAGGGAAAGATCCTGGGTGGGGATACACAATCTCATCGTCGTTGGGGACTTTCTTGACTTCTACGGCGGGAACATGTGAGGGCCAAGTAAGCAAACAGGGGGGTTGCAGTGTGAATTCCCAGAATGCTTGGTGGGCTGAAGCAGACAGAAACGTTCAGGTTTATGGGTGGAGGATCGACAAGGACGTAGCAAAAAGGAAGCTCAGGAACGGAAGAGTGATTCGATGACGCCGGAAGGAAGTCAGGGACATATTTTGGGTCGACCAGCTATTTTACGACGACCTGCGGGCTGCGGCATACTCACAAACTTGAGCCTCGATAGAACGACTCACAGTGTATTTTCTCCCGGACCCGTCCACTCAGCCCCCGGCTACAGAGAAGGAACAAGCATCGACTTGAATACTAATTGCAGCTGTTGGGCCTCGAGATTTGAGGCTCGCAGCTCAATATTGAGGTTCTACAATTCACAGCAGTATGGTTGCGAGGCCTCATTGCATTCGAGGTCATCGCGGTGGTACGAAATTGCTAAGCAAGCAGGATTGCAAGGCATGACCCGAGTAGAATGCAGAAGGAGTTCGTTTGCGACGACACTCGACATGTGTAGCGGCAAGATACGAAAGAAGAGACTCTTTCCTGATTATGCCAGTTTGACCAACCAATCAATACTCCTACATCAACCATTACCCAGCCCCACAAGATCCTCCATCCCGGTACCCTTTCAAGTTGATACATACCTCCGCGATCCTCTCCAGGTTTTTTGCAATCACAGCCTTTGAAAGCTTCTGGTCTCGAGGCAGCCAGATTGGCGCCGCGTGAGGACGGCCGCACCAGCCGTCTATATTGCAACAAAGCTTGCAAGCAGTGCTAAGCCCCAGTCTGCGGGCGGCTCTGTCACGCCTCTGTATAAGAGTTCACAACTCCTTAAGCCAGTAACACGGCTTCCTATTAGCAGCCGCTATCCCGAGCGCCGGCACCGTGCACTGCTCAGGGGTTCCTCGTATCACATGTGCGTCAAGGACCTTCAACGAGCCCTGCTCAAATGTATTGTAATTGAGTAAGAGAAATACTGTAACGGTATGCCTATTCAGCTATGGGTCTTCACTGGTGACTTCTTTTATGAGTGCCGTGAATCAAGTGCACCACTTCGCGCCGGCGTATTGGATAATAATAAATGATGACAGTAGCCTTCCAATCTCACCGGTTACTTAGAAAAAGCGAGCGCCGATAGGGAATGCGAGACGACACAATGTAATCCAGCTTCCCGGCCAGCGCGAGGACGAAGAGGAAAATGAGCTGTACGAAATGAAAACATTATCAAGATACAATTACGGACTCAGCGATATATGGAAGGAAAGCATCTGAAGTCAATAAGACTTCCGGAAGAAGTTATCCCAGGGAACGTCGAAGCTGCGCAGGCATTCCGATGTGGACCACAATATTGTAGACTATGATATGGCAAGAGAATAGGCCGGCAATATCCATACCAGGAAACAGAACCAAAGATATAATCGGCAAACCTTGAGTCCGCGTGTGGGAAGCGTTGCCCAGCAACCAACCCTAAGCGCGTCTCCAAACGTCATATCAACCCTCAAGACATACGACTTACCAAACTCATTTCTTTAAAGCATCATCGACAATACACCTCCCCCCAACCCCAGCAGCCAAACAACCATGCCTCCCACCCGGCGCAAACCCTCCGCCCCACACGCTCAACAAACCCTCGCCTTCGGCCCCCGCTCCAACAAAGTCACCAAACCCTCCCTCCCCCCCTCATCCAAGAACCTCGACAAGACCTCCTCTCCCCAACCCACCAAGCCCCTCCCAACCGAACAGACCCCCTCTCCCTCTCCCTCCACAATATCTGCATCCGCAGCGCCCAAAGAAGAAATAACCGAAATCCCCAACGCCGACCAGGGCCTCGCTTTCCGCCTACAAGGTCACCCACAGATTGACGAGCTCGATGAGAAAGCAAGAAAGCTGCCGGAGAAGCAGATAAAGGCGTATTGGAAAGCTAAAGAAGATGAGCGGAAAGCTCCACGAGGTCATTATCCCCTCCCCTTCCCCTCTCTTCCTTTGACCGTACCTGACTGCTCTCCACAGTCCACCAACAAGGCCTCTCCCTCCACGAGAAGATCCTCCGGCACTTCGACCTCTCTTCGCAATACGGGCCCTGCATCGGCGTCGCGCGGCTGAAGCGCTGGAAGCGTGCTCACAGGCTGGGCTTGGCGCCGCCGGTGGAGGTGCTGGCTGTGTTGGTGAAAGAAGAGGAGGCGGGGAGGAGGCGCAGTGAGCGGGCGTATGTGGATGAGTTGATGAGTACGCGGTTGGTGGTTGAGTGAGACGGTTAAGGGGGAAGGGGTTGTGTGGTGGGTGGTGGGGAAAGAATCGTTGCATTTGGAAGGGCGCTGTGGGTGAGGGGGTTGCATGGGGGGTTTGTTCTAGACGGCACGTTTGTGCTTGCTGCTCTGAGCTAAGGAGGCATGATCGTCGATGGCTGAGGCTGTGGTGGTTTGGGACAGATCTTGAGGGTGATTCGCGCTCATAAGAACGTCTACTGATCAATGGGTACAAGCATTCAGTTTATCAACGTTTCCTCATGATAAGGTTGATGCTATTGCTCGAATCTAATGAACAAACGCTTCCAGGCTAAACGTACAGACACGGCACCGACAACTCCTCTCCCTAACAGCAGCAAACCCCAAGCGGTCCAAGTATGTACGAGAATATAGTCCAGTAATGCCTTTCGGCCGCTGCCAGCAGTATGAAGGTAGGAATCCCATCGAGTCATCTATCATATTCATATCGCAGCTCCTAGAAGAACTGAAAAGCCAAAAACAGAGCCGCTGACCCAAGAACGGCGGACAATCCCATCTCAACCCGTCCTGAGCCCGATGGCTTGGTGGGCGTGGGACTTGCGCCACTAGAAGTCGAAGACGGCCCTGAAGTGTCCTGGCCGTTGGGAGCATTACTTTGGTCATTTTGGAGAGGTCGGATGGCTAGGTTGCTAATCTCCTTGTTATTGGAGGCGTACACGGCATGAGCCACCTTAGTCTGGGTAACTGGGACCATCTTGCCGTTGTTGGGACTGCTGATCCCGTTGTCGATAAGCTTCTGTCCACCAGATGGGATAGAGGGAATGGTGAAGGTGTTATTGAAGCTCCCAGAAGAAATCAGGCTGCTCGTGCATGTTGGAGACGTCAACTTAGTCGCTGTTGTGTTGCCCGATCCGAGGGCTTTCACATCCAATTTGTTGAACTGCTTCTGCAGGTTGTCGTAGTCGACCATGAGCTGCGCTGTGTGATTATCGAAGATCGAGACCAGCCCAAACTCATCCGTCTGCTGTGAGTATTCGTAGACTAAACCTCCACTCAGAACCTGCGTCATTTGCTGGCCATACAAGGACTGCACTTCATCGAAGACACGTGGCAGGACCTTATTACAGCCGTATTCCGAGAAGAAAACCTAAAAACAGACAGTGAACAAGTCAGCCGCTTATGAACCACTTATCTTTTCGAGGGAACGAGAGATTTCCTCTGTCGAGTTGTCGGCTTACCGGGATCGTTGTGTTGGAGAATTGCTCCATCAGAACGTTATACCCCGATGTCTCGAAAGTCGCAGTCGATCCGCACCAAGAATAAGAGTTCAAGCCTAAGAAGTCAATCCGAGACATGTCATTAGATTTCCCATTGATATCACAAGATAGATAAGCCCAAGAATCCGCAAGGATCTCTCGGACGTCTGCGGCCGAATAGCCGACTGGTATGGTTCGCTTTGCGTTCTTTGCAATATAGTTCTTCAGATCTCGGGTCACCGCTCGAAGGTATGGCGGAACAGTGCCTCCGCTTGCAATATCATTCTGAGGAATTTTCGGAGTCAGCGTTTCTTTCTCTGGCTAGGATGAGACATGTCTATAGAGCGTTGCTGCTAAATCATTGATTCAAGCTTCTTGAAACGCTCAGATAGGGCTAAGAGATGTACTTACCATGTCCTCGTTCCCTCCGATGAAGCCTAGTGTATTGTCATAGTCCTTGAAGGCTTCTACCACAGCGAATATGTGCCTGAGATAGTCCGCGTTATACGAGCCTGCAAGCTGTGCTCCAGGTACCAGACTTTCTCCGCCCAACGGGGAGTTGACGTCCAGGAGCATGTAGATCCCGACCGCATTGAAGATAGAGGCACATTCATCATGGTTGACTGTCGGATCCAGGTTGTAGACGCGGATGGCGTTGACCCCCAGCTGCTGCATCAATGCAGCATCTCTCAGACAGATTGTCCCATTACTTAGAGGGTCAGACCCCCCTTTGAAACCAGACGAGCCTCCGGGTTGATATCTACATTTTTTCAAGCTGTCAGTCGATCCCGTCCCACAGAAAAGACCAAAGGTTGAGCATACGCAACGCCGATAATTTGTAGTCGAGCTCCAGTCACGCTGTTCACAAAATCGGATCCTTGAACTTTGATGGGCTGCACTGCTGATGCAATGCATGCGTAGAACGCCACCAGCGCGAGGACAAGTCTCTAAGACGATGGTCAGTCCAAGTCACAACCCCGCAGAGAGAAGGAGTGGCTGACGGAGAACATAGCTGTGCGAATCTCGACAGCAAGGCGGTCGGCGGTACTCTGGCGTGAGACTTGCAGAACCGCTAGAAAAGAAATAATCAATTAGATGTAATTGGTATTTGGTGGAAGTCAGTGGGAGACCGAGAAATGAGTGGCAGCTGACAAGACAGCAAAAGAGTGTGAAGAAGGGAAAAGTGAAGAAGTGCAAGAGCAGGAATCTTGAATGCTGTTTCCTTCGAGTGAAACCATCACATGTGTCAAGATTATGAAGGACATGCGCCTATCGGTCGATCTCTCGGCCCTGCTTGCCGGCGTGGATCTTCAGAAAATCCTTTATTTAATCTAATCAGATGCCAAGCATTTGGCTTCAGAAGTTTTGTTTCATGCAAGGCCAGATCGTTGTGTTCCCTATGGCTGTTCTCTCCGTGAAAATCTGTGCTTTTGGTGCAGTGTTGGGGCAGGTAGAACGCCTGCAGATTTTGGCTTGCGATTCTCTAGACAACAATGCCTACACCTATGTATATGCCTCAAACTCCTTCATCAGAAGGCCCACGGACTGGTCAATCAGACTGGCTCCCCCCTCCGCCCGCCATCGAGGATGACGAGTCTCTCATAATACTTTGTAACGATCTCTCGACCTATCTCATTGATGTCATCCAAGCTCCACATACATTCGAACAGCTTAGGACCGCCTCTGTGGGGCACATATTGAGACCTCTCATCAATGCGCTCTCTGATACTTGTCATCATCTGGAAGTTGTCTCAGCTCTGCTGTTGGTGCTTGTTGTACTCGAATGTTTTTAGCATAGGACTAAGCATCAGTAGGATACTTAAATGGCACTTCGCAAATATTGAGAACGATGACCGTGGAATATGGGAGACTCGTGGTCATGCATGTGAGATTGTTGCTTGGAGGTTCTTGACCCACCTGTCGGAGAAGGAAGCCATTGACTATCTGCTGCACGAGCTGCCGGGACCCAATGGTCTACATTCTGAATCTTCGGAGTCGAATGATGTTGGTGAGTCTGGCCTTGCTCGTCCGAAGGCCAAGGATGGCGACATAGGCGAGCACTCTCCTCTTCTACGAAACCAAATTGGAGTTTCCAAGCGCCCTGGTCTACGCCAATTTGAACATCACCATCATGCGCATACGCTAGACTTCGCAAACGAGGACCCTACTGTCTCCTTTGTTGGTCTGAACACCTTGGAGATAGCGGCAATAGCGGATGCTAAGAAGTTTCTTAGCCAGAGGGTTGTTCAGAAAATTGTAGATGACATCTGGTCTGGGAACATTGTCTTCTGGGATACTTTGAGCGTCAGCACCAAGAAGCAAGCCCAGATATACAACAAACGGTATGTACATCGCTATGCCTGAGCAGTGGCGGGTATCTTAACTCCAACCTTGGAATATATATTACTTCATGGGGTCGAGCTGCGGGCAACACAGCTGCCTAATTCGGGTTTTCCGCCAGATGTGAATCATCCATCTACTGGTCGGCAGAAGATTGTACAGTATTGCCATACGACCGGATTGAGTATCTTCTGAGTGGTCAATGCAGCAGCTGTGGGGTGCCAGACACTACTCAAGAAGAGGCTAATGTATTTGCAGGAGAGCCGATCCTTTTTGCAGACTACGAGTCCCCAAGTACCAGAAAGCCTTTGAGTCCCTCTTCTTCGCTATCTTTCTAGTCCTCTATTACGCCGTCTTGGTAGAGCGAAATCCACGGAAAATCACTGCTACTGAAGTCCTGCTATACATAATGGATAGCGGCGTTTGCTTGCGACGAGTTTGGCGAATTCAAGGATGCCGGAACACTCTTCTACGCAGCCGACTTCTGGAGTTTGTGGGATATAATAGTTATTGCCATCGGCATTGCCTTCTTCATCTCAAGTATGTGAAGCGTTGTTTTCTAGTTGCGACAGTAATCTTTGGCTAAAGTTCGATGCCACTGCATCATAGGAATCGTTGGCTTGTCCAAGGACAGCGATCATATCATCGACATATCGTTCGACATATTGTCGCTGGAAGCGCTGTTCCTCGTACCACGAATATGCGCACTTCTAAGTCTGATACCCTTCTTTGGGACCCTGGTACGCACATGTTCCGCAGCGTATCTCTAGCCCGTCCATACTGAAGTGCAGCTCCAGATACCCTGCTTGAAAGAAATGGTCAGCCCACTCTCTCCGTGATATAAGATGGCCTCAATGCTGATTGCGACTTTCGCACCAGACGAAGGACTTCATCAAATTCCTTGGGATAGTCGTCATTCTCTTCTTCGGTATAGTGGAATGTGTGCCGGGTATGATCAGGACTTACCATCATGCCAGGCTTTCTGACTACATTTACGATGTTGGCTCGGGACAAGTTCCAAGCAAGGGAAATCTGGTGGACTATGATCAATGTGTTCTTTGGGTGTGTGAGGCTTGGGCAAGCCACAGATGTATCATGGTTCGGTGGCTAATGTGACGACTGGTTTAGGTCAAGCTATCTGGGTTTTGTAAGCCAAGCCACACGATGCAGCGCGATTGAGGGATTTATGGAACAAGTACTGATTTGGATCCCTTTTGGCGGCGGGCAGGACATCGCTTCTCAAGTAAGTTGGCGCAGGCGAGAGTCGAGCTAACCGCCAAACCCTGTATTGTGGCAAAAAGAGGCACTGATTGGACCATGGCTTAGATCTCACCTACACTAGGCCCGACGGTACGCTTGGCGCCCCGGCGTGCATACGAACGCAGTCACGTTGAACAGCATGCTCACGATTCTGCCTAGCTAATGCTTTGCTTTGTCGTCCTGACGAACATACTGCTTCTGACCTCACTTATCGCCATCCTATCCAATAGTCTGACCAAGGTGCGCGATTTCTTTTCTTAGTAGCGGTAACAAGACTCCCATTCCCATCTGGCACTGTTTTATGGCTGTGCTTGGGGGTACACTCTTGAGATTGGAAAGGGTTTTCCGGAAGAATTATTATTAAATTCTGATAGGTCATGGATCACGCTCGAGAAGAATATCTATTTCAGTAAGTACAGCCATCCTTCACGCGCAGCGGCCGGTGAAGCATGTGTTTACCAGGTTTCAGATACTCGGTTTTCGTTCTTGAGGTCAATCCTTCCCAGACATTCGAAGACCAAGGTGGGCTGAAACAAGATGCAGGCTTCCGCCTCAAGGCGCTTAACTTACTATTTCCCTCCCTTGGTGAGTAGCGGCTTTCCTTGATGGCGTCGAAGCAGATACTACTATCTTGACGGTCTCCGGACTGTTTAAGTCGTGTCAAAGATTGGGCTACGTTAATGAACAGACCCGAGGACCCTGTGCTAATAGATCGTTCGCCAGAATCTAATAGCGTTGGCCCTCTTTCGGCCGCTGAGGCTGTTCGTGTCGGGTATCGAACTGCGCCATGCACGTATCGTCCTCTTGAAAGCGACACACTGGCCTTATGTAGCCGCGATATACGCCTTCGAAGCTCTCAAGCAACGTTTCAATTTAGGTAATGACGAACAGGATCTGCTTGCAGCAAGATCGCGATCGTATAGACGTCCACTGATAGCAGGTCGTAACAATCCAACCCCTGAGGCATCGCGACTCTCGAAAGCGAGAACCAGGTCGGAAGCATCTCTCCCAATGAAGCGAGCAGCGTATGAAAGTCGGACTAGTCATGCGGATAGCAGTGATTACGTGGGCGAGATCAGACAGTTGAAGACGATGATTGAGAAGCTAAGCATGCAGGAAACGTTGGTCGACCGATTACGGACGCAGGAGTCGATGATAGAGAAGCTGGGTGCACAAGTAGAGGAGCTGACACGGCGGCTAGCGAAACCAGAAGACGGGCAGACGTGATCGACGTGTTCGCAAAGCCGGGCTTCTTTTGCCGGCACGATGCTGTGTACAGTGTGGCAGCAAAGGAGGCGAATTGTGAAGCGTGTTTCAGAATTGCGAGCCTGGCAATCCCTTTTGTTCAGCAGAAGCGAGCCTTCCCTTTAGCGGGTTAGTGCCTCTCGGCCTTATCATCAACATCTCCCCACGTTTCAAGCATGTGCACGTTTGCGATCGGCATCCATTAACTTTTTGTCTTGCATATGGACAACCAGGGAACTATTGCAGGCGGAGCTATGGATGATCCCGAATTCAGCTTGTCCATGCCCATGGATGGTCCCACAACGGAGTCACTTTACAGCGTCCCAGGACCCTACTTCTGTCGGTAGCAATCTACCCTCGGGCGCGTTTGCCCGAGGCTGCGCGACTTAAAACGATCGCATCCAATGGTTCTATTGAGAAAAGCATTGCTTATGGTGTCGGCATGAAAGACAGAGTGTCGCCGATGTACGGAGTACTCGCCTGCTACTTCTCTGCTACCGACTGCGCCTTGGTTCCTTTTTATTTCCGCACAGCTGGGTGGAGGGGGTAAGACGAGGGCGCTCGCATGGTTGTCACGTCTCAGCAAGCGAAACGGTGCTAAAAGAGTAGCGCAATACATGGGGGACGCCGCTCCATGTCGGGTACCTCGAACGGTGGGAAGCGTGCTAGCGTGGACCTGGAGAAGACTGCTAGTCTGCTGGCTGCGGTGCGTGCTGCAGGTAGCTTGGGGCGGAGGTTGGCGCATGCAACAAGGATGTTCGTACCACGGTATATTTCCTACCAGTCTAAGGTAGGAGTAGCTTCACAATCACCCCCAGAGGGCTGCTTGTCGTTCTTTGCCTTCATAAGTTCATATGACCCTGCCTAAGCTGCTAATAAAATGGCTGTCGGTGCCGCATCGGGCTTGACTCGGATTCAATACTACTTCTACTACAACTGTTCGCACATAGCCTAACCAGCTCGACGAGAAAGTAGCGCAATAGTCTTTCTCGATCCTGTCGCTACTGTCCTCATAAACATTATTGCTATCGCGTTCCCCCACGGTTGTCACCGCCCGCCTAGCCTCCTTACCAACTCTTATATAACCTGTTCATCCTACCTTACCCTTCCCGATCCTCATCCGTTGCCTACAGCCACGTTCCAACAGCTCCCTACCCGTCAGCCCTCTGACAAATGTCACGCTCCGTATAAGATCTCCCTCACCACCAACATCTGCTAGACCCTCATCTGTCGGCTCGTCCCATCCTCCACCTGGGCGCATCGTTCACACGGCGCACTGTCCATTGTCACGCGAGCCATGATGAGTCTCACCCCACAGTCTATGCGATCACCGATATCACCATACGAGCAGCAATCGAAGCATTCTTTCCCGTCGCAGTATCCGTTGACACCACAAGCCGATCAGGGCGTTCAGAACCACGGTTTAGGGCTTTTCGGCTGCTCATTGCCGCAGCAAAGCACCGTTCACAATTTACCACCTTCACCTCAACCATCAGAGAGCTGGCAGCAACAGTCAATGATGGAGCAAGATTTTCCGCAGTCGTCCCAACCTCCGGACATCTTTACAGCAGCTTTCGACCCCTTCTCGGGATATTCGGCGCATTCCAATACAGGCATGTTCTCGACACAATCTCCTGAAGCACCTGGTCTGGTCTTTTGCCAGACTCCGCCAAGCATAAACATGCCCTCTCACCGATCGTCAATCTCTTCATCGTACTCGTCCTCCGAATCATCATATCATCAAGACTCAGACACGATGTATACGCCGAGGGTCAAGGTTGAAGAAGCAAGTGACTGGTACCCCTCACCAGGGAACGAGCAAGTACTTCAACGATCCTTGACCACACAAGGGCTACCTCCATACTCGACCGGTGTTTCGCCAGTCAGTGCACCAGGGGAGGATCTATACCGTACGCAAGCCGCAGACTGGCCGAGGCCGCAAGCTCCTGGCTATCCAATTGATCTTCACACCACCGGAAGCGGGCGTCGTGCTACCTATGATGGCGGACCAGTCCTGCCGAGTGTTGGGCGTGCCAAGAAGAAGCGTCAACGAACCACTCCCGAGGAAGCCACGCACGAGTGCGGAGTGTGTGGCAAGCTCTTCAAGAGGAGTTACAACTACAAATCGCACATGGAAACCCACAATCCGGAGCGGAAATACCCACATCCATGTACGGCCATGGCTGGGAGCACGCAGTGCACGAAAAAGTTCCAGCGGAAAACCGATCTTGATAGGCATTACGATAGCGTAAGTTTGAATCTTTGATGACATAGTCTAAGTACTAACTAGGCCTCAGGTTCATCTCAAGGCGCGGAACCACCGATGTCCTCTGTGCGGCAACCGTTTTGCGCGGAGAGACACGCTGCGAAGACATACCGAAGACGGATGCCCCAAGCGACTCGAAGTTGGACTCAGCGAAGGTCCAGGTGCAGCACCTGCTCGATTGTCTTTCACCCATTACCCAGCACGCCACAGTCTTGGAGGACCGCGGCTAGGACCAATGGCACCACCGCATCCAGCAGCGTCAACAAATTTCGTACCATACAGCCGGGCCCATTTTGGCTGCAGTCCGACGATAATGGCTCCAGCGTACGCCTCATGACAGAATAAACTTTCTATGGTTTTGCGTAGGATTCAGGGACCGGGTCTGGGCGACATGGAACATGGGACTTTCGGCTCCTTCTGCCGATGCTTGCAGGATCTCGCAGAGCCAGGTGCGAAAACGGAGTCGGGCTATTAGGAATGGGATTCTTAGGAATGGGATTCTGGGACTGAGAGGCTGTGTCATGTTTCATGGTTTTCACGGTCGATGCAGGTTTTCACGGGTGGTCGAGCTTACGTCAGCCATCGTTGCATTTACTTTGGTCGCCTTATTCTTCATTTCCTTTCATGTTCCTCAGACGACGCATGGTCAGCTATAACTTTGGGGGCTGTACATCTATTGTCTGCTTTGCTCGAGGGTAGACATCCATCCGTACCATACACAGACAAATAATCAACTATCATCTTTACGGTATCTGCAGTACCTATCGTACAGCTGAAACACAACTACTGCTCCTGACAGTGACACATTAGATCTATCGCCTGAAGTTGAATCGGATTAGAGGTTGCAAGGAGGGTGTCGCCGAGTGCCATTGATTTCCCGGGCATCGACATGGGCTGGGCGCTTACAGAGCAGCTTCCCTTGTTCTTCGACACCCTCACACCTTTTCACGTGCACGCTGAGCCAATGGACAATCGCCTGAAACCCTGAGGCTGAATAACATTAGCTGCCACTTTCCGGAGGCATGCGTAATGCGCGGAAGAACAGATGGACAACGCACGTTCCATCCGGCATGTCAGCTCATGCACGCTTTCATCACTACACCTAGAAAGGGCAAAGTGGAGGATGCTATGCCGGTCAATGCCACTGGATTTTTACATCTATTACATCTAGTACTTCTAAAACAAGGTAGGCTTAGACATTGATGGCCAAATTTCACCTCGCGTGCGAGACCGTTCAGAAGTCTCCACTGCTTCCAAGATCTGAGGCGCACGGGAAAGCTGTCGTTTATATCTGTCGTTGGTCGAGGGGTCCCATAAAGGTGGTGTCGAGGCTGTGCAGCGAAGCAGGAAGAATCTGGTGCCTGCGGAGAGAGTCGATTCGGTTGGTCGGGACGTTCTCCACAGCGACAATGGACGTTATGTCGCTGCCTGCGATTGCCTCAAACCTATCTCAAACTGCTCTTCGACCGGTTCGATGGGTCAAGGCAGAGGGCGCACTCGCCGATTCGCCATACTCTGTACCGAAATTCGATCGCCCACGCTTTGAACGGCTTGTCTAGCTTGTAATCGTACATGATCTTCTCGTCAGATGACCATTGACTGGCATCTCCAACACGAAGATGCGCTTATCATACTTTAGGACTCCCCCTCGCGGTAGGCATGTCCGAGCCAATCTTCCCAGCACTTGCCTTCGTCGGGCCAAATACTAGTACGCGAAGGCTTCAAATTGCGACTTTGCGGTTTCCCACCACTTGTCTCCCGTGCTGCAGCCTTCCGGTGAGAACGGGCTTTCCCGTCGGTGGCTGGAGTAAAGTATGGTGGTAGTCTCTGCCAAGCCATGATGACGGTGGAAGTTGAAACTCCTCGATCACGAGGCTAAAACATCCACTTGCACAGTTAGTGTTCCTGAAAGCCACCAGGATTGCCAGAAGAAGGCAACTTACATCGCTAGCAGTTGCCCGACTCTCTTCGAACCACAACCGCATGCGGGGTTGACTGCTTGAAGGATGGAGCAGCTCAAGCACCACGTCTTTTTCTCTGGCTTCTAAACAAGCACCATGCTTGCACCTCGCCGGTTCCTGCACTCTTGGACCAGGTTAGCCAATCAACATTTTCAATCTCAGCAAAACAAAGCACGCTTTCCCTCCAATCGCAATGGTTGCCCTTAATGCGCAAGATGAGCGTCCCAAACTGGTAGGACTAGTAGAAAAGCAGGGAAGAGACTCTGGGAGGGTGTGCGGACAAGGACACCACGTCTGTCACATCCTATCAGCACAGAGCAGGGAAAGGCTTCGATCACGTGCGTATCGTGGCGACGGAAGGCTCAATCATATTCGAAGGACTGCTGCCTGCGCAGGATCCTCTGCTCCGATAACCGCTTCAGGGGACTTCACGCAACGTCACCAGGTCCGTGGATCATCCATCATGTCAAATCGATTGGACGAAAGCACCCATCTAAGGGTTTCGCAATTCAGGTACTCGTTAGCCAATCCGAGTAGCTTCGAAACTGTTGGATATATCGCTAGACGTTAGAACAGAGTATGAGTCAGATGGTTCTCGATCATAATCATCAATGACACCGTTTGCAATAACACCGTTTGCAGTAAAGAGATCATGGGGGTACACAGACACTTGAGCACTGTCCATGCAGCCTCGACGACGGTGCTCTGGGCTAGTCCGAAGCCAGCGACGGGTCTCCAAACTGTTGGTGGCAAAAGCGGGAAGCACGCGTGCATCCACTTACAAGTTACAAGTATGGCTTGTATCCACTATGCCGTTAGAGGTTATTCCCACAACGGCACCAATGATCTGACTGCGTTTCAGCTTCTGATGCACGATTTGCGCCAAGCCTACTCCACGTGTGAAGCCGTCGGTCTCACTCGCATGTGGGTCGCGGGAGGGAAACGTGCGTGCAGACATGGATATCTAAAGTACTATCTAAACGAAGGCATCAGCCTCTCGGCTCTTCGAAAGGCGAAAGGAGATGGCAACGGGCAAGGAAAAGCTATGGTTCTTGATTCTTGGTTCTCACTGCACCAGCATGCGTCCCGTCGACACAAGCATTTAGTTCCCTCACAAGCCGCACGGGAAGGGTATCGAGACAGAAGTGTAAGGTAAGGTAGCCACTCGACTAAGGCGGGTGATAAGCGGTGCACGGTGCTCACTTCAATCCAGGGATATAACTGCTAGCCTTCCCGAACCCTATTTGACGCTCTAACCGTGGGCTTCGACTCAATAGACCATTCCACCAAGATGCTGAGTCGCACACCAGCAAGTCAAGTTCGTTTGATCGACTTCCATCACAGGTATCGGTATTCGTACCTTGATCGACCCAGGAGCTTGGGTCACGGGTGAAGCCATGGGTGTAGACATTGGTATACCTCGCACTCGTACCTCGATGGACCCCTCACAATCCTGAAACTGCAGATCACTCTGGTGTTTCCCCCCACTTTTTGGACGGCTACACGGTAGATCCAGTTTCCTCGGCTGGATTACGATCAGCTTCACCAAAGTCTCGCCCCCTCGGCATACTCGATCCAGACATTGATGGACGTCAAAATTACCACATTCGTCGAATCACAGCTACGTAGCATCCACACATGTTCTGCATCTGTGCTCGGAACTTCGGAAGGCCCGAGCTGGAACGTGCTGCCTGCACCTGATCTCCCGTGGCTGAATGCGAAAGCCTGGCCCCCGCCCGAATCCCAGTACTGTGGGTATTACTCCATCGATTTTGATTGTTCTCTCGCAGCTCTCGACTGGGCTGAACACCTACCTTCTACCGGCTGCTGAACACCTACCTTTCTACCAGCTTGCACTGCCTGAAGGACCTCACTAATGCATCTAACTAATTCAACTTTTACCCTCTGCCACGTATGGCCCAATGGCAGCCAGGTAGGTGGCCCCATTGCCATTGCCCGATACTGTTTCAGAATCCTACCATCTCAATCAGTATCAGCGGATCTAAGCGTGTAATCAAGGCAAGTAATTCGCTTTCTCCCGGCCTTGCCATCCCGCTTTCTTCCAGATGATCACCTTTCACACAACTACTGGGCCGTTTCACATACGTGCCAAGTGTTGGTGTAAGTTTTGACGCTGCTCTGGCGAGTCTCGTAACCATTATCTAAGACGCTGTATGGACTGACTCAGGAGAACACTGCATATAGTCTGGACTGAGGTCTTGCAGGCCGATAGTCGTCAAAGATTGCTTGGAGGGGACGTACGCAAAGTATCGGCCATTGTCAACCTAAAGGAGCGGCATAAGCTCACCTAGCAGTGATATGCTCCATCAGGCTTCAGGAACCACTGCTCCCTCGTGCTGCAACAGCCGGGACCATTTGAGGGGTCTGCCCCACTCGAAAGCCTGTCATAGAGAACAACTAGTATCGGACAATCTCGGAGACTAATTTACCGATGTCTGGATCTAAAACTGCAATAATGGCTGGATTATTGACCACTCGGTGGCGACACCCCATAAAACTCGCATTTGTGAATTCCCGAAACTCGGATCCACGGTGATCACTGGTGACTCGACACCACAGACTCTGACTCGAGTCTAGGCTCAAAGAAGAATACTAGACTTACGACGACTCATCGCCCAACATTTTCCGGTTCTTGCCGTGTCGTTGCACATACCGCGGGATTTTATCTAAGCATACACTGTCACCATGGTTGCATTCATACCTCATGTACCATCCATTGCTTAGCGCCTTTGTCAGGCTATGTTAGCTTCACACGGTCAGGAGTAGCTCCTCTCTTTCAGTCTGAGCGAAGTCCGATCAGTATCAGCTGCAGTCTTTACAACAGCTTCGGGCAGCCATCCAAGAATTCGAGAAACGTTTCCCCACTTCAACCCACATCTTGAAGCACCTGTCCTACCCCGTATGCGCAAAGCACACGGGAGGACCTGCACCTTACTGTAAGATCTAATACGAGCCTGAAGCGATGGTGGTCAGCTTATTCGCACATGCGAAATGTCAAGGTACTACGATGGCTATGGCATTGCTACTATTAACTGTTGATTCCGATCTCAATCTCCTTTATTCCATGTAGCTCACTCTACGGCGGCTCGTTTGATTTCGTTGGAGGATTTCGTACGTTAGCTGGCTGATGTCCAAGGACCGTAGAGTTGAAGAGCGGTAGCTTGCCTTGAACGGGCGGGAATATCATCCAGCTTCCAGCGTAACATCAATCACAGTTAAATTCGATCGAGTTTCCTTTGATCTTCTGATCGTGAACAACAAGCTAAGCTCTCTGTCAGTGTCAGTGAGCACCACCAGCTGTAATCACCGCAAGACTGGGGTTGTTTTCCAGCTGTGATGGCTGTCGACTAGTTAGCTTTGAATTCAACTCTAGTTCTACATCAGCGAAGAACGAGAACTTAACATGGTTTTTTCCACTTTCACTATCTCCTATCCTCGCCCAGCCCCTTGTGGCTGCCAAGGTCAATGGACTCTATTCTTCCTCAATTCCAAGGGGAGTCCGCGGGCGCAAACACACAGCGTCAACACGTCTCTCACTGTAATCCTGGCAGACCGGTGTCTTCCCCTCAAGAGATGGATCAGGGTGTTTGGTTTAGCGAGTTACAGCTGAGGATTTCCCAGCTTTCATAACGTATCTATAACGTTTCCACACAAATAGAAGCAGTACGAGATCCTATAAACGCTTTTAGCGTATAACGGATGAGATTAAACAAATCAATTCATCCTACCGCTCGCTGACAGTGATCCAGAAAGTACCCGCAAACGGGCAAGAAGTCAACAAGAATCCAGCTTCCAGCAATCCTAAACGACGCCCTCTCTTCGCGACAGATCGTGGCGTTGATATTCCTAGATCTACTTTTTGCCTTGAAACTTTCAGCACAGAGGGCCACTCGAAGAAGCGGGAGACCAAGAATCCGAACTTAGTCTCACATAAAGTAGGTCTACTTATCTCAAAGCATTAGGTTGCGCTTCCATGCAGAAGCCTAGGACAGACGCTCCAATCTTCCAGGACAGGTCCTTAGGCTCTTCCTCGAGGTGAATTTAGTATGAGTACTTTCGGAACCCAGCTACCGGAAGTGTCCGTTTCCCAGTATCATCGGCGATACAGCTCGGACTTCACCAATCGACAGTCAGAGTCAGACGATTGACCCTCTTCTAGGACATCGCGTGTGCGATGAATCCTTTAGGCGTGGCTATAGTAAGAGGAAGAATCGTAGTAGGAAATGAAAGGGATTGGTGGATTTGGATCTGGATACAACAACCACAGGAGAAGTTATGCCCAATTACTTACATATATATTTAGTTCCCAAGAGATTTGAAAACGTAATGTTATCCCTCTTGAAAAATGATACACAGACATTGATTGTCTAAAGTAGACATTAAAAATGGATGCCTGCGTCGGCGGCTCCAGTTAAGCTCGCGGCTGCTTTCGCCCCCCCTAAAAGTAAGCCAACTATCACCACAAAGACTCACAACTAGCCATCGCCCATCGATATCCATTCCATCACTTTCGAAACTGTAATCATCTTGCAACTCCCGTGCTCATCACGACCCATCGATCTTGACGAATCATTCGCCAAAAAGAGCGAACTGAAGCGATAAAGCCATCCCCACGGGCGCAAAAATGGCGCCCCGAGAAACGTCGCAAGACCGCACCAACACCCCCGATCCGGCGGTTGAGAAAGGCTTTGCGACCATCAACACCTTGAGGTAGGTATCCAAATCGGCAGTCATTGCTATCGCGTTATCATCTACGGGACATGAATTCGCTGACATTGACTGTAGTATTGGTGTGAAGGCTTTCGTGGAGAAGGTAAGCTGCTCTTCTAAGGGGCTTTGCGGCGTGTATTTTCGATGTGTAAAAACTTTCTATGAGATGTTCTGCTATGCTCTTTGATGTTATGTCTCTTCCTCTCATTTTGCAGGACGGCTTTCTACCTTTTCCCACATCCCTTTCATTGTTTCATCTATCGTGATGTTCTTATCATGTTCTTCTATATCGAACGTCCAGTCGCCGCACTCTCCTCCTTACCGTCCTCCAGGGTACGACTCTGACTAGTGATATAGGATGGCGAGAAAAGAAAAGCAGAAATATTGTCAATACAGAGCCGCAAGGGGCAGCCAAACTACTAGTACTGCTCCTACAACGTTCCCCGTATCGAGTTCTTAACGTTATCTTAGCGTCCATTACGAAGAGTTCAACAAACGGCTCGATGGTGCGTATATCCGGACCCTTTTTCCTTCATTGATCCCCTAATATTCTAACCAGAATGGATCCCCGCCACCCGCCTGGACCTGACCCAAGAAGTCGAATGGCCTGCTCCTGAAGCTCCGCCAAAAAAATCCCAGAAAGCCAACCCTCCCGCCCCCAAGTCAGCGACCTTACCCAAATCAGCCGCCGGCCAGAAACGACCTCGCACTGCAACCACGAGTCGCAAACCCTCCGAAACCCCCGAACTCGGCAACGTCACTGGCAACGCCGCTCGACCTGCACGCCCATCTCTTGTTGGCGGGAAAGAGAACCACCCGGGCTCAGATGGCTCGATCTCTGTTCTTGCGCCGGAGATAGTCGCTGGCACGCCGCAGGGCGAGGACTCGGATATCGAGCTAAACGACGTCCAGGATGCGGCAGCTGCTGCGAAGGCCGCAGGGCCGGACCACACGCAACCGTTTTCAAGGGAGGAGGAGATCGAGAAACTGCGGACGGGCGGGTCGATGACGCAGAATCAGACGGAGATATCCCGCGTGCGCAACTTATCAAAAATCCAGATGGGGGCGTTTGAAATGGAGCCATGGTACTTCTCGCCTTACCCTTCTACCTTCACCGACGCGGATATCGTGTACATCTGTGAATTTTGTCTCAGCTACGCACCCACGCTCAGGGAATTCGAGAGGCATAGAGCCAAGTGCACGCTGCTCCATCCGCCTGGAAACGAGATCTATCGAGATGACTACGTGAGTTTCTTCGAGATCGACGGGCGGAGACAGAGGCGGTGGTGTAGGAATCTGTGTCTGCTGTCTAAGCTCTTCCTGGACCACAAGACACTGTATTACGACGTCGACCCCTTCCTCTTCTACTGCATGACGACGCGCGACGCGTCGGGGTGCCACCTCGTAGGCTACTTCAGCAAAGAGAAAGAATCCGCCGAAGGGTACAACGTCGCCTGCATTTTGACCCTGCCGCAGTATCAGAGGAAGGGCTTCGGCAAGCTGTTGATTGCATTCAGCTACGAGCTCAGTAAACGCGAAGGCAGGCTCGGCAGTCCAGAGAAGCCGCTTTCGGATCTAGGGCTCTTGGGCTATCGCGCATATTGGGCAGAGACGGTGGTGGATGTGTTGACGGAGGAGGGAAGGGCAGGGGAGGTCAGTGTGGAAGATATAGGGGCGTTGAGCGCGATGACGACGGTGGATGTGCTGCATACGTTGCAGAATATGAATATGTTGCGGTATTCGGTATGTTCCCTCCCGTTCAATCAAGTGTCTCTGGAATAGAAAGGAAGGCAGGGGAAAGGGATAGGAAATGGATGTGCTGACGATCGGGATAGAAAGGACAGCATGTTATCGTGCTTACGAATGCGGTACTGGGGGCAAGGGAGAAGCAGAGGGAGAAGGAGAAGGTTAAGGGGAAGAGGAGGATAGACCCGGAGAGGTTGCAGTGGAAACCGCCGGTCTTCTCGGCGAGCAGTCGGACGTGGAATTGGTAGGCGGTATTATGTTTGTCGGCGAGGTAAAGTGAGCGTATGATACCCCATCGAAGCAATATGAGCAAAGATTTTCTTGATATGTGCTTTCTGTAGGACACAGTCTATGGTTCACGGACCAATATGGAGTGGCATATGGCGACAACCGTGGGAAAACCAGGCAGGCTTTTTACACGTATCGAGCTTGATCAGCTGAAGCAGGTCAGTCCTCACCTCCAAGGATTGACGATTGATACTATCGCTATAGGTTTTGAAGATGGTGAGTATCTCGACCATGTGGGTTTCTTCCACCCACTCGGCGGAGATGGTGGCCGGAAAAAGACGTGCTCCGACCTCGCAGACCCTTCCCCCACCAAGAGAGATTTCTGAATATGCGCTTCAACAAAACCACGGCATGCCGCCATTTCAAACCCCTTCTGTACTACATTTCGCATTTCCTTTACTCCCTTAGTTGACGGCAAGCATCCTGCCCTACATTGCTGCAGAACGACCTCCTCGACGCCGCCATCATGCCTTTCCCAGAGACCCTCAAAGACAAGCCCAAATGCATCTTCTTCACCGACTTCGACGGCACAATCACCCTCCAAGACAGTAAGCCTCCCTCCCCTAGCTCATCTTCCAGCTTACTGACCACCCCTCAGCAAATGACTGGATGGTACTCCCCACCCCTACCCCCACCCCCTCCCTCCAACCTCACCTCCCCAGACAGACAACCTAGGCTTCGGTCCCGCCCTCCGCAAAAAAGGCAACGAAGACACCCTAAACGGCACACGCACCTTCCGGTACC